>OFTY01001242.1_pt1 | contig 11977 bp, 7 predicted proteins | sample 1775061 | NCBI WGS metagenome assembly OFTY01 (sample SAMN08195773, study PRJEB24354) | sludge metagenome | isolation source: sludge from phenol fed wastewater aerobic bioreactor B | place: India: Nagpur | collected 2016-09-16 | reverse complement strand
AAGTGAGCTTTGCCAAACTACCCGCTGGGTTTACAGGATATATACACTACACCGATATCAAGGGAAGTCTATATGAGGGTTATGGCTACAAAGGAGGAAGAGTAACACAACGGATACGAAAGCCACTGCCTCGGGAATCAGAAAATGCCAGGCTTGAATGTATTACTGTCACTACTGATTATTATCAACAGGTTTGTATTGGAGACAAGTGTTCCGAATGGACTTATCTTTATTCAACTACTACTGTCACTTGTATTTCTACCCCTGATCAGGCATCAGACCGGCCCTATGATCCGGATGCGCCCGGGGATTGTTTTGAATGTGGAGGAGGAAGTACTACTGTGACCACTACATCCACGCCATATATAGTACAGGATATCTTTACCAGTGATCTGGTATCCCCGTGCTTTATTAACGTCATGCATAACGTAAATCAAGGAGGATTACAGAACAGTATTACTAAAATACTTTGTGATATTTTCGATAAACCGGGGAACTTGCACATACGATTTGGGGAAGATAGTCTGTCCAGTGGAATTGACGGGACTACTGATGTGAATAGCATAACTAGTGGTACTGGTACTACCCAGTGGTATATGGATGTTACGCTGAACAAAAAATTAATTACGCAGTTTGGCGCCTCGAAGGACTATGTCGCGGCTACTATACTTCATGAGATACTTCATGCATACTTCATGGCAACATCAGCGAACAAACAGAAGTATATTGACATCGACCACAATAACATGGGACTTTTTTATATTGATAAAATGGCAGATGGTTTGCAGGAAATCTATTCCACTTTATCAAGAGACGATGCAGTGGCGCTTGCATGGGGAGGGGTACATGAGTCATATTCCTGGTCCAGGCTTGTGGTAGATGCACCGGCGGAAGCAAACAGAATTCTGCAAGCAAATAATGATTATAAAAACGGAATTTCCGGAACAAAATGCAAATAATATGAAAAACCTTATTCGCTGCCTGGTATTTGTAATGTTTATACTCACTCCCTCTTTGTCAGTGGGACAGCAGTTAAGTGGCAAGGACGGACTATTTAAACTATTATCGGATGCATTCAGGGCGCCACGGGAAATGCCCAGTTGTACAACATTTGCCGGTGCGGTAGTGGTATCGGTAAAGAACAATGCAATTGATGCCAATTTAGTCTACTCTGCCAATTTTCCAGAACCACTTAAAAGGGAGGTGAAACGCTGTCTTGAAAAAATAAATAAAAAAGACTTTGCAAGTAAATATTTTGGTTTGAAGAATAGTGCTTCTTTCTGTTTTCTGTTGCCGATCATTATGTTTCCTTTTGGGAATTGCGAACATCAGGAAGTTCCTATGAAGGAATTCATATCTCTGGTTAGTGATGGCTTCAATATTGAGATAAAAAAACCTGTTTACAATGTGAAGCCGCTGATTTTTTCCCATAGTGAACCAAGGCCATAGAACGGAACGTGTAGTGAGATCAACATTCCTCTTTATTACCCAATCACCCCGACAAATTACAAAAAGGGCTGGCTTTAGGGCCAGCCCTTTCCTTTCTTTATAGGATCTTCATCAAAATATAAAAATCCCTCCTCCGCCACCTCGTCCCCCGTCAATCCTGCGGCTGGACTTTCCTTTCGCACCAAACTTGCTGATGTTATAGGTGAAGGTGAGCATAAAGTACTGCTCCACAATGTCCGTCTGGTAATCATCAATGTACAGTTCTGTGATGCTGCGGCGAACACTCGTGTTCTGGCGAAGCAGATCATATGCGGAAAGCTTCACCTGCGCGTGCTTGTCCTTGAAGAAATCATAAGCCAGTCCCATGTTCCATAACATCACGCCTTTCTTGAAGCCGGGAGAGGTGCGACTGTTATAGCTATAGGCCACATCATTATCCCAGGAGAAATTTCCGGGCCAGTAAACAGTGGTGCCAAGGTTGGCGCGATGGGTGTAATAACTGCTTTGAAGGCCCGTGGAAGGCGTATTTTTTACGTCGTTATAAGATGTGCGGTAAGAGAAGCCCAGGTCGAACAATTCTTTATAGGCATAGCTAAAGTTGAAGGAGGGGGCCAGCATCCACGTCATGCTCAGATTCTTGCGCAGCGTAGTGTCTCCTTTGGGATTGCCCATCGTGGAATAGTTGTAGCTCCTGTTGGCGTTGGCAAAAAGACCGCCATTCGCCCGCCATTGATAGTCTTTTGCTTTCTTGCTCTTGCTGATGCTCAGATTGGCATTCATAGAATAAGTACCGCCAACGTTCACATATTGCGTGGTTTGCCCGCCCTGTGCGTTCACTTTGGTGACAGTGGTGATGCGGTTCAGTACCGGTGAAATACCGATGCCGGAAAATATACCGAAACCTGTCATCGCAAAACGGTCGTATCCGAGGCGGAAGTTCTGGGAGAAAGAAGGCTTCAGGTCCGGGTTGCCGATACGTTCGTTCAGCGTATTGGTGTTATCACGGAGCGGTTGCAGCTGATCCAAGGTGGGTTGCTGCATGTAACCGCTGTAGTTGAAGGAAAGATTACCATTGTTCTTCAGCCGGTAAGAGACACGGGAATTGGGTTGAAAGTTTGTCTGGTATTGCCGTAAAGTAGTATTGGTCGTATAAATGTGATTATCGAGCACATTCAGGTTCAACCCGCCGCCGAGGGTAGCGTTCCATTTTTTGTTCTTGCTGTTGTAATTGAACGTGATGCTGGGCAGCTGAGAAACATTGGTTGTTCTGAACTTATTGGTATAAGTACTGTCCAGCTCCGTATAATCCTTTGTAGCAGGATCGTAATTGAACGTTCTGCGTTCCGCACGGTTGATGCTGTAATTGAACGTATAGTTCAGGTTCATTTTCCAGGTTTTGCTCAGCGGTTCAACATAAGAGAAGAAGACGCGGTAAGTCTCCGTTTTGTTGTCTGAAGTATTGCGCTGGTTGGTGCTTACGGCGGAATCCACCATTTCGTTCTTATAGAAGTCGCGGTCAGAGAGGTTGAAGGCGTACCCGTTCTGTTCGCTATAAGAATTGGAGAAATTGAAGCCAATGCTTCTGCCTTTCTTGTTCAGCATCCTGGTGAGGGCGATCCCGTTGCTGAAATTATTGCGTTTACCGTTGGACCGGTTCGCGGTTTTGTTCGTATTGACGAGCAACCCGTTCTCGTCCCGGGTAGACTCGTTGCCGGTGGTGTTCGAGCTTTGGTTGGTGTGTTCGAAGGCAGGGTTGATGTTCAGTTGGGTGAGGGAGTCCAGCGCGATATCAAAACCGAAGTTCACACGATGGCTGGCATTGTTGTTGTATCCTTCGCGTGTACCGAGGATGGTGCTGTTATCGATCAGCCGTTTGCGGTTGTTCACGGTACGAAAGCGGGCATCTGTATTGTTAAAGAAATAGCTGTTATTCACGCTTACATCCGTTCCCCATTGGTCGTTATAGTTATAACCGGCCATCGTAGCGGTACGGACGCCTTCTCCACCTCCGCTGAAGGAAATGCCGTTTACAGACATGGCACCATCTGATGAAACCGACATCGACATTCCGCCTTTTCTTTCGGCGGCAGATGCCAGTTCACTCATCGTGAACGACATTTTGTTCAGGTTGTTGGAAGACGATAAGATGCTCAATTGCCTTGATTTATTGAAAGCATTCAACATGCCGCTCAGCTCAAAGCGTTGATCCGTACCGCCGCCGGCTGACAGTTTCCCGAACAGTCCTCTCTTCTTGTCTTCTTTCAGCGTCAGGTTGATGGTTCTGTCTTCCCCATCTTTCTGTATGCCCATTTTCGCTTCCTGCTTGGTTTTGGTATCTACCACCTGCACTTTGTCGATGATATTGGTAGGCAGATGTTTGGTAGCCAGTTTGGGGTCTCCGCTGAAGAATTCCTTGCCATCCACCAGTATCCTCGTCACTTTTTTACCATTCACGGTAATATTCCCTTCATCGTCAATATCCACGCCCGGCAGTTTCTTCAGCAGGTCTTCCACCACGGCATTGGGTTTGGTTTTGAAGGAGGAGGCATTGAACTCGATGGTATCCGAGCGAATGGCTACCGGCGGCCGGTTTCCGGCAACTTCAAAAGTATTCAGCTCTTTGGCGGTTGGTGCGAGGATGATCCTGCCTATATCCGTGGGGCGGTCGGTACCGAGGGTGCGGATATAAGTTTTGTAGCCGGTATAGGAAACGAGCAAACGCACGGGCTTGTTGGCGGGGAGACCTGTTAATTTGAACTCACCCTGCCTGTTGGTAAGGGTATAGGTGATCAGGCTGCTGTCTTTACTATCCTGAACAGTCACCGTAGCCATTTCAAGGTGTTCTTTGGACGAGGAGTCAGCCACGGTGCCTCTCAGCTCGGTTTTCTGCTGTGCCCGGGAATACAGGCTCAGTAAGATGAATAAAGAGAAAATTACAATTCGTTTCATTGGCGGAATTTGGTTTGTGGAGCAAAATACGAAATGTTCGTAGAAAAACGAATTTAGTAGTTATTTCTGTTATGAAAGGATGAAATAAGGGGATGAAAGGAATCGGACCGGTATTTTTCTTGTCGAGGATATCTGACAGGGATAATATATAAAAAAAGCAGCGGCCCGGGAAGGCCGCTGCGTATATACATCTACGTTATAAAAGATCAGGCTTCAGCTTCTGCGTAAGCGCTGGCAGGTTCGCAGGTGCAGATCAGGTTCCGGTCACCGAAGGTGTTGTTCACACGGCTTACAGACGGCCAGAATTTGTTCAGCTTCACATATTCCAGCGGGAAAGCTGCCTGCTGGCGGGTATATGGACGGGTCCATTCATCCGCCGTGATCACAGCCTGTGTATGCGGAGCATGTTTCAGTACGTTATCTGCCTTGTCAGCTTTTCCTTCTTCGATAGCGCGTATCTCTTCACGGATGGCCAGCAATGCATCGCAGAAACGGTCCAGTTCCGCTTTATCCTCAGATTCCGTCGGCTCGATCATGATGGTGCCCGGTACCGGGAAGCTCAGGGTAGGAGCGTGGAAACCGTAGTCCATCAAACGTTTGGCCACATCTTCCGCTTCTACTCCGGCAGTTTGTTTGAACGGACGGAGGTCCACAATGAATTCGTGGGCGCAGGTACCGCTCACGCCGGTGTAAAGGATATCGTAAGCCTTGTCCAGCCTTGCCTTCATATAGTTGGCGTTAAGGATGGCATATTCAGTAGCCTTGCGTACGCCGTCGCGGCCCAGCATGCGGATGTAAGCATAGGAGATCAGCAGGATGCTCGCACTGCCATAAGGCGCTGCGGATACTGCGTGCGCCTGCCTGCTGCCGTTATTGGAAGCCTGCAATGCCACATGGGAAGGAAGGAAAGGAGCGAGGTGTTTGGCCGCGCAGATGGGGCCCATGCCGGGACCACCGCCGCCGTGCGGAATGGCGAATGTTTTGTGCAGGTTCAGATGGCAAACGTCCGCACCGATGAGTCCGGGTGCGGTCAATCCAACCTGTGCGTTCATATTCGCACCATCCATATATACCTGTCCGCCGTTCTCATGGATGATGTTGCAGATGTCTTTCACACTTTCCTCATACACTCCGTAGGTAGAAGGATAGGTGATCATCACACCGGCCAGGTTATCTTTATATTGTTCTGCTTTCGCTTTCAGGTCTGCCACATCGATATAACCATTCTCCAGCGCTTTCACGATCACCACTTTGTAACCCACCATCACTGCGCTGGCAGGGTTGGTGCCGTGTGCGGAAATAGGGATGAGGATCACGTTGCGATGCCCTTCCCCACGGCTTTCATGATATCCCCGGATGGTCAGCAACCCTGCGTATTCGCCCTGTGCGCCGGAGTTCGGCTGCAGGCTGCAGGCGTCAAACGCGGTGATCCTGCAGAGGTATTCGCCCAGCTCTTTCACCATCTGTTGATAGCCGCCTGTTTGGGTGAGCGGCGCGAAGGGATGCATCTTGCTCCAGTGGTTCCAGCTCAGGGGGATCATTTCAGAAGCCGCGTTCAGCTTCATGGTGCAGGACCCGAGGGAGATCATGGAGGTATTGAGTGAAAGGTCTTTATTCTCGAGCATTTTGATATACCGCATCATTTCCGTTTCGCTGTGATGGGTGTTGAACACCGGATGCAGCAGGTAAGCAGAAGTGCGTTGCAATGCAGCAGGGACGCCACTGGAAGCCTTCAATACTTCTGCTTCGGTGATGCTGCCCGCGCCGAAAACAGCGAGAATGGTGTTCACATCGGCCAGGGAAGTGGTTTCGTCAAGGGAGATACCCAGCTGTTGTGCATTAATCTGGCGGAAGTTGATGCCGGCAGTCTGCGCTTTCGCGTGGATCGCCTGGGCGTCCGCTTCGATGGTGATCGTATCGAAATGATGGGTGTTGCGCAGTTTGATACCCGCTGCTTTCAGCTTGCCGGCGAGGGCAGACGTGAGCAGGGTGGTTTTCAGGGCGATGTTTTTCAGCCCCTCCGGCCCATGGTACACTGCATACATTGCAGCCATATTGGCCAGCAGCGCTTGTGCGGTACAGATATTGGAAGTCGCTTTTTCACGTTTGATATGCTGTTCGCGGGTTTGCAGCGCCATACGCAATGCGCGCTGATTCTGCGCATCGATGCTCACACCGATGATACGGCCGGGGATGGCGCGTTTGAACTCATCTTTAGTAGCAAAGAAAGCGGCATGCGGGCCTCCGAAGCCTAATGGTACCCCGAAGCGCTGCGCGTTGCCTACAGCGGCATCTGCGCCCAGTTCTCCCGGAGGCGTGAGGAGGGTGAGTGCCAGCAGATCGGTAGCCATGGCTACGTATGCGCCGGCGGCATGTACTTTCTCAATGAATGCGCGATAGTCCGCAACGCTTCCTTCGGCATCAGGATATTGCACCAATGCACCGAAGTATTCGGAGGTGATCGCTGCGGTCGCAAAATCGCCGGTCACCACTTCGATGTGCAGGGGTTGTGCGCGGGTAAGCACTACATCTTTCGTTTGCGGGAACAGCCGTTCGTCGATGAAGAACTTGCCGCGGGTGATATGATCGTGATCTTTGTTCAGGGCATTGAAGAACATGGTCATCGCTTCCGCAGCCGCGGTGGCTTCATCCAGCAGGGAGGCGTTGGCAATGGGCAGGTCGGTGAGATCGCTCACCATGGTCTGGAAATTCAGCAGGCTTTCGAGGCGGCCCTGGGAGATCTCCGCCTGGTACGGCGTGTACTGGGTATACCATCCCGGGTTCTCGAAAATGTTCCGCAAGATCACACTGGGCGTGATGGTATCGTAGTAACCCTGACCAATATAATTTTTGAATACTTTGTTCTGTAAGGAGATATCTTTCAGCTGGCTCAGATAGTCAAACTCGCTGACAGCTTCGGGAATGTCCAGATCATCTTTCATGCGAATGGCCGCAGGCACCGTTTTCCCTATCAGTTCATCTAATGAGCCAATGCCGATCTTTTTAAGCATTTCGCCCGTCTCCGCTTCATTAGGACCAATGTGGCGTCCCTTGAAGGAATGTTTAAATGCATCCAAAATATTCATAATGTAAGCAGGTATTTAAGAAAAGAATGCGCAAAGCTATGATGTTTTTCAGCAATGGCCAAACCTCCACGCCAGTAGGGAAATTGCGCTGATATTCACCCGGAAGAATGCAAGGGAATTGTCATGGAATTTTCATCTTGGGGAATTGAACTACTTTTGCGAAAATTTACGGCAATGTCTGATATACTCTCCGACTGGGAGAAGAAAGCGAAAGAGCAGCAGAAATCGTACAAACAGTTCCTGCAAAAGATGCAAACCAAAAAAGGGAAAGGAGCGGAACGCCATCTGCCGGACCTGCATGAGGAGGCTTTTTCAAAGATCGATTGCCTGCAGTGCGCCGGTTGCTGCAAAACGATCAGCCCCCGTTTCAAAACCCCGGATATCAAACGCGTCTCCAAACACCTCAACCTCCGGGAATCTGTTTTCATCGAAACTTACCTGCGCCTGGATGAAGACGGGGATTATGTCGTGAAACGCAGTCCCTGCCCCTTTCTCGGCACGGATAACTACTGCAGCATCTATGAAGTGCGGCCGGGGGATTGCCGGAATTATCCGTATACCGACAGTGATGAATTTTTCAAAAGACCGAATACGACGTTGCTGAATTCCACGATTTGTCCCGCTGTTTATTACGTGCTGGAGCGGTTAAAGGGGATGATCACGCCTTGAGATCCAGCTTGCGCATGGCGGGGGAAATGAGATAAGTGGTGATCACCACGCCCAGCGTCATGCATCCGCCAAAGACCACGGAAGTCACCGGCCCCATGATTTTCGCCGCCACACCGCTTTCGAAGGAGCCCAGCTCATTGGAGGAACCGATGAAAATGGAACTTACGGAAGATACCCGTCCGCGCATGTCGTCAGGGGTTTTCAACTGGAGGATGGTCTGCCGGATGATCACGCTGATACCGTCCAGCATGCCGCTGGCGAACAAGGCAGCGATGGAAAGGATAAAGTTCTCAGACAGGCCGAAGAGGATGATGCTTAGCCCGAAGCCAAATACGGCTGCGAGGAGTTTCATTCCCGGCCGGGTAACGATGGGCTTGTAGGCCAGCGTGACGAGCGTAAGGAAAGAACCTACCGCCGGAGCGGCACGCATCATCCCGAACCCCGCCGGACCAACATGCAGGATGTCATTCGCATAGATGGTCATCATGGCTACAGAGCCGCCGAACAATACCGCAAACATGTCCAGCGCCATCGCATTCAGCAGTACCTTGGTATCCCACACAAAACGGATCCCCTTGAGCAGCCGTTCCTTCACGGTTTCCCCGATCTCCCTGTAATGAACAGGCTTCACGCTGATCTGCAGGATACAGCACAGCGCGATGAGCACAAAACCGATGACGAGGAGCATGGACCAGTGTACGCCCAGCCAGGCAATGCATAGCCCGCCCAGGGCCGGTCCCGCAATAGCGCCGATCTGCCAGGCGGAAGTGCTCCAGGTGGTAGCGTTGGCGTAAAGTTCTCGGGGAACGAGGAGGGAGAGGAGCGTGAAGTTGGACGGACTGGTGAAGGCCCGGATAATCCCGCCGCAGAACACGAAGAAGTAGATCAGCAGTACGATGGTATTGGTAGGGATCCCTGTGGTGAGGGTGTCCCAGGTTAGCAGGAAAAGCCCTGCCCCGGTAAAAAGATAACTGACGATGCATTTCAGCACCATTCCTCTTTTTTCATATTTATCCACGATATTGCCCGCAAAGAGCGCGAGGCCAACGGCCGGGAAGAATTCGGCGAGACCGATAAGCCCGAGGTTGAGGGGGTTTCTGGTAAGCACATATACTTTCCACTCTACTATGGAAAACTGCATGGCAAGCGCAAAGATCAGGGCAAAACGGATGACCAGGAAATATTTGAATTCTCTATACCGTAACGATGCATAAGGATCGTTCTTTGGAAGTGCAACGTCGTCCAATCTGATAGTTTTATGGCTGCTCAAAAATAAAATATATCCGTCATCCTCACGCATCAACTTTTTATCATTTTGTATCGTGCGGATGCTTATTTTTATGACTTGTAAAATTCCATTAATGTATGAAACTAGGTAATCTATTATTGTTAGGCACATTACTGTCGTTCTCCGTTTGCAGGGCAGCGGGTCCGGACGAAGACGCCCCCCAGGCCGTGAAAGTAAAACTGCAGCTGGTGACGGACAAGATATTGTCCCCCGTTGGACTCGCTGTTCCCGGTGATGGCTCCAACCGGCAGTTCATTGTGCAGAAGGAAGGGAAGGTTTGGGTGATACAGAACGGCCAGCTCCTGCCCACACCGTTCATCGATGTCAGCAACAAGCTGGTGAAGATCAACCCCGCTTACGACGAACGCGGCCTGCTGGGCATGGCTTTTCATCCCCAGTTCAAAAGCAATGGCAAATTTTATCTCTACTACAGCGCTCCGGTGCCGAACCCCGGTAAGAATTTGAACCACAAGAGTGTAGTAGCGGAATTCAAGGTGAACAAAGCCTCCGACAATACAGCCAGTCCGGCTACCGAAAAGGTGGTGATGGAATTTGACCAGCCGGAGTCCAACCATAACGGGGGGGACCTTCATTTTGGTGCTGACGGGTACCTGTATATCGCTACCGGTGACGGTGGCGGCGGTGGTGACAAGCACGGCACTATCGGTAATGGGCAGGACCTTGGTACCGTACTCGGCAAGATCCTTCGTATAGACGTGAACGCTACTCCTTACCGCATTCCGAAAGACAATCCTTTCGTGGGCAAAGAGGGTGCGCGCGGCGAGATCTGGGCCTATGGCCTCCGCAACCCCTGGCGTGTTTCCTTCGACAAAGTGACGAAGAAACTTTGGGCCGGGGATGTAGGGCAGAACAAGTATGAGGAAGTGGATATCATCACCAAAGGCGGCAACTACGGCTGGAGGATCATGGAAGGCTATCACGATTTCAACGTGCCTCCGGGAACTGATAAAAGCAAGCTCATCGAACCCATACACGAATATGACCATGACCTCGGTATCAGCATCACCGGCGGCTATGTATACCGTGGTAAAGCGCTGCCGTTCCTGCAAGGGAAGTATGTTTTCGGGGACTACAACGGGAAATCCTGGGTGCTCGAACAAAACGGCAGCAAATGGGTACGGAGAGACCTGGTGTTCGAGAACCGTCCTGAAGGAAGCGTGCAGATCCTCAGCTGGGGGCAGGATGAAGCCGGTGAGCTTTACATGCTGATCAGCATTCCTGTTTCCAATGGTTTCAAAGGCGGCGTATACAAGCTGGTGAAACCGTAACCAATTATCAATTACGAATTACGAATGGCAATTAGGTTGTTTCAGTGGTCGGTAATTGATGTGGCTTTTTGAGCACGGTATTTGCAACGCTTTAATAATAGTAATGTTTTGTTAAAATGCCCTGTCAGCAGGGGAAATAAGCTTATATTTGGTATTCTGGATTGCGGGGTTTTTCGTAATTCGTCATTTGAAATTCGTAATTGATTTTATGAGGATAAAACTGAAAGTGATCATCCCGGTATTGTTGATCAGCATATCGGCCGGAATATTCGCATTTGCAAAGATTGGCGGGAAAGGTGTTCCTCCGGGAAGATATGAGGCGATCATGGCCCTCGTGGGACAAATTCTGAAAGAAGGGCATTATCAACCCAAACCTATAGATGATGCATTCTCGAAGGAAGTGTTCAAAAAATACCTGAAGAGCCTTGACGGGGAGAAGAAATTCTTCATGAAGAGCGATATCGAAGCTTTGAAGCCACTGGAAACCCATGTTGACGATGAGCTGAACGGCGCTCCCCTGGAGCTTTTTGCCAAAACCAACGAGATCATCCGCAAACGTATCACGGAAGCGGCTGCCATCTATCCCGCGATCCTGGACAAACCTTTCGACTTTACCAAAGAAGAGAAGATCGTGATCGATCCGGAAACAACGGACTGGCCGGCGGACAATGCAGCTCGTACGGAAGCCTGGCGCAAAAGCCTGAAGTACCGCACGCTTGAGAAATATGCCGAGCTGCTGGAACAACGGGATAAAGACAAGAATAACAAAACAGATGCTGCGCTGGAGATCGAAGCCCGGGCCAGGGTAAAGAAGATCTATGATCGCTATTTTGACCGGTTGAAGAACCGTTCCAGGGACGATGACCGTTTTTCCCAATATGTGAACGCCATCACCACCACTATGGACCCGCACACGGATTACATGCCGCCGGTAGAGAAACGCTCTTTCCAGGAACAGATGGCCGGCAAGTTCTTCGGGATCGGGGCACAGCTGAAGGAAGATGAAGGCCGTATCAAGATCGTAAGCATCGTACCGGGCAGCCCCAGCTGGAAGCAGGGGACGCTGAAGGTAGATGATGTGATCCTGAAAGTAGGCGAAGGCGCGAAAGAGCCGGTGGATGTTGGTGGTTATGCGGTGGAAGACGCCGTAACACTGATCCGCGGTAGATCGGAAGAGCGTCGTGTAGGGAAAGAGTGTAGATCTCGGTGGTCGCCGTATCATTAAAAAATGAGAGATGATGGCCACA
>OFTY01001239.1_pt1 | contig 11985 bp, 11 predicted proteins | sample 1775061 | NCBI WGS metagenome assembly OFTY01 (sample SAMN08195773, study PRJEB24354) | sludge metagenome | isolation source: sludge from phenol fed wastewater aerobic bioreactor B | place: India: Nagpur | collected 2016-09-16 | reverse complement strand
CACCTTGCCCTGAAAGTTGAGCAGGTCCCAGCCGGCGCCGGCAAACTGCAACACCAGATAGCTGAGATCGTCGGCCAGCCGGGTGTGATGGATACGCCGGCTTTCCCCCGAACCGGTATAGGAGTCGTCTCGTTCTCGATAGCTGGTGTAGAGAAAGCCTTTGGGCAGGCTTCGGATGGTTTCCATACCGATCTCGAAGACCTGGTGCGGCTGGCTGAACAGGGTCATACGGCCGAGGCCTGTGACCTGTTGCAGGCTCCAGGAAGGAGTGAAGTCAGCGCTTTTCGGTGCGGGCTTCTTGGGACGCTCCAAGGGGGGAAATTCGAGCCGGCTTAGGTCGGCGAATTCGATGACGGGCAGATAGGTTTCGCGAAAAGCCTTCACCGCCGAGTCCGGATAGAGCTTCAGGTAGGCTTCCCACAAGTCCGGTTCGACGCGCAAGTTCTCGAGATAGGGTTGCAGTAGCTCATGGGAGTAATCCAGGCTGGCTCGGATCAACGATGAGGCCAAGCAAAATCGCTAGCTTTTCCGCAACCGCTTGCGGGTCGCCAATCTTGAAGTCGGCTACGACCCTGCGCTGCCCCATAGCCGTGTCCGCAAAGACGATCTTGGTTGCCGAAGACTCGTTCACTTTCTCGATTATCGCTTCCGCAGGAACGTCGTCGAAGTTCTCCAACGACCCTGCCAAAACTGTCATCGAACTCTGTGGCGTGGGCGCCGCGGACACTGTCGCCGGCCGCGGATAGGAGGCTTGTTCCCCAGGTCCAAGACGGACGACCCTCTCCGACCTGTCCGTAGCTAATCGCGGAAAGGTGACCTCGATCGCTCCGCTGATGAGGCGAACCTTGACCTCGCCGTCGACCGCTACTTCGAACAGGGTCCCAGTCGCTTTCACCTTGCCGCCCGCCGCGTATACAACGAACGGCCGAGCGGCATTGTGGGCCACGGCAAAGCGGGCTTTGCCACTCAAGAGACGCACCGACCGCTCGGACTCCGAGAAATCTGCCTCCATGCGACTATGTGCGAATAGCGTCACTACCGATGCGTCGCTAAGTGTGACGGTCCGATCGGTCGTTTCCGCGGCATAGGCCAATGCCGGCGCGTTGCCGGAGACACCGACGACGCCGTTACCGGGCGACATGTGCAGCACACCGAACACGCCAGCAGCGGAAATACCGACTGCAACCACCCCACCAACGGCGATCATTCTTCCTTTCGCACCCCACCCGACCGACTCTTGCGCGGGTCGCGTGATGGCGCGCAGAACTGGCGCCTGCGCGGCGGCGTCGCTCGCTCGACCAACCTCGATCGCCACACGCCTATAAACGGCACGGTGCTCGTCATCCTTCGACAACCAACGCTCAAGCGCTGCGGCGTGCCGGCCCGGATCTTCGAGCATCTTCGAAACCCATTTGTAGGCCTGCCGCTCGATCCTCGAGGGACGGTCGTTCATCGGAGCCTCCGATGCTGATCGATATGAGCAATGGCCTTCAGCATCTGCCTCTTTACACCCCAAACGCTCATCCCGACTTTAACGGCTATTTCCTTGTAGGTGAAACCATCGACGCGACTGAGCAGAAATATCTCCAACGTCTTCGGCTTCAGCTCGCGCAAGATGGCTGTGTAGTGAGCGAGTTCCTGGCGGCCCTCCAACTCCCGGTGCTGATCATATTCTGTTGGATGATCGAGCCCCTCCATAAGTGGCACCGACACTTCCGATAGACGGGTCGAGGCGCGCTCGGCACGATCACGCAGTAGATTAGTCGCAATGCGTCTCAGATACGCCTGCGGGGTCGCGATCTGAGTAGCCGGTGACGCCCGTAGAAACCTGGTCAGTGCTTCATGCGCCAAGTCATCAGCTTCGTCGTGGGAGCCAAGTCTTCTCCGAAAAAACCGCATGAGACTTGGAACCTCCGACCGGTAAATCGCGTCGAATTCTACACTGCCCGGAACCTTGGAGTCCGGTAGGTCACGCGCCCCGGCGTGCTCGGCACTGTCCTCCAGCGCCATTAGAAGATCCGCAGAGACGCGTTTGCGCGATGTGCATAACGACCGTCATCAGCCTCGCTCCGATCCCAGCACAATGATCCCCACAGAGCCCCCCGGTTGCGAACGACATCAAGCCATGGGAGCCGAGCATTCTGCCTGTCGCACGCCAGTCGGTTGACCCCCGTAGGTGACTCGCTCGCTTCGAGTTTCCCGCACATCTCGATATCCCTTGGCCCACCATCCAGCCATTTTGTCCCAGGGGAATCTTACCCCCTTCGCCGATATGTGCAAGTAGAAGCATCATATGGTGTTAAATACACCTGGCATGTGTGGGCGTCCCGTTGAGCTCCCCGTAGGTGGGTTGGGGAGCTCACGATGGATTTGCACAAACGGTTCGGTAACTTGGTGCGTGCTCACCGCCTTCGATTAGGCATGAAGCAGGCCGAACTGGCGGAAGCTGCCGGCCTATCTCCCAATATGATCGGGAAGGTTGAGAGAGGGGAGGCTGCCCTCAGATTCCCCAACATCGAACAAATTGCGCGCGCGCTTGAAGTGGATCCTGCAGAACTGTTCGCGATCGATCCAGGGTCAAACCATTACCAGCGACCGGACCTTTTCGATCTGACGGCCGAACTCTCCGGTTTGAGCGATGTCGAGTTGAAGTGGGCTAGCGAAATGCTTGCCCTTACGCTTCGAATGTTTCGATCAAACACGCGGTAGAAAAATATTGTGCGCGCCATTTCGCACCTACGCACTCAGCGATCCGTCGACGACCGGCGACTGCTGTCTTTTGGGTGAGGGAAGGGGGCAAGAGAAGGTGGTCATAGGAAGCAGTGCTCCCCGTCCGCTTCTCAACGGTCAACCAGGAGCGCTGTGCCGGGATTGGTTATAAGCTGCAGCAGGACGGGTCCGAACAGGAAGGACGGCTTGTCCCACCATCCGTCGCCGCGACTCGTTGCGGCCACCCCGGCTTCCACCTGCGGCCCGCGCTACCGTAGCCGGTCAATGAGATCATCGAGCAGCGAAATGCAGCCTTGCGTCAGACCAACAGATACGCGCCGGCCGTCCTGCCCGTCGGCACTGCGCGTCAATAGCCCCTTTTTCGTAAGCTCGGCGATCTTTCGATGCGCGCTGGTCGTCGGCACATGGGACGCCATGCACAGCGACCAAAGATAGGTCTTTCGACCTTCGAGGTGCGCCAGATAGAGATCCAGCAGCATATCCCACGTCGGAACCGGGCAGAGGTCGAACCCCAACGCAGCGCCGACGAGCCTGCGCTCGGCAAGGAGCCGGAGGCAGACCTCTTTCCTACTTTTTTCAGGATCGTCAGCGTTCATCTGCGTCGAACTTTTCTGGCACAGGCTCAATGCCCAGCGTGACGGCCCACGCGCGCGACAGTGCAGGGACGACCGCTATGCGGCGGACACGGCCAACCCTTGCGGAAGGATCGCACCGGCTCGATACAGCTCGATCAGTTCCTCCTGCTCCGGACGCAGCGCATCGATTGCACCAAGGGCGTCGGGATCACCGCTCAGCAGATGCGATGGGCAGCGCCCTTCATAGGTTCCGAGATTCGGGCGATGGGCGCGGTATCCCGCGAGCGCCGCAAGTTCCGGGTCGAACGAGCGGGCGATCTCCGGCGGATAGGCGAGCCAGGGCAACTCATAGGGTTTCAACCAGCCCAGGCTGTAGCTCACGATCATCCCGCGCCTCGGCCGTCGGGTGCGATTTGCGCCGCCGGCATGAAGGGTCGATCCAAGGAACAGCAGCGCGGCGCCTGGCTGCATCTCGATACTGACGCCTTCGGCCGCGTCGATCACAATCTCGTCCTGTCGCCTGTGGCTCCCCGGCCAGACGATGGTCGCACCATTTTCCGCTGTGTACGGCGAGAACGGCCACATCACATTGATGAGATACTCGACCCCCTCGGCGTGAACCGGCCACATATCCTGATCACGGTGCGGCGGCTGCGCCTCGCCTCCCGGCAGAATCTCGATCGCCTGGGTGAGGTTGAGCTGGATCGTATCGCAATGACGGCCCAGGATCCCCTCGACGGTCGATAGAACTGCCTCATGCTGGACGAAGGCGGCCATATGCGCGCTACGGCGCAACAGCCCGTGAAAGCGCTTGGTGGTGTCGCCATAGAAGGGACCGACCGACAGCTTCGTGGCGTCGAACACAGGCTCCAGGTCCGCTGCCAGCGCGCGCACCATAGCGGCGGGCATTGCGTTCGGGATCACGCAATACCCATGCGTGAACAACGCCTCGGTCTGCTCTCCCAATCCGGTGTGAAGCGGATCGGTGGTGACGGGGGTCATCTCGTTCATGCCAGCACCCTTTCCCCGGCATCTGCAAACGAGAGCGGCGCAGGCCTGTAGGTGCCGGCGTCGCGCAGCAGGTGCGGCGTTTCGGGGGTGATGTCGATCCTGAGCGCACCCGTCAGGCTACGACCGATCTTCTGCGGCAGGCCAAGCGGCCAGCAATCCCAACCGAGGGCCAAGACCTGACTGAGCCAGCCGGAATCGGCAATGCAGGTGAACGCCTGAATCCCGTGCAGGAGCGCGTACTCGACAGCTGCAGTCGTCAACGCATTGCGCACGATCAGGCGCTCTGGTGCCCGCAGGCGCATCGACAGACATCCCCTGCTTATCTCGAAAATGTCGGGCGAGCGCGGCACGGCTGCGTCGCACAACTCCGGAAAGATCGTCCCGAGAATGTGTGGCCCGTCTGTCGGCAGAAGCCGGATCGAGCCGCGATGCGCTCCGCTCTCGCCGGCGGCGACCAGGTAGATCGCCCGATCATCATCGAACTGATCGATCTCGAAGCAACCGTCGATGACCGGAACGTCCCACTTCAAGAGGTCGACGAAGACATGTTTTCGATCGCGATACATCGCATCGAGGATCGCGTTGGAGCCGGGCGCCTGCGCACCCCGAAAGATTTGGATCATGATTTACTCCCGATTACAACGGGATGCATGTCATTCGATTTTGAGTGGAGCGCACCCAGCTAGGTAGAGGGTTGATCAGTCTTCCTGGCGAAATCCGGACGATTCACGCCGGCGTTGACTGGGCCGCGCTGACTGTCGGGGCTGGTCCAGCGACAGACGCCATGCGGGCGGGAGGGGAGAAAAGGGCGTGCGGGTGAGTCGTTCGGATCACCAGCAGCTTGTCGCGGCCGATCCGGGTGCCCATCCTGCAGGAGCTCGACCATGCCTTTCCGCCATTTCTGGGACCGACTGTGCGCAGCGTGCGCGGTCGTGCAGCAAACGCCCGCCGCACAGCACCATCACCCTGCCGGAGGATCCACCCGCCAAGGTCCCCCCGCCGTGGCGCTGGCGAGGTCACTTTATCCTGATCACAGCAATATCGTCATCGACCCGCTGGAAACGGAATCCAGGCTCCATCCGGACGGGTTTGCAGTTCGAGCCTGGGTTCTGGTGCCGAAGGGCGACGTCCCGGAAGATCGGTTCGAGGCGATCTCCACAAGCCTCCGCAAGCTCGCTCGACTGCCCCCGGACGCTCGGCAAATCTTCTTCCTGGCTACAAGCTATGGTCTACGCGTCCAGGAGATCGCATCCTTGCTTGGGGTCAGCCCGCGCAAGGTGCGCCGCTCGATCCTCACCGCAATCGCCGCTCTCGATACCCGAGAAACCTAGAGCTGCCTCTGATTGCGTTGGTATCGCGCTACCCCCAAGCCCTACATCTTGCACGGCGAGCAGACGTACAATGGCGTCGGCAGTTCGGCCCACTTCGCCTCGAATTCCTCCTCGGTCGCGGGGACAGGACGCTGTTCGGCGACATCGATCGCGAGCGAAAGATGACATGCGAAGGCCGTCAGACCCGCGCCACCCCGATCGAGGATATCCAGCGCTTCCTTCATCAAAGACACGGCTCTCGTCACCGCAGGATCGCCTGCGCTCACGAATTCTTCATAGCGAACGATCGACATGATATTTTCCATCGCACTAATCTCACCGCCGGCATGTTCGTACCTCGGCGCACGCGCAGTCGCTCAACCCGATCCGCTGGGATCGTCGAGCGCGGCGTCAGCGAGGTCCTTTATCGTTATCCTATGGTTGATTGAATTCATCGACCAGACGGCAATCATGAATTCGTGCCCATTTTGGGAGAAGTCCTTTTGAGGGCGGCCGGCCTGCACGACCTATAGCGCGTTGCCCAAGGCAGTATTTGCCGACGAAAGTCATCTCTATGGCCATAACAGATTGCACTGCCGGCCGCGCAGAGCTGGAAGCACGTGGCATGGCGCTGGTCCGCCATCTTGGCGGACATTGGACTGGCGGCAGAGGCATGTGCCGCTGCCCGGCGCACCCGGACCGGAGCCCAAGCCTTTCGGTGCGGACCGGCGACAGCGACCTCCTCTTCAAATGCTTCGCGGGCTGCGACACGATCGACGTCCTGCGCGCGATCAGCCGGCTTGGTCCAATTCCTCCAGGCGGAGCGGCGACCGGCATCCTTCTGCCACCCGCCGCCGATGAGGGATGGCTGAGATCGCGTGCCACTGATCTTTGGGACGAGGCGCGCGCCATCACAGATACGCCGGTCGAGCGATATTTGCTGAACCGCGCGATCGGTCACGTCTCACCGACGCTCCGCTTTCACCCGCGCACGCCGCTCGGGCCGCGGCGCCAGATCGTTTTTCGTCCCGCAATGCTCGCCGCCGTTCAGGAAGGCGCCCGCGTGATAGCCGTCCAGCGGACCTTCCTGGACACGGTGCTCGCACGCCGGGCACGAGACCTTGGAAATCCGCGTCGCATGCTGGGGCGCCCGTCCCGTGGCGCCGTCATGCTGGCGGATGCCACCGACGTGCTTGGCCTCGCGGAAGGCGTTGAAACCGCGCTCTCCGCCATGATTCTGCTCGGCATCCCCGTCTGGGCCGCCCTTGGCAATGAGCGGCTCGGCCAGGTTGCCATCCCATCGCGCGTGGATCACCTCATCCTTCTCCCCGACAATGATCGACCAGGCCGTCGCGCAGAAGTGGTCGCACAGGAAGCGCACACAGTCCCCGGACGGACGATCGAAACGATCTGGCCCTGGCACGGCCTGAACGACTGGAACGATGTGCTTCGACGGAAAGGGGAGAGGGGTGGTGGGCGGACGCGGCAGGCGGCCTGACGGTCGGGCCGAGTCCGCCCCCGGAGAATATCCATGTCCCAGTTACCCATCCTGGTGCCGGCGTCCAAGCTCACCAAGTCGCCGACCAACGTCCGCAAATCGACGGACCCCGCAGCCGACGCACAGCTCGAGGCGAACATCGCCGAAAAGGGCATCATCCAGAACCTCATCGGTGTGCCCGTCGCCCGTAAGAAGGGCCAATATCGCATCACCGCCGGCGGACGCCGGCTCGACGCCGTGCACCGGCTCATCGAGAAGGCCGTGTTCGATGCCGACTATCTTGTTCCCGTCCTGCCGCTCGCCGACGCCAAGGACGCCATCGAGATCAGCCTCGCGGAGAATTTCTTTCGCCTGGCCATGAATCCCGCGGAGGCCTGCCGCGCCTTTCAGGATGTCATCGAGACCGAGGGCAAGACCCCGGCCGATGTCGCAAAGCGGTTCGGCGTGACCGAAAAATTCGTGCACGGGCGGCTGCGCCTGGCGGGTCTCGCCGAACCTGTCTTCGACGCGCTTGCCTCCAACGCCATCACCCTCGACATCGCCATGGCCTACGCCAGCACCTCGGACACCAATCGCCAGGCTGCTGTCTTCAGCCAGATGGGCGAAGGCTATCATCGCTCCAATGTGAGCGAAATCCGCCGACAGCTCGCCTCCTTCAGTTACCGGGCGAACGATCCACGCGCACTGCTGGTCGGCCGCGATGCCTATCTCGCCGCTGGCGGACGCATCGACAAGGATCTGTTCTCCGATGCCGACAGCGAAAGCTGGCTGGACACGCAGATCGTGGACGCTCTCGCCGAGGAAGCCCTCGCCGCCGCCGCCGAAGCCGTCCGTGAGCGCGACGGATTTCAGGAAGTCCGCGCCGTGGCGGCGACGCATGTTCCCTATACCGAGACCTACGCGCTGCGGCCGCTCCGAGGCGACCCGGCGCCGCTCGCGCCCGAGCAGGAAGCGCGACAGGCCGAAATCAAAGCCGAACTCGAACAGATCGCCGCGGCGCATGAAGAAGAGGATCATACGCCGAGCAAGGATGCCGAGCTGCGCAACGAGGCGCTCGAAGCGGAACTCGCATCGATCACCAACCGCACCGCGGTCCTGACCGACGCGCAGAAGGCCGAAGCCGTCGCCTATATCGTCATCGGTCCTGACGGCACCCCGCGGGTTCACGAGCAGCTCTATGTCGCGCCCGAGCCGGACACCGTGGAAAATCGTGACGAACGCGTCGACCAGGCTCCCGATGGCGACGAGGCAATCGTCGTCGCGAGTGAAGCCAAGCCTGCCATCAGCCAGCGCCTCGCCGACGAGCTGGCGGTGATGAAGACCGAGCTTATTGCCATCCATGTCGCCAGCGACCCGGCCTTCGCGCTCGACCTCGGCACCTTCATCATGATCGAGGCGGCCTCCCGAGCGACGGACTGCGATGATATTCCGAGCGAGCTTCGGGCGACCCACCCGACAGCGCGTGTCCAGGGGTTCGAAAGCGGGACGCCGGCCGCAGCCGAATGGGTCAAGCTCGACACGGCGCTCGATCGCAGCTGGATCAATCACGAAACCCTCGAAGAGCGCTACGACGCCTTTTGCGCTCTCGACGATGCCGCGCGCGCTGCCTGGCTGGGCTGGGCGATCGCCCGCACGATCGAGGCGGTTCCGAGCGGAAAAACCGGTGGCGACTTCCTCGACCATCTTGGGGCCAAGCTCGCCATCGATGTCGCGACCTGGTGGCGCCCGACCGCTCGAACCTATTTCGACCGCATCACCAAGCCAGCAATCCTGGGGCTATTCGAAGAGGTCGGTGGGGTCGAGCTCAAGCAACGCTACAGCGCGTCCAAGAAGCATGACCTCGCGTCTTCGGCCGAACGGCTGTTCGCGGGCGACATCATCGTCGAGGCCGAAGTGAAGGACAAGGCGCTGCGCTGGGTCCCCGGCGCCATGCGCTTCGGCATCAATCGGGATGCGCACGACACATCCGACACCGTTGCGGATGAGCCGACCGCGAACGCAGCGGCTGTGGTGATCGCGCCCGAAGACGGTGCTCCACCGCTCGCCGACGCCGCCTGACGCCGCTCCAGCAGCCGGCCTCGGTCGGCTGCCGGGCCCACGCCATCCCCCACACTTCGCTCCACCTGCCTTCGCCACCGCTTTCGATCGTGAAGGGGAGGGAGCGGGGATGGGTGAGGTGCGCCACGCGCGCGCATCATCAGGAGAACCCTTTATGTCCCAGCCCTTGCTCGCGCTCATCCCGCCCGACGCCGCCGAGCGCCCCTACGAGAACCTGCTCGATGTCGCCCGCTCGATCCATCAGCATCTCCTTCGGCAGGGTGCGATCAGCCGCCAAGCCTTGCAGAAGCTGATGACGCAACGCTTCGGCGGGACGGATGCGTCCGGCGCCTGGTCCATGCGCGATGCGTATGAAGCACTCGAAGCAGCGCAGGTTCTGCTGCTGCGCGACGACGACTGCCGCCATCTTTCCGGCGCGACTCCGCAGGACCGGTTCCACTCTCTGCTGACGCTTGAGCGCTCGCTCCCGACGCAAACCTACCGCTCGGAACGCCAGGTCGACCTGCAACAGTTCAGCACCCCGCTCACCCTTGCCTGGCTCGCCGGGCTCGCAGCCGCCATCGACAAGACCGACCGCGTTCTCGAACCGTCCGCCGGCACCGGCTTGCTGGCAGTCCATGCGGCCCGTGCTGGCGCCTCCCTCATCCTCAACGAGCGCGATCCCCAACGTGCGGCGTTGCTCGGCGAGACACTCAACCAGACCGTCACCGACCATGATGGCGAGCTTATAGACGATCTTCTTTCCCCAGCCGCTCGCCCTTCGGTCATCCTGATCAATCCACCCTTTAGTCGCAGCGCCTCGCGTGGGCACGACCGGCACGCCGGCGCGCGTCATCTCCGATCCGCATTGCTTCGGCTTGCGCCGGGCGGGCGCTGCATCGCGATCATGTCGCCAGGCTTTGCCCGCGGCAATACGGGAGGCCCTGGCTATGAGGCGGTCTGCGAGATCGCGACGCCGCGCGTCGAAATCGACATTGAGGGCAGCCCCTATGCGAAGCATGGCACGTCGATCAATGTCCGCCTGCTGATGTTCGACAGAGGCTGGTCGGGCACCACCCAAGTTTTTCGCGCGGCCAATCTGGCGGCCGCACTGCCGCTGGTGCTGGCGCTCCCGTCGCGTCTCACGCTCGACCAGCCGCCACCGGCGGCGCCCGCTGCAGCGACCAAACCGTGCCTGCCGATCCGAACGCCGCCAGGCGGGCTATTGCGGGGCCTGACAGCCAAGGCCCTCGCGTTGCCCACACCGACGGCCCCGCCGCCATCGCCCATCGCCCGGCTCGCATATCGCGTCCGCGACGAGATCCGCCCCGCCGGTGAGGCCAGCGGGATCTACGCACCCTGGCGGCTCGCACGCATCGATATCGACGGCGCCAATCCGCATCCGGACGCTCTGGTTGAGTCACTGGCGATGGCTTCCGTGCCACCGCCCGCGCCCCGCTATCGCCCGATGCTGCCCGACAGGACCGTCCGAGCGCTTTCCGATGCCCAATTGGAGGTGATCATCCAGGCGGGCGACGCCTTCGAACGCGACCTGCCAGGGCATTTTCGGGCGAACGATGCCGGCGACCGCCTGATCGAGGATGAAACAGGTGCGGCCTACCGCACTGGCTTCTACATCGGCGATGGCACGGGCGTCGGCAAAGGCCGGGAGGCTGCCGGCTGCATCATGGACCAATGGTGCCAGGGGCGCCGCAAGGCCGTCTATCTCTCGAAGAGCAGCGCGCTGCAGGTTGAAGCGAAGCGCGACTGGACCGCCCTTGGCGGCCTCTCGGTCGACATTCAGGGGCTCGACGTTTTCCCGCTGGGGAAACCGATCACCATGCCGACAGGGATCCTCTTTTGCACTTATGCCACGTTACGCTCCCAGCGTCATGATGAAGCCTCCCGGCTCCAGCAGATCCTCGACTGGCTTGGAAAGGAATTCGACGGCATCATCGTCATCGACGAGGCCCATGCGCTCGCCAACGCCGCCGGCACCGAAACGCAATTCGGCGCCGCGAAGGGCTCCGAGCAGGGGCTTGCCGGCGTCCGCCTACAGAACGCGCTTCCGCGTGCCCGCATCCTCTATCTATCCGCGACCGGCGCCACGGACCCCGCCAATCTCTGCTACGCAGCGCGTCTCGGTCTCTGGGGACCAGGTACAGCCTTTCCCGACCGGAACGCCTTCATGGCGGCGATGGACGAAGGCGGCATTGCTGCCATGGAAATCGTCGCGCGCGACCTGAAGGCCATGGGCCTCTATACCGCCCGGGCGCTCAGCTTCGCTGGCGTCGAATATGAAGCGCTCGAGCACCAGCTGACCGCTGACCAGATCGATATCTACGATGCATTTGCGGATAGCTGGACCATCATCCACCGGAACATGGAAAAAGCCCTGGAACTCACCGGCGTCGTCGATGGTCTCGAGAACACCACTTTGAATAGCGGGGCGAAGGCATCGGCCCGCTCGCGCTTCGAGTCCACCAAGCAGCGTTTCTTCGGCCAGGTGCTGCTTTCGATGAAGCTGCCAACGGTCATCGCCGCGGTCGGCGAGCATCTTATGGCGGGCCAGTCGGTGGTGCTTCAACTGGTGACGACGGCCGAGTCCATCCTCGACCGGCGATTGGGCATGCTCAGCCCGGATGAGCGCGTCGACCTCGAAATCGACCTCAGCCCTCGTGAATATGTCTAATGTTGAGCTCAACATTACACATATTCTTTGCAGTCGCAGTTTATGTCGAGCGTGTCGGCGGGAGGCGCAGGTTTCCTTCGGTTTTCCATGATTTCACTCCAGATAATTGCCTGACAAGGTTGAATGCTGGGG
>OFTY01001238.1_pt1 | contig 11991 bp, 10 predicted proteins | sample 1775061 | NCBI WGS metagenome assembly OFTY01 (sample SAMN08195773, study PRJEB24354) | sludge metagenome | isolation source: sludge from phenol fed wastewater aerobic bioreactor B | place: India: Nagpur | collected 2016-09-16 | reverse complement strand
GCCAGTCGATGCTGAAGTCGCTGCCGCTGGAGCGCATGTATCGCGACAGCCGCTGCGGCGCCCTGATGCTGCCCTTCACCTCGGAGATCATGGAGGACTATCTGGGCGTGCTCGCCCTCTACGAGATGGACGAGCTCGACCACGCTCCCGGCGACGAGGGCGGCGCGCGCAACTCGCTCTGGCGCGGCGATTCCAGCGCCGCCCGCGCGGTGAGGTGATTTCGCCGTGCCGCGCGATCAGGTCGAGGTCCTCGGGCATTGCCAGGCGTCCGCCGCCGCCGTCTGGGCGATCGCCGGCGATTTCTGCGGGCGGTGGCATCCGGCCATCGCCACGATCCGCGCCGAGCGTGACGCGCGCGGATCGTTGATCCGCGCCTTCACCGTGCACGGCGAGGACACGCTCTATCGCGAGCGCCTCACCTGGCTGAGCGACAGCGACCGCGCGCTCGCCTACACCCATCTGCAGGGCATTGCCTCGGTCGAGGCCTACGACGCCGCCTTCACGGTGGAAGCCGCGCCCGACGGCGGCAGCCTCATCCGCTGGACCGCCACGGTCGACGCCCCCGTCGAGCGGCTGGCGCCGATCTGCGAAGGCACGCGCGCCGTTTTCGAAATGGGCATCGAGGCCCTGCGTGAGCGCGCCGGCCAGGCAGCTTCAGCGCCGCGTCCCGAAGCGCTGCCGGCGCCGGCGGCTGTCGCGGACGTCGTCCTCGATGGAGCGCCCCGGCTGGCACTCAGCGTGACGCCGCCGCGCGAGGGTCCACTTTGCCTGTTCCTGCATGGCATCGGCGGCAACCGCCGGAACTGGCTGCCGCAATTGGGCGCCGCCGGCAATCTGATGCGCGCCGCCGCCCTCGACCTCAGGGGCTATGGCGGCAGCACGCTCGGATCGAACCAGTCGACGGTCGAGGATTATTGCGACGACATCCTGCGCGTCGCCGGGGCGCTCGGCCACGACCGGCTGGTGCTGGTCGGCCTGTCCTACGGCTCCTGGATCGCTACCTCCTTCGCCATGCGCCATCCCGATCGGTTGGCGGGGCTGGTGCTCTCAGGCGGCTGCACCGGCATGTCAGAGGCGGGCGCGGCGGAGCGCGAGGCGTTCCGCGTCAGCCGCGAGGTGCCGCTGGATGCCGGCCAGACCCCTGCCGATTTCGCCCCTTCCGTGGTCAAGGTGCTGGCTGGGCCGGATGCGACCGAGGCAGTGCGCGGCGAGCTCTTCGATTCCATGGCCGCCATCCCGGCGCGCACCTATCGCGACGCGCTGGTGTGCTTCACCAACCCGCCGGAAAAGTTCGACTTCTCGCGCTTGGCCATGCCGGTGCTGATGATGACCGGCGCGCACGACCGGCTGGCCTCGCCGGACGAGATTCGTGGCGTCGCGAGGCGCATCTGGCGGCAGGCCGCGCGGCCCGACGCGCGCTACGAGACGATCGCCGGTGCCGGCCACGTCTGCAATGTCGAGCGGCCGGACGACTATAATCGCCTGCTCGTCGATTTCCTCGGAAGGCTGCCGCAATGACATCAGCCCTTCCGCGCCGCCAGCAGAACCGCATAGACCGTGAGCGGCGCATCCTCGAGGCCGGGCTGAAGGTCTTTGCCGAGACCGGCTATTCGGGCGCCACCATGGACGCCGTGGCGGCCGAGGCCGGCCTGTCCAAGCCGACGCTCTACCAGTATTTCGCATCCAAGGAAGCGCTGTTCGCCGCCATGATGCTCGGCAAGCGCGACCAGATGCTGGAGCTGTTCGAGCATCCCTCCGGCGGCGGCATGGTGGCTGATCTCCTCGGCTTCGCCTGGGACTACGCCGACACCGTCATGCGCCCCGACCTGCTCTCGCTTGCCCGGCTCATCATCGGCGAGGTGCAGCGCTTCCCCGAGATCGGCCGCGCCTACCAGGCGTCCGGACCGGACCACCTCTTGCGCGGCATCATGGATTATCTTTCCGGCCAGCGGCGCGCCGGCACGCTCGCCTTCGACGATGCCGAGCTCGCCGCGCAGGATCTGTGGGGTCTCATCCTCTCGGCGCCCCGCACCCAGGCTCTCTACATGCCGGACAGCATGCCGAGCCGCGCCGAGGTGGCGCGTTACGTCAACAACGGATTGCGGGTTTTCCTTAAGGCCTATTCGACCCGGCCGGCGGAAGACCTTGCCACATTAGAGGCGCTGATAAACGCCCAATCCCTTCAGCAGGTGGAACATGACAATTGACGAATACCTGGCCGATCCGGCCAGCCGCTTTGCCACGGTCGCGATGGTCGACACCAACGGGCTTCTGCGCGGGCAGATGGTCTCCGCGGGCAGCCTTCGCGGCATCGCCCGCAACGGCATGGGCATGTCGCCGGTGACGCTGGCACTCGACCCCACCGACGTGGTGCAGGTCATTCCCGGCATCTCCGACGGCAGCTCCGATTTCCATGACGATCCGCTGGTCATCGATCCCGCCACGACGCGCCGCCTGCCCTGGTCAAAGCCAGGCCACGACATGCTGGTGCTTGCCAATTATTCCGGCGGCACGGCGGAGCTTTGCCCGCGTTCGATCCTGAAGCGGGTCCTCGATCGCGCCGGCGAGGCAGGCTTGCGCCCGCGCTACGGCATGGAGCTCGAGTACACGCTGTTCGACGAGACGCCCGAAAGCGCCCGCGCCAAGGGCTATCGCAACCTCAAGACCGCGACCCAGCACAACAGCCACGACCTCGTTCTCTACCAGGTGCAGCAGACCGAGTGGTACGAGGCGGTCGCCGGGATGTGCGAGGCGTTGCGCATCGACCTCGCCAAGATGCACGAGGAGATCGGCGGCGGCTTCCTCGAGGCCTGCATTTCCGCCGGCGAGGGGCTGGAGCCGGCCGATCAGCTCATCCTGCTCAAGAATTTCCTGCGCGCGCTGGCGCAGCGGCAGGGCAAGTGCGTCACCTTCATGCCGCGCTGGACAGAGGCCGCCGACAGCCAGTCGATCCATGTCCACATTTCGCTGAAGGACAAGGACGGCAAGTCGGTCTTCCACGATCCGTCGCAGAAGAACGGCGTCTCGCAGACGTTCCGTCACTTCATCGGTGGCATGCAGGCCTATGTCGGCGACATGACGTTGATCTTCCAGCCGACCGTCAACTCCTATCGCCGCTTCGCGCCGGGCACTTTCGCGCCGCCCGGCCTGACCTGGGGCTTCGAGAACCGCACGACCTGCTTCCGCATCGTCGGCCATGACGCCGGCTCGCTGCGCGTCGAGAACCGCCTGCCCGGCGCCGACACCAACCCGTATCTCACGGTCGCCGCCACCATCGCGGCGGGCGTCGCCGGCATTATCGACAAGATCGAGCCGGAGCCGGAGACCCTCGGCAATGGCTATTCGCAGGAGGCGCCGCGCGACTTCGCGCGCTCCATGCCCGAGGCGATCGACCGCCTGCGCCGCTCGACCTTCGCCGGCGACTGGCTCGGCGCGCGCTTCGTCGAGGCCTTCTGCTCGACGCGCGAGAGCCAGCACAACGAATTCCGCCGCAAGGTACCCGACGTGGAACTGGAACGCTTCTTCGACCTGGGGTGAACGACATGACCGCCGATCTGCGAACCCGCTTCCTGGAAGGCATGAGCCGCGTCGCGTCGGCCGTCACCGTCGTGACCACCGACGGGGACGCGGGCCGGTTCGGTGTCACCGTATCATCCATGACCTCGGTATCGGCTGACTCCAGCCGGCCTTCGCTGCTGGTCAGCGTGCATCACCTCAGCCCGGCCTGCGAGGCGATCAAGAAGAACCGGCGCTTCTGCGCCAATGTGCTGAGCGGTAACCAGAGCTTCGTCTCCGATCTCTTCTCCGGCCGCCTCAAGCATCTCAACGAGGACAGGTTCGGCGCCATCGCCTGGCATGCCGGCGCCACTGGCGCGCCGATCATCGACGGCGCCGTCGTCTCGCTCGACTGCGAGGTGAAGACCGCGCTTTTGTGGGGCACGCATTTCATCTTCATCGGCGAGGTCGAGCAGATCGAGCTGTCGGCCCAGCGCTCGCCGCTCGTCTACGCCAACAGGGGCTACCGGCGCGCCGTTCCGATCGCGCCGGACGAGCATCAGCCGCATCGTCCGGAAAGCCAGATCAGCATCGGCTTCTTCATCACGCTGGGCCCGCAATTCGTGCCGGGCCTCGTCGCCGACTTCGCCAGCCAGCGGCCCGACGTCGACATCCGGCTGCTCGAGGCCGATCATGACGACCTCGTCGAGCAGATGCGCGCCGGCAGGATCGACGCGGCCATCACCTTCGGCCAGGTGAGCGAGCCCGACCTCGATGTCGAGTTGGTGTGCCCTCCGGCGCCGCACGTGCTGCTGGGCATCGGCCATCCGCTGGCCTCGCGCGCCAGCCTGCGGCTCGCCGATCTCGCCGACCAGCCGATGATCCTGCTCGACTTCCCGTCCGTGCGCTCGGCCAACGCGGCACTGTTCGGTCGCCACGGCCTGAAGCCGGTCATCCGCTTCCAGTCGCCGTCGCTCGCCATGGTGCGCGGCCTCGTCGCGCAGGGCCTGGGCTATTCGATCGTGCCGCAGGCGCCCCAGACCCGCAACGCGCCCGACGGCACGGAGATCCTGGCGATACCGCTCGACGAGGAGTTTCCGGAGGGCGCGGTGGTGTCGATCGCGCAGCGCGCCGACCGGCGCAGCGAACTGGCGAAGGACTTTCTTGCCCGCTGCCGGGCCTCTTTCGGACAGGCGGGCCGGCAATGAGACGGCGCGGGGAACCGAAGCCGGCAAATGGTGAGGCAACAAGGCGCGAAACGCGCCGGAGCGAATTCGGGGAACACAGGAGGAGAATGACAGATGAGTATCGCGGGGACAAACGAGCTTCGTAGGAATTCCCTCGGCCTGCTGGCCGTGACATTCATGGTGATTTCGGCCGCGGCGCCACTGACCGGCGTCGCGGGCGCCATGCCGCTGGCCTTCATGCTGGGCAACGGCGCCGGCATCCCGGCAACCTTCGTCTTCGTGACGCTGGTGATGCTGGCCTTCTCTGCCGGTTACGTCGCCATGTCGCGGCACGTCACCAATGCGGGCGCCTTCTATGCCTACGCCGCGCGCGGCCTTGGCGGGCGCACCGCCGGCGCCATCGCCATCGTGGCGCTCGTCGCCTATAACGCCATGCAGTTCGGCCTCATCGGCCTGCTCGGCGGCATCGCGTCCGGCGTCTTCGGCGAACTCGGTCTGACGCTTCCCTGGTGGGGCTGGAGCCTGATCGCGGTGCTGCTCGTCGGCATCCTCGGCTATCGCCAGGTCGACCTGTCGGCCAAGGTCCTGGTCGCGGCGGTGGTGCTGGAATACGTGGTCGTGCTGATCGTCGACTTTGCTATCCTGAGCAAGGGCGGCGCCAGCGGCCTGGCGCTGAACATCTTCGATCCGAAGGCCATGTTCTCCGGCTCGCTGACGGCGGCCGTGCTGTTCTGCCTGGGATCCTTCATCGGCTTCGAGGCGACGACGATCTATGCCGAGGAGGCTCGCGAGCCGGAAAAGACCATCCCGCGCGCCACCTACCTCTCGGTCCTCATGATCGGCGTCTTCTTCGTCTTTACCACCTGGCTGATGATCGTCGGCGTCGGCGCCGACAAGCTGGTGCCGACCATCCAGGCGCTGCCCGATCCGTCGGCGTTCTTCTTCAACCTTGCAGCCGAATATGTCGGCGGTCCGGTGCCGACCATCGCCGGCCTGTTGCTGGTCTCCAGCTTGTTCGCGGCGCTGTCGGCCTTCCACAATTACATCGCCCGCTACAGCTACGTCGCCGGCCGCGAGGGACTGCTGCCGGCTGCCTTCGGCCGCACCCACGACGCCCACCAGAGCCCGCATGTCGGCTCTGTGGTCCAGACCATCGGCGCGCTCATCGTGCTGGCCATCTTCGCCGGCCTCGGGCTCGATCCAGTGCTCAACATGTTCACCTGGATCAGCCAGATCGGTACGCTCGGCGTGCTCGGCATGATGACGGTCACTTCGCTCGCGGTCATCGTCTTCTTCCGCCGTCAGGGCTCTGGCGGGTCGGCGTTGACGACGCTGGTGCTGCCGCTGGTTTCCGGCATCGTGATGGCGGCGCTGTTCGTCTACATCTTCCTGAACTTCGGCGATCTCACCGGCACCACAGGTGGCGCGCTCGGCATCATCCTGCCGGCGCTGATCCCCGCCGCGGCCGTCGTCGGCTACCTGCTGGCGCTCCGCCTGGAAAAGGCCGACCCGGCGCGCTTCGCCAACATGGGGCGCAACCGTAGCTGATCGGTTCGGCCGGTGCATGTCTCTCTTATCGGGGCAAGCACCGGCCGCCCGCGGCGGCGTCTGCCGCCAGCGAAGGCCGCTGAAATCGCGTTCGATCTCGGGCTTTGACTTGGGTGCGCTCGCTTGCCGATTGCGCGCATGGCTAATTTGCTCGATAGAAGCTGGATGAAGAACGAGCGCCTTTCCCAGACCGGAACGTCCCCAGCCGGCGAGCAGCGTCGCGAACGCCGGCGCTCGCTTGCCATCGGTTTGCTGCGGGCGCGCGAGGCGGTGATGAGCCACTTCCGCCCGATCCTGGCCGCCCATGACGTGACCGAGCAGCAGTGGCGGGTGATCAGGGTGCTGGCCGAGGCCGGCATGCTCGACGCTTCCGAGGTGGCCGAGAAGGCCTTCATCCTGGCGCCGAGCCTGACGCGCATGATCCGCTCGCTGGAGGAGCGCGGCTTCATCACCAAGCACAAGGACAAGGCCGACGGCCGGCGCGTGCTGCTGCAGATCGCGCCTGCCGGCCGCGCCGTCATCGAGGAGGTCATGCCGGAAAGCCTGAAGGCCTATGCCGGCATCGACGCGCGCTTCGGCGCCGAGCGCGTCGAGAAGCTGCTCGACATGCTGGAGGAATTGGCGAGCCTGAAGCAGGCTGGCCGGCCCGGCGAGCAGGACTGATCGCCCAGGCACGCCGCCGCTATCCCGAAAAGCCGCGCACCTTTCCGGCGGGATAGCGCTTCAGGACTAAGCTTCAGACAGGTTCAGGCGAAGAACAGGCTGACCGACCCGTAAGGGCCGAAGTCGGCGACGATCGTGTCGCCATGCCGGGCCTCGATCGGCCGGATGAAGGAGCCGGCGAGCACGAGCTGCCCGGCCTCGATGGCGCCACCATATTCGGCCAGCCGGTTGGCGAGCCAGGCGATGCCGCGCGCCGGCTGGTTGAGGACGCCGGCGCCAAGCCCGGTCTCCCCGACCTCCGCATTGCGCGACACGATCGCGCCCATCCAGCGCATGTCGATCTGGTCCGGCCGCACCGCGCGGCCGCCGGTCACGACGCCGGCCGTGGCGGCATCGTCAGCGATCGCGTCGAGGACGTAGCGGGCCTTCTTGGTCTCGGGATCGACGCGCAGGATGCGCGTGTCGAGGATCTCCAGCGCCGGCGTCACATAGTCGGTGGCGTTGAGCACGTCGAACACCGTCACGCCGGGGCCTCTCAGCGGCGCCTTCATGATGAAGGCGATCTCGGCCTCGACGCGCGGCTGGATGAAGCGGTCGGCCGGCACGGTGGCACCGTCCTCGAACACCATGTCGTCGAACAGCACGCCTGAATCCGGGATGTTGATGTTGAGCGCCGATTGCATCGCCTTCGACGTCAGGCCGATCTTCCAGCCGATCGTCCCGCGGCCGGCGGCGAGCTTCCGTTCTACCCAGGCAGCCTGGATCGCATAGGCATCGGCCATATCGATGGCCGGATGTTTCAGCGACAGGAGCCCGATCTGCGCCCTCGTGCGCTCGGCCTTGTCCAGGCTTTCGGCCGCCGCCTCGATCTCTTGCTTGCTCAGCATCTCATGCCTCGTCGGCGATGGTGTTTCTCAACGTGCCGATCCCCTCGGCCTCGACCTCGACGACGTCGCCGGGCTTGAGCCAGACCGGCGGGTCGAAGCGGGCGCCGGCGCCGGTCGGCGTGCCGGTGACGATGACATCGCCCGGCACCAGCGTCGTGAACGTCGAAATATAGGCGATGATCTTGCGGAAGGAGAAGATCATGCGGCTGGTTCGATCGCTCTGGCGAACCTCGCCGTTGACGCCCGGCACCAAAGTCGTGAAGGTCGAGACGTAGTTGATGATCTTGCGGAAGGAAAAGATCATCCGGCTCGTGCGGTCCTGCTGGCGCACCTCGCCGTTGACACGCGTCTCGAGCCTGATGTCGGCGAGCTGCGCCTCGTCCTCATAGGGGATCAGCCATGGGCCGATCGAACCGCTGCGGTCGAAGTTCTTGCCCTGGGTGACGTTGAACTTGGCGTGCCGCACCCAGTCGCGGATCGTGCCCTCGTTGCAGAGCGAGAGCGCCGCTATGCGGTCGAGCGCCGTTTCCTCGCCAATGCGCCGGCCGCCCTTGCCGATGACGATGACGATCTCGCCCTCGTAGTCGAGCTGCGGGCTTTCCGGCGGCCGCATCAAGGGCTGCTCGTGGCCGGTGAAGGAGCGGGGGAAGCGAACGAACAGCGACGGGTTGGACGGGGCGGCCTGGCCGTCCTTGTACTCCTCGTTGCGGTCCGGGAAGTTGACGCCGACGCAGATGATCTTCTCCGGCGCCGGGATCGGGATTTCGTAGCGTATCTCGCTGACCGGGAAGTCGGCCGGCAGGCTGGACGATTCCCGGGCGAGCTTCGCCAAGGCGCCGTCGGCGATCACCTCGCGCAGGCTCGGCCAGCGCTGGCCATGCCGCGCCGACAGGTCGACGACGCCATCGCCGGACAGCAGCCCGTAGCCTGCCTTGCCGTTGCGGGAAAAGCTGATCAGACGTGGGCGGGACATGCGATCCTCATAAAACAGCCTTGGTCGAAATGCGCTATCTCGATCTGTCTTCCACTCAGGGGGCGATGATCGGCTGCGCCGCCAGCATGGAATCCCTGACCGGCGTATCGGCGAACAGGCTGCCGTGCTCGAACCATGACTTCGGCGCCGGCGCGCCCCACAGCGTCTGCCGCTGCGGGTCCTTGAGGTCCCATTTGATCGGCTCGAGGTCGGGATCGACCGTCTGGTAGTCGGAGCAGTAGATCTCGATGCGGTGGCCATCCGGGTCGAGCACGTAGAGGAAGAAGGCGTTGGAGATGCCGTGCCGGCCGGGGCCACGCTCGATATTGGCCACCCAGCCGGTCGTAGCCATCAGGTCCAGCAGGTCGATGATGTTGAGCGGCGTCGGCACCCAGAAGGCGGTGTGGTGCAGCCGCGGGCCGCGGCCGTTGGTGAAGGCGATGTCGTGCACGCCGCCCTTGCGGTGCGTCCAGGCCGCCCACAGCCGCCCGCTTTCCTCGTCCTGCGTGTATTCGGTCACGCGGAAGCCGATCTCGTTGTAGAAGGTGACGGAGGCGTCGACGTCGGGCGAGAAGCAGTTGAAGTGGTCGATGCGCAGCGGCTTCACGCCGCGATAGAGCGCGTATTTCTGGTGGATCGGCGGCAGCCGGTCCATGCGACTGTAGAATTCAAGCGGGATGCCGAGCGGATCCCGGGTGCGGAAGGTGCGCGACTGGTAGGGCCGCTCGACCCATTCCACCGGCAGGCCCTTGCCGCCGAAGAAGTGCGCGGCCTTGTCGAGATGCTCGTCGTCGAAGACCTTGAAGCCCAGCTCGCGCGCCTCGGCCTTGTCGGATTTCTTCAGCACGATGCAATGATGCCCGCGCTCCTCCATGGCGCGCAGGTAGATCCGGTCGGCCGTCTCGTCCGTCACCTGCAGGCCAAGCGTGTCGACATAGAAGGCGCGCGACCGCGCGAGGTCGGTCACGCCGTATTCGACATGGCTGAGCCGCACGATGTTGAAGGGCGGGTAGAGATTGGGTTGCGGTATCGACATCGGTTTCCTCCTCCGGCCCGTTCGCGCGCGGCGGGGCCATGATCATGCTGCGGGGCGTCAGGCGCCCAGCTTCTGGATGGCGTGCGCCTTGGTCGCGAAGGCGACGTTCTTGGTCTCCATGTAGAAGTCGAACGACCAGTCGCCGCCGTCGCGGCCGATGCCCGAATTCTTGACGCCGCCGAACGGCGTCGGCAGGTGGCGCACGTTCTCCGAGTTCACCCAGATCATGCCGGCTTCCAGCTGGTCGCTGAAGCGGAAGGCGCGGGTGACGTCCGAGGTCCAGAGATAGCCGGTCAGGCCGTAGCTGATGTCGTTGGCCAGTTCGAGCGCCTGGGCCTCGTCCTTGAAGGGGATGGCGGTCAGCACCGGGCCGAAGATCTCTTCCTGGGCGATGCGCATGCGGTTGTGCGCGCCGGTGAACAGCGTCGGCGCGACATAGCAGCCGCCGCCAGGTCCATCGACCTTGGCGCCGCCGGCGGCGACCCTGGCGCCTTCCGACTGCCCGATGGCGATGTATTCGAGCACCTTCTTCTCGTGCACGGGATGGACCAGCGGGCCGACCACCGTCTGCGGGTCGAGCGGATGGCCGACCTTGATGCGCTTGGCGCGTTCGGCGACGAGGGCGGTGAAGCGGTCGTAGACGCTCTCCTCGACCAGCAGGCGCGACGAGGAGGTGCAGCGCTCGCCGTTCAGCGAATAGATCATGAAGACGGCGGCGTCGGCCGCGCGCTCCAGGTCGGCGTCGGCGAACACCACGACCGGGTTCTTGCCGCCGAGCTCGAAATGGACGCGCTTCAGCGTGTCGGCGCCCTGGCGCATGATGTGCGAGCCGGTCCGGCTCTCGCCGACGAAGCCGATGGCCTTGATCAGCGGGTGCTCGGTCAGCGCCTTGCCGGCATCCTCGCCGAAGCCGTTGACGAGGTTCCACACGCCCTTCGGCAGCCCGGCGCCCTCGGCGATCTCGACGAGCAGCCGTGCCGTCAGCGGTGAGAATTCCGCCGGCTTGTGGACGATGGTGCAGCCGGCGGCCAGCGCCGGCGCGATCTTCCAGGTCGATAGCATGAAGGGGGTGTTCCAGGGCGTGATGATGCCGACAGGGCCGATCGGCACGCGCGTCGTCATGTTGATCTGGCCCTCGGCCCGCAGCGACTTGCCGTCGCGCGCCTCCGGCGCCTTGTCGGCGTAGAAGCGGAAGTTCTCGGCGCCGCGCAATGCCGCCTTGGCCATGAACTTCAGCGCCTGCCCGGTGTCCATGCACTCGACGAAGGCGATCTCCTCGGCGCGCGCGACGATGGCGTCGGCGATCTTGTGCAGGATCTTCTTGCGGGCATCGCCCGGCATCGCCGCCCATTCGGCGAAGGCCGCCTTGGCCGCTTTCGCGGCACGGTCGATGTCGGCAGCCTTGCCCAGCGCCACCTTGGCCAACGGCTTGAGGTCGACGGGAGAGATCGTCTCGAAGGTCTCGCCGCCGGCGGCCGCGACCGACTCGCCGCCGATATGGTTCAGCACGCCGTCCTGGCGGAAGCGGGCAAGGTAGCCTTCGGCCTTGGCGATGTTCTCGTCGAGCTTCGACATTCCTGTTCTCCGATCGTCATGCATGGCAGCCGGCATGCGGCCGCCGCTATCTTGTACTGCGTGGAAGGCTGGTGGGCCCAACCTTCGGCGTCATCGTTCCTTCGCCCGCAGGCGCGGGTGGATCGCGTTCTTCTTCCAGCTCAACTGCGGGTCGATCTCGCGGATCTCCAGCGTCAGCGCGAAATGCGGCGTCTCGAAAAGGTCGGCCAGCTCCGCGCAGACCGTCTCGAAGATCGCTTCGCCGGTCGCCTTTTTCTCGGCCTCGCTGCGGCCCCGGCCGATGCGGAACGACATGTCGATGAAGGCATTCTCCGGCAGCAGGTCGGCGATCGCGTAGTGCTCGCTGCGGATGGTGCGCACGCGCACCGCGCCGATCTCGAAAAGGCCCGTCTCGAGGATCGTCTCGCGCACGGCGCGGCACAGCCCGTCGAAGTCGACGCGGCCGTCGAGGTTGGCCGAATATTCGAAGGTGAAGTGCGGCATGCCTCCCTCTCCCCGGGGCGAAGTCACGATCTCCGGGACGTGTCCCGCTCTTTATTTAACATGTTAAAAATAATGGTGCGAATGTCAAGGCCCGCGATCGAGCCGGCCGGCCAGTTCCAGGCTTTCCTCCACCGCGCGCACCAG
>OFTY01001236.1_pt1 | contig 12015 bp, 10 predicted proteins | sample 1775061 | NCBI WGS metagenome assembly OFTY01 (sample SAMN08195773, study PRJEB24354) | sludge metagenome | isolation source: sludge from phenol fed wastewater aerobic bioreactor B | place: India: Nagpur | collected 2016-09-16 | reverse complement strand
CCGCCTCCATCGACCAAACAACCATCCATCAACGCTCGTCCCCACCCGACCCGGAGTCCCCTTTTCCTCCTGGTCACCGCCATAATAATCGTCGCTATAGCCATAGTCGCCTTCGTCTTCGGCGCGTAAAAAATCATCCAGTTCTACCTTTTCTGCCGTATCGTCTGTCAGCTCCACATCTTCATCACTCTCCGCCGTCTGTTCCTCAGGGTTGTTGTCCAGATTGTATTCATCGGTATCACTCTCTGCATCGGCATACTCCAGTGCAGGGTTTTCTTCCATTTCTTCTTTTATCCGCTCCTCAAGATTGACGGTAGGAATCTGCAGCAGTTTCATCAATTGAATTTGCTGGGGAGATAGCTTCTGAAGTAGCTTCTGTTGCTGCGATTGTTTGATCATGCCGTTCTGCTTCGTCGTTCACAAAAATAGAAATAACGGGATAAGAACTTAATTTCCTTACCATTTTAAGGCCGTTTTAGCATGAGTGCACATGCTTTAATTTGTACACTCTTCAATACATTCCAGCAAAGTGGCGCAGGCAAATTGTATTTCCTGCAAGGAAATACTGAGCGGTGGCGCGAGCCGAATACACTGTGGTGCAAACAAAAACCAGTCTGAAAAAATTCCTTTCTGCATAGCTTTCTGCAATACCTGAATCACCCTTGCCGCATCCTGAAGCTCAACAGCCATCAGCAAACCTTTAGACCGGACTGCTTTTATAGCGGCGTGTTGCAGTAAGCGGTGGAACAGGGCTTCTTTTTCGTCCACTGCTTCTACGAGCTTTTCCTGCAACAGAAGCTGGAAAGCAGCCTTGCCTGCTGCACAGCAAACCGGATGTCCGCCAAATGTGGTGATATGACCGAGTACAGGATTATGAGTCAGGGCATGCATGTGGTTTTGCGAGGAAATAAAGGCACCCAGGGGCATCCCGCCGCCAAGCGCTTTGCCCAGCAGGAGCACATCTGGTACAAGCCCGTAATGCTCAAAGCCCCAAAGTCTGCCGGTGCGTCCAAAACCACATTGTATCTCATCAAGGATCAGCAATGCGCCTTGCTCGCGACATTTGCTTTGCAGTTGCTGCATCCATTCATAATCTGGCGCCAGCACGCCGGCTTCCGCTTGCACAGTCTCCACAATCACGCAAGCCACATTTTCGTCAATACACTCTGGCATCTCCGGTGCATTATAGTCGAAGTGGCGTACACCCGGCATCAACGGCCGGAATGCATTGCGCCAGTATTCGTCTCCCATCAGGCTGAGTGCCCCCGTGGTATTGCCGTGGTAAGACTTGTTGCATGCAAAGATTGTCGGGCGACCCGTGATTCGTTTGGCCAGCTTTATCGCACCTTCTACTGCCTCTGCCCCTGAATTGGTGAAGTACACATTGTTCAGGGGTTGGGGAAGGTGGTCGGCCAAAAGCTTTGCGTATTCCACTTGCGGCGACTGTATCAGCTCGCCGTACACCATGATGTGCATGTATTTCTCTGCCTGTTCCTGCACCGCCGCAATCACTTCTTTTCTTCCATGTCCGATATTGCACACACTGATGCCTCCGATAAGGTCGAGATATTGCTTCCCTTCCGCATCCAAGAGATAATTCCCTTCTGCCTTTACCACGTGTAGCGCAACAGGCTCGGGGGAGGTTTGCGCCAGGTACTGCTGAAACAATTGCCGGGTATTCATTCTGCAAAAGTATTCGCTATACGGCATCGTTGGGCGCGCTGTTGCATAACCTTTTCATAACCTAAAAACAACAGTTCGGTTAAGTTTTGGTAAGATTTAATTTTTAGGTAACATTCATTTCATTCCCCCGTAACATTGCGGTAAACAGGCGGTAACATTAAGGCTGGAATTTTGCGCACAAATGAAAAGTAATATGCGCATTCTTACGATGCTTTTTGCCCTGTGTGTACTTTCGGTACAAGCCTATGCAGGAAAAATCACCGGTAAAGTTTCGGACGAAAAAACCGGCGAAACGGTGATAGGGGCCACGGTGATGGTGAAAGGCACCAGTGTGGGAACCGCCACAGATATTGACGGCAACTTCGTGTTGAATGTAGATGCCGGCACACATACACTTGTGGTCAAGTATATCGGTTATCAGACCAAGGAAGTGGATGGCGTAATCATCAAAGGTTCAGAAACGGTAAATGTCAACATCGTTATTGCCGAAGCGGCCTCCACCCAACTGAATGAGGTAGTAGTTCGTTCATCGCTGAAAAAGGAGAACATTAGCGCGCTTTACTCTATACAGAAGAATGCCGCTACCATTTCCGATGGTATCTCTGCGGATGTGATCCGCAAATCGCCGGACAGAAGCACCGGTGAGGTATTGAAGCGCGTGAGCGGCACCACGATACAGGATAATAAGTATGTAATCGTAAGAGGGTTGAGCGACCGCTACAACACTGCGATGATTGACAACTCTGTACTACCCAGTACGGAGCCCAACCGGAAGGCTTTTTCTTTCGATATCATTCCGTCGACAATGATTGACAACATCATCATCACCAAGGCTGCCACTCCCGATCTGCCGGGCGATTTTGCGGGAGGTGTGATCAATATCCTGACGAAGGAAACACCCGATCAGAATTTCAACAGCATTTCTATCGGCGCAACTTATAATACCGTATCTACCGGTAGCCAGTTTAAATCCGGATATCGCACCAGCACAGACTTTTTGGGCTTTGATGATGGATCTCGCCAGTTACCATCGGGCTTCCCTACTACCAAGAAAATACAGTCTGTAGGCCTCACTCCTGAGGAAAATATCAAAGCGCTCAACAGCCTTAATAACGATTTTAGCATCCGTACGCATTCAGCCCTGCCGGGTGTTAATCTTCAAGGTTCTCTGGGGCGAGTGTATCGTACCGGTACAGGAAACAGGTTTGGTTTCACCGGTGCTGTTACCTACACGCACAACGAACTTTGGAAAAAAGATATCATTCGCGAATACAATGACTACAACTACCGCGATAACATCTATCAGTACTCCACCAACATGGGCGGACTGCTGAATGCAGGCTACTATTTCGGTGGCAACAAGATCATCTTCAAAACGCTTTACAACCGCACCTTCGACGATAACTTCCTTTTCCGTACAGGCTTTGATAACAGCAGATCCGGCGCGGCCATAAAATATTATGCTTTCGACCTGATCCAGAAATCGCTTTTGAAATCTTCGCTGGAAGGCGAACATCAGCTCGGCAAAGGTCAAAGCAAACTGGGTTGGATATTGTCGTATAATTTAATCACCAACAATCAACCCGACCAAAGGAAAGTACAGTATTCGGACAACAACAACGGTCAGGGTTACCTGGCTGAGAATACCACTTCCGGAAAATCAAATAACCGCTTGTTCGGTAGCCTGAACGAGTCGATTTTCAACGGAGGTGTCAATTACAACAAGCCCATGACGATCTTTGGCGCGAAGAGCAATTTTAAAGCCGGTGTTTTTGCCCAGTACCGCTACCGCGATTTCAAGAATCGATACATCGCTGCTACGTTCTTCAGTGCCGACCAGACCTTGCGTTCCCGCCCTATTGAAACACTGTTTGCCGAAGATGCAATGAACAGTGGTTCTTACCGGATCGAAGATCAGTCGCTGCCAGGCGATGCCTATAAAGCATCCACTACTACCTCGGCCGCTTATGCCATGCTGGATAATAAAATCTCAGAAAAGCTGCGTGTGGTGTGGGGTGCCCGGTTTGAATCTTTCCACCTTGATCTGAAAGCCGACGACGGAACCCATGTAACGCCTACCTGGAACGACCTGCTGCCGAGCGCAAACTTTACCTACGCACTTACAGAAAAGAGCAATCTGCGCGCCTCTTACTTCAGAAGTCTGGCCCGTCCTGAGCTTCGCGAAATTGCAAATCTTTCTTTCTACGACTATGAACTGCAGGCCACATTTACGGGTCGCCCATACCTTGTAAGAAGCCGTATAGACAACATAGACCTTCGCTACGAGATCTATCCTGCACCCGGTGAAATCCTCTCTGCTTCGGTGTTCTACAAGCATTTTGATAAAACCCTCGAAAACGAAGTGTACAACACTAACAGCAGTCTCGACATCAATCCATCAAACTATCCGTCGGCCCAAAACATTGGTGTGGAAGTGGAAATCAGAAAGAATCTGGGCTTCCTGGCAAAAAGTTCTGTATTGGAACACTTTAATTTCTACGCCAATCTAGCCTACATCCATTCGCGCGTAGAACTCGACAAGAGCACTTCTGCAAATTACTCCTATTCAGAACGGGCACTTGCCGGCCAGTCGCCTTATGTGATCAACACTTCACTCGGCTACACGGCGTTTGAGGGTAAACTCAATCTGAATGTGTTATACAACCGTATAGGCGACAGAATCTTCCTGGTGGGTCAGGAGAAGCTCGCCCACTTTATGGAAAGCGCAAGGAACCTGCTCGATTTTCAGGCAAGCTACGACCTTAGTAAACGCAGTGAGCTCCGGTTCAATGTGAAGGATTTACTGAACAGTCCGATAAGAATTTATATTGATCAGGACTACAATGGCAAGTTCAACGATCATCAGTTGAACAGCAGTGGTTTTGCAGTACCCAACAAAGATGGCATCTTCTCCGAATACCGTCCGGGGTCTACTTTCTCACTCACTTATACCTACAAATTTTAGCAAGAAGCTTAAATAACATTCACTTAATGTTCGCGTAATAATCTGGTCACACCCCCCCGATAGCTTCGCACAAAATTTCAAACCACAATGAAAAAATTTCTATTCGGACTCCTTTCCATCGCAGTAATGGGTGCTACTTCCTGTTCAAAGGGTAGCGACGACAACACTCCGGTTGTTCCGACAGACACAACGAATGTTACGCTTACCGGCGACATTTCGACAAACACAACTTTGTATGCCAACAAGAAGTACACACTGAAAGGATTTGTGTACGTGACCAACCAGGCTACGCTAACGATCGAACCGGGTACCGTGATCATGGGAGACAAGGCTACAAAAGGGACGCTGATTATCACCAGAGGTGCTAAGATTATGGCCGAGGGTACGGCGGCAAAACCTATCGTATTTACATCTTCTTTGGCAAAGGGTGCTCGTAATCAGGGCGACTGGGGTGGTGTGATCCTTCTCGGAAAAGCCCCCATCAACCCAACGGGTGGTACCGCCAAAATCGAAGGTGGACTGACACCGACAGGCACAGGCGCAGAAGCGGATTACATCTACTATGGAGGTACAGACGCTAATGACAACTCAGGTACCATGAAGTATTGCCGTATTGAATTTGCAGGTATTGCATTTTCTCCGGACAACGAAATCAACGGCCTTACTTTTGGCGGCGTTGGTGCAGGAACGACTATCAGCTACATACAGGTATATCGCTCCGGTGATGACGCATTCGAATGGTTTGGTGGTACGGTAAATTGCGATCACCTTATGGCTACATATAGCTGGGATGATGATTTCGATACAGACTTCGGATTTTCCGGCAAAGTGCAATTTGGTGTAGCACAACGTGCTGTTGCTGTAGCGGACGTTTCAGGCTCAAACGGTTTCGAATCGGATAATGACGGAAACGGAACAACAAACAGCCCTCAGACCAAAGCAGTATTCTCCAACATGACGATCGTAGGTCCGATGCAAACTGCAAGTTCATCAGGGTACAATGCAAACTTCCAGCACGCTGCACAGATTCGCCGCAACTCTTCTGAAAGCATTGTAAACTCCATCCTTATGGGCTTCCCTCTGGCCGGTGTTTATATCGATGATTCAAAAGTTACCAGCCACAAAACAAGCGATAACGCAAATGAAGGTTCTCTGGTGTTCCGCAACAACATCATTGCAGGTTGTAAGGTAGTGTTTAAATACACCAACGGTTGGGCTAACGCAGACACATGGTGGGCGTCAACCAATACGGATACATCATCGGCAGCTTCCTTTGCTGGTCTCACCGATCCGTTTAAGTACGCGCCCTTCTTCAGCACTACTGCTGCAGGCCGTCCTAACTACTTGTTGAAAGCAGGCTCTCCCGCTCTGAGCGGTGCAAGCTTTGCAGGACTTACCGGCTTTCAAAACGTTTCCTATCGTGGTGCATTTGATGGTACGAACGACTGGACTTCGGGCTGGGCTACCTTCGATGCTGAAAACAACACTTATTAATACGGCAGGTTTCGCTGCATGAGTAGGAAGCTGTCCCGGATAGGGGCAGCTTCTTTTTGTGGAAGTGAATAGGTTTCTCTTTGAATCGCGCTGCTCCTCGCCGTAATCCTAACAGTCTTTGGCTAAAGCCGCCCCTTGTGTGCGTCGTTCCCGGGGCTAAAGCCCCGGGTTACACCGTATGGCTGAAGCTTCGCTAATACGTGGGACCATATCCAGCGATACCCGTTTAGCCTGTCGCTTAAGTTCACGGCTCATGAGTTTAACCCTGGGCTTTAGCCCAGGGTTAGAGAGAACGCCGGTCCGGCTTTAGCCAAAGTGGATACTTTCTGCGAGTAGCTCTGCCGTTGACATAAATGAAACATTGCCATAATCTGCCGGTCACATCCGTAGGTTAGATTTGTAAAAAGCGCCGCTTTGCACCATGAACATCATGTATAGCCACCTCGCCAACGAAGTGCGGGTAGTATTGAACGAGGATCAGGGCGAATTACTGCAGTACGAGTTTTCAGATGAACACCGCCGGGTGGTGCGTCGGGGAAAACTACCGCAGCAAACAAAAACACACAACATCAGCACGAGCGGTTTGCCCGATGGCTTGTATCAGTTTCATATCGGTGACAAGACTATCAGCTTTGAAAAGCGAAAGCTGTTTGTGCCGTAAAGCATTAGCATTAGCTGTAGCGGCTCCGTTGGATTGATTTTTTTGCCTTTATCCCAAACTATCTGTTTCTATGACACTATTCGGAAATATAGTTTTGGGTCTGCTCTGCCTTCTTGTGGCGCTGACATTAACGCGCAAGGAACATGAGGATTAGTCTCCTTTTTAAGGACGCTTCACAAAGCGGTCATCTGTAAGTGCATTGAGAAAAGCCTCGAGATCGTCCTTCTCCTGTTCTGTAAGTCCCAGCGGTCCGGAAAGCACGCTATCCCTGTTGATACCTGTGGGCAACGAACCATGAGGATTATCGTAATAGTCTATCACCTCCCGAAGGGTCTTCATGCTGCCATCATGCATATAAGGTGCGGTCATGGCCACATTTCTCAGCCCCGGCACTTTGAATTTGCCGATATCTTCCGGTTTCTTCGTGATGCGATAGCGGCCACTGTCATTATGTTCTTTGCCGTTAAACAGGCCTATGCTTCTGTACTCATCGCCGGTAAAATCGGGCGTGAAATGACATTCAAAACATTTTCCTTTTTCACGAAAAACTACCCGGCCTCGTACCTGTTGCTCCGTCATTCCATTCGGCTCATCATTCATCCACCGGTCGTTGGGCGTATTGCTGGTTTCCAGGGTTCTTTCGTAGGCAGCAAGGGCTTTTCCCAGATTGTTTTTATCGGCCGCCTGTTGAAACACCTGGTAGAACAATCTTTTGTAACGTGCGCTATGATTGAGCCGCCACAGTGCCGTAGCAATCGGCAGGTTCATCTCGTTATGGTCCTGAATGGGTCCCAATGCCTGCTCCTCGAGTGTAGCTGCACGTCCATCCCAAAACAAAGACTCTCGTGCGCTTACATTCATGGCTGAGGGTGCATTACGGCTGCCCTTGCGTCCATGTACCCCTGTACTTACAGCACTTGTATCGGCAAAGGCAAATTCCGGCTTGTGGCAGGAGGCGCAACTGATGCTGCGGTCTTCGGACAAGATGGGATCGAAGAACAATTGCTCACCCAGTTTTTCGATGGTGATGTTCTCCTCTTTTTTCGAAAAGGAACTGGCGACCACGATCGCACCCAGAACCAATAGCGATGTAGTTATTTTTTTCACGGTATAAAAATACAACAGGTGCTCATCTTAAGTCCACACTTCCTGTATGATTGTGGTTATGTACCTGCCCGCAGCAAAATGGCGTTTCTTTATAATTCGCTAACGAGATCTGCTACCAGACCTGCCAGTAGGGGAGCGGCAGCATTGGCGGCGGCAAGCACCTCCTCGTGCGAAATCGTATTGAGTTCATCGCGGATACCCAGGTCAGTTACCACACTGGCGGCAAACACTTTCATGTTCCCATGCCGGGCAACAATTACCTCCGGCACCGTGCTCATGCCTACCACGTCGGCACCAATTACATGCAGCCACTTATATTCGGCGCGGGTTTCGAAAGTTGGGCCCTGTAGTCCGGCATACACGCCTGTATGTACCCGCAGATTTTTGCTCTGTGCAATTTTCTGCGCCATAGTGATGAGCTGAAGATCGTAGGGCTCGCTCATATCCTGAAAACGCACGCCTAAACGTTCATCGTTGGGGCCACGTAGCGGATGTTCGGGAAATAAGTTGATATGATCTTTGATGATCACCAGATCGCCCACCTGATAGCTTGTATTCATCCCCCCAGCCGCGTTAGATACAATCAGCGTTTCGATGCCTAATGCTTTCATTACCCGGACAGGAAAGGTCACTTCCTGCATGTCGTATCCTTCGTAGTAATGGAAACGCCCGGCCATCAGCATAACGCTCTGTTCTCCCAGCTTGCCGAAAACCAGCTTGCCGGCATGGCCCTGCACGGTAGAAACAGGAAAGTGGGGCAGATCGCCATAGCTTATTTCGGCCTCCTTCACGACGAGGTCAATGAGCCCGCCGAGGCCGCTTCCCAATATGATGCCTACACGGGGTGTAGCCTTTACCTTCGACCGTATAAATGCTGCGGTCTCCTGAATTTTTTCGAATAAGTTGGTCATAAATAGCGGGTGCAAAGGTAACTATAGATCTTTATCGGCGGTTTCGGGGTCGGGCTCAAGGACAGCTCGTGCGCTCACCGGGCCTCCAAAAGAGGGAAGATCGAGCAGATGCCTTTGTTCCAGCATTTCAATACTCGCTTTTCTTCTTAGATGCTGGGCTGTAAGGATCATGACATTACTGCGGGCAATCCTCAGAATGTTGTTCTTAAGCATGAGGTAATGCAGCATTACCCCGGCGATGAACAATAATATAGCTATGGCACCTGCAAAAAGATACACGCTCAGGCTCAGGTACTCTGCCTCACGCAGGTGCGAGAGGTCGGAAAGCTGATGCAAATAGCGCAGCTTCGACAGTGACCGGAAGGGCGTAATATGGCGCATCTGTACCATCAGGACGATCATGCCGGCCGAGCAGAGAAAGCATACTATTTCCAGAATAATGAGCAAGGCTTTGGGCATCAGCCTCGAGGCTGCTTTTTTTCGAAGAGATGTGGCCAGCGGGTCGAACAATTCTATCTGTTCTACCATCACCTGCTTTTGTTCGGTAAAGTCATTAAGCAGATCGTCTTGTAGCCGGGTCATTTCCATGCGCCTTATGCTTTGACAGCAAATCTAATATCCAACTCAGATAATCAATGTAGTTTTTGTGCGGGGCAATAATATTTAGTCTTTACTCCCTGTTTTTTCTGAATTTTGCCGCTCTTATTGAGAAATGAGCTACGAAAAAGAAATAAGCCGGAGAAGAACTTTTGCCATCATCTCGCACCCCGATGCCGGTAAGACCACACTCACCGAAAAATTGCTGTTGTTTGGCGGCGCCATCCAGGTGGCCGGTGCTGTGAAAAGTAATAAAATCAAGAAGCATGCTACGAGCGATTTTATGGAAATCGAGCGTCAGCGCGGTATCTCAGTCGCTACATCGGTGATGAGCTTTGAGTATAAGAACGTACTGATCAATCTGCTCGATACACCAGGTCACAAGGACTTTGCTGAAGATACCTATCGCACGCTTACTGCGGTGGATAGTGTAATCCTCGTGATTGACAGCGTGAACGGAGTGGAAGAACAAACCCGCAAACTGATGGAAGTCTGCCGCATGCGCGACACTCCGGTAATCGTGTTTGTGAATAAAATGGATCGCGATGGAAAATATCCCTTCGATCTGCTGGATGAAATAGAAAAGGAACTGAAGATAGCGCTGCATCCTTTGTCCTGGCCGATTAACATGGGTAAAGATTTTAAAGGAGTGTATAATCTTTTTGATAAGAGCCTGAACCTGTTTACGGCTAATCAGAAAGCTACAGAAGAAAATACATTGCCGATACCAGACCTGTCCGATCATTTGCTCGATCAAAAAGTCGGAGAGCGCGATGCACAACAACTGAGAGAAGACGTAGAGCTTCTGGAAGGCGTCTATGGCGAACTCGATACGGAGGCCTATCTGAAGGGCGCTATCGCACCTGTATTCTTCGGTTCCGCAGTCAACAATTTTGGAGTAAAAGAGCTGCTCGATACGTTTATTCGCATTGCTCCGGTGCCCTTGGGTCGTATGACCGACAAGCGTTTTGTAAGTCCCGACGAGGATAAGTTTACAGGTTTTATATTTAAAATCCACGCCAATCTCGATCCACGCCACCGCGACCGTATCGCTTTCTTAAGGGTCTGTTCCGGCAGGTTTGGGCGCAATACTTATTTTCATCATACCCGCCTCGATAAGGATGTGCGCTTTAGCAATCCGTATTCTTTCCTGGCACGCGAAAAAGATGTGATCGAAGAAGCATTCCCCGGCGATGTAGTGGGCCTGTTTGATACCGGCAATTTTAAGATCGGCGACACGCTTACAGAAGGCGAAGAGCTGCAGTTTACCGGTATTCCCACCTTTTCGCCCGAGTTGTTTAAAGAGCTGGTGAATAAAGATCCTATGAAGACCAAGCAACTCGACAAAGGTATCAGGCAGCTTACCGACGAAGGCGTGGCCCAACTCTTTACGCAACATGGCGGCAACCGGAAGATCATTGGCTGCGTCGGCGAACTGCAGTTTGAGGTAATTCAATATCGTCTGTTGCAGGAATATGGAGCATCTTGTTCCTTCGTTCCGTTAAGCTTTTACAAGGCTTGCTGGATCACCGGCGATAAAAAGAAAGTGGAAGATTTTATCCGCTTCAAACAGGCAAATATCATGGAAGACAAAGATGGCAACCTTGTCTATCTTGCCCAAAGCGAATGGTTCCTCAATACCGAGCGCCAAAACAATCCCGATATTGAATTCCACTTCACCAGTGAGTTTAAGACCCAAATGGCTTGATGCTTTTGTTGTTGATTTGTTTTGTTGTTGATTTGTTTTTTTGTGAAGATGTGAAGTTGTCAGTCGAATAGTGGTTCGTCCGTTGAAGCCTGCTCATAACTCACATCAAGGCCGTCATGTCGAGTGAGCTGCTGGCGGTAGCCATTGTGCAAGGCAGCAGCGAAGTGAGACATCTGTTGGGTTTATTGTTTATCTGTTTATCTGTTGATTTGTTTTTTTGTAAGAATGTAAAGTGGGGATTTGTAAAGTTGTAAAATCGTAAAGTCGCGAATTTGTGGATTTGTAAAGTTGGTTGTTGACCGGCTTTCAAGTCCTATCCAACATTGGCTAATCGGCTCATTAGCTTATTGGCAAATTATCTTCAAATCCATTGGCAAATTGCCGAATTGGCTCATTGTCTAATTGTCTTCAAATCTTCAAATTCATTTACCCCATTGGCTAATCGGCTCATTAGCTCATCGGCTAATTGTCTTCAAATCAAAATACATTCTTCTTTTCTTTTGCTGGTCCAAAAGAAAAGAAGCAAAAGAAAAAGACCGCGAAAAGCGATTGCTCCGCCGCTTTCCGCAGGCTCGGCGCTGTTCGCGCACTTTTCTACTTCCCGCCATGGCGCTGGTTTTCCTGACCAGAGTTGGAAGTAGCTATTGAGCTTATAGCCATTTCTTTGCTGCCGCTATTTTATCATCGTAGTCAAAGCAGGAAAAAGGCGCCATCATGGGCTGGACGAAAATTCATTCTTCAGCAATTGTGAAGTTGTAAAGTAGGATGTTGTCCGACTTTCAAACCCGCCCAAATATTGGCTAATCGGCTCGTTAGCTTATTGGCAAATTATCTTCAAATCCATTGGCAAATTGCCGAATTGGCTCATTGTCTAATTGTCTTCAAATCT
>OFTY01001233.1_pt1 | contig 12045 bp, 12 predicted proteins | sample 1775061 | NCBI WGS metagenome assembly OFTY01 (sample SAMN08195773, study PRJEB24354) | sludge metagenome | isolation source: sludge from phenol fed wastewater aerobic bioreactor B | place: India: Nagpur | collected 2016-09-16 | reverse complement strand
CGCATCGACGCCGTCCTGCCGCCCGACCATCCGCAATACGGGGCGCGGAAAGAGGCCGCCCGGCAAGCCGGAGCGCTCGTCGAGCTTCGCGATGGGCAGTTCCTGCTCCCCGGCCTTGTCGACCTGCATATCCATGCGCCGCAGTGGCCGCAGATGGGCAAGGCGCTGGACGTGCCGCTCGAGGTCTGGCTGCAGAAATACACGTTCCCGCTCGAGGCCCGCTACGCCGATGTCGGCTATGCGCGCGAGGTCTACGCCGACCTCGTCGACAATCTGCTCGCCAACGGGACCACCACGGCGCTCTATTTCGCCACCGTCCATGTCGAGGCCAGCCTGGCGCTCGCCGAGATCTGCCTGGAGAAGGGCCAGCGGGCTCTCGTCGGCAAGGTGGTGATGGACGATCCCGAGCAGTGCCCGCCTTTCTACCGCGACGTCGACGCCACTTCGGCCGTGTCGGACACGCGGCGCTTCATCGAGGCGGTCAGGACGCTGGATGGTGGCGAGCGGCCGCTGGTGCTGCCCGTGATCACGCCGCGCTTCATCCCGAGCTGCACGGACGAGGCGCTCTCGGGGCTGGGCGAGCTGGCGCGGGACTATGGTTGCCACGTGCAGACGCATTGCGCCGAAAGCGACTGGGCGAAAGCCTTCGTCGAGCAGCGCTTCGGGCGCACCAATGCGGCGAGCCTCGATGGTTTCGGCCTGCTCACCCGCCGTACCATCCTCGCGCATTCGAATTTCATTGACGGCGAGGACATGGACCTGATCGAGCGGCAGGGCGCCGGCGTGGCGCATTGCCCGCTGTCAAACTTCTATTTCGCCAACGCGGTGTTCCCGCTGCGCGAGGCGCTCGACCAGCACATGCATGTCGGGCTGGGCACCGACATTTCCGGCGGCTACAGCCCGTCGCTCTTCGATGGCTGCCGGCACGCGCTGTCGGCGTCCAGGACGCTGCAGAGCGGCGTCCATGCCGGCCTGCCTGCACATGAGCGTGGCGCGTCCGGCGAGCCGATCACGCATCAGGAGGCCTTCTGGCTGGCGACCGCCGGCGGGGCCGAGGCGCTCGACCTGCCGACCGGCAGTTTTCGTGTCGGGCACGACTTCGACGCACTGCTCATCGATACCAGGGCAAGCGCCTCGAATGTCCATGTCGGCAAGACCGGGGACACGCTGGAGGATGTCTTCCAGAAGATCGTGCTCAACGCCGCGCGCGCCAACATCGCGAAGGTCTGGGTCCGAGGCCGAACGGTAGTGGGCCGATAGCTGGCTTCGCGCTGGAAGCGGCCTGGATTTAAACACTTTCAAGATTTTGAGGGCTGCGCAAAATTGGCACCAGCGCGCATCGTGCTATTCTGTGGGATATAACGAACGGCATAGGCAAGCCACATGACCGGAAAGCTGATCGCGGCGATCGTCGGTGCGGAAAGTACGGTAATCCAGAAGCTCCTGGCCGAGGTCGTGTCGGACTGGCGGCATGCGGGGCTGAAGGTTTGCGGTCTCGTCGAGGAAGCACACGGCCTGACGGGTCACTCATGCAGTTCCGGCCTGCTGCGGAATCTACAAACCGGCAACATTTTCGCGATGTATCTGGAGGAAGCGCCCGCCCACACCTCCTGTCGCCTGGACGAGCTGGGCGTGGTCGATGCCTGTGCCAGTGTCGTCGACCAGATCGCGGCCAGCGATCTCGTCGTGTTGAGCAAATTCGGCAAGGTCGAAGCCGTGGGGAGCGGGCTGTTCGAGGCGTTCGAGATCGCCGTCAGGTTGGAGAAGCCGATGTTGACGTCGGTCGCGCCGAAACACCACTACGCATGGAAGCGTTTCGCGCCCGACGCTGCTTTCATCAGCCCGGACCGGAACTCGATCGAGACCTGGAGACGGGCCGTCTCGATCGCATCCCATGATCGCCAAAGGCCGGATATGGTGCCGTCCAACTGAGTATGGCCGGTCGCTCCTTGCTCGCGACCAGCCATAGCGCCGTCAGGTGTTGAACTTGAACAGCATGATGTCGCCGTCCTGGACGACATACTCCTTGCCTTCGTCGCGCGCCTTGCCGGCTTCCTTGGCCGCCACTTCGCCGCCCAGCGTGACGAAGTCGTTGTAGGAGATCGTCTGGGCACGGATGAAGCCGCGCTCAAAGTCGGTGTGGATGACGCCGGCCGCCTGCGGTGCCTTGTCGCCCTTGTGGATCGTCCAGGCGCGCGTCTCCTTCGGCCCGACGGTGAAATAGGTGATCAGGTGCAGGAGCTCGTAGCCGGCGCGGATCACCTTGTTGAGGCCCGGCTCGTCGAGGCCGAGCGAGGCAAGGAACTCCATCTCCTCTTCGTCGGAAAGCTGGGCAACCTCCGCCTCGATCGCCGCCGAGATCACCACCGTGCCGGCGCCCTGCGCGGCCGCCATCTTCTCCACCGCCCTGGTGTGCTCGTTGCCGGTGGCGGCGTCCGCCTCGGCGACGTTGCAGACATAGAGGACCGGATGCGAGGTGAGCAGGTTCAGCCCCTGCAGGATGCGCAGGTCCTCCGGCGCGATGCCCTTGAGCAGGAAGCGCGTCGGCTTGCCGGCCTGCAGCAATTCAAGCGACGCCTCCATCATCGGCAGGACGGCCATGGCTTCCTTGTCCTTGCCGGCGGCACGCTTGCGGATCTGGGCAATGCGGCGCTCGAGGCTTTCGAGGTCGGCAAGCATCAGCTCGGTCTCGACCGTCTCGGCGTCCGCGACGGGATCGATGCGGCCCTCGACATGGGTGATGTCGTCATCCTCGAAGCAGCGCAGCACATGCACGATGGCGTCGACCTCGCGGATGTTGGCGAGGAACTGGTTGCCCAGCCCTTCGCCCTTCGAGGCGCCGCGCACCAGACCGGCGATATCGACGAAGGAGATGCGGGTCGGGATGATTTCCTTCGACTTGCCGATCGCCGCGATCTTCTGCAGGCGCGGATCCGGCACCGCCACTTCGCCAGTGTTCGGCTCGATGGTGCAGAAGGGATAGTTGGCCGCCTGCGCGGCGGCCGTCCTCGTCAGAGCGTTGAAGAGCGTCGACTTGCCGACGTTGGGCAGGCCGACGATGCCGCATTTGAAACCCATTTTTTATGGTCCTATCGGGAATTCGAGATTTGCTGAGGGCTATGGGCGAAAGGGCGGAGCAACGTCAAGGCGCAAATCAATTCAGGTGATGCGCGATGTCGTCGGTGCCGATCGCCACGGACTCGACTCCGGAGCGCTTCAACGTGTCCAGCAGGTGCCAGAAGGCATCGACCTCGGCGGTTCCGAAATCGACGATCATGCGCCCGTCGAGCAGCTGCACGCTGTGAACGATGTTGCCGACGAGGTCTTCCGTCGCGCGCTCTTCATCGACGTCGAACCAGCTGTCGAACCACTCGTCGAAGAACTCGTCGTCCAGCGTCGCCATGTCCAGTTCGAGATGGGCCTCGTCCCATTTGAACGGCGAGATCGAAACGCGCATGTCGCCGATCCCGAGGTGAATGTCCGGGGAGAACCGCAGGTAGGTTTCGCTGTTGATGAAATGCGGCTCGGGCTTGCCGTCATTGGCCACGAAATCGACCGCGATGAAGTTCCGGTAGAAGCCGTCGACGTTGGCGAACTTGACCTCGGTCGTATGCGGACCCTTGCTGGCGGCGGCGAGCTCGTCGGCCTTCGAAACGAACTGGTCTATGTATTTCTGGCGGATCCTGTCGATCAGATCCTGGACGTCATCGATGTCCATGGGCCTATTCCCGGGAGCCGAACAGCTTCTTCAGCATGGCGGCCATCGGACCGCTCTGCGGCGGCTTGGCCGCCGGCTGCTGCGGCCGTGCCTGGCGAACGTGGCTCTGCGCCTTCGGAGCCTTGGGCGGCGGGCGGTCGTCGTCCCCGGTCGGCTGCAGCTTGTCGCGCAGAGCCAGCGTCACGCGGTTCATGAAGGAGCTGTCGTCGCCCTTGGCAAGCAGGCCGGCATCCTCAGCGATGGCGTCGAGCAGGGCGTCGAGCCATTCGCGATCGGACTTGGCGAAATCGCCGAGCACATGTCCGTGCACCATCTCCTTGGCGCCGGGGTGGCCGATGCCGATGCGCACACGGCGGAAATCCTTGCCGACATGCTGGTCGAGCGAGCGGATGCCGTTATGGCCGCCCGAGCCGCCGCCGACCTTGATGCGAACCTTGCCCACCGGCAGGTCCAGCTCGTCATAGAAAACGGTCACAGCGGATGAGGGAAGCTTGTAGAAACGAAGCGCTTCGCCGACCGACTGGCCGGACAGGTTCATGAAGGTCTGCGGCTTGATCAGCAGCACCTTCTCGCCCGCGAGCGTGCCTTCGCAGACAAGACCCTGGAACTTCTTCGCCCAGGGCGAAAAGGAATGGCGGCGGGCAATCGCGTCCGCCGCCATGAAACCGATATTGTGCCGGTTGTTGGCATATTTCGCGCCCGGATTGCCGAGGCCTGCAAAGACAAGCATCGTCGCCTCCGGGCGCGGAAAGTCTTACTTCTCTTCGCCGGCCGGAGCCGCCGCTTCGGCGGCAGCCTCGGCGGTCTCTTCCGTCTCGGGCTTCATCGCGGCGGAGCCGGCGATGGTCGCGATGGTGAAGTCGCGATCCGAGATGACCGGCTTGACGCCAGCCGGCAGCTTGACGGCCGAGATGTGGATCGAGTCGCCGATTTCAGCGCCGCTGAGGTCAACGGTGATGAATTCCGGGATCGCATTGGCCGGGCAGTGGAACTCGACTTCGTGCCGCACGATGTTCAGCACGCCGCCGCGCTTGAGGCCGGGCGACTTCTCTTCGTTGACGAAGTGGACGGGCACGTCGACATTGACCTCGGTGTCCTTGCCGACGCGCAGGAAGTCGACGTGGATCGGGAAGTCCTTGATCGGGTCGAGCTGGAAGTCCTTCGGCAGAACCTGGATCTTCTTGCCGTCGACGTCGATCGTGGCCACGGTGGTCAGGAAGCCGCCGCCGTGAATCTTGTAGAAGATGTCCTTGTAGCCAAGCGCGATAGCCAGGGGAGGCTGCTTGTCGCCGTAGATAACGGCAGGCACTTTACCGTTGCGGCGAACTGCACGGGCGGACCCCTTACCGACCTGTTCGCGCGCTTCGGCCTTGAGCTCGTAAGTATCGTGGCTCATGGCATTTCCTTTCGCGTGTTATGGAGCGTTCACGGCCGGCATCATGCCTGCGCTGCAAACGTCGAAAGCCGCCATGGCCTTGCACGCCCGGTCCAATGCGTTTGGTGGTCCAAATGCCTGGGGATCATGCAGGCCTAGCCGGCCTTCCGCCGCGTTGCCTCCAAGGGTGTCTACGCGGGTGGCGGCTCTATAGCGGAAGGCGGGCAACGGCGCAAGGGCGGCGCGAAACCAGGCCTGCCGGCAACGCCACTCCCATGCCGCGTGCCACGGGTTCTAGCGATCGGGCCCGTCTTCCGGCATGGCCGATGCGTTGTCAACGCGGGTCGAGGGATTTCCAGTCCAGCCGCATCGTGGCGCTCGTCGTCGCTCCGGGGGCGAGCGGCACCAGGCCCGCCTGGCCGGCCGTGTTGTGCGCGTCGACGGGATGCGAGACCGGCTCGGAGCAGGAGGAGCGGGGGTCGCGCGAGTGCGAATAGAGGATGTAGATCCCGAGCGCCGCCGAAGCGGTGAGCGAGATCGCTATCGCCTCCGCCGGCTGGAAGATGGTGGCGTGCCGGTCCCAGCCGGAGAAGCCGTTGTTCACCCAACCTTCCGGCAAGAGCGAGGGGCGCGCGAAATCCCAGGACGGATGGCCGGCGACCGGCGGCGCCACGCCACATGGCAGATGGCGTGCGTCCTCCAACCAGACACGTTCGGCCTTCGCCTCCAGCATGGTGCCTGCGCCGCGCGGGAACCATGGGTGGAACCCGAGGCCATGGGGCAGGCGCATCCCGGCTCGGTTCTCGACCGTCAGCCGCGCCTCCAGGGCGCCGTCACTCAATGAGTAGGCAATGGAGGCCGCGCAGCGGAAGGGGCCGATCGCGCCGTCGTCGAGCGCCAGTTCCACTCCGGTCGCCGTCCGGCCGGCAAGCCGCCAGGGTTTCTGGAAGCCGTCACCGTGGATCGGAAAGGCCTCGCCCGGCACGTTCGGTTCGATGGCATGGAAGCGGCCTTCGAAGGTGAAACCGCCGCCGGAGATCCGGTTGGACCACGGCACCAGCACCTGGCAGCCGGACCGGCCGCCGCCGTCGCCGGGACACAGCAGGGGGATTGGCGCGCCGCCGGCGGCCAGCGCGTCATAGCGTGCGATCGCACCGCCGTTCCGGAGCGCCAGCACGAGCCGGGAGCGGCCGTCGCGGAGCTCCAGCGTTCCCGTCACGGCTTCTACCAGCCGCCGTCGATTGCGATGTTCTGGCCGCTGATCATGTCGGAGGCGGGCGAGACGAGGAACAGCACGACATCGGCGATGTGATGCGGTTCTATGCGCGTCTTCAGGCTCTGGCTCTCGAGGATCCAGTCATTGTACTGCTTGAGCCGGTCGCCGAAGACGCGCGCCTCGGCTTCCGAAACCACCGCGCCCGGCGACACGGCATTGACGCGGATGCCATGCGGTCCAAGCTCGCGCGCCAGCGATTTGGTGAGGCCCAGCATCGCTCCTTTCGATGCCACATAGGGCACGTAGCCATCCCAGCGGCCATTGAGCGTGATCGAGCAGAAATTGACGATCTTGCCGTAGCCCTTCGCCTTCATGCCCGGCGCGCACGCCCGCGCCAAGGCGAAGGCGGCGGAGGAGTTGACGCGGATCTGGTCCTCGTACTCGGCCAGCGAGAACTCCTCGAAGGGCCGATTGATGATGAGAGCGGCATTGTTGATCAGTATGTCCATGCCGCCTTGCGCCGTTGCCAGAGCAGCAACCGTCGCCTCGGCCTCGGCGAGCCTGTTGAGGTCGCAGCCAACGAAGGAGACGTCGCCCCCGGCCTGGAGCGCGAGCGTGGCCGCCGTATCGGGGCCGTGCGCGATATCGGGCCGGTCGAGCACCATGACACGCGCGCCGGCCCGCGCCAGCGTCACGGCCTGCGCCCGGCCGAGGGAGCCAAGCCCGCCCGTCAGGAGCACGCTGCGCCCGGAAAGCACCTTCATTGCCATTTTGCTCCTCGAATAGCTGTTTCCGCGTTGAGGATCGCCGACCGTGAGACCGTGCCCTAGAGCACGCCGTGCACTTCATCGATCGACGTTTCTTCGATGCGCTTGTCGAGCACCACCTCGCCGCGCGCCATCGCGACGATACGGTCGCAGCATTCGAAGACGTGGTGCATGTTGTGGCTGATGAAGACGCCGGTGACGTTCTGTTCCTTCAAGCCACGCACGAAGCCGATCACCTTGCGTGTCTCCTTGACCGACAGATGATTGGTGGGCTCGTCGAGGATCATCACCTTCGACTTGAAATGCATGGCCCGGGCAATGGCGACGCCTTGGCGCTGGCCGCCGGAAAGCTCGCCGACAAGGGCATCCGGCGAGCGCAGGTGCAGGTCGACATTGGCGATGGCGCGCACGCTTTCGCTGGCCATCTTCTTCTGGTCGAGGACGCCGATGCCGAAGACGGAGAACCGGACCGGCTCGCGGCCGATGAACAGGTTTCTGGCGATCGACATGGTGGGAACCATGGAGTTGTACTGATAGATCGTCTCGATGCCGAGATCCATCGCGTCGCGCGGGTTGGCGATGCTGACCGATCGTCCCTCGACCTGGATCTCGCCCTGGTCGGCGCGATGCACGCCGGAAAGGATGTTGATGAGGGTGGACTTGCCGGCGCCGTTGTCGCCGACGAGACCGACCGCCTCGCCACGTCTGAAATTGAGGCTGACACCCTTCAGCGCGTGAACGCCTGAATACCATTTGTGGAGATTGCGCACGGAGATGATGGCGTCGTCCACGGCGTCAGCCCTCCATCTTAATGGCCTTGGCGCGCTTGCGCATCCAGGCGTTGGCGACAACGGCAAGAATGGTCAGGAAGCCAATGGCGAACTTGAACCAGTTGGCGTCGACATGGCTGAGCACGAGGCCGTTGTCGATGACGCGGATAAGCGTCGTGCCGATGATGCCACCCATGACCGTACCTATGCCGCCGGCCAGCGAGGCGCCGCCGATGACGGCTGCCGCCACCGCCTGCAGTTCAAGCCCCTCGCCGATCGAGGGCAGCGGCGAGCCCAACCGCAGGACCTGCAGCATGCCGGCGAAGCCCGACAGCATGGAGCACAGCATGAAACAGGCGATCTTGACCCTCGCGGTCGGAATCCCCATCGCCGCCGCTGCCGGCAGGAAGCCGCCCGTGGCCTTGATCCAGTTGCCGAAATTGGTGCGCGAGAGCATCAGCGAGGTCAGCAGGGCGGCGCCGGCGAACCACAGGAACGACATGCGGAACATGTTTCCCGGGCCGACGAACGAGGTGAACAGCCAGGTCGGCAGGTCGGCGGGCAGCAGCGGCGGGAAACCGCCGGAAATGACGACGGTGAGCGAGCGCGCCATGAACAGCATGCCGAGCGTGGTGATGAAGCTCGGTATCGCGAACCGTATGGTGATGTAGCCGTTGATGAAGCCGACCGCGGCGCAGACCAGCAGGCCGGCCAGCAGGGCCAGCGGGAAGGGCGCGCCATGGACCATCAGCACGGCCATGGTCATCGGCATAAGCGCAAAGACGGAGCCGACGGAGAGGTCGAACTCGCCGCTGATCATCAGGATGGTCACGCCGATGGCGACGAGGCCCGCCTCGGGCAGGATGCCGAGGATGCCGCGCAGGTTGTCGGCGTTCAGGAACACGCCGTGCGAGCGGACCTGGAACACGATGACGAGCAGCACCAGCAGGATCAGCCCGGCGAGCTCCGGCTTTTCGAGATAGGTCTTGAACAGGCGCTTCAAGGCGGGCTCCAGGATTTCAAAATGGATGAGGCACCGGCGGCACGGGCCGCCGATGCGGGCCGGTCAGTGCAGCGGAACCCCTAGCGAAGTCCCTGGGCTGAAAGCGCCATGATCCCGTCGGCCTCCTTCGGCCGCACGATGCCCTGTCCGGTGTCGATATCTGCGGGCGCGACGCCGACCTTCTTGTTGAGATAGACTTCCATCACCGGCATGAAGCCTTGCATGTAGGGCTGCTGGTCGACGAGCGCCTGGACGTAGCCCTTCTGCATCTGCTGCAGCACCTCGGGCACCAGGTCGAAGCCGCCAAGCAGGACCTTGCCGGGCGCCACGCCGCGATCGGCCAGCACGCGCGCGACACCGGCGCACCAGAAGCCGGTATCGAAATAGGCGGTCGTGTCGGGATGCGCGTTGAGGTAGGCGCCGACGCGGTCGGAGGTGATGGCGAGGTCGGTGCCGCTGTCGATACGCTCCCACGAGACGTCGCGGTCGGCATGGGCGGCCTTATACTCCTCGAGGAACTGCATCACACCGGCGCCCCGGCTTTCCGACCAGTTCTGGCCGGGAGCGGAGATGCCGACCAGCACCTTGATGGGACCTTCCTTCGGGAAACTCTCGGAAACCGCCTTGGCGAGCGAGTAGCCGGCGGGCTTGAAGCCCTGGCCGATGAAAGCCTGGCGCGCATTGCCCTTGGCGCCCTCCGTATCGTCGACATTGACGGCGATCACGACCACGCCGGCATCGCGCGCTTCCTTGATGACATCGTCGAACGCATGGTCGTCCACGATCGAAGTCAGCAACGCGTCCGGCTTGGCGGCGAGGGCGGCGCGCATATTGGCGACCTGTTGCTCGACCGAGCCTTCGGTCTGGGTGAAGATCATGCTGCAATTCGCCTCGACCTTGGCGCAGGCATCGTCGAAGCCTTTCTTGACGGCCTGCCAGAAGGTGTTCGAGGCCGACGAATGATGTGTGAAGACGATGTTGAGGCCGTCGGCGCGGGCGGCCGACTGTCCGCCAATCAGCGCCGCGCCAAGCAATAGCATTGCCGTGAGTTTTCCCATTTCCATTCCTCCCTTTGGATTTGTCAGATGTCGGCCATGTCGGTGACGCGGCGATGGACGGTGTAGGCGCGGCCGAGATCGGGATTGAGCGCCAATCCCAGGCCGGGTCCCGGCGGCACGGTGATCATTCCGTTGCTGACCTCGGGCAGCGCCGTCACCAGGTCGCGGTACCAAGTGCGGTAGAAGGCGCGCACGCTTTCCTGGACGAGCGCGTTGGGTGCGTTGAGCGACAGGTGCGTCGAGGCTGCGAGCACGACCGGACCCGTGCAATCGTGGGGTGCCACCGGCAGTCGCCATGCTTCGGCCATGGCGGCGATCTTGCGCGCCTCAGAGAGGCCGCCGCACCAGGAAATGTCCAGCATGACAATGCCTGCCGCGCCGGTTTCAAGGAGGTCGCGGAACGCCCAGCGGCTGCCCAGCGTTTCCGACGCCGAGATCGGAGCGGGGCTGGCGGCGGCATAGCGCTTCAGGTCACCGAGGCTGTCCATGCGGATCGGGTCCTCGTGCCAGTAGGTCGCGAAAGGCCGCAGCGCCTCGGCGATCTTCATCGCCGGCAGCAACTGCCACATGGAGTGGAACTCGACCATGACGTCGATCCTGTCGCCGACGGCCTTGCGTATCTTTTCAAAGGGTTCGAGGGCCGCCTTCAGGTCCGCTGCCGAGATGTCGTTGCCGCGCGTCTTCTCCGCCGCGTGGTCGAACGGCCAGATCTTCATCGCCGTGATGCCGTCTTCCAGCAGTTCCTCGGCCAGTTCTCCGGCGCGCGTAAGGAAGGCGTTGAGGTCGTCGTAGTCGCGCGCGGCGCCGATGCCGTAATTGGCGGTGGTCTGGCCCTTGGCGTCCTTGATGTATTCGGTGCCGGCGCAGGTGTTATAGGTGCGGATGGACCGGCGGCTGAAGCCGCCGAGCAACTGGGCGATGGGCTGGCTCGTGGCCTTGCCGAAAATGTCCCACAGCGCGATGTCGAAGGCGGAATTGCCGCGCACCTCGACGCCGCTCGAGCGGAAGCCGAGATAGCCGACCAGATCGGCCGAGAGCAGATCGATCTGCAGCGGATCGCGGCCTATCACCCTCGGCGCCACATATTCGTGCAGGTACTCCTCGACGGTGCGCGACAGGAAGAATGTCTCGCCGAGCCCGGTGATGCCTTCGTCGGTGTGGACCTCGACCCAGAGCAGGTTGGGTCGTTCCGCGATGCGGATGGTTTCGAGGGCGCGGATCTTCATGTCAGGCGATCCCGGCGTCGATCAGCGCCTTGACGCTCTTGTCGAAGTGCTGTGCCATGTGCTCGGCGGCCAGCCGCGGATCACCCTTGAGGATCGCATCGGCTATGTCCTCGTGCCCCTGGATCATCTTGAGCTGATCCTCCTCGGACGAACGGGTGCGCCAGCCGATCACCCAGGTGCTCCGGGTGACGCCGCTGAAGGCGGTGACGATCAGCGAGAAGACCGGGTTGTGCGATGCCGCCGCTATCGCCTCGTGGAAGGCGATGTCGTGCTCCATGACGATTTCGGGGCTCCGATAATTCTCGCGCATCAGCCTTGCCGACCGTGCAATCGCCTCGGCCTCGGCGTCGGTGCGGCGCAGGGCGGCGAGCGCGACCGTGCGCATTTCGATCGTGCGCCTGACGTCATAGACCTGCTGGACGCTGATCTGCTGGGTGGTGACGCCGTGCTCGATCACCATGGACATGGCGCCGGTGTCGAGCTTGGCGACGGTGGCGCGCCGACCTGCGCTCATGTCGATCAGGCGCATCGCCGAAAGCGAACGGAAGGCTTCCCGAACGACGGTGCGGGAGACGTTGAGTTGCCGGGTCATGGCGGCTTCGCTGGGCAATGGGTCGCCCGGGGCCAGCCCCTGCGAGCGGATGTGCTGGGTGATCGCCTGGATCGCCGTGCTTACCAGCCCGGGATTGGCTTCACCTGAGGTTTCCGTCTGCTCCTGCATCATGCTCCCTCAAAACCTGTATGACAGGTTGTTATTTAATTGCTCATATTTCAGGCTAAAGCTATATGTCAAGCGGATTCCAAAACGGGTGCCTGGAGGGGGACAATATGCGGAAAACGGATGCTGCCCTGATCTTCGATGCGCGTGACGTCCTGGGTGGTCGAGGCGTCCTTGGCCAGGTCCAGGCCGAC
>OFTY01001232.1_pt1 | contig 12055 bp, 11 predicted proteins | sample 1775061 | NCBI WGS metagenome assembly OFTY01 (sample SAMN08195773, study PRJEB24354) | sludge metagenome | isolation source: sludge from phenol fed wastewater aerobic bioreactor B | place: India: Nagpur | collected 2016-09-16 | reverse complement strand
CGGACTATGTGGCCATCGTCAATGAAGTGACGGGGCGCGACATGGGCTGGTTCTTCGACGCCTATCTCTATCAGGCGGCCCTGCCCGATCTGGTCATGACACGGCAGGGCGAGCGGGTAATGCTGGAGTGGAAGTCCGGAAACGGCCGCCCCTTCCCCCTGCCGGTCGAGGTCGAGGTGGACGGCGCCTTACGCATCCTGCCCATGAGCGACGGCCGCGCGACGTTCGAAGCGCCGCCGGGCGCGCACATCCTGCTGGACCCCGGCTCAAAGGTGCTGAGGCGCCTGGAGTATCTGGAGCGGTGGAAGGCGGCCTCAACCGCCGACTGACGCTCAGGCCGCTTCCAACTGGCGCCGCCCCAGAGCCGCGAACCGGCGCCAGTCAGCGTTGTCAGCCCAGACGACGGCCAGAGCCTCCAGCAGATGCTCCTCGTCGTCGTCGTTGTGCAGCGGCGTCGGCGTGACGCGCAGCCGCTCGGTCCCGCGCGGCACGGTGGGGAAGTTGACCGGCTGGATATAGACGCCGTGCTCATCCATCAGGGCGTCCGTCACCGCCCGCGCCGTGGCCGCGTCGCCGATCATCACCGGCAGGATATGGCTGGGGCTGGGCAGGACCGGCAGACCCAGCCGCTGCATCCCCGCCTTGATCGAGGCGGCGCGCGCGGCCAGCGTCCGACGCGGCGCGCCGTCGGCTTTCAGATGTCGCAGCGCCGCCCGCACCCCGGCCACGACCGAGGGCGGCAGGGCCGTGCTGAAGATGAAGCCCGGCGCGTGGCTGCGCACGAAGTCCACCGCCGCCGCATCGCCCGCCACATAGCCGCCCATGGCGCCAAACCCCTTGCTGAGGGTGCCCTGAATCATGCTGATGCGGTGCGACTGGCCGTCGCGCTCGGCCACGCCCGCGCCGCGCGCGCCGTACAGGCCCACGGCGTGAACCTCGTCCAGATAAGTGAAAGCGCCGTGCTTTTCGGCCACGTCGCAGATCGCGGCGATGGGGGCGAAATCGCCGTCCATCGAATAGCAGCTCTCGAAACAGACCAGCTTGGGCCGATAGCGGCAGACCCCGCTCATCAGCCGGTCCAGATCGCGCCAGTCGTTGTGGGCGAAAATGTGCTTCTCCACGCCCGAGCGCCGCATGCCCTCGATCATGGAGGCGTGGTTCAGGGCGTCGGAAAAGATCACCGCCCCCGGCAGGCGCGAGGCCAGCGTCGACAGGGCCGCGTCATTGGCCGCATAGCCGGAGGTGAACAGCAGCGCCGCCTCCTTGCCGTGCAGATCGGCCAGATCGCGCTCCAGCAGGACGTGTTCGTGGCTGGTGCCCGAGATGTTGCGCGTGCCGCCCGCGCCTGCGCCATAAGTACGGATCGCGGCTTGCGCCGCCTCGACCACCTCGGGGTGGACGCCCATCGACAGATAGTCGTTCGAGCACCAGATGGTGATGGTCCGCTCGCGCCGATGATCCCAGGCGTAGGGCGCGCCCTTCGACAGCCGCTCCAGATCGGCGAAGACGCGATACCGGCCCTCCTGCTTCAGATCATCCAGATCGCGGCTGAAGAAGTCGGCGAAGTCGAAAGCGCCCATGACATCACATCCCATCACAGGACGGGCGGCGATATTGCCATCCCGCCGGGGGCGTGACACCTAACGCTGTATTGGCCGGATCATTCCAGCCACTTTGGAAAGAACCTGCAGACCATTGCTGAAGCGCGCCCAGCTGGAATCCGTTCAGGCCTTCATGGACCACCCGGCCCAGTCCGGCCTCCCCCTGCACGCCCGCATCCAGCGCGCCGTGCGCCAGTTGATCGTCGAACGGTCGCTGACGGCGGGGCGGCCCCTGCCGTCATCGCGGACGCTGGCCCGGTCGCTGGGCGTGTCGCGCGACACGGTCGAGACGGCCTATGCCCAGCTTCACGCCGAGGGCTTCATCGAGCGGCGCGTCGGCAGCGGCAGTTTCGTCTGCGAGCTGACCGAACTAGGTCTGAAGCGCGGGGTGCTGCGTCCGGCGGGCCGTCGCCCCGCCCTGCAACCGGCGACGGCGCCGACGCTCAGCAAGCGCGGGCAGGCGATGGCCGACAGCGGAGGTCTGCGCGACCCTTACGCCCCGCTAGCCTTCTCGCCCGGCGTGCCGGAGACGCGGCTGTTTCCCTTCGCCCAGTGGGACCGGCTGCATCGCCTGACCCTGCGCGAGGAGGGCGCCGCCGCCCTGCACCACGGCGACCCGCAGGGCCATCCGCGCCTGCGCCGCGCCATCGCCGGCTATGTGAACCTTGAGCGCGGGGCGCGCGCCGATCCCGACCAGATCCTGATCCTGACCAGTTCGCAGCAGGCCCTATCCCTGTGCGCGCGGGTGCTGGCCGATCCGGGCGACGGCGTCTTCATCGAAGACCCGGCCTATCAGGGCGCCGCCAAGGCGCTGGACGCGGCGGGGCTGAAACGCCTGCCCGTGGCGGTCGATGCGCAGGGACTGCGGACCGACGACCTGCTGGCCCGACGTGAAGACGGACGGGCGGTCTTCGTCACCCCCTCGCACCAGTTTCCGACCGGGCGCACCCTGTCTCTGGACCGGCGGCTGGCGCTGATCCAGTGGGCGACCGAGCATGACGCCTGGATTCTGGAAGACGATTACGACAGCGAGTTTCACTATGCCGGGCGGCCGACCGCCTGCGTTCAGGGCTTGGACCCGCATGACCGGACCCTGTATCTGGGCACCTTCACCAAGTCGCTGTTTCCGGGGCTGAGGCTGGCCTATCTGATCCTGCCGCGACCGCTGGTCGAGCCGATGGTCGCGGCGCGCAGCCTGATGGACGGCTTCACCGCCTCGGTGGCCCAACTGACGCTGGCGCGCTTCATCGAGGACGGCCGATTCGGCGCCTATGTCCGCACCATGCGCGGCGTCTATGCGGAACGGCTGGACGCGCTGGAGGCGGCGGTGACGGCGCGCCTGCCGCACGTCGTTACGCCCGACCGCCCTGCCGGGGGGCTGCAGATGCCCTGCTTCCTGAAGGACCGCTTTGACGAGGCCGAGACGGTGCGCGCGGCCCGGCGCGTCGGCGTCCACCTGACCGGCCTGACGCCCCTGCACGACGCGGGCGCGGGCCGTCCCGGCTGGCTGATGGGCTTCGCCGCCTCGACCCCGGCCGAGATCGACGCCGCCGTCGATCGGCTGGCGAAGCTGTTCCTCGCGTGATCGACGCTTACAAAGCGGTCTGACGATCTGCGCCGACGTGGCGGGGAATGGCCGGGACAGCGCCGCCTAGGATGCGGAGGTCGGCGGTCAGCCGACGCCGTGAAAGCTCCCGTCCCTTGCCTGCCCTCGCCCTGTTCCCGACCGACCAGCCGGGCCGCCGATCCGACCACGGCGGCGGCCGGATTCGCGTTTCCTTACGCGCCGTCGCCGCCAACTATCGCGCCATGCGGGACAGGATCGCGCCCGCCGCCTGCGCCGCCGTGGTCAAGGCCGACGCCTATGGTCTGGGCGCGGCCCGCATCGCGCCCGCCCTCTATGACGCCGGATGCCGCGCCTTCTTCGTCGCCCATCTGTTCGAGGCCGTGGATCTGCGCCGCAGCCTGCCCGCAGACGCCGAACTGTTCGTGCTGAACGGTCTGGCGCCCAGCGCCGAATACGCCGCCCTCGCCGCCGGGGCGATCCCGGTGCTGAACAGCCGCGAGCAGATGGAGGGCTGGGCCCGCCTGGGCCGGGCCGTCGGGCGGCCGCTGGCGGCGGCGATCCAGTTCGACACCGGCATGTCGCGGCTTGGCCTGCCGCCCGAGGACGCCGCCTTCGCCTTCGACCCGGACGGCCCGATCCGCTGGATCGAACCGCGCCTGATCCTCAGCCACCTGGCCGTCGCCGACACGCCCGGCCACGCGGGCAATGCGCGCCAGCGTCAGGCCTTCGAGCGCATACTGGCCCACGCGCCGCCGGGCGTTGCGCGTTCGCTGGCCAACTCGGCCGGGTGCTGGCTGGGCCAAGACTATCACTATGACCTGTGCCGGGTCGGGGCCGCCCTGTTCGGGCTGGACGCCTCGCCCTCGGCCAAGGCCATGCAGCCGGTGGTCGAGGTGACGGGCCGCGTCATCCAGACCCGCGCCGTGCCTGCGGGCGCGGGCGTCGGCTACGGCTGGGCCGTCACGGCCGCCGAGGGAATGCGTCTGGCCACCATCGGCGTGGGCTATGCCGACGGCTGGCCGCGTCAGTTGTCGGCCGTCGGCGGCGCCGCGTTCGAGGGGCGGTTGCTGCCCTTCGTCGGCCGCATCTCGATGGACAGTCTGGTCGTGGACGTCAGCGCTCTGCCGCCCGACGCGCTGAAGCCGGGCGATCACGTCGAACTTCTGGGCCCCAACCGCCCGCCGGAGCAACTGGCGCTGGAAGGCGCGACCATCGACTATGAAGTCATCGCGCGGCTGGGCCGCCGCCTGTGTCGGGAGTATGTTTCGTGACCCTTTCACCTGAAAACCTCGCACGTTTCGGGCCTGATCCGCGCGAGCGGTTCGCCGCCAACCTGGCGCTGGTCCATCGTCGCATCGCCGCCGCCTGCGAACAGGTCGGGCGGCCGATCGACAGCGTGCGCCTGCTGCCCATCACCAAGACGGTTCCGGCCGAGATCCTGCGGCTGGCCTGGGCGGCGGGCGTCACCGACTTCGGCGAGAACAAGCTGCAGGAGGCCCGCGACAAGGCCGAGGCCATGGCCGACCTGTCGATGCGCTGGCACGTCGTCGGCCACCTGCAATCGAACAAGGTCAAATACCTGACCCGTCTGGCGGACGAGTTCCATGCGCTGGACAGCCTCAAACTGGCCGAGGTGTTGGACAAGCGGCTGGAGACCGACGGGCGCGACATGAATGTCTATGTCCAGGTCAACACCTCGGGCGAAGAGAGCAAGTTCGGCCTGCATCCCGACGACGCGCTGGACTTCATCGAACGGCTGGAAGCCTTCCCCCGGCTGAAGCCGCAGGGGCTGATGACGCTGGCGGTGTTCAGCGACGATCCCGACCGGGTGCGGCCCTGCTTCACCCTGCTGCGGTCCCTGCGCGACCGGGCCGAGCGCATCGACGCGCGCATCACCGGCCTGTCGATGGGCATGACCGGCGACTACGAACTGGCGGTGCGCGAAGGCGCGACCGTGGTGCGGGTGGGACAGGCCATCTTCGGCCCGCGCCCGACGCCGAACGCCCACTACTGGCCCGGTCTGGCCTGAGCCGACTGGCCTGATCACCATTCCCTCCCCGGAGTAACCGCGTGACGATTCCCTTCATCGATCTTCTCAGCCAGCGCCGACGCATCGGCGCGACCATCGACGCCGCCCTGATGGAGGTCGCGGCCAGCGGCCAGTACATCATGGGTCCGGCGGTCGGCGCCTTTGAACAGGCCCTGTGCGACTTCGGTCAGGCGCCCCACGCCCTGTCCTGTTCCAACGGGACGGATGCGCTGGTGCTGCTGATGATGGCGTGGGGCGTGGGGCCGGGAGACGCCGTCTTCTGCCCCGCCTTCACCTTCGCCGCCACGGCCGAAGTGGTGGCGCTGGCGGGCGCCACGCCGGTCTTCGTCGACATCAGCCCCGACACCTGGACGATCGACCCCGACCACCTGCGCGCCGCCGTCGAGGCGGTCGAGCGCGAAGGCGTGCTGACGCCCCGCGCCGTCATCGCCGTGGACCTGTTCGGCCAGCCCGCCGACTATCCCGTCCTGTCGGACATCACCCAGAAACACGGGCTGAAGCTGATCGCGGATTCGGCGCAGGGGTTCGGCTGCACCCTGAACGGCCGGCACCCGATCCATTGGGCCGACGCCACAACGCTGAGCTTCTTTCCAGCCAAGCCATTGGGCGCCTATGGCGACGGCGGTGCGGTGCTGCTCAAGGACGACGCGCTGATGGATCACCTCGTGTCCTTACGCGTCCACGGACAGGCGACGGCAGCGGATGCAGCGGCGCAGGGCTTTGCGCATGACCCTAAATATCTGAACCCGCGTCTGGGCATGAACGGACGGCTGGACACGCTGCAGGCCGCCGTCCTGCTGGAGAAGCTGAAGATCTTCCCGGACGAGATCGCGCGCCGCAACCGCATCGCCGACCGCTATGTGCAGGGACTGGCCGGTCATGTGGCGGCGACGCCCGTCGTCATTCCCGGCGGCCGTTCGGTCTGGGCCCAGTTCACCGTCGAGCATGATGACCGCGACGCCCTGGCCGCCCACCTGAAGGCGCAGGGCGTGCCGACCGCCGTCTATTACCCGATCCCCCTGCACCGCCAGCCCGCCTATCGCCAGCACCCGGTCGGCCCCGGCGGTCTGGCCGTGACCGAGGCCAAGACGGAACGGGTCGTCAGCCTGCCGATGAGCGCCTATCTGGACGAGGCCGTGCAGGACCGGGTGATCGCCGCCGTCGCCGGCTTCGGCTGAGGGCTTTCAGCCCTCGGTCAGGCGCATCTCGAAGGCGCCCGCCGCCTGGGTCCGCAGCAGAACGGTCTGGACCCCGGCGGTGGCGCGGGCGGCGGCCTCGGCCAGTCCCTCGCCGCGCATCAGCCAGCCGGTCAGATAGGCGGTGAACAGGTCGCCGGTGCCGCTGGGCCGGATCGGGATGCGGGGGATGGAGGTGCGATGGGCGACGCCGCCCTCGACCGCCACCGTCTCGACCTCGCCGGGCGCGGTGTCGGTCAGGACGCAGCCCGTCACCACCGTCCGCCCCGTGCCGCGCGCGTTCAGGATGCGCGTCGCCTCGATCACCCCCTCGACCGTATCGGGCCGTTCGCCGACCAGTCGGCCCAGTTCGAACTGGTTGGGAGTGATGATGTCGGCCATCGGCGTCAGCTCGTCGCGGAACTGTTCGATCAGGCCCTCGGCGACGAAGACGCCCAGATCATCGTCGCCGATCACCGGGTCGCAGATGTGCAGCAGCGCCGGGTTCTTCGCCTTCCAGCGCCGCAGGAAACCCGCCGTCGCCGCCGCATTGGCGGCTGAGCCCATATAGCCCGTGACCACCGCCCCGGCCGTCATCGGCAGGTCGCGCTCCTCGACCCCCAGCAGCAGGTCGGCGACCAGTTCCGTCTCCAGAATCCGGCCGCGCATGGTGGGATAGTGCGGGTGATTGGACAGCAGGGTGGTCGGCACCGCCGCCACCTCCAGCCCCATGGCCTGCATCGGCTGGACCGCCGCGCTGTTGCCGACGTGGCCGTAGACGACCTGGCTTTGAATCGAGATGACCCGCACGCGCGTTCGGAACCTCCTTAAGCGGGCGTCAGCGCCGGTCCGGCGATCGGATAGGCCCGCGTCAGCTCCCTTCCCTGCGCCTTCACCGCCGCGCTGTCGAGATCGCCGTCGCGCAGCCCCTTGAGGATGGTCAGGATCATGCCGCCGACCGTGCGGAACGCCTCGGCGTCGAAGCCGCGCGAGGTCGAGGACGGCGAGCCCAGCCGCAGCCCCGACGTCACCATCGGCGGGGCCGTATCATAGGGGACGGCGTTCTTGTTGGCGATCAGGCCGTGATCCTCCAGCGCCTCGACCGCCGCCTTGCCGGTCAGGCCGAAGGGGCGCAGGTCGACCAGCACCAGATGGCAGTCCGTCCCGCCCGAGACGAGGCGCAGGCCCCCGTCCGCCAGCGTCTGGCCCAGCGCGCGGGCGTTCTCGATCACCGCCTTGGAATATTCGACGAAGTCCGGTTGCAGCGCCTCATGGAAGGCCGCCGCCTTGCCGGCGATGACGTGCATCAGCGGCCCGCCCTGCGTGCCGGGGAAGACCGCCTTGTCGATGCGCCGCGCCAGTTCCGGGTCGTTGCACAGGATCAGGCCGCCGCGCGGGCCGCGCAGGGTCTTGTGCGTGGTCGAGGTGGTGGCATGGGCGTGCGGCGTCGGATTGGGATAGAGGCCCGCCGCGATCAGCCCGGCGTAGTGAGCCACGTCGGCCACCAGGTATGCGCCGACCTTGTCCGCGATCTGGCGCATCCGGGCGAAGTCGATGCGGCGCGGATAGGCCGAGCCGCCCGCATAGATCAGGCGCGGCCGATCCTGCAGGACGCGCTTCTCCATGTCGTCATAGTCGATCAGGTCGTCGTCTTCGCGCACCCGATAGGCGCTGACCTCGAACCACTGGCCCGACAGGCTGACCGGCGATCCATGCGTCAGGTGGCCGCCGCAGGCTAGGTCCAGCCCCATGATGCGGTCGCCCGGCTTGATCAGGGCGAACAGCACGGCGAGGTTGGCGTTGACGCCCGAGTGCGGCTGGACGTTGGCGTAGGCCGTATCGAACAGGGTGCAGGCGCGCTCGATGGCCAGCTTCTCGGCGATGTCGACCGCCTCGCACCCGCCGTAGTAGCGACGGCCCGGATAACCCTCGGCGTATTTATTGGTCAGGACCGAGCCCTGCGCCTGGCGCACGGCGGCGCTGACGATGTTCTCGGACGCGATCAGCTCGATGCTGTCCTGCTGGCGCTGGCGTTCCAGCATCAGGGCTTGGGCCAGTTGCGGGTCCAGAGCCCGCGTCGCCAGGTCGGAAGTCATGCTGTCTCCGTCAGACAAGAAAAAGCGGCGGGTCGGCCGGTGAGGAGGGATCGCCGACCCGCCAAGCAATCCGGCTTCGGGGGACAGAAGCCGGATCGAACAGCATCAACGCAGGGCGGAAAGGTCCGCGCCATGGTTGATGTGATAGACGGCGTCGCCGAGGACGATGGCCGGAACGGACTTCACGCCCGCCGCCTCGGCCTCGTCCAGACGCTGAGGCGTCTCGCCCAGATGAACGACCTCGACCTCAAAGGCCGCAGGATTCAGCGCGCCGGCGAAGCGCTGCTCGGCGTCGACGCAGACGGTGCAGCCCGCGTGATAGAAAACCGCTTTTCCGGCCATGATCCTGTCCCTTGGCTGAACAGACCAGCACAGTTGCTGTCTGGATGGGCGCGTGAGATACCCGCCGATACGGCCTATCCATAAGAGCCGCTTTCACGAAATCTGACAGGCCGGATCATGGGGCGCAGCGCCATCGTCATTGAACTGATCGAAGACCCGGCCCGGCCCCTGTTCATCAATCTGGCGGGGTCGGTGATCCGTGAGATCGAGCGCGGTCGGCTGAAGCCCGGCGACCGCCTGCCCGGCACCCGCGCCCTGGCGGGCGCCCTGGGCATCCATCGCAACACCGTCGATGCCGCCTATCAGGAGTTGGTGCTGCAGGGCTGGCTAACGGCCGAGGCGTCGCGCGGCACCTTCGTCGCCCGCGACCTGCCCGATCTGGGCACGCAGAACTGGGGCGTCCGGCCCGCCGCCGCGCGCCTCGCCTCGCCCCTGCCGCAGACCCGGCCCGCGCCGCCGCCGATGCAGTTCTCGGACGGGGCCCCCGATGCGCGCCTGATGCCGGGGCTGGAGCTGGCCAGGGCCTTCCGCCGCTCGCTGACCGGCGCCGAACTGAAGTCGCTGCCCGGATACGGCGACCCGCGCGGCGCGCCCTCGCTGCGAACGGCGTTGGCCCGCTATCTGTCGACCGAGCGCGGCCTGACCATCGGCGCAGACGACATCCTGGTCACGCGCGGCAGCCAGATGGCCCTGTTTCTGGCCGCCGCCGTCCTGAATCCCGGCGACGCCGTCGCCGTTGAAGATCCCGGCTATCCGCTGGCGTGGAAGGCGTTTCGCGCGGCCGGGGCCAGGGTGGTCAGCGCCCCGGTCGATGCTCAAGGCCTGGACGTCGAGCGTCTGGAGGCGCTGCTCGCCCGCGACCCGACCATCCGCGCCGTCTATGTCACGCCCCATCATCAGTTCCCGACCACCGTCACCCTGGGCGCCGGACGACGCCTGCGCCTGCTGGAGATGGCGCGTCGCCACGGCCTGATCCTGATCGAGGACGACTATGATCATGAATACCGCTTCGAGGGCCGCCCGGTCCTGCCTCTGGCCGCCCGCGCCCTAGGCAGGAGCCAGGGCCAGGACGGGAACCGCATCATCCATATCGGCTCGGTGTCCAAACTGCTCTCGCCCGTGGTCCGCATCGGCTATGCGACAGGCGCGCCGGACCTGATCCAGGCCATGACCGCGCGACGCGAGGCCATCGACCGTCAGGGCGACCTGCCGCTGGAGAGGGCGCTGGCGCGGCTGATCGACGACGGCGAGTTGGGCCGCCACGCCCGCAAGGCGCGCAAGATCTATGAACAGCGCCGCGATCTATTGTGCGCCGAGATCGCCGCCCGGCTGGGCGATGCGGTCGCCTTCGACAAGCCGGCGGGCGGGCTGGCGCTGTGGCTGCGCGTGAACCCGGACATCGACGCCGCCGCCTGGGCCGCCGAGGCCGAGCGATCCGGCCTGATCCTGACGCACGGCGGCCAGCTTCAACTCCAGCCCGGCCCAGGCCGCAACGCCTTCCGCATCGGTTTCGCCAGCCTGGACGAACCCGAACTGGTCCGCGCCGTGACAAGGCTGAAAGCGGCCGCCCCAAACTAGGCTATCGAGAATGACTTGCACCTGACCGCGCACCAGCGCATGAACCGACCTCGATAGAGCCGCCCAAGAGGTCATCCGTGTCCGACGTCGACAAAACCGCCGCCACCCTGCCCGAGGGCCAGCCCGTCGGCCGCGTCATCGCCATGCCCGCCGACACCAATCCGGAAGGCGACATCTTCGGCGGCTGGCTGCTGGCGCAGATGGACCTGGCCGGGGCGACCCCGGCGTTCGAGCGCGCGGGCGGCCGCTGCGCCACCGTGGCCCTGGACGGCATGGTCTTCCACCAGCCGGTGTCGGTCGGCGACGAAGTCTCCATCTACGCCAAGATCATCCGCACGGGCCGCACGTCGATCCGCGTCCATGTCGAGGCGTGGAAGCGCGCCCGCGGCCAGGCCGAGGCCCAGTCGGTCCGCGTGACCGAGGGCGTCTTCACCTATGTGGCCATCGACCAGGAGCGCAAGCCGCGCGAAGTGCCGCCCGCCTGAAGCCGGCCGAGAAGTCCGAGCGCCACGGTCGGTAATTCTTGACCTTCGGGGGCGGCGGCCCTACCTCCCACCCATGGCTATCCGTCGCATCCTGACCATCGATAACGCCGCCGATCTGGCGATCCTGAAGACCGTCGCCTCGCCCGTCGAGGGCGGCGTCACCGACGCCGTGCGCGCCCTGATGGATGACATGCTGGAGACGATGTACGACGCGCCAGGCATCGGTCTGGCCGCGCCCCAGATCGGCGAGTTGACCCGCGTGGTCGTCATGGACCTGGGCGACAAGCCGGTCGAGGGCAAGGCGGACGAGCCCGAAACCGAGGAAGAGGCGCTGGAGCGCCGCAACCCGCGCTTCTTCGTCAACCCGGAAATCCTGTGGTCGTCCGAAGAGATGTTCTCCTACGAGGAAGGCTGCCTGTCGGTGCCGACCTATTACGACTCGGTCGAGCGCCCCGCCCGCGTGCGTGTGCGCTACATGAACTATCAGGGCGAGACGATCGAGGAAGAGATCGAGGGCCTGTACGCCGTCTGCTTCCAGCACGAGCTGGACCACCTGAACGGCGTCCTGTTCATTGACCACCTGTCGCGCCTGCGTCGCGACCGGGCGGTCTCCAAGGTCAAGAAACACGCGAGGATGGCCGCCTGATGGCTCGCAAGACCCGCATCATCGACCAGCGCGGCCGTCGCCGGCTGACCCGCAACGAGAAGGTCGGCGTCGCCAGCATCGCGACGCTGCTGGCCGTCGCCGCCGACCCCGAGTGTCGCTCCGTCATCATCAGCGGGGCCGCAGGCCACTTCACGGCCGGCAACGATCTGAAAGAATTCCAGACGCCGCGCGACGACAAGGACAGCCCCGCCCTGGCTTTCCTGCGGGTCCTGGCCGACCTGGACATTCCCGTGATCGCCGCGGTCGAGGGCCTGGCGGTGGGCATAGGGGTGACGCTGCTGCAGCACTGCGATTTCGTCTATGCAAGCGAAACGGCGCGCCTGCGCATGCCTTTCGTGGCCCTGGGCCTGTGCCCGGAGGGCGGTTCCAGCCTGCTGATGGCGCAGATCGTCGGGCCGCGCAATGCGGCGCGGTGGCTGCTGGCCGGAGAACCCTTCGACGCCAGGCAGGCCTGCGACGCCGGACTGGTCACGGCGGTATCCGCCGCCGGCCAG
>OFTY01001231.1_pt1 | contig 12096 bp, 10 predicted proteins | sample 1775061 | NCBI WGS metagenome assembly OFTY01 (sample SAMN08195773, study PRJEB24354) | sludge metagenome | isolation source: sludge from phenol fed wastewater aerobic bioreactor B | place: India: Nagpur | collected 2016-09-16 | reverse complement strand
ATGGCTGCGCTTTGCGCCTCGCACCCCATCCCGCGGCCAGGCGCGCGCCATCGCGGGGACTTATTCAGCGTTGCCTTAGCCGCCCAGAACCACCGGGATGCGCCTGCGGCCGAACTGGCCGGCCTGGGCGGCGAAGCGGCCGGCGATCGCCGTGCCGCAGTCGGGGCAGCGGCCGTCGGGGCTGAGGCGGTAGCGCTCGATGCGGTACCAATCGCGCTCGATCAGCGCGGCATGGCAGTGCGGACACCAGGTGGTGTCGCCCTCGGCGTCGTGCACGTTGCCGGTGTAGACGTAGTGCAGCCCCTCGGCCAGGGCGATGCGCCGCGCGCGTGTGAGCGTGGCCGGCGGCGTGGCGGGCACGTCGGGCATCTTGTGGTCCGGGTGGAAGGCCGAGAAGTGCAGCGGCACGTCGGGCCCGAGTTCGCGCCGCAGCCATTGCGACAAGGCGGTGATCTCGGCGTCGGAGTCGTTGTGGCCGGGAATGAGCAGCGTGGTGATTTCGAGCCACACCGAGGTTTCGTGGCGCAGGTACACCAGCGTGTCGAGCACGGGCTGCAGGTGCGAGCCGGTGAGCTTGAAGTAGAAGTCGTCGGTGAAGGCCTTGAGGTCGACGTTGGCGGCATCCATGCGGGCGAAGAATTCGCGCCGCGGCTCGGCGTGGATGTAGCCCGCGGTGACCGCCACGGTCTTGACGCCGCGCGCGCGGCAGGCGTCGGCCACGTCCATGGCGTACTCGGCGAAGATCACCGGGTCGTTGTAGGTAAAGGCCACGCTCTGGCTGCCGGTGCGCAGCGCCGCCTCCGCAATCGCCTGGGGCGAGGCCTGGTCCATCAGCCGGTCCATGTCGCGCGACTTGCTGATGTCCCAGTTCTGGCAGAACTTGCAGGCCAGGTTGCAGCCCGCCGTGCCGAAGGACAGCACGCTGGAGCCGGGGTAGAAGTGGTTGAGCGGCTTCTTCTCGATCGGGTCCACGCAGAAGCCCGAGGAGCGGCCGTAGGTGGTCAGCACCATCGCGTCGCCGGCGCGCATGCGCACGAAGCAGGCGCCGCGCTGGCCCTCGTGCAGCTTGCAGTCGCGCGGGCACAGGTCGCACTGGATGCGGCCGTCGTCGAGGCGGTGCCACCAGCGCGCCGGGTGGCGGCTCTCGGGCACCGTGGGCGCATCGGTCGGCGGCATGGGGTTCATGGGTTCGTCTCCCGTTCGCGGTGCGCGGCCTCGCCCTCGCGCCATTTGTCGACGGTGTAGCGCTCGAGCCGCACGTCCGCATCCCAGAAATCCGGCGGCAGCCCCGCCTTGGCCACCAGGTGCCGCAGGAACGCGCCCGGCTCGGGCAGTTGCGCCCAGACCTGCGGCAAGAAAGTGCTGCGATACGGCCCCCAGTGAAACACCACGCCATCGACGCCGGGCCGCAGCGCCCGCAGCGCCTCGCCGCGGCTGTGCACCGGCAGCGGGCGGGGCGCCGAGAGCACCGACACCTCAACCGCCGTTGCAGGCCACTCCTGCGCCGTCAGCGGTGCGAAGCGGGGGTCCTCGAAGGCCGCGGCCACCGCGTTGGCCCGCACATCCTCGCGCAGGCTGCGCCGGGCGCTGAGCGAGCCGATGCAGCCCCGCAGGTCGCCCCGCTGGGTGAGCGTGACGAAGCTCGCCCCCGGCGCGTCGAGCCGGCGCTGCACCTCGGGCGGCAGTGCAACGGACGCGTCGCCATGCGCGCGCAGGCCCAGCGCCTGGTCGATGGCCCCGCGCGCGAGCGCCAGCAGCGCCCGGCCCAGTTCAGGCGACGGCATGGGGGCGTGCATGGTCCGGCTCCGTGAAGCTCAGCGCCGCATAGCCCACCACGCGCGAGCGGTCGCCCGCGGTGTCGCCCGAGTTGCGCAGATCGAGCAGTTCCGGCCGCAGGTGGTGACGGCGCGCGGCCAGCAGCAGGCCGTTGAGCGGCGTGGCGCCGCAGGCCTGCTCGTGGTCGAGCATGGGCTGCAAGTCGAGCATGGTGCGCACCGCCTCCGCGTCGATGCGCCGGGCCTGTGCATAGGGGTGGTAGTGCGAGAGGTCGGAGCTGACGACGATCAGCGTCTCCGCCCCGCCCCAGAGCCGCTCCAGCACCTGCGCCACCTCCTCCGAGCTGGCATCGCCCACGGCCAGCGGCACCAGGGTGAAGCCCTCGCCCAGCACGGCCTGCAGAAATGGCAGTTGCACCTCGAGCGCATGCTCCCAGGCATGCGCTGCGGGGCTCTGGACCACTTGCGGCAAATCGGCCAGCGCGGCCACGGCGTCGGCATCCACCGGCACCGCGCCCAGCGGCGTGGCAAACGCCTGCACCCCCGGCAAGGCCAGCCCGCGCACCGGCACCCGATGCACCGGCCCGAGCAGCACCACCCGCCGGATGCGGTCGCGCCAGCTCTGCAGGCGGGCATACGCCGTCGCCGCCACCGGGCCCGAATACACATAGCCCGCATGGGGCACGACCAGGGCCTTGGGCGGGGCTGCGTCTGCCTCCGTGGCACTGGATTGCGCGAGCAGCGTGCGCACCTCGCGCGCGAGCACCGCGGGCAGTGCCGGGTAGAAAGCACCGGCGACGGCGGCCGGTCGGATCTGTGGCGACATGCGTCCTCCTCCGGGGTGGCGGCCGGCTGGCCGCATCGGGTCGGAACATGCGCGCTCGAGCGCAAAAAATCAAGCCGCCCGCGGGCAAGGCGGGCGGCCATTCACTCGCACTTTTGAAACGCCTCTGCGCATGCAGGGCCGCTTCCAGCGAGATCACGGCCCTCAGGACGGGGCCAGAAAAATTCGGGAAACCGCGGGCCCAGGCCCCGCGATCAGGCCATGAAGACGGCGATGAAGGCCAGCAGGAAGATCAGAATGCCGCCCGCCACCGGAATCACCACCGGCGCGTACTTGGTGACTTCCTCGATCGGATCTTGGGCGGCGTTGTCGTGGTTCGACGGGGCGGCTGCGGACATGGTTTGATTTTCCTCAATGGTTGAACGCTCCGGCGCGATTCTAACGACGCCCACCGCCGCCGCCAAACCCGGACAAACACCGGGACATCGCGCCTCAGAGCAAGGCGTAGGTCGTGCTCGCCCGGCACACGCTGGTGCCGTCGGTGGCGCCGCGCAGTTCGATCTCGCCAAACGCCAGCGTGCGCCCTGCACGCAGCACGCGCGCCTGCACCAGGGCGTCCTGGCCGGAGAGCGGCTTGAGAAAACTGGTGCTCATCTGCACCGTGGTGCAGGGACGGAAGGCGCCGAAATGACGCATCAGCGCCAGCACCATCGCCGTGTCGGCCGCGGCCATCATCGCCTGGCCGCACAGCATGTCGCCGACGCGGCTCAGCTGCGGGCTGTTCGGCAACCGCAGGGTGACCTCGGCCGCGCCGACCGACTCCACCTGCAGCGCCAGCGCCTGCACCCAGGGCGCGAACAGATCGGTCAAGGCCTGCTGCAAGGCCTCGGGGCTGGCGCTGGGCGGGGTCGCGGTATCGGTCGTCATGGGTGCGGTAGAGGAGGAAGGGTTCAATAGGGAGCCGCCTCGAAGCCCGCCGCCTGCAGACGGTCGATGACCTCGCGCACGTGGGCAGGGCCCCGCGTCTGCAGTACCAGCTCGATCTCCACATTCTGCGCGGGCAGCGCGGAAAACGCCCGCTGGTGGTGCACCTCGTCGATGTTGGCGCCCGCCTCGGCCACCGTGGCGGTGATCCGCGCCAGGGCGCCGGGCACGTCGCGCGCGGCCACGCGCAGGCGGGTGAGCCGCCCGGCGCGCACCATGCCGCGCTGGATCAGGCCGGCGAGCAGCAGCGGGTCGATGTTGCCGCCGCACAGCACCAGCCCCACGCGCCGGCCGTGGAAGCGCTCGCCGTGGCGCAGCAAAGCGGCCAGGCCTGCCGCCCCCGCGCCCTCGACAACCGTCTTCTCGATCTCGAGCAGCATCAGCACGGCCTGCTCGATGTCGCCCTCGTCGACCAGCAACAGGTCGTCCACCCGCTCGCGGATGATGGCCTCCGTCAAGGCGCCCGGCGCGCCGACGGCGATGCCCTCGGCGATGGTGGAACTGCCCTGGGGCAGGTGCGTGCCCTTGATGGCATTGACCATGGCGGGAAAACGCTGTGTCTGCACGCCGATGATTTCGATGCCCGGCCGCAAGGCCCGCGCCGCGGTGGCCATGCCCGCGATGAGACCGCCACCCCCCACCGCAACGACGAGCGCGTCGAGCTCGGGCACGTCGTGCAGCATCTCCAGCGCCACCGTGCCCTGGCCGGCGATCACCGCCGCGTCGTCATAGGGGTGGACGAACACCAGGCCGCGCTCGCGCGCCAGCGCATACGCATGCTCCCGCGCGGCTTCGAGGGTGTCGCCATGCAGCACCACTTCGGCGCCAAAGCCGCGGGTGCGCTCCACCTTCACGCCCGGCGTGAACCGCGGCATGACGATCACCGCCGGAATGCCGAGCCGCTGCGCGTGGTAGGCCACGCCTTGGGCGTGGTTGCCCGCAGACATGGCGATGACGCCGCGCGCGCGCTCTTCGGGGCTGAGCTGGGCCAGCTTGTTGCACGCACCGCGCTCCTTGAACGAGGCGGTGAACTGCAGATTCTCGAACTTGAGAAACACCTGCGCGCCGACGATGTCCGAGAGCGTTCGCGAGGCCACGCACGGCGTGTGCAGGATCTGGCCCTGAAGCCGGCCGGCGGCCTGTTCAATGTCCTTGAGCGAAATCATGCGCACATTGTGGTGCCCCGGCGACGATGCCCGCGGCGGGGCTTACCCGCAGGGGGAATTGCATCAGCGTCTTCCATGCCGATGCAGTCTGCGTTATGGTGTTTCCACGCCGGGCGGTGCGCGGCATTCACGGAGGCTTCCACCATGGTCAAGCGTTCGTTTCATGGCGGTTCGACGACGGCCCTTCTGCTGTCGCCCGGTCTGGCGCAGGCGCCGGTGCTCGACCTGATGTGCTCGCATTTCGTGCTCACGCTGGCTGCGCGCCAGGGCGCGAAGTTCAACGTCCGGCGCGACCTCAACGGCCTGCTCGCGCTTGCCGGGCGCCACCTGGTGTGGCCGCGCCCGCTGCTGGCGCGGCTGCGCGAGTTCCTGGCCCGGCGCTGTCGGGACAACGAGTTCTGGATCGGCCACGAGACGCTCGACGACCGGGCCTTCCTGGAGCGCCACGGCGTCTGGCGCGGGCCGTACGAGGAGGGCTCGCTGTTCTTCTACCTCGACGACTACGCGAAGGATGCGCCGCGGGACCTGCTGGCCGTGCTTGCCGCCACCGGCCAGTGGCTCACGCAGACCTTGAAGAAGCAATCGACGCTGGTGGAGAAGAACATCGACGCGCTCGCCGGGCTGCTGCAGCTCAACGGGGCCGAGCGCGCGCTGCTGCTCTACGGCACGCTGGCGCGCTACCAGCGTGATCTGCGCAGCCTGCTCGTGGAGTTCAAGGTGAGCAACGCGGCCGAGGCCTATGCCGCGCTGGCCGAGGTGGCCGGCGTGAACCCGGCCGAACTCGGCGAGGCCCTGCGCGCGGGCTCGCGGCTCGAACGCATCGGGCTGGTGGAGAACCTGATTTCCGAACACAACATCACCGATCTGGCCGACCTGATGAAGGTCAGCGAGAAGCTGCCCCCGGTGCTCATGCGCGAATACCGCGACCGCGCCGAGCTCATGGCCGTGTTCACCCGGCCTGCGCCGCCGACCGCCCTCTCGGTGGCGGACTTCGGCTTCGTCGCCGAAGACGTGACGGTGCTGGTCAACCTGCTCAGGCGCGCGGTGGCCGAGCGCGCCGTCGGCGTCAACGTGCTGCTGTACGGCCCCCCCGGCACGGGCAAGACCGAACTCTCGCGCGTGATTGCACGCGCCGCCGGGGTGGCGCTGTTCGAGGTCGAACACGCCGATCGCGACGGCAACAGCCTCTCCGGCCGCGACCGCTACCGCTCGATGCAGATCGCCCAGTTCTTTCTCAAGGGCACCCAGGAGGCCGCCCTGCTGTTCGACGAGGTGGAAGACGTCTTTCCGCATGTGAGCGTGGACACCGCCGGCCTGCTCGCGCGCCAGGAGCAGCAGGCGCTTTCGGCCGCGGTGAACCATTCGGTCAACGGCAAGGCCTGGGTGAACCAGATCCTGGAATCCAACCCCGTGCCCACGCTCTGGGTGACCAACCGCATCGAGCAGATCGACCCGGCCTTCCGCCGGCGTTTCGCCTACCACCTCGAGCTCAAGTCCCCGCCCCCCGGCGCGCGTGAGCAGTTGGTGCGCAACGCCCTGTCGGGCGTGCCGGTCAGCGAGGCCTTCGTCGCCCGGCTGAGTGCGCGCCGCGGCCTCACGCCGGCGCAGATCCGCACCGCCGTCCGCTTTGCCGAGCTCGCCGGTGACGCGGCAGCGCCACTGCAGCCCCCCGTCTTCGAGGCCTTGGTCGAGCGGCAGCTTCGGCATGCCGATGCCGCCCTGGGCACCGCGCCAGCCAGCACCGCCGTGCGGCCACGGGTGACGACCTGGAACCTGTCGCTGTTGAACACGGAGTCGCGCCATCCGATCGAACGCATGGTCGAGGCGCTCAAGGCACGCGGCCACGGCACGCTGTGCTTCTACGGCCCCCCCGGCACCGGCAAGACGGCCCTGGCCGAGCACATTGCCGAGACCCTGGAACGCCCGCTGATGATTCGCCAGGCCAGCGACCTGATGAGCAAGTACGTGGGCGAGACCGAGCAGCAGATGGCCGCGATGTTCCGCGACGCCGAGTCCGAGCAGGCCGTGCTGCTGCTCGACGAGGCCGACAGCTTCCTGCTCGACCGGCGCAGCGCGCAGCGTCACTACGAGGTCAGCGAAGTCAACGAGATGCTGCAAGGCATGGAGCGGTTTCGCGGCGTGTTCATCTGCACGACCAATCTGTTCGACCAGCTCGACGCCGCTGCGCTGCGGCGGTTCAGCTTCAAGATTCTGTTCAAGCCGCTGACCGCCGCGCAGCGCGAAGCCATGTTCGTCGCCGAGGCGCTCGCCGGGCGCGCCGATGCGCTGAGCGACGCCGCGCGCGCTCGGTTGGCCCGCCTGGACCGGCTCTGCCCCGGCGACTTCGCAGCCGTGCAGCGCCAGGCCGACATCCTCGGCACCGCCTTCAGCCCAGAGGAATTCCTCGACCAGCTCGAAGCCGAGCACCGCATCAAACCCGAGGTGCGCGAAGCCCGCGGCATGGGCTTCGTGCACTGAAGGACGGCGGGCGGTCCCGTCTGCGTCTCGTTCTTGGCCGCGAACCTCAGGGCTCCGTGCTCGCGCCCACGCGCGGCGCGAGCGCACACATGAGCTCGTAGCCCACGGTGCCCGCCGCTGCCGCCACCTCGTCGATGGGCAGGATCACGCCCGCGCGGGAGCGCCCCCACAGCGTCACCTCGCTGCCCAGACCGGCATGCGGGACCGGCCCCAGGTCCACCGCCAGCATGTCCATGCTCACCCGGCCCACGGTACGGCAGCGCACCCCCTCGACGAGCACTGGCGTGCCGGTCGGGCACAGCCGCGGATAGCCGTCGGCATAGCCGCAGGCCGCAATGCCGATGCGCATGGGCCCGGGCGCGGTGAAGGTCGAGCCGTAGCCCACCGTGTCGCCCGCCACCAGTTCCTGCGTGGCGATGAGGCGCGTGGCCAGCGTCATGGTGGGCTGCAGACCCCAGTCGGCAATGCCGTGAGCGGGATAATCCGGCGCGCTGCCGTAGACGGCGATGCCCGGGCGCACCCAGTCGGCGGTGACGGGCACCGGGCCTGCGTCGGTGAGCACCTCGGCATCGGCATGGCGCAGCAGCGCCGCGCTGTTGGACAGGCTGCGCTCGCCCGGCAGGTCGGCCGTGACCGCGGCAAAGACGGCCATCTGTTCGGCGATGCCGCGGGGACCGTCGGCATCGCTGAAGTGCGTCATCAGCGACACCTCACCCACCTGGGGCAGCGCGTCGAGCCGCATCCACGCGGCACGGTAGCGCGCGGGTTTGAAACCCAGCCGGTTCATGCCCGAGTTCATCTTGAGGAACACCCGGTGGGGCTGTTGCGTCTTGTGCGCCGCCAGCATATCGATCTGCGCGTCGCAATGCACCACATGCCACAGGTCCAGCCGCGAGCACACCTCCAGGTCGCGCGGATCGAACACGCCCTCGAGCAGCAGAATCGGCCCGCGCCAACCCAGGTCGCGCAGCCGCGCGGCTTCGTCGAGGTCGAGCAGCGCGAAGCCGTCGGCGGCGCGCAGGCCATCGAACGCGCGCTCGATGCCGTGGCCATAGGCGTTGGCCTTGACGATGGCCCACAGCCGCGCGTCACCGGCCCGCCGGCGCGCCTGCGCGAGGTTGTGCCGCAGGGCTTCGGTGTGGATGAGCGCATGAATCGGGCGGGGCATGGCGTCGCGTGGGGTTCGATGGAGTGACCGCGATTCTGGCACCGCGCTGCGGCAATGCGTCACGGTCTGCGTGATATAACCTGCCGTCGTTCCGACAGCCCCACAGCAAATCACCGGGCATCAGCGCCGCTGATGCGCCCCGCAGGAGTTCATGAAGCGCGGTTTCTACACCATCATGGCGGCGCAGTTTTTCAGCTCGCTCGCCGACAACGCGCTGTTCGTAGGGGCGGTGGAACTGCTCAAAAGCAGTGGCGCGGCCGAGTGGCAGCGCGCGGCCTTGGTCCCGATGTTCGCCTTGTTCTATGTGGTGCTCGCGCCCGTGGTCGGGGCGTTTGCCGATGCAAGGCCCAAAGGGCAGGTGATGTTCATCAGCAACGCCATCAAGGTGCTCGGGTGCTTGATGATGTTGTTCGGCTCGCACCCGCTGTTGGCCTACGCGGTTGTGGGCCTGGGCGCGGCGGCCTACTCGCCGGCCAAGTACGGCATCCTCACCGAACTGCTGCCGGCCTCTCAACTGGTCAAGGCCAATGGCTGGATCGAGGGGTTGACCATCGCCTCGATCATTCTGGGCGTGTTGCTGGGCGGCCAGCTCGTCGGACCGGCGCTCTCGGGCCTGCTGCTGGCAATCGACCTGCCGCTCATCGACACGGGGATCGACACCCCACCCGAGGCGGCGATCGCCGTGCTGATCGCGGTGTACGCCGTGGCGGCCTGGTTCAACACCCGCATTCCCGAGACCGGCGTGACCCTGCGCCCGTTGCCGCGCAACGTGCTGGCCCTGCTGCCCGATTTCTGGCAGTGCAACACCCGCCTGTGGCGTGACCGGCTCGGGCAGATCTCGCTGGCGACCACCACGCTGTTCTGGGGCGTATCGGGCAATCTGCGATACATCGTGCTGGCCTGGGCTGCCGCCGCCCTGGGCTACAGCACCACCCAGGCCTCGTCCCTGGTGGGCGTGGTGGCCATCGGAACAGCGGTGGGTGCCGTGCTCGCTTCGCTGCGCTGCCGGCTGGAGATGGCGCCGCGGGTGATGCCGCTGGGCATCCTGATGGGCGTGCTGGTGATCGGCATGAATTTCATCGGCAACGTGTGGGTCGCGGTGCCGTTCCTGATCCTGCTCGGCGGGCTCGGCGGCTTCATGGTGGTGCCGATGAACGCCTTGCTGCAGCATCGCGGGCACAACCTGATGGGCGCGGGCCGCTCGATTGCCGTGCAGAACTTCAATGAGCAAGCCGCCATCCTGGGCATGGGTGCGCTCTACAGCCTGTTCACCGGCCTGGGGCTGTCCGCATTTGGCGCCATCACCGGCTTCGGTCTGGTGGTGGCGGGCAACATGTGGCTGATCCAGCGCTGGCATGCGCACAACCTGCGCGAGCACCCGGAAGAGGTGCAGCATCTGATCGCGATTGCCCGGGGCGACCGCAGCCATGGCTGAGGCCGCGCCGCACGCGGCGCGCGGCTTGTCGGTGCTGGCGCTGGCCTTCAATGCCCTGGTCTGGGGGCTTTCTTGGTGGCCGCTGCGCACACTGCACGAACTCGGCGTGCATCCCTTGTGGGCCACCGCACTGGTGTACGGCGCCGTCCTGCTGGCGATGGGGCTCTGGAAGCCATCGATGCTGCGCGGCATGCGTTCGCACCGGGGTTTGTGGTGGCTGGCGCTGGCCTCCGGTCTGACCAACGTCTGCTTCAACTGGGCGGTGACGGTGGGCGACGTGGTGCGGGTGGTGTTGCTGTTCTACCTGATGCCGGCGTGGTCGGTGCTGCTGGCGTGGGCGCTGCTGAACGAACGCCCCCGTCTTGGCGCGCTGATGCGCCTCGTTCTCGCCCTGGCGGGTGTGACGCTGGTGCTCAAACCGGTTGATTCGCCCTGGCCCGTGCCCGAGGGCCTGGCCGATGGCCTGGCCCTCGCAGGCGGGCTGAGTTTTGCGCTGACCAACGTGCTGCTGCGCCGGCTGCGCGACACGCCGGGAGAATCGCGCGCGCTGGCGATGTTTGGCGGCGGGACGGTCACGGCCCTGCTCGTCGCACTGGCCACGCAAGGCGGGGCGGCGCTGCAGGCCTTGCAGGCAGCACCCCTGGCGCAGTGGCTGCCGGTAGCCTTCGGTCTGGCAACGGCGTTCCTGCTGGGCAATCTGGCGCTGCAGTACGGTGCGGCGCGCCTGCCGGCACAGGTGACGGCGCTGGTGATGCTCTCCGAAGTGGTGTTCGCCAGCCTGTCCTCGGTGGCCCTGGGGGCGGCGGAGCTTTCTGCGCGCACGCTGACTGGTGGTGCGCTGGTGGTGCTGGCGGCGGCGCTGGCCGCCTGGCCGCGCTCGCGATGAACGCCTGAGCGTCCGGCGCCAGGTTCAGCGGCGCGGCGCGGATTTGCGCAGGTATTGGCGCAAGGCCGGTGCTTCCTCGGGCAGCACCATCCAGGCATCGCAGCCAGCCAGCCAGGCAAAGGCACGGCGCAGGCGCGGCCGCGACTTGGACAGGACCACCATGCGCGGTGCGCGCTTTCCGGGATGGCGGCGGTTGTGCCGGTGCAGGGCGCGGCAGCTCGCAAGGGTGTCGACGCCGAGGGATTCGTCGTCGAACAGCACGAAATCGTAGGTTTCGACCTGGATGCGGGCGAGCGCAGCCAGTGTGCCGGTGGCGTGGTCGACGACGAAGCCCAGGCGGCCGAGCGCACGCATCAACGCGCTTTGCAGCAAGCGCGTGTGTCCGATGAGCAGCACACGGCCGCGGGAAGCGGAGCTGTCGGGGAACTCGGAGGAGACGCTGTCGCCGCCCGCGCTGGGCGCGGCGATCGCGCCAGTGGGTACCGATGGCGGAATGGCAACCGCCTCCTCGTCTTCGACCCCACCTGGCGGAGCCACTGGTTCAGGCAAGACCGGCGCCGCCTCGATCTTGAGGCGCCCCGGTGGAACCGGCGCGACGATCGGCTCGGCCGCCGGCACGTCCCCCGCCACCTTGCGCTGCGCATCGCGCCACAGCAGCACGCTGCTCTCGTCGATGGGCGCGTGGCGTTGGGGGGCAAGCGTCGCGGTGGCGACCGATTCGAGTTCCGAGGAAGAAAACGGCTTGGTTGCCGCGAAATCCGGCGCGGGGGCGCCGTCGCCGCCGGCCGCTTCCCGCCGCAGGGGCGCAAACGGCTCGGTGGCGGCGAACGCGGGTGCCCGCTCGGCGGGACGGGTGACCTCGAAGGTTTGCGTGCTCTCAAAGGGGCGGGTGGGCTCGAAGCTGCGCGAGGGCTCGAACGACGGCCGGGCCGTCACGGACTCCTGGGCGCTTGCGGTGCTGCCCGGCGGTGCGTCGGACCAGGCGTTGGCGGCCGGCATCAGGCGGCGGATGGCGTCGCCGAGGCGGGCGACGTCCAGCGGGCGCTCGACGCTGGGCCAGTGCGAGGCCCGCAACGGGGTGCCGACCTGCAGAACGGCTTGCAGTTCCGAGGCATCCACGCGCGAGAGCATGGCCGCCGCGTCGTCGCCGTTGACGATGATGAGATCGGCGCGCTTGAGGTCGAGCGTGATGCGGTAGCGCCGGTCTTGCGCGACGAAGGCGTCGATGCACTGCCGCTCGTGCGGTGGCAGACCGATGCTGGCGATGCGGATGGAGGCACTCATCGGGCGGGCAAGGGCTTGAACGGGGTTGTCGGCCGGGTGGACATCGAGGACGCGCAAGAGCTTAGAACTTATCCGTAAATAATGTTGATGCTCAACGGCACTTTGCGGAACGCGATGATGGCTGCGGCGAGATGGT
>OFTY01001230.1_pt1 | contig 12130 bp, 9 predicted proteins | sample 1775061 | NCBI WGS metagenome assembly OFTY01 (sample SAMN08195773, study PRJEB24354) | sludge metagenome | isolation source: sludge from phenol fed wastewater aerobic bioreactor B | place: India: Nagpur | collected 2016-09-16 | reverse complement strand
TGAAAGGACTCCAGATAGGTTTGATCAATATAGCAGACACTTCGGATGGTTACAGCATCGGCCTGATCAATATTATATTAAAAGGATATCATAAACTCAGCTTCTCAACGCATGAGCTGATGGATGTGAATGTGGCATTTAAAACAGGCAACTCAAAATTGTACAGTATCCTGGAAGCAGCGATACAGTCCAATTCAGACGAAAAGATATACTCCTTTGGTTATGGCCTTGGCAGGGAAATGCCATTAAATAAGAAAAAATCGATCACATTCAATCCGGAATTGCACTCGCAATATTTGTACCTGGGTTCCTGGGATTATACCAATATTCTTAACCGTCTTCACCTCAACCTGAATATTAAACTCGGCAAACTCATCTCCATCTTTGCAGGACCCGCTGTATCAGTATATATGTCTGATCAGAAAACCGGGTTTAAAGGGTATCATTTCCCCGGCCCTCCAGGCGGTTACAAGCACTTTACCATCTCGGATAAAGTAACTGGATGGTTTGGCTGGAATGCCGGCATCAATTTCTTCTGATTTTTTGCCTGTTCAGCGAAGGCTTTAATTGATCAATCCTTTCGGCTGAAATTTATTTTCAGAAAATATTGAAAATATGAAAACTACTGTTATCTTTGTGCTGCGATACTGATCAATACATTAAATCTTCCTGTATGAATACGATCGCCTACCTGCTTTACCTCTTTATTACGTATTGTATTACTGTTCATGTGGGATTGGTCTTTTACCGGAATGGCAGGGCATATATCCTGGCGCTGCTGCACGGAGATGAACGGATCACTGACTCGATCAATAAGCTGTTGCTGACCGGCTATTACCTGCTCAACCTGGGTTATGCTGCCTGGATGATCCAATCCTGGGAAACGCTGAGCAACTGGACAGAAGTATTTACCAGTATTGCTTATATGACCGGAAGGATCATGCTCATACTTGCTGTGATCCATTTTATGAATATGGGAGTGATCCTACATTTCAGTCACAAACGGAAACATTTCTCTCACCATAAAAACTAACAATATGAACTCCTCTTTGAACTTTACCGCCTATCTCATTTACCTGCCTATAGTGATTGCGCTCACCTGGTATGTGGCCCATGTATTGTTTAAAAACAGTAAAATATTTATGCTGGATATTTTTAGCGGCCGCACTGAAATAGCGCTTTCCACTAACCGGTTGTTTGAAACAGGCTTTTACCTGCTCAATCTTGGGTTTGCCCTGGTGATCATGGAGATCACTTATAATGTACCGGATAGCCGTGACCTGCTTGAAGCGCTCAGCAGTAAAATCGGGGGATTCAGTATCTATCTTGGAATTATGCTGTTCTTCAACCTTTATTTATTTTTCCGCGGACGCAGGAAGTCCAGACAAAAAGCGCAAGCTGCTGAAGCAGTTGTTAATCAACCAGGGCTGGGAACACATTAAGAGAATATGATAAACAAAGGGCTTACGGTTAAGTAAGCCCTTTGTTTGTTACTTAAAATGCTTTCTTTGGGGCTTCTCCTTTCTTTACTACCAGTTTCTGTGCGTCTTCCTGCGTAATATCATCAAAGAACTTTTTGACAGCAGCATAATCCGAAGCCGGTATCTTGTATTGCTCCAGAATAAGAGCGGTTGCCACATACACAGCGTTCTCCTGCTCATTATACCACGCTTTGGAATTAAAGCTGGCATAATCACATTTCAGTTCTTTTTCTTTTAGCAGTATGTCTGGTTTTGAACCGGCAGGCAGTTTATAGATCGTTGTGTCACGCACCTCGAATGGATAACGGAAATAATAATCCAGTTTCCTGTTTTCCGATTTAGGCAGTCTTGATGACCATAGCTTATTCATCCGGGGATTAATAAAGAGTTTATCACCCGCATTGAACTCTGGTATTTTAGAAAAAGCCATTTTTAAAGTAGCTGTTTCTCCTTCTTTGGTAAGTATAAATTCATCGGGTTGCTTAAATCCCCAATAGAAAACGATCGCTTCTTTTTGACGGTCCTTTTTTTCTTTCAGAATATTATCCAAAGTCTCTCTGTATTCTCCACTTGCCTGAATGAGGGTTTCGCTGATGCCAGACAAATCATCAGAAAGGGAAACCGTAGTACGTGTTGTGAATACATTGCTTGAAGCATGACTTTTGGGAGTTGGTACCAGCACTCCTCCGTTTTCTGTGATGAGAAGTGCGTTCCGGTTTTCTGTAAAATTCCCTAATACCCCGAATTCTGCGGTGTTGCTGGTGCATTCAAGCCAGATAGAATCTTTTTGACCAGGTACGCAAAGAATAACGTGGTTGAAATTATTGGAAGGGAAATCAGGGTCAACCGGTTCCTGGTTAAATTCAGCATTGATAATGGCTACATGGCTTTGGATGCCGACTGTTTTTAAAGCGGCATTCATATAATTGCTCAATGCTTTGCAATCCCCATATTTTTTCTGATCAGTAAATGTTGCGGAGAAAGGTCTGTATCCGCCAATCCCCAGTTGAATACTTACATACCGGAAATTCTGCTGCATATATGTATAGATCTTCCTGATCTTTTCTCTCTGCTCAGGCACATCTTTTACCAGGTTGACAAAAAACTGCTGCCGGTCGGCAGGGAGTTCATCAAGCCCTGTATAAAGATTGTTTATCCATACCCCAAAGTTTTTCCAGGAAGAAAAATCACCTTTGTAACCGTAGTGCGAGAATTGGTCAACCGATAATGCAATATGCGGATAACGGCTGCGGGGCGAAACAGCCCCTTCTTCATACTCCAGCGGGGCAAGGTCTTTGACTGCCCATTTGTATAATTTATACTTGCCTTCTTCTGTGATTATTGGTTGAATGGTTGTGTTGACCGGTTTATATTTCAAATTCATTTCCGCCGGCACCTTCGCCGTGTAGGTAGACGACAATATGCTTTCTTTAGGATGAATAAAACGATAATCCGGCACATTTAAAGTGCTTTTGATCTTTAGTACATAATTCAATTCAACAGTGACAGGATAGGAGGGCGGAGTGATCCGGTAATAAGTTACATACCCATCTTCAATAAGCCCTTCTCCGGTAGCTACCGTTGTCATATCCTTTTTCCTGTACCGGTCTGTTTGCTTTCCATTGCCATCAAACACTCTTATTTCTGCATCCTCCAGGGACACAGATTTTGAAGAATATTCATTGAAGAATAAAGCATCTTTCCCTTCCGCGTTTACCACGGTGAATATTTTATGAATGCTATAGGTGGTCTTGTCAAGTGATTCGATCTCGTATTTTACTTCCTCCAGATGCGTTACCACAGTAGCTTTGGCCCGCAGTGCTTCCGGCACCGATGCCAATGTATACAAGCCTGCCTGCGCTCCTGCTGCAAAGGATGTCAGAAGACCGGCAACGATAAATAAGTTTCTCTTGTTCATTTCACACATTTATGGATCAGGCTTTCTTTTTGCGCACTACGAATTGTTCATTGATCAGGTCAAACAGGTTTTTATAAAACTCCTGGAATTCTGCATACTGTGAAGCAGGGTAATAAGGCTTTTTAAATTCCACCTGTATTTTCGTCATCAGGATGCCATTGGAAAATTGCGCCATCCGGGTCATAACGATACTTGTATCCGGCATGATCAATTTGATATTTTTGGGCAATGCTTCCAGTTCATAACCTTCCGGAATATTGAAATTTCCTATAATAACATAGGCCTGATTGGTGCCAAAAAATACGTCTGAATGACGCTGGTCAGCAACAAAGGGATTTTTTTCCAACCCAGAAAGGATGTTGGATGAAAAATAGCTGTATTCGCCTGAACTGTTCAACGGCTGGTTGAATTTAATATGCTGGACCAATGGTAATGAATCATTGTCGAGATTGGTGAAACTGATATCTTCAACCGTCATGCCCTGGTTGGCGGAAACATATTTTTCAATATAATTTTCCTTTCCTTTCCTGGCAACCGGGAGGCGTGACAGGCGGGCATAATCATAACTGGAGATAGTAGCTTCACCAGTCATTTTACCTGCCTCATCAATCTTGCCATTTATCAGTATCATATTCCTGGAAAGGTTTTGACTAAAAAGCTGTCGCCAGCCCCATTCGTAGGTCTCTATTTTTTCAATAACAAGCCCTTGTGTTTCGAGTATCTCTGCAGGGATCAGGTGGGCAGGTGTTTCTTTTTGTGATGCATCAAGCACATATTCTTTACCATCTATTTCCACAAAAGCCATCACTTTGTCGAATTGCTGATAGCCCGGCCAGTCGAATGTGCCCGCATCAAGTGTGTTCACCACACCATTGTCATGCGTGCTTACCAATACAGGGTGCGCATTGAGTTTGGCATCTTTCAACAGGTTAACCAGTATCAGGTTGATCTCTCCGGAAGTTCCTTTTTTGTCTTTCCAGGCAGCTTTTACACCATCCAATGCCCAGATGCCCACGTACTCATTCCATTGCATATTCTCCTGCACATATTTATAGATCGTCTTCATCCGATCATAAGGCTGGGTCATGTTTTTCAGTTTGGCATCAAGATCAGCGGTCCGCGGGATATTCTTTTTGATCTGCACACCGAAGTCTTCATCTTCCATCAGCGCTTTGATCACCTGCAGCCAGTTGGCCACCCGGTTATAATAACGACCATCGACTGTGTAACCTTTAACTTTCGTTTCAAGACGGTCGCGGTAAAAATCTTCATTGATAATAAATGGCTCGTCACGGAATGAAGGTACTTCCGCCATGGAATAGGTGTTGATCACCCTTCTGCCGGATGTCTCTTTTTTCTGTTCATATTTCCTGCTCACACGCGGAGTTACATGCATTTCAATTTCCTCAGGAAAGTCCATTTTAAACCGGCTGTATTTAACAGGAATGGAACGCTGGAAATACCAGTCGATAAGCCCCATGCCTACGTGCTTATATTTATACTCTATAACGGAACCTACCTTAACACCAGGAAGGGTGAACACTTTTTCTGACCTTCTTTTATTCAATTTTTTATCATACACCAGTTTTTTCTCCAGTTTGGTGATTATGATATTACCATTATCATCGAGATTATAAGTTTGCGCTTCCAGGCCGGTGATGCCCTGATCATTGTTCTGGCTTACATACGCAAGGTGCACATTGGCCCATTCAAGCCCTTTGTCAGAAAGTATTTTTATTCGTATCCGTCTTTTCATATCGAGCCCCGATCCAATAATGTATTCCAACTGGGCATCATCAACAAGGATCAGCGCTTCGGCTTTTTCGTCAAAGGAACATTCTTTCATTTCGAGCTCAGCTTTCTCCACTTTTCCGAAAGTGGGAAGTTCTGGTTCTTTTTTCTGTGCGGTAGAGAATAATGCAGCGCTCAACAATAAGGTGAGCAGGGTTGATTTTTTCATGCAGTTTGGTGTGTGATGGTGGTGAAATAGGCCGGGCGGCCGGTCATTGGTGTATAAAAACGCTTGTTTGGTTAAGATATTGAATACCGCGACAAAATAGGGAAGATTATTTAATTGATCAAGAGGTAGGTGTAAACGCTTATTTTTTGGGTGTTCAGCTAAAAAAAAATCGCCACGGAAATTAGTGTCCGTGGCGATCAAGTTATGTAACAGGGTTGGCTGATCAAATTACTCTACCTACATGCTGCTTTCCTGATTTGGATGCTTTTTTCATATCATCTGCTGTTGCTTCACCAAGAATGATCCTGCCGAAGCTGGAACGGATATCCACTTTTACGGCTCCGCTGCCTGATTTTCCTTCAAAGGTCTTGTCGGAATCAGGGCCATAACGGTCAGGTTTGTCGGTGCGTACCACGCCGATTGAGCTGCGGTCAACAAAATTGCCGAAACTTGTACGGATAGTGTAGCTGGCCGACAGGTTGCTTGCCGGTTTCAGGTTGATCGTGCTGTAAGATTCTTTGAGATCGAGTGAGGCAAGATTATTGGGTAATACGATCTTGCTGCTGTCGCAGAATTCCATTTTGATCTTATTGGCTCCTGACAGGTTCTCGATCTGTATCTTGGAAAACTTAAATGTGGCATCAATATCTGCGATGCTTTTGATCTGTGCTTTTCCAAATTCAAGATGGATATCTTTCACGCTGGATAATGAGCCAGTACTGATATTGCCGAATTTATTGGAGATAGCAACCTGCCCTTTGTAGTCGGGCAAATCAATATTGCCAAAAGTATTCTCCACATCCAGCGGTACTGTCACAGGCAGGTGGACTTCATAATTGATACGCATGCTGGAATTGCAATTGTTGCAGGAGTAATTCTTGGATTCAATGGTCGTTTTAAAGCGGACCGTATTCCCGCTTTGACTGTCTGATACTTTGATCGCTTCAAATGTATGCTCAGCCATTCCCTTGTCGCTTGAGCCAACTTCAATCTTTATATCCACTTTAATCTCATTTCTATCCCAGGCAATGAATTTTACATGACCAAAGGTATTGGTGATATGAAGTGTGTTGCCGCTGGCAGGATAGGTTTTGGAAATGGACGTCTCTTTTGTGAATTCCAGTTTCTCGTTTTTCTGGGCATGCACCAGGGTGCTTAGCAGCAGGGCTGCACTAAAGGCGGCGATAGTTATCTTTTTCATGGCTGTCTTTTTCTTGTTTTGGGCTATTGTATTCAGAGATAATTGATAATTGTTTGGATAAAAGTTCCGCCTGCAATTGCAGGTTATTCATCATGGCTTTGATCAGTATCTCCCGGTTAGGCGATTTTTTGGCCTGCTCCTTCAGCACCCGGTAAGAACTATCGAGCGTAGCCAGGTCCTGCGTAAACTGATCATACAATTCAGGCTGATCCGCAGAAAGCGTTTTTAGCTCTTCCTGTTTTTTCTCGATCACCTGGTAGATCCGCCCGGCCCTGATTGCATATTCCGGATCATTGATACCTTGTACGGATTCCTTGGCGGAATAGCTGCCGTTCCTCCGCGCCGTCTCCTGGTCATCTTTATTCCCTTTCCAGGCAAAAAGATAGAAGCAGGCAGCCGCAGCCAGGAAAACGGCTGCAGCGGCAGACCAGCGATAAATTTTTTTTAACGGGGAACGTTTCCCGGTTTGCAAAGCCGGTACTGATGTGTTGATCCGGTCCCAAACGCTTTCAGGTGGCGGAGCATCATCAAATGAATGCCTGTTTTCCCCGATAAACTGTTTTAATTTCTTACTCATGTGCTTTCTGTTTTTTAAGCAAGGCAACCAGTTTTTGCTTGCCGCGGATATACTGGGTCCGCACAGTAGAGGGAGCTACCTGCATAATGTCTGCTATTTCTTCCTGGTCGTATCCTTCCAACAGGTAAAGGCTGAGTACAGCCCGGTAACCATCCGGCAGGGATAGCAATCCCGTTTTTATCATGTTTACATTATAATCGATCTCTTCTTCGCTCATTTCTTCATCCTGTGACAGGTCCAGGTTTTCAGGCTCCAGTTCCACCAGGGTCAGCCGTCTTTTCTTGATCAGGCTGATACTTTTGAATACCACGATCTGTTTTACCCATGCTCCAAAAGTGGATTGTTGCCGGAAGGAACTGATCTGCATAAAAGCATCAGTAAAGGATTCCTGAAGGATGTCTTCCGCATCGGCTGTATTATTGGTGATCCGGAGGGCTGTATTATACATAGCCCTCGCATATCTCTCGTATAACAAGCGATAGGCAGTCTTATCTCCCTTGATGCATTGCTCTACCAATACATCAGCAGTTGGTATCATTCCGGTAATCTCCAGGCAATTGCTTTTCTATAAAGTAAGAGATATTTAAGGAATGTTGCATGACCGCTCATCTTTTTTAAGAAAAGATGCCGGGCTGAAGATTATAGCAGGGCTTCATACAATATTTCCACCGGGTGCTGCGCTTTTCTGCCCGCACCATCCTTGATCTGGTGGCGGCAGCTGGTACCGGGAGCTGCAATAATCGTATCATCGGCGGCATTACGTACAGCAGGAAGCAGTACCAGTTCACCTACTTTCATAGAAAGCTCATAGTGCTCTTTTTCATAACCAAAGCTGCCTGCCATTCCGCAGCAGCCTGATGGTATGATCTCTACGCTGTAGTTTTCAGGTAATGATAATAATTGTTGTGAGGGGTCAACCGAAGAGAGGGCTTTTTGCTGACAATGCCCGTGCAGTTTGATATGTTTTTTTTCTTTGGTGAAGGATTGGGAAGTGATATGTCCTTTTTTGATTTCCGATGCAATGAACTCATCAATAAGATAGACGTGTTTTGACAATGCTTTCGCCTGTTCATATTGATCATCATCTGCCAGATCTATATATTCATCGCGGAAAGTCAGGATCGCGGAAGGTTCAATGCCCACTAAAGGAGTATCGGCATTGATCAATGGATACAATGAACGGATATTCTTATTGGCGATCTTTTTGGCCTGACGCAATAATCCTTTTGAAAGAGAAGCCCTGCCGCTTTCAGTATGTTCAGGAATGATCACTTCGTAACCCAGCGTATCCAGTAATTGTATTGCTTTTATGCCGATAAGCGTATCGTTGTAATTCGTGAACTCATCGCAGAAGAGGTAAACCTTCCTGCTTTTGGCACTATGCTCATTTTTGTTCTTCCACTGGCTATACCATTTCCTCAAGGTTGTTTTATACAGGGTAGGCATGGAGCGCTTAACGGCAAAACCGGTCGACCGTTTTACCCATTTGCTTACCACTGAATTCGTCATCACAAAATTGTAGAGGCCAGGCCAGATAGCGCCTGCAGCAGAACTGCTGTTAAAACCGGCGATCAGTTTTGCTCGCATGGGCACTCCGTTCGCATCATAATAATGTTGCAGGAACTCTGCTTTCAGTTTGGCCACATCCACATTGCTGGGGCATTCCGATTTGCATCCTTTGCAACTCAGGCAAAGGTCCATCACTTCATAGATCTCTTTATGATCAAAACGATTGAGCTTATCTGAATTAGTAAGGAATTCACGCAATATATTGGCGCGGGCGCGGGTAGTGTCTTTCTCGTTCCTTGTAGCCATATAGGAAGGGCACATGGTGCCGCCGCTCAATTGTGTTTTCCGGCAATCTCCACTGCCATTGCATTGTTCGGCATGTTGCAGGATATCCTGGTTATGAAAACGGAAAACGGTCTTGAAAGCAGGCGTTTGCTGCCCTGGGGTGTACCGCAGCATGGTATTCATCGGCGGTGTATCAATGATCTTATTCGGATTGAAAATGGTATGTGGGTCCCATGCTTTCTTAATCTCTTTCAATAAATGGTAATTCTTTTCGCCCACCATCTGCCTGATGAATTCGCCGCGCAGCCGGCCATCGCCATGCTCACCGCTCAGGGAGCCCTGGTATTTTTTTACCAGTGTAGCTATTTCTTCTGCGATCATCCGGAATAGTTGATTGCCCTGTTCTGTTTTCAGGTTGATGATGGGGCGCAAATGCAATTCTCCTGAACCCGCATGTGCATAATGCACAGAATAAAGCCCATGTTTGTTCAGTATTTCATTGAATTCGCGGATATAGGCCGGCAGGTCCTGCACATCCACTGCAGTATCTTCAATTACAGGTACCGCCTTTTCATCACCCGGCAAATTGCTTAATAAGCCGAGACCTGCTTTACGGAGTGTCCATATTTTTTTGCTGTCATTGCCGAATAAAAGCGGGAAATGATAGCCGAGCCCGGCGGCCCGCATTTCAGCTTCACATTGCTGAGCTTCTGTAACAATTTCATCGCGGTTGTTGCGGGAGAATTCAATTACAAGGATAGCGCCGGGATCACCCTGAACGAAGAAACGGTTCTTTTGCTGTTCAATATTGTTCTTGGTGCATTCCAGTACATAATGATCGATCAGTTCACTGGCACTGATCCGGTATTTTACGGCCACCAGGTTGGCGCGCAATGCTTCATCAATAGAATTGAAATGTACGCACAGCAGCCCTATTTCTTTTGGCGGCACCGGCACTACATTCAGTTTTATTTCCGTGATAAATGCCAGTGTGCCTTCTGAGCCTGCTATCAGCGAACAGAAATTGAAATCAGGGACACCGGCTGTGAAGGGCGCCAGTTCCAGGAGAAGATCAACCGCATAACCGGTATTTCTCCTTTCCACGGTTTTCTTCGGAAATTCCTTTCTTATTTCAACCTGGTTTTCATGGTTACCCAGCAGGCTTCGTACTGTTCTGTAAATGGAAGCTTCCAGCGTATCTCCTTCACATTTGCTATGGAAGGCGTCGAGATCAACAGCGTTGAAAACAGCTTCGCTGCCATCGCTCAATAATGCGGTTACTTCCAGCAGGTGTTCCCTGGTGCTGCGGTATACCACAGAATTGGAACCACAACTGTTATTGCCGACCATGCCGCCGATCATGGCACGGTTGGCAGTGGAGGTTTCGGGGCCAAAGAAAAGCCCATGAGGTTTCAGGAATACGTTCAGTTCATCACGGATCACACCGGGCTCTACCCGTATCCATTTATCTTCCTTATTCAGCTCAATTATCCGGGTAAAATTTTTCGATACATCTACCACAATGCCTGATCCTACAACCTGACCGGCCAGTGAAGTGCCGGCAGTGCGGGGGATCAGGGAGGTTTTATATTCATTGGCAAAGCGGATAAGCTTGCGCAGGTCTTCTTTTGTTTTGGGGATCGCTACTGCCAGGGGCAATTCACGATAAGCAGAAGCGTCAGTAGCGTACAGGGTACGCATGGTGGTATCAAAATGCAGGGTTCCGTCAAGAGATGCAGCCAACTGCCTCAACTGTTCATTCATGGTATACGATGACATATTTGCCAAAAATACATCAAGTAGCAAAAAAATCCCGGCTTCATTTAGTCTACTTTTTTAGTGGATAACCAATTTCCCAAATATGTCCGAATGGATCGGCCAGTTTTCCTATTTTCCAGGATTCTTCTGTAGTGACCGGGCAGATCTGTATGGCTCCGGCTTTTAACGCACGGGTGAAAACTGTATCAGGATCGCTGATGGTCAGTGTTATGCGGACAGGACTTCCTCCAATGGTTTCCGGAGCGCAGTTATCGAATTCAGGTTCTTCATCACCAACCCAGAATTCTGCACCTTCGATGGCAAGCTTTGCCGTCAATTTCCCATCAGGCCTGCTATACCGTGCAATTTCAGCAGCGCCAAGACCGGTTGTATAAAATTCAATTGCTTTTGCCCCATCCTTTACTGTCAAAAAAGGTGTTATTGCAGTTGTTATTCCTGGTTTGCTGATATTGTTTGCCATTTGCAAAGATTTGCGATGATCTAATTTAAGTTTAAAAACTCGGACCCCAATCCCTTAAATTTGGGACATGAGTACTTCTTTTCTGCAGGTGATCCTCTTCCTGCTTGCTGGTATAGCTTCCATAATTGTATTGACCGTCCGTTTCAGGATCCATCCTTTCTTCGCGTTGCTGATTGCATGTTTTGTAACAGGACTGGGCATTCAGTTGGGTGTACCGGAGATATTAAACCTGATGAAAGCGGGTTTTGGTGATATCATGTCCAAACTGGCGATCATTATTGTATTGGGAACAACGATCGGCGTGTTACTGGAAAAAAATGGCAGCACCCAGGTAATGGCTGCTTATATACTGCGGGTAGTAGGACAGAAGCGTTCATCGCTGGCGATCGCTATCACTGGTTTTATTGTGGGGCTGCCGATCTTCTGCGATTCCGGTTATATTGTATTGAATGGGATCAATAAATCGCTTGTGCGGAGGACCGGTATTGCGGTAGCAACTATGAGCGTATCGCTTGGTGCCGGCCTTTATGCCGTACATTGCCTGTTGCCTCCACACCCGGGAGCTACAGCTGCTGCCAGCACATTGGGGGTTGATTTTGGGAAATTGATCCTGTGTGGCATCCTGATCGCTATTCCAGCCATGCTGATCGGGCATGCCTGGGCTGTATATGCCGGCCGCAAAACGCAAACAGCGAATGTGATAAATAAGGAGGAAGAAGAAAGTGAAACAGGAGAAAGGCCTTCTGTTTTCCGTGCGTTTTTACCAGTGGTCGTACCGATCCTGCTGATGGCAGTAAAATCAGTGATGGGATTGGAACATACAGAAGGCGGCCTGGCTAAAGCATTCAATATCGCCGGTGATCCTTCTATTGCATTGGCAGCAGGTGTACTGCTGGCTATTCTTACTGGTAAGAATGATAAACATACATTGAGTGCAAACCTGTCTTCATCAGTAGAAAA
>OFTY01001229.1_pt1 | contig 12137 bp, 12 predicted proteins | sample 1775061 | NCBI WGS metagenome assembly OFTY01 (sample SAMN08195773, study PRJEB24354) | sludge metagenome | isolation source: sludge from phenol fed wastewater aerobic bioreactor B | place: India: Nagpur | collected 2016-09-16 | reverse complement strand
ACGGCGGCAACGTCGCACCCGCCCCGGTCGGTCCGGCGCCGTTCGCCGGCGCAGCGGCTCCGGCGTTCCCCCCTTCGCTCGGGGCACCCGCGGCGCCGTCGCCCACGTCGTTGCCGCCGTCCGGCGATAGCGAATTGCCCGTGATCAGCCTGCCCGGCGCGCTGCCGCAGGGGCGCAATTCGCCGCAGCGACCAGCCTATGGCCTCTATGCCGAACAGCTTTCCGGCTCACCTTTCACCGCGCCGCGCGGGACCAATGAGCGTTCCTGGCTTTACCGGATCCGGCCGAGCGTCAAGCACACGGGGCGTTTCAAGGCCGCGAACTATCCGTTCTGGAAGACCGCGCCGAACCTCGCCGACCACGAACTGGCGCTCGGCCAGTACCGCTGGAACCCGACGCCGCCGCTGTCGGAGCCGACCGATTTCATTTCGGGCATCCGCACCATGACGACGGCCGGCGACGCGCTCGGCCAATCGGGCATGGCCGCGCACGTCTACGTCGCCAACCGGTCGATGGCGGACGACCACTTCTTCAACGCCGACGCCGAGATGCTGGTCGTGCCGCAACTCGGCCGGCTGAATTTCATCACCGAAATGGGCGTCATCGAGATGGCGCCGGGCGAAATCTGCGTGCTGCCGCGCGGGCTGGTCTTCAAGGTCGAACTCGTCGACAGGCAAGTCCGCGGCTATATATGCGAAAATTACGGCGCCAAGTTCACCATGCCCGACCGCGGGCCGATCGGCGCCAACTGTCTGGCCAATCCGCGCGACTTCAAGACGCCCTGCGCCTGGTTCGAGGACAGCGACCGGCCGACCCGCCTGATCGTCAAATGGTGCGGCGCCTTCCACGTCACCGATCTCGACCATTCGCCGCTCGACGTGGTCGCGTGGCACGGCAACTATGCGCCCTACAAATATGATCTGGCGACGTTTTCGCCGGTCGGCGCGATTCTGTTCGATCACCCAGATCCGTCGATCTTCACCGTGCTGACGGCACCGAGCGGCGAGGAAGGCACGGCCAATGTCGACTTCGTCATCTTCCCGCCGCGCTGGCTGGTGGCGGAGGATACCTTCCGGCCGCCCTGGTATCACCGCAACATCATGAGTGAGTTCATGGGCCTGATCCACGGCCAGTACGACGCCAAGGAAGAGGGTTTTGTCCCTGGCGGCATCAGCCTGCACAACCTCATGCTTGCGCATGGCCCGGACAGTCCAGGTTTCGAAAAGGCCTCGCGTGTCGACCTCAAGCCGGTCAAGCTCGACCATACCATGGCCTTCATGTTCGAAACCCGGTTCCCGCAGATGCTGACGCGCTACGCGGCGGAACTCGACACGTTGCAGGAAAACTACATCGACTGCTGGGCAGACCTGAAGAAGCGTTTCAATGGAACGCCGGAAGGGGACTGGTCCTGAAAGAACGCGCGGCCGATCTCAGAGATATCGGCCACGCGCTTCGGGGCATTGTTGGCAGGAAAACGCCTCTGGGTGGCTTGACGATCGCCTGCCGGAGCCTTGTTGTGGGACGAGCGGCACAAAGCCCGCGAGGAGAGGAAACCGCATGAAACTTGCCACCTTGAAGAACGGGAAGCGCGACGGGAAGCTGGTCGTGGTCTCGCGCGATCTCACGCGGTTCACCGATGCCTCCTTCCTGGTTCCGACGTTGCAGGCGGCGTTCGACGACTGGCGCCGTATCGCGCCGCATCTGGCGGCCATGGCGGAATCGCTTGAAACCAATGCTGTTCCGTCAGCCCGCTTCCACGAGCATGACGCCCATTCGCCGCTGCCGCGCGCCTATCAATGGGCGGACGGATCGGCCTATGTGAACCATGTCGAACTGGTGCGGAAGGCGCGCGGCGTCGAGATGCCTGCGAGTTTCTGGACAGACCCGCTGATGTACCAGGGCGGTTCCGACACGTTCATTCCGCCGCGCGATCCGATCCGCATGGCGGACGAGGCGTTCGGCATCGACTTGGAGGCGGAAGTCGCCGTCATCGTCGACGACGTGCCGATGGGGGTGGGCCTCGAGGAGGCGAGGGAAGCGATCCGGCTGGTCATGCTGGTCAACGACGTGACGCTGCGCGCCATCACCGGGCCGGAGCTCGCCAAGGGTTTCGGCTTCTTCCAGTCCAAGCCGTCTTCGGCCTTCTCGCCGGTCGCGGTCACGCCGGACGAACTGGGCGATGCCTGGGACGGCGGCAAAGTCAATCTCGCCCTGCTGGTCGACCTCAACGGCAAGCCGTTCGGCCGCGCCAATGCCGGCGTCGACATGACTTTCGACTTCCCGGCGCTGATCGTGCACGCCGCCAGGACCCGGCCGCTGGCCGCCGGCACCATCATTGGTTCGGGCACTGTGTCCAACAAGCTCGACGGCGCGCCGGGCAAGCCGGTTTCGGCCGGGGGCGCCGGCTATTCCTGCATAGCCGAACTGCGCGTCATCGAGACCATCGAGACTGGTGAGCCGAAGACGCCTTTCCTGCGTTTCGGCGACACGGTCCGCATCGAGATGAAGGACAAGGCCGGTCATTCCATCTTCGGCGCCATCGAGCAGAAGGTCGAGAAATACGAGGCGTGAGGCGAGAGCCCGGACGGTGACGTTGCTCGAGCATTTGCGCCGCATGGCGCGGAACAACCTCTGGTCCAACGATCGGCTGTACCGCGCCGTGCTCGCGCTGAAGCCTGGCGAGTTCGAGGCCGTTCGTACCAGCTTCTTCCCATCGATCAGGGAGACGCTCAACCACGTCCTGGCGGTCGATCGCCTCTACCTCGATTTCCTGACAGAGGGCGGCCTCGGCGCCGCGGCCTATGACGATTTCGTGCCGTTCGGCGACGCAGTCCACCTCGCCGCCGCGCAGGCGGATTTCGATCGGAGGCTTGTCGCGTTCTGCGACGGCCTGTCCGAAGCCGATCTCGATCGCCGCGTCGTTACCGACAGGCGCGAGGACGGTCTCATCCCGGAGCGGATCGGCGATATCCTCGCGCATGTCTTCCTGCACGACATCCACCACCGCGGGCAGGTGCACGCCATGCTTTCCGGCACGTCCGTCGCGCCGCCGCAACTGGATGAGTTTCTGCTCGACTATGATTTGAAGCTCAGGAAGGACGAGGTCGAGCGGCTCAACCTGTGAGCCGCCCGACATTCGCTGCCGCTAGGCGGCCTTGCCGTCCAGCTTGATCACGCCGCGCTTGATCTGGTCCTGCTCGATCGATTCGAACAGCGCGCGGAAATTGCCTTCGCCAAAACCCTCGTCGCCCTTCCGCTGGATGAATTCGAAGAAGATCGGGCCGATCACGGTCTTCGAGAAAATCTGCAGCAGGATCTTCGTCATGCCGCCGTCGACCACGCCTTCGCCGTCGATCAGGATGCCGTGCTTCTTCATCCGCTCTATCGGCTCGTCATGGCCGTGCACGCGCTCATGCGACATCTCGTAATACGTGTCGGGCGGGCCGGGCATGAACTTCAGCCCGTTGGCGGCAAGCTTGTCGGTGGCCTCGTAGATGGCGTCAGTGCCGACTGCGATGTGCTGTATGCCCTCGCCATTGTACTTCTTCAGATACTCGGCGATCTGGCTGGTCTCGTCCTTGGACTCGTTCAGCGGGATGCGGATCTTGCCGCAGGGCGAGGTGATGGCGCGGCTGACGAGGCCCGTGATCCTGCCGTCTATGTCGAAGAAGTGGATCTGCTTGAAGCCGAACAGGTCGCGGTAGAAATCCCACCATTTGTCCATGTTGCCGCGATAGACATTGTGGGTGAGGTGGTCGAGGAAGTAGAAGCCGACGCCCTCGGGCTTGGGGTCGCGCGCGCCGAGCCAGTCGAACTCGGCATCATAGGCCGAACCCTTCTCGCCATACGCCTCGATGAAATAGATGAGCGAGCCGCCGATGCCTGATATGGCCGGCACGTCGAGCGCCTTGTCGGTGCCTTCATAAGGTGTCGCGCCTTTCGATACGGCATGGTCGAAAGCATGCTTGGCATCCACCACGCGCCAGGCCATCGAGGCGGCGCAGGGCCCATGCTTCTCGACGAACTTCATCGCGTGCGAGCCCGGCTCGGCATTGACGACATAGTTGATGTCGCCCTGCCGCCAGACGGTGATGTCCTTAGAGCGGTGCCTGGCGACCGCGACATAGCCCATGCGGGTGAAGAGTTCGGCGAGCTTGGCCGGTTCCGGATGCGCGAACTCGACGAATTCGAAACCATCGGTGCCGGCGGGGTTCGCCTTGCTGATCCGGGCGGGCGGTGCATCGTGCGGGAAGGGACCCATGGCAATCCTCCGAAAGCTGGTGCGGCCGGGACTTTGGCCAACTCCGGGAATGATAGCGCGAAGCTCTCGCACGGTGCTTGCATTCAACCGCTTGAAATGCTCTTCATGTGCGAAATTCGTGCATGATTGGAGAAATATCCATGTATGATGCGCGCCTTGATCAATTTGACCGCAAGATACTGGCGCTTTTGCAGGCGGATGCGCGGCTCACCAACAATGACCTGTCGGAGCGCGTGAACCTCTCGCCCTCGCAATGCTCGCGCCGGCGACAGCGGCTGGAGGAAGACGGCTATATCAAGGGCTATCGCGCCGTTCTCGACCGCGACCGTCTGGGCTTTTCGCTGGTCAATGTCATCTCGGTGACGCTGGCGACACACAATCGCGACAATGCCCGCCGCTTCGGCGAACTGGTGGCGCGGCTGCCAGAGGTGCAGGAAGCACACGCGCTGACCGGCGAGATGGACTACATCCTGAAGGTGGTGACACCCGATCTCAAATCGCTGTCCGAGTTCGTCAACGGCGTGCTGCTGCCGCACGAATCCGTACAGCATGTGAAGACAGCGATCGTGCTGGAGACCCTGAAGGAGACCGGGGCGCTGCCGATCTAGGATCGGCGGGTATCCAGTCGGTGCGGAACTATCCGTATCGGCTTGCCGCGCGTTCGGCGCTCGCGCGGCAAGCATGTTCGGCTCCTCCTTGCGAAGGTCTTCAGCCTTTCTGCTGCTGGATCAGCCCATAAAGGTTGGTGCAGCGCGCGCCTGAGCGACAATAGGCGAAGACGGGTCCTTCCAGTTCGTCGAGCGCGGCGGCCTGGTCTTCGACATTGTCCATGGTGATCTGGCCGCTGATGACCGGGATGTAGCGGAAGGCAAGCCCTGCTGCTTCGGCCGCGGCCTGGACGCTTTTTGCCGAAGGCTGGCCGGGCTGCTCATCGTCCGGCCTGTTGCAGATTACGCTCTTGAAGCCGGCGTCCTTGATGGCGGCGATGTCCTGCGGCTGGATCTGGCCGGAGACCGAATAGTCGTCGCTGATCTGGCGGTATTCCATGGTGTCGTCCTCGCGATCTGTCTGGCGGCAGTCTTGCCACTCCGGGAGTGGGGCGGCAATCCGCATTGAAGGAATTCCCTGCCAAATAGCGATGGCCGATAGAAAAATCCAACAGGGCCGATCTGACCCGGTTGGATGCTGGCCGCTCAGCTGCCGAGGATCGCGCCTTTGATCTGCGTGATGTTGTTGTGCATCATGTCGATATAGGTCGATGCCGGGCCATCGGGCGGCGACAGAGCGTCCGAGAAGAGCGTTCCGCCGACCTTGATGCCGGTTTCACTCGCAATCTGCTCGATCAGCCGCGGGTTGGTGATGTTCTCGACGAAGATCGCCGCTGCCTTGTCCTGCTTCACCTGGCTTACCAGCTTGGCGACATCGGCGGCCGAGGGCTCAGAATCGGTGGAAATGCCCTGCGGCGCGAGGAACGTCAGGCCGTATGCATGTTCGAAGTAGCCGAACGCGTCATGCGAGGTGATGACGACGCGCTTGGCTTCCGGGATCGACTGGATGGCCGTCTTCACTTCGCCTTCAAGCGCATCGAGTTTTGTCGTGTAGGCGGCGGCATTGGCCTTGTAGTTGTCGCAACCATCCTTGTCGGCCGCGCAGAAGGCGTCCGCGATGTTCTTCACATAGATCTTGGCATTGGCGATCGACTGGAAGGCGTGCGGGTCGGTGACGGTCTTGCCGCCGCCGGTGCCGGCGCCTTCGGCCGCGTCCGCATCGGCGAATTCCGGCTTGAAGTCGATCGGCGTGACGCCCTTGGTCAGGGTGACGATCGAGGCCTTGGTGGCGCTGGCGTCGACCAGCCGCTGCAGGAAGCCTTCGAAATGAAGTCCGTTGACCAGAACGATGTCGGCCTTGGCCATCGCCACGGCATCGGCCGGGCTCGGTTCGTAGACATGCGCGTCGCCGTCCGGCCCGACGATGGTGATGATGTCCACACGGTCGCCGCCGACGTTCTTGGCGAAATCGGCAATGACGGTGAAGCTGGCCACCACCTTGAGCGGCGCGGCGAAGGCCGATGAGGTGGCGATGGCGCTTAATGTTATAACGCTCATCGCCAGGGCGGCACGGAAGGATTTCAGCATTGGGGAAGGTCTCCTTGCTTGGGGATGGATCAGGCGGTTCGGTGGCGGTGATGCACGATGCGCGCGCGCAGGGCACCCCGCGTGCCGAACAGGATAGAGCAGAAATAGACGACGCCGGCCGACAGGATGATAGCCGGGCCCGAGGGGAGGGATGCGTGGTAGGACAGGAGTAGCCCCGCCACGCAGGAGGCGAAGCCGATCACCACCGACAACACGCACATCGGTTCGACACGCGTCGTCCAGAAGCGCGCCGCCGCGGCCGGCAGCATCATCAGCCCGACGGAAAGCAGCGTGCCGAGCGCCTGGAAGCCGCCGACGAGGTTGAGCACAACGAGGCCGAGGAAGATGAAATGCACCGGGCTTCCCATGCGGCTGACCGAGCGCAGGAACAGCGGATCGAGGCATTCGGCGACCAGGGCTCTCCAGAAGATGGCGAGGCAGACCAAGGTTATCAGGACGATGCCGCCGATAAGGATGAGGGCTTCGTTGTTGAGCGCCAGCACCGTGCCGAACAGCACATGCATGAGGTCCACGCTGGAGCCCCGAATGGACACCATCAGCACGCCGATCGCGAGCGAGATGAGGTAAAAGGCCGCCATCGAGGCGTCCTCGCGCTGTATGGTGAAGCGTGAGACGGCACCCGCGCCGAGCGCCACGACGATGCCGGCGATCAGCCCGCCGATGGTCATCGGCAGGATCTCCAGCCCGTAGAGCAGGAAGCCGGCGGCGGCACCCGGCAAGATGGCATGCGCCATAGCGTCTCCCGAAAGGCTCATGCGCCGCAGCATGAGGAAGACGCCGACCGGGCACGCGCCGAGCGACAGCATCAGCGAGCCGAACAGGGCCCGCTGCATGAAGGCGAAATCGGCGAAGGGCGCGATGAAGAAGCCATAGACGAATTCCATCACGCCGCCCTCGGCCCGGAGCCATGATTATGGGCGCCGTGGTGATGATGGTCATGGGCATGATCGTGATGATCGTGCGCGTGATCCTCGTCGTGATCGTGCCCAGCGGGTTCGCACCAGGGCGCGTTTTCCTCCCAGGCTTCATGGAAGCGCCGTGCCCTGAGCAGGTTCTCGGGCCGCAGCGTTTCCCTCGTCTCGCCCCAGGCGACGGGCTGACGCGCGAGCAGGAGGGTTTCGGGAAAGTTCTCGCGCACCAGATCGAGGTCGTGGACGACCACCATGATCGTGCGCTCCTCGCCATGCCAGCGCTTGATGAGATGGATGAGGTCGCCGACGGTCTTGGCGTCGACGGCATGGAAGGGCTCGTCGAGCAGTATGAGGTCGGCGTCCTGCAGGAGGACGCGGGCAAACAGCGTGCGCTGCAACTGGCCGCCGGAAAGCGTGTCGATCGGACGCGTCTCGAAACCGCCGAGCCCGACCGCCATCAGCGCCTTGCTGACAGATTCGCGATCCTCTCGGGTGTAGCGGCCAAGCAGCCCGCGCTTCGGCCACAGGCCGAGCGAAACGAGATCCACCACGCGCGCCGGAAAGGTACGGTCGAGTTCCGATTGCTGCGGCAGATAGGCGGTGCGCACGCCCGGCGTGCGGACCACCGCGCCGGCCATCGGCTTCAGCACGCCGACAATGCCCTTCATCAGGGTCGACTTGCCGGACCCGTTCGCGCCGACGACTGCCGTCAGCGATCCCCTGCGGATGGTCCCGCTGAGGTGATGGATCGCGGGGTGGCTGTTGTAGCCAAGCGTCAGGTCACGGAAGGTCAGGCAGGCATTGGTCATCGGGCGTTCCGGGCGGGCCGCATTCAGGGGTCTTGTCGATATGTGATGTTATTACATTAGTCAACACATTCGCGATGGACCTGCTGAGCCCCGCATCAAGCATGGTAATCAACCGATACTAGCAGGCGCCCCAAGTGATGACCGGATGTCGAAAGCTTGTTAACCTGTTGGCAAGGCGGGGGAAATCGACCATGGCGCTTGTGTTTCGCGGGTTATCGAGCTGCTCGGTCTGCAACGAGGTGATCCAGGCCGCAGACGAGATGGTTGCCTTTCCACACGTCATCTCAAATCAACGTGATCCGCTTTGGCCGTTTTCTGACACCGCCTGCCACGCAGCTTGCGCGAGGCGTTCGCCCGAAATCCAGCAACTGGCGGCGATAGCCGAGGAGCATTATCGCCGAACCGGCCCTGGCAACCGCAAATGTGAGGTTTGCTGCAAGGAAATTCTCGATCCGGAGAATTGCCTGATGTTCGGGTACCTAGGTGATCCCGCGCTTGATGAACTCGGTCGGTTCAACTTTATCCATATTCACAAATCCCATTTGGCGAACTGGAAGCCGCTGAAGGAGTTCCTGGCGATAGGGCAGGCGGCGATAGACGACGGGCGTTGGAGGGGAGGCGGCCGATACCTGGAAGCCCTTTTGCAAGATCTTCGGGTAGGGGCGGACTGACAGTTAATCTTATGGCCGATAGAGGACCATACAATTGGCTCAATTGGTTTCATGCCCGCCAGCCTTGCCCCGGGCCAGCCCTGACTCTAAACAGGCGCGACTCTCAGAAGGAAGGAACCTCATAATGAGCATTCGTCGCATCGATGTCGGCCCGCGCATGAGCCAGATCGTCATCCATGGCAACACCGTCTACCTGGCCGGCCAGGTCGGCGAGCCCACCGGCAACGTCGCGTCCCAGACCCGTGACGTCCTGGCGACCATCGACGAATTGCTGGCCAAGGCCGGCACTGACAAGACCAAGGTCCTGCAGGCGATCATCTGGCTGGCCGACATGGGCACCTTCGCCGAGATGAATTCGGAGTGGGACAAGTGGATCCCGCAGGGCCACACGCCCGCCCGCGCTACCGGCGAAGCCAAGCTCGCCGCTCCGGAATATCTGGTCGAGATCATCATCACAGCGGCGCTGTAAGGCGCCTGTCTTCCACCTCCCCCTTGTGGGGAGGTGGGACCAAAGGTCCGGGTGGGGGGCTGCGCCGCACCCCCGCCCCGCCGCTTCGCGGCGACCCTCCCCACAAGGGGGAGGGTAAGAGGCGCTACCCCTGCGACGGCGTGAATCTTGCCACCAGCGTGTGGCTTTCGGCCGGATAGACGAAGCGCACGTGAGTCACCGGATGGTCGGCGCTCCAGGTGCGGCGTTCGACCACCAGGCAGGGTGCGCCTGGGTCTATATCGAGCGCATCCGCGATGTGCTCGTCCGCCGCCATGGCGCGGATTCGATGCTCGGCCTCGCTCCACGGCACACGGCCGATCAACCAGGGGCCGGGCGCGATTTCGACGAATTCTTCCTCGGCCGCCTCGGGTACCGCCGAGAGGTTCACCAGCCGTCCCTCGAGCGCGAACGGCCGTTGACCGGCGAAATGCAGGCCCTCCAGCGCCAGCACCTGGCCGGGCGCGGCAAGCCCGAGTAGCGCGCGGTCCTCCGCGTTGCTGCGCCGTTTCAGCCGCGCAAGCCGCTCATAGCGGTAGGGAAGGCCAAGCGCCTCGACCTCGATCCTGATGTCGTGCAGTTCCAGCACCGCCGCTTGCGACTGGGGCCTCCGCACGAAGCTTCCGGAGCGACGGCGGCGCTCGATCAGCCCTGCCTTGGCGAGCTGGGACAGCGCCTTGTTCACCGTCATGCGCGAACATCTGTATTGCGCCGTCAGCTCATGTTCGAATGGAATGCGGTGGCCGGGCGCCCAGGCGCCCGACAGGATCTTGTCGCTGATGTCGGACAGGATGCGCTGGTGCAGCGAAATGCTCTCGCCGCTCTCCATTTCGCTTGCCTCGACCGTGCTCATCGGGATCAGCCCTGTGAAAGCACCTTCATAACCTTTCGGAAGCGGTCGGCAATGGCTTCGCGTCGGATATGTCGTCCACCGCTCACCTGTTTCCTGCCGTGCACCCATACGCAGTCGACCGCGCTGCCATTGGCGAAGATCCAGGCGTCGAGGATCGCGTCGCCTGTCTTGCCGGCGAGCGAATGGTGGCGGGCGTCGAGCGAGACGAAATCGGCTGCGCCATCGACTGCGAGTTGTGACGAGCCCGCGCCCAGCGCCTGGCTGCCGCCTTCGAGCGCTGCATCGAACAGGGCGCGTCCTGTCGAGCCTCCGGCGCGGGCCAGCACGTTGCGGGCGCGGTGCGCAAGACGTTGCGAGTATTCCAACTGCCGCAGTTCGTCAGGCAGGCCGATCAGCACGTTGGAGTCCGAGCCGACGCCGAACCGGCCACCGTTCTCTATAAAGAGCGGCGCCGCGAACGTACCGTCGCCGAGATTGGCCTCGGTGATGGGACAAAGCCCGGCAATGGCGCCGCTCCTGGCCATGGCCACTGTCTCCGCCTCGGTCATGTGCGTGGCGTGGATGAGGCACCAGCGCTGGTCGACCTTGGCGTGGCCGAGCAGGAACTCGACCGGCCGCGCGCCGGACCATGCCAGGCAGTCCTCCACTTCCTTCATCTGCTCGGCGACATGGATATGGATGGGGCCTTCCGGCGCCAGCGCCGCCACAGCGTCGAGTTCTTCCGGCGTCGCTGCCCGCAGGCTGTGCGGCGCCACGCCGACCACCGCTTGATTCAACGCGCGAACGCTTTCGCAGCTTTTCTCAACCAGCCTCTGGAAGCGATTCACATCGTTGATGAATCGCCTCTGCCCTTCATTGGGGGCCGCGCCGCCGAAAGAGGAGTGGGCATAGAACACCGGCAGCAGCGTCAGCCCGATGCCCGTCTCCGCGGCCGCGGCCGCGATGCGCTCGGCCATTTCGGCTATATTGCCGTAGGGCGTTCCATCGCGATCATGGTGCAGGTAATGGAACTCGCCGACGCGCGAGAAGCCGGCCTCCAGCATTTCCACGTAGAGCTGCGCGGCGACCGCTTCCACCTGGTCCGGCGTCATCGAAAGCGCGAAGCGGTACATCACTTCGCGCCAGCTCCAGAAACTGTCCGCCGATGGCCCGCGCATCTCGGCCAGTCCCGCCATGCCGCGCTGGAACGCATGGCTATGCAGGTTGGGCATTCCCGGCAACACGATCGCATGGCGCTCGTCGCCCGGCAGGGCGGCGGCGCCGACGTCCATGGTCGTAATGCGGTGATCGTCGAAAGCGATCCTGACATTGCCTTGCCAGCCATCGGGCAGCAGCGCCTGTTCAGCAAAGATCACCGTCACGTCCGCCTCCGAATCTGAATGGGCAAGCGACAATAGCACTTGCGTCGTGTTTCAATATGTATATACATAATCACCAGCCTTTCAAACGGAAAAGATGATGGGCGAGAAAAACGGGAAGAGCGGCCTTCGTCTCTGGCGCGACGCGCGTCTGGCGACCATGGTCGACGGCGTGGCAGGCCTGGGTATCGTGGAAAAGGGCGCCGTTGCCGTGCGTGACGGGCTCATTGCCTATGCCGGGGCCGAAGCCGAGATGCCAGCTTCGCTGGCTCAGGGCGCCGAGACGATCGATTGCGAAGGTCGCTGGATCACGCCCGGTCTGATCGACTGCCACACCCATCTGGTCCATGCCGGCAATCGCGCCAACGAGTTCGAGATGCGCCTCGCTGGCGCCACCTATGAGGAAGTGGCCCGCGCTGGGGGCGGCATAGTCTCCTCGGTCAAATCGTTGCGTGCCGCCAGCGAGGACGATCTGGTGGCCGAGACGCGGCCGCGCCTCGATGCGTTGATCGCCGAGGGCGTCACGTCAGTCGAGGTCAAATCAGGCTATGGTCTCGATCTGGACAATGAGAGGAAGTCGCTCCGCGCGGCCCGTCGCCTGGCCGGCGAACGCCCCGTCACGGTGCGCCCG
>OFTY01001228.1_pt1 | contig 12140 bp, 9 predicted proteins | sample 1775061 | NCBI WGS metagenome assembly OFTY01 (sample SAMN08195773, study PRJEB24354) | sludge metagenome | isolation source: sludge from phenol fed wastewater aerobic bioreactor B | place: India: Nagpur | collected 2016-09-16 | reverse complement strand
CAGGCAGGTAAGCATTGCACCCAACACAGGTCTGTTGTACGAAACCGCGGCAAAGGATCAGGACCATCGCCTGCAGGTGGATATTTCCGGCGGCTATACTTTGCTGGCTACAGGTGGACTGGAGGCTGCTTTCGGCACCTTTTCCGCCGGTGCCAATTTTCAGCCGGTCGTTTCACAAACGCTCGCAGGTTCGCATGTGAAAGCCGGCAACCGGGCGATGGTGCATGTCACTTATTTATTTTAAATGGAATTTGTATTTTGTCGGCATATACCATGCTGCCATGAAAACATCGTTCCTTTTTATTTTCCTGTTCGCCTGTACCCTTCCGGCTATCAGCCAGGATCCCCTGTTCCGTTTTGCGTTAGTGACGGATACCCATGTAGGCACTGAAACCGGGCAGGAAGACCTCGAACGGACGGTGGCAGATATCAACGGGCAACAGGATATCGCATTCGTGATCTTTTCGGGAGATGTGACAGAGTTTGGGTCTGATGACGAATTGCGCCTGGCCAAAAGCGTGATCAGCAAACTGAACAAACCCTGGCACATCATTCCCGGGAATCACGATACCAAATGGTCCGAAAGTGGTTGTAATACTTTCCGGACCGTTTTCGGAGATGAAACATTTAGTTTCGAACATAAAGGATATTGGTTCATCGGTACCAACTGCGGCCCGAACATGCGGATGGGACCGGGCCAGGTGCCGCGGGAGAATATCGTATGGCTGGATGCGCAATTGAAGCAACAATCAGACAGGCAAAAACCTGTTATCTACATTAACCACTATCCGCAGGACAGCAGTCTGAATAACTGGTTCGATGTGCTGGACCGCCTGCGGGACCGGAATGTGAAAGCGATGCTTTGCGGACACGGGCATGTGAACAGGGCCTACAATTTTGAAGGCATCCCCGGTATCATGTGCCGTTCCAACCTCCGGGCCAAAGCCGCGATCGGCGGGTACAACATTGTGTCCGTTACCGCAGACTCCCTTGTGTTCAATGAACGCAGGCCCGGCGTACAAACCCTGCCTGCCTGGCACAGGGTTGCGCTCAACGGTCATCATTGGATGCAGCACCCTCCAAGGCCTTCTTATGCCATGAATGCCGAATATCCGCAGGTAAAGGTCAAATGGACCGTACAGGAAGCGGGAGACATGGGAAGCGCTGTGGCAGTGGCTGACGGCAAAGTGATCTACACCAACACCAACGGAGATATCAAAGCCGTGAACCTTTCCAACGGAAAACTCCGCTGGCAGTTCTCCACGAAAGGGAAAATATATGCCACGCCTTTGGTGTCCGGAAAATATGTGATCGTTCCTTCCACAGACGGGAACGTATATTGTTTGTCCCACTCCGATGGAAAACTGCTATGGCAAAGACCCACCGGCAAAGCCATTGTATCTTCCCCCGCTTTATACCGCGATCTCGCGATCATTGCAGGATCAGACGGGCATTGCAGGGCCTGGGAGATACCCACCGGTAAACTGCGCTGGGACTATGACAGTGTGAAAGGCTTTGTAGAAACAAAACCGCTGGTGTATGGCAACCAGGTACTCTTCGGTTCCTGGGCCAACCACTTCTACGCACTCAACGCCGGTTCCGGCGCCGGAAACTGGGTATGGACCAACCCCACGGATAACCGCATGTTCTCCCCTGCCGCCTGCTGGCCGGTAGCGGTGGATCAGAAGGTCTACATCGTTTCCCCTGACAGGCAAATGCGCGCCCTTCACACCAGTAACGGCGCCATATACTGGCAGAACATGGATTCTCTGAACCTCGTGCGGGAATCAATGGGCATTTCGCAGGACAGCAGCCGCATCTACGCCAAAACCATGCAGGGCCATCTCATTGCCATCAACGCCCAGGCCGCTGCGCGGGAGATCCTCTGGCAATCCCCGGTGGAAATGGGATACGAAATCTGCCCTTCGCCCATTAACGAATACGGCAATACGGTGTATGTAGCGGGACAATCCGGTGTGGTGTATGCCTTCTCTGCATCGGATGGCAGCCTGCGCTGGAAGCACAAGTTCTCGAACTGTCTTGTTAACACCGTGCATCCCGTGAACGGCAACACGGTGCTGGCGTCTTCCATGGATGGGAGGTTGTTGTGCCTCGAGGTGACTCTAAGGAAGAATTAATGTGCGCAGTTCTATGAAACGTAGTTGAAATCCTACTATCTTTGTTATAATAATTTTACCTCCACACCTACTGGAAGAACCACTCGAACCGCTAAACGCGTTAAACAGGCCCCATGAGACAACTTTATGCACTGATCCTCTATATGCTGATCAGCATGCCGGCTGTGCATGCGCAACAATGTACGGACAAAGGTTTCCGTCTCGTTATCGTAGGTACTTCCACCGCAGCCGGATGGAATGGTCCCAGTACTATAGACAGCTCTTTCGGCCGAAGGCTGAAAGTATATCTCGAAGCGATTCACCCCGACTGGCATGTGTATAACATCGCCGTTGGCGGCATCACCAGTTATTCCATACAACCAAGCTGGTATGTACCGCCTGTGGTAGCCGGAAATCCCCGCCCCAACCCGGATCCAACGGCAAACATTACACGAGCCGTGAATGATTTCAACCCGGATGCCATCCTGATGAACATTCCTTCCAACGATGCCGCAGCCGGCTATACACTGGATGAACAGAAAGCCAACTTCAACCGCATTGTGGCCGTAGCCGATTCGCTGAACATAGCGATATGGGTCACTACCACGCAGCCACGTGATCAGTTATGGGGCGCACCGCGGCAGCCGCTGATGGATATGCGCGACTGGATCACTATGCGATTCGGGCCTAAGAGCATCGACTTCTGGACCGACTTCGCCAACCCCGATGGCACGATCAATCCCACTTACGCCGCCGGCGATGGTATTCACCTGAATGACTTCGCCCATCGGGTCATGTTCCAGCGCATCGTGGCCAAAGGCATACCGGACACGCTTTGCAAAGGTCCCGTCAGGTTAAGTCAGCTCAGCGTTTTCGCAGCGCCGGGAAGTGGAGCAGGCATCAAATGGCGTACCGATGCAGAACGATACATGGGCAATTACATTATCCAGCGAAGCCGGGATTCCCTGAACTGGGATTCCACGGGCGTTGTTACAGGAAATGGAAGCACCATTGTTGTGCATAATTATACTTTCACAGACAATACCCCGCCCGGCGGTAACATTTTTTACCGCCTCATGCTGAGAGATACCTATAACAGGGTATTCTATACGGCAGGGGTGAAATATTCCTCCGGCACGCCGCCTGCAGCCTTTGTACTGAACAATTTCAACGGCCTTGCGGACTTCGATCAACGCAAACTCAACTGGCAAACGGCATCGGAAAACCGTGCGAAATGGTTCCGCATTGAACGTAGTACGGATTCTCTGAACTGGAACCAGCTGGCCATCGTGAATGCCAGGGGTACTTCATCTGTTGCCCAAAACTATGCCTACACCGATCTGCAGGTGCCGCAACAGGCATTCTACTATCGTTTGAACATGGAAGACAGTACAGGCAGCCACACATACTCCGCCGCTATCAACATCCAGCCGGACCCGATGTACGCTACTCCATTCATCCTGCAAAGCTTCTCCATTACACGCGTGAATGGCAATCCGTATCTGCAATGGAGCACCGCAGCGGAAAAGAATACCCGCCGCTTCAACATTGAACGCAGCATGGATGCCGTGAACTGGACGGCCGCGGGAACAGTGAATGCCGCAGGCACTTCTACATCCCCGCTTCAATATAATTTCACAGACAGTGGTACCTATACACAGGATGTATACTTCCGGCTCAGGATGGAAGACACTTCCGGCCGTTCTTTCTACAGCGGCAATCAGAAGCTAAGCTTCACCTCCACCGGCTTCGTTACCCTCACGGGCTTCAGCGGGTATGCTGATTTCAGTAACAACATCATCAGCTGGCAAACTGCTTCTGAAGTCAATATGGACAAGTTCGTATTACAACGCAGTGCGGATTCCGTAGGATGGGATATCATTGACTTCATTCCCGCCACCGGCAATTCCAGCACCCTGCAGAACTACAGATACACCGTGACCATGGTGCCGGTGTACAATTTCTATTACCGGTTGCGGATGGAGAACGTGATGGGGCAAGGGGTTTACAGCAATGTGATCACCGTGATCCCGGACTCTATGTATATCCAGCCGTTCAGGATAAAGACCTTCTCCGGAGTGAAGCAACCGAACAGCCAGCTGCTCCAGTGGACCACTTCCCGTGAAAAGCAAACTGCGAAGTTCATGGTGCAGCAGAGCCCGAATGGCTGGGACTGGAATACACTCACCACCATTCCCGCTGCAGGCAATTCCAACACGGATATCAGCTACAGCTACACAGACAATGTGAATGCCACGCAAACGGTTTATTACAGACTCAAGATGGAAGACTCCCTCGGCCGTCAGTTCAATAGCAACACCATCACGTTCCAGCCCGGCTCACCGCTCATAGCAGCCACCGCGGCCGGTAAGGCAAATACGGTACTGATCATCACGGCACAGGCGTCCCCGAATCCGTTCAGCAACAGCTTCCATGTCACGGGGCTAACCGAAGGCGCGCACGAACTGGAAGTATTCAATGCTTCCGGAACACGCGTGCATCGTTCGCAATATTATTATGCGGGCACTAACGTAGAAACCTCCGGCTGGAAGAGTGGCGTTTATTTTGTAGTGATCGATAACGGTGCGTTGAAGATCAAGATCGTTAAACAATAAACAGATGGCTTATTGATAAGTGTAAGCAAACGAAGGATTGGATGATACAGGTTGACCGGACAAGGTTACCTGGTTCGTTTCCGGATAACAATTCACGTTGTACTTGTATTTGTATCCCGAAGTACCGGTATTACCGCTGGATTGACGGGTATATGTTTCGTTGATGAAATTATTCGGCCCTGAGACACGCAGGATACGGTCCTCATCATCGAGGTAGAACATGTACATGGCAATAGTCTGGAAAGGATTCTTGCGATCATCGTAGGTATAATCCAGCGTGGTTTCTTTGGCATAAGTGCCGTTGCTGTTCCGGTTGTAGAGCACCGCTCTCTTTATATTCCCGTTATCATAGGTGAGATCCCAGTAATGTTCCGTGGTAGTGCCGCTGGAAAGAGAGAACTTCACCACATTCCCGTTGCCGTCATAGGAAAGGATATAATGCCAGCCATTATCCTGCTTCATGTACATGGAATCCACTTTCCCCGCGGCATTGTAGCGGTACACAATGGTATCCACGATATTCCCGATCCGGTTATCCCGCACAATCGCCTGTTTGATCCGCCCGTTGTTATCATATTCGAATGTAGAATTTCGATATTCGGAAAGGCTTAGGTTCATCTTGATATTATTCAAACGGCCACTCCCGTCGTAGTTCACCGCCAGGTATTCATCAGCGATCACGAGGTTCTGCCACTTGACAATATGCTGCATCACCTTGTTACACACACCATTGGTTCCGTCATTATTATTCTCGGAACTGGAATTCTTCTTACAAGAAAAGAACGCGAGGGCGATAAGCGCCAGTAAAAGCCTGCGGTACTGCATTTTACACATCTTTATTACACGTAAATATAATATGTTAAAATTGATTTTATCACACGAACCGCCTATATTTCTTCGTTTTGGGGGATTATACCTTTGAAATATGAAGAAAATCCGCTTTTCTAAAGACGAAGGCTCTGTTTTTTACAAAGAATTGCAGGAAAGAACCGAGGCTTACTTTTCCGGGAACGGCATCCATAAAACAGGCAACCGCACCATGCTGTGCAAGATCGTCCTCTATTTCAGTCTTAACATCTGCCTGTATCTCCGGATGATTACCACTGCTTCACTTCCGGTCTTCTATCTCTCCTATCTGCTCATGGGATTATCCATCCTGCTGACGGCATTCAATGTTTCGCACGACGCGGCACACGGCGTAGCCGTTAAGAGCAAATTCTGGAACAGGCTCTTGTTCCAGCTAAGTTTCAACCTTCAGGGCAATAATGCTTATGTATGGGGAAAGAATCACAATGAATCGCATCACCTGTATACCAATATTGAAGGAAGCGATATTGATGTGTTGAATAATCCGTTGATCAGGATGACGGACCATCAGCCGCTGAAATGGTATCACCGTTATCAGCACATCTATGCGCCATTCCTCTATCTGTTCTATTCCCTGAACTGGTTCCTGTTCAGGGAAACGCTGATGATCTTCAACAGGACCAGCCGCACGATCAAAGTGGAGATCCCTCGCCCCGAGGTCATCAAACTAATCGCCTTCAAACTCCTCTACATCGGGTACATGATCATCCTTCCCGTATACCTCCTGCCTTTCGGCTGGGGAACGGTGCTGCTGGCCTTTCTCCTGAATCACTTCCTGATCTCCGCTGTGTTCACCGGCGTGCTGGGCGTTTCTCATCTGTCGGATTACGTACACCATCCGGTGGCGGACGAGAACGGGAAACTGGAGATGAGCTGGCCGAAATTGCAGCTATGCACGTCCGTGGATTACAACGCCTCCAGCGTATTCTTTAACTGGACGCTCGGCGGTTTCAATGCGCATGCATTGCATCATCTCCTGCCCAATATTTGTCATGTACATTACCTCAACATCCTTCCCATTTTCCGGGAACTGGCGGAGAAGCACGGGATTGTGTATATGGAAATGCCCTACCACCGTTCTCTTGCCGCACATTTCCGTTTTTTGAAGGCGATGGGCAGGAATATTGATTATAAACCGGCATCGTTTGCGGGATAAGCATTTTCATATCGCTGCAGACAGTCAATTGCTGAAAACCATCTACCGGCAGGTGGAAGAACAGCTCGTGATGAACCGGCAAGCCGCCCGGCGCCTGATCCGGCTGAAATTGCTGCTTTATCTCCCGCTGGCGGCCTGTTGTTATGCCGCGCTTTACTTCGTGCATACCCCGGCGCTTTTCATCTGCTGTTATATGGCATATGGCATGATGGCCGTTTTGCTGGCGTTCAATTTCTCCCACGATTGCGCACATAACACCGTCTTCAAAAGCAAATACGCGAACCATCTCTGCTTCACGCTCCTGTACACACTCACAGGCGCACATGCCGAAGCCTGGAAACAAAGGCATATTTACGAGCATCATTACGCCCCGAACGTGGCGGATTATGATCCCGATCTGAAAATATCCGGGCTGATCCGTGTGCTCCCCGGCAGCCGGCGCCGCTGGTATCATCGTTTCCAGCATTGGTATGCGCCGTTGGGATATACCCTGTATTCCCTGTTCTGGATATTTGTGAAAGATATGTTGCTACTGTACAGCGGCCGCAGAAGTGTTCGCTACCATTTGTCGTTCTGGCTCCAGAAGACCGGTTATATCACCTACCTGCTTGTGCTGCCGCTGCTTTTCTCTGCACCGCCATGGTACGTGGTGCTGGGCGGTTTCATCGGCATGCATTTTCTGCAATCCCTCTTCCTCCTGTTCACTTTCCTGATTACACATCACGTAGAGGCGACAGACTATCCGGATACTAACGGGGACGGATATATTAAAACTTCCTGGCTGATGAACCAGGTGAAGAGCTCTAATGACATGCATCCTTTCAGTTCCACCGCCAATTTTATCCTCGGTGGTTTCAACAATCACATCGCGCATCATTTATTTCCGCATGTTCACCATGTGCATTATCCATGCATCAGCCGGATATTGTACGCTATCCTTGAAGCGCACGGGATCATGCCGAACCACACCAGCTATTTCGGCGGTATACGGTCGCATTTACGTTTGCTGAAAAGAATGGGAAGGCCGGTATAACGATTATTTTTCGATCATCCTGTATACCCGAACGTAATCCACTTCCATGGTGGCAGGGAAGACCGTTTCGTCCACCCCCTTTGCACCGCCCCAGTTACCGCCTACGGCGAGGTTGAGGAGGATATGGAATTTCTTGTCGAACGGCCAGGCAGCGGAACCTTTGCCTTCGTTCATAAAAGTAAATACCAGCTGATCATCGATATACCCACGGATCGCATCGGGCGTCCAGTCCACACGATAAACATGAAACTCCGTTCTGGAGCCCCCGATCACTTTCGTGCCGGATTTCTGCGTACCGGCAACATGATTATAGGCCTGCGTATGAATGGTGACGTGAATGTTATCGGGATCATATCCCACATGCTCCATGATATCGATCTCGCCGGACTTTGGCCAGCCGCCATATTCGGGAACGGTCGGCAGCATCCAGATAGCCGGCCAGGTCCCCTTGCCCGAAGGCAGCTTGGCTTTCACCTCGATACGCCCGTACAGGAAATCGCCTTTCCCTTTGGTAGTGAGCCGCGCGGATGTATATTGACGGTTCTCTTTCGCTTCCTTTCTGGCAGTGATGGTGAGCACGCCATTGGCCACTACTGCATTCCCGTCGCCGGTATAATATTGCAGCTCATTGTTGCCCCATCCGCTGCCGCCGGTGTTGTATCCCCATTTCTGAGGGTCCGGAAGCCCGTTGTAATTGAACTCATCGGCCCATACCGGGGTGGTTTCGAAGGTCCGGTCTTTATCCTGCGGCACAGGTGCAGGATCATGCAGGTGCATCCCCAGCAGGAATGCGGGGATATAAAGCAATGTTTTCATAACGTTGGTACTTTGTAATGATCTCCCACAAAATAGACATTTATTTTTTTCCTGCTATACCCCGGGTAACCTGGTTACCAAAAAGTACGTAGTTGCCGGAATGTATACAGTGCTTACCTTTACCGGATTAACACGGAAACAGAAGATCAGATGAATCCTATAACACTTAGTATCCTTGACCAGTCGCACGTACGAACAGGCGCCACCACCCGGGAAGCCTTGCTGGAAACGAAAGCCACCGCTGAGCTGGCGGACCGGCTCGGGTATAAGCGGTTCTGGCTTTCAGAGCATCATAATATCAACAGTATCGCAGGTTCCACACCAGAAGTGCTGATGGCTTTCCTGGCCGGCCAAACCACTCATATCCGGCTGGGCTCCGCGGGCGTTATGCTGCCTAATCACAGTTCGCTCAAAGTGGCGGAGAATTTCCGGATGCTGGAAGCCCTTTTCCCCGGGCGTATTGACCTCGGCATCGGCAGGGCGCCGGGTGGCGACCGCCTGACGGCGAGATTGCTCAACCCCCAGAATACTTTCAGCGACAAGGATTTTGTGCAGCAGATCATCGACCTGCAACATTTCATGACGGACAGGTCATCACCCGGAAGCATATACGAAAAAGTGAAAGCCATGCCACAGGCGGAAACCGTGCCACCGATGTGGCTGCTGACCTCCAGCGGCGGCAGTGCCAGTCTGGCTGCACATTTCGGCACCGCCATGTCTTTCGCGCATTTCATCAATCCACAGGGCGGACCGGATGTAGTAGCGCAGTACCGGGCGCATTTCGAGCCTTCCAAATCGCTCCCGGCTCCAGAAGCCAACTTCGGGATATTTGTGTTCTGCTCGGAAGATGAAACAGAAGTCGAGAAATGGCAGGCGGTATTTGATTACCGGCTGCTGCATATCGACAGAGGGCTGATCAAACCGCTTCCTTCTTACGAGGAGATCGCGGAAACGGAATACATGCCGGAGGAACAGCTGCGGATCAACTTCAACCGCGGGCGGTATGTTGCCGGAACACCCGCCCGCGTGAAGGCTCAACTGGAGTCGCTCGCCGCAGCATATGGTGTGGATGAAATTGTGGTAAGTACCATTGCCGAAAACGCAGCGCTCCGGATGGAATCTTTCAGGTTGCTGGCAAAGGCTTTCGCATTAGAGGCAAGGTATTGAATCAATGTCAGTACCCAAATCGCGCGATCACTTTGAAATGGTCCGGGCTATCCATCCGAATCCTTCGCATCAACGCAGAATCAGCAGGATGAACGAGCTGCGTGCCGTCACAACGATAAATGTAGCAGGCGTAGCAGGACATCAGCAACGGTTGGATGTTGAAGTAATCCTGTCCTTCAAAAGTGAGAAGCCCAATGTCTCCGGGCATTTTTCTCGTATTCATACTGTCTACCGCCTTTTTAAGCCAGGCAAGATTCTCAACAGGATTATCCACACCGCAGGCTTTTATCTTGTTCTTATCTTTCTTACACGCAAAGGCAAACAATAACAATACAGGAACGAGGAATCTGACAAATTTCATACGCAAGGTTTTTTCCTGTAACGGAGCAGAACGTTCAAAAGTTACAGGAAGCCCGCAAGTTCCGGCCACTTATCCCACAATCCCGGTGCCGAAGGCCAGGATATTGCTGTCCGCATCCGTGACCGCAAAATCCCTCATCCCGTAGTCGCGATCGGCGGGCGGAACCATCAGCAATGCTCCTTTGCGAGATACATCCTCAAAATATTCGTCCACTTCATCGCAAAAAATGTAAACATGCCCCTGCCCCACAGCCCTTTTCGCGACGCTGGGGTGCGAAGCGGGGCCGGACAGATGAATCAGCACCTCGCCATGCTTCAGTCCCGCCAGGGTATCATAACGAAAATCTATTTCGAAGCCCAGCACATCTACATAATATTTTAAAGCGGACTCCAGATCATTCACATGGAAGATCGTTGCAGCGCATTCCGTTGTCATAATGCAGGTTTTAAATGATGTTGTACCTGCCAAATATACCCGATAATCACGACATAGCCTTACTTCACTTCCTTCATTTTCACATAGAAATTATCTTGATCCACCTTGAACGCTTCCTGCTTCAATCCCTTTACCAGCAATTGTTTCCAGTTCCCGTCCGGGTGAATGAAGGCATACTGCCCATTATTGAGAGTCACCTTCACGGGCATACGAAAACCTGCTACTACATCATTCCAGCGATAGCGCACCAACAGCCCGCCTGCCTGTTCCTGGAACATTACCTGCAGTTCGGGCACTTTGGTTTGGATGAGATACTGGTTGAAGAAAGCTGTAAGGTCGAGGTGGGACTGCCGGCTGATGTAATCCACTATATCATATGTCGTCACCGTTTTATAACGGAATTGTTGCTGGATACCGCGAAGGATACTGAAGAAGCGCACATCATTGTTCATCACACTGCGAAGGGTGTGTATCACGCGGCAGCCTTTGGAATACACGTCCCACAGGGGATAAAAAATATGATTCACATCCCTCACCCCGATCACCGGCTCCCGGTTGGCGGGCCGTTCGGCTTTCAGGGCGTTCAGTGCGGCTTCCGGGCCATAAGTACTCCCTATCATCATTTTCTCGCTGTAGGTTGCGAAGCCTTCATGCAGCCAGAAATCGGCCACATCCTTACAGCTGACATTATTTCCCCACCATTCATGCGCCGCCTCGTGCCACAGCAGGCGGCTCAGCTCTGTGGTATCCTGTATGAACGGCCCGAGACCCACAGCGCTCTGATGTTCCATGGGGTGAAGGGTTTCCAGCAGTTTGAAACCATCCCGGGGGAAAGGGTACGGCCCGAAATGTTTCTCAAATTCTGCGAGCATTGGTTTGACTTTTGGGGCGAGGGCTTTTGCCCGGTCCAGGTGATAAGGCAGGCAATAGTAATCCAGCGTAAGGGTATCACCCTTCCGCACATACACATCAGAAAAATGCCGGAAATCTCCGATGCAGACATTCACGTTGTAGTTGTTAATGGGATAACTGACGAACCATTCCGTGAGGGTTTTATTCCCCGGCACTGCTTCCTGGCGGCGCAGGCGGCCGTTGGAGATATTCTGCAAACCAGCCGGAACGGTAACGGTGAGCAGCACACTGTCCGCCTTATCGGAAAGGTGATCTTTATTCGGCCACCACAGGCTGGCGCCGGAGCCCTGGCAGATCACCTGTATGAATGGTTTCCCGTTCTCGTCCTGCCGCCACACAAATCCTCCGTTCATGGGTACGGACCGGTCCGGCTCCTGCGGCCGGCCGTGATAAAAGACCCGGATCTCGTCTATTGCGCCCTGTGGAAGTTTATGAGGGAATGTAACGAACACGGCATCGAATTCACGGGTGTAAAACAGGGTTTGATGGCGATATATGATACTGTCGATCACCATATTCTCGTACAGATCAATCTGCAATTGCCGGAATGACTGCATCGTGCGGAACCGGATGAGGGAATTACCCGCCACCATGCGGTTTACCGGGTCAATATCCACCGTAAGATGATAATACGTAACATCGTAACAGCTGCGCAAGGGAG
>OFTY01001227.1_pt1 | contig 12141 bp, 9 predicted proteins | sample 1775061 | NCBI WGS metagenome assembly OFTY01 (sample SAMN08195773, study PRJEB24354) | sludge metagenome | isolation source: sludge from phenol fed wastewater aerobic bioreactor B | place: India: Nagpur | collected 2016-09-16 | reverse complement strand
GAAAACCGAACCCGCCGATTACTCCGCGGCTTCGAGGGCCGGGGCCGATGCCTCCTTCGATGCCGACGCCGCCTTGCCGAACTTGAGCACGCCGTCATCGACCGGGCCGGTGCGCATGTCGATGCGGTCCTGGACATAATTCTGGCTGAGCCGCCACGGCAGCTTGTCGGCATTTTTGGGCATGATGTGGAGCGCGCGCTGGATATAGCCCGAAGAGAAGTCGAAGATATTCTCTTCGGTCAGGCTCGTCGGATCGGCGAGCAGCGGCGTCGCGACCGTCGTGCCGGTGTCGCGCATATGGTTGAGGACGCGGCAGACATATTCGGACACGATGTCGGCGCGCAGCGTCCAGCTGGCGTTGAGATAGCCAAAGACGACCGAGAAATTCGGCACGTTCGAGAACATGCACGCCTTGTAATAGAAATGCTCGTTCCACGCGACCGGCTCGCCATCGACGCGGACGGGGATCTTGCCTGCGACCGCGAGCTTGAGGCCGGTGGCGGTAATGATCACGTCGGCGTCGAGATGCTGGCCCGATTTGAGCTGGATGCCGGTCTTGTCGAAGCGTTCGATATGATCGGTGACGACCGAGGCCTTGCCCGCCTTCATCGCTTCGAAGAAATCGGCATCGGGGACGAGGCAGAGCCGCTGGTCCCACGGATTATAGGGCGGGGTGAAGGCGACGGGGTCGTATCGGTCGCCGAGCGCCTGCTTCAGCTTCCTGGTCAGGAACTCGGCAACCTTTTCCGGCTTTTCGCGAGCGCGGCGGAAAACGATGTCCTGAAGGCGGATATTCTTGAACCGCGTCAGCCGGTAGGCGGTCTTTTCGGGCAGGATCTTGCGCAGGAAATTGGCGAATCCGTCCTTTGCCGGACGGATGGCATACCAGGTCGGCGTGCGTTGCAGCATCGTCACATGCGCCGCCTTGTCCGCCATCGACGGGACGATCGTCACCGCGGTAGCGCCCGATCCGATGACCACGACCTTCTTGCCCGAATAGTCGAAATCCTTCGGCCAGAATTGCGGATGGATGATCTGCCCCGCAAAATCCTCGCGCCCCGTGAAATTGGCGTCGAACGGCTCGTCATAATCATAATAGCCCGAGCCGAGGTAGAGCCAGCGCGCGGTCGTCGTGCTGACCGCGCCCTTGTCGTCTTCCATCGTCACCGTCCAGCGCGCGGCCGCGCTGTCCCAGTCGGCGCCGACAACCTTGTTGTTGAAGCGGATATGCTCGCGGATGCCGCGCTCGTCGACGATGCGGTTGAGATATTCGAGGATCGAAGGGCCGTCGGCGATCGACTTTTCGTGCCGCCACGGTTCGAAGACGAAGCCCAGCGTGTGCATGTCGCTGTCCGACCGGATGCCGGGGTAGCGGAACAGATCCCAGGTGCCGCCCAGATTGGCCCGCCGTTCGACAAGCGCGAAGCTGCGGTCGGGACTGTGCATCTGGAGATGCGCGGCCATGCCGATGCCCGAAAGGCCGGCGCCGACGATCAGAACGTCCTGATCCACGGGGCTGTCCATGCCTGCCATCATTTCGTCTCCCATTTGTCTTTAAGGTCGCAGCTTACGCACAGCGTTGCATTTTGCAATCGAATTGACGTTTACGGAAAGGGCATCGCGGGCAATGCGCCATTGCCGCTGTCACAATATTGTCATAGGGGCGTCACCGAATGGCAATGAAACACCGCGGCTCCGGCGGTAGTTTAGGATTTCGGCCGGTTTATGCGTCAAATTGCGGTACTTCCTTATCGATTCGCGGGCGTGGGCAAGGATGGCCCCACCGAAATCATGCTCATCACCTCGCGCGGCACGGGCCGCTGGGTGATCCCGAAGGGCAATCCGCTGACCGGGATGGACCGTCACGCTTCGGCGGCGGTCGAGGCCGAGGAAGAGGCGGGGGTGATCGGCGCGGTCTGCCCGACCTCGATCGGTAGCTACGAATATCGAAAGCGCCGCGCGAACGGCGCCGCGATCATGTACAATGTCGAAGTGTTTCCGCTCGCCGTGACGCGGGAGCTTTCCGAATGGAAGGAAATGGACGAGCGCGAGCGGCGCTGGTTCACTTTCGACGAGGCCGCGGGGGCGGTCGACGAACCCGATCTTCAGGCCCTTATCCGGTCGTTCGGCGACAGCGGCTTTCGCGTCGCGGCGCAGCGATCGGGGGTCATGTTCAACGTTGCGGAAAAGACAGGGGTCAATCGCATGTTTGCCTGGTTCCAGCGCCTGCTCCCGAGGCAGGGCAATTTCTTCGACCTGTTCGAAGCGCATGCGGCGACGCTCGCCGCGGGATCGGAAGCGCTGGCGCGGCTGCTCCAGGGCGGCGAGGGCATGGCCGACCATATCCAGGAGATCGTCGAGCGCGAGCATGACGCCGACGCGATCACGCGCGAGGTGCTGCAGACCGTTCGCCGCACCTTCCTGACCCCCTTCGACCGCAGCGCGATCACCGACCTCATCGCCTCGATGGACGATGCGATCGACGAGATGCAGAAGACCGCGGGCGCGATCGACCTGTACGACGTCAAGGAATTCGATCCCGAAATGCGCGACATCGCGGCGATCATCGTCGACGCCGCGCGGCTGACGGTCGAGGCGCTGCCGCTGCTGCGCAATGTCGCCGCGAACGGCACCCGCCTGCACGAACTCACCGAGCGGCTGGTCCGCATGGAGGGGCATGCCGACGAGATCCACGCGGCAGGGCTGAAGCGATTGTTCAAGGAACATGGTGCGTCGAACACGATCCATTTCATGATCGCGCGCGAACTCTACAGTCACCTCGAGCGCGTCGTCGACCGGTTCGAGGATGTCGCGAACGAAATCGACGGTCTGGTTATCGACCACGCGTAAGCGGGGCGGGCGCTCATGCACGAACTGGCATTTCCTCTTCTCGCTGGCTTGATCCTCCTCGCGCTGGCGTTCGACTTTCTGAACGGCCTGCACGACGCCGCAAACAGCATTGCGACGGTCGTCGCGACGCGGCTGTTGAAGCCCGTGCAGGCGGTGATGTTCGCCGCCTTCTTCAACTTCGCGGCCTATTTCCTGAGCCTTGCGTTCCCGCAATTGCACAAGGTCGCAGAAACGATCGGCGCCGGGCTGATCGACAAGGATCTGGTCACGCCGGCGGTGGTGTTCGGCGCGCTGATCGGCGCGATGTTCTGGAATGTCGTCACCTGGCTGAAGGGCATCCCGTCCTCGTCGAGCCATGCGCTCGTCGGCGGCATCGTCGGCGCGGGCATCGCCCATGCGGGATTCGAGGGCATCCAGTGGTCGGGGCTCAACAAGACGGTCATCGCGATCTTCCTCTCGCCGCTGCTCGGCATGCTGCTTTCGATGCTCGTGATGCTGCTCAGCAGCTGGGCGTTCCGGCGCTCGACCGCGAAATTCGCCGAGGTCACGTTCCGCCGCTTGCATCTCGTTTCATCGGCCGCCTATTCGCTCAGCCACGGGCTTAACGACGCGCAGAAGACGATGGGCGTCATCACCGTGCTGCTGTATTCGACCGGCTATCTGACCGGTGATTTCCATGTGCCCCACTGGGTAGCGATCAGCTGCTATATCGCGATCGGTCTCGGCACCTTGTCGGGCGGGTGGAAGATCATCGAGACGATGGGCGGCCGCATCACCAAATTGTCGCAGCATCAGGGCTTTGCCGCTTCGACCGGTGGGTCGATCATGGTGTTCAGCGCCAGCCTGCTGGGTATACCGGTGTCGACGACCCATACGATCACCGGCAGCATCATCGGCGCCGGTGTCGCGCGCCGCGCAAGTGCGGTGCGCTGGGGCGTGGCGAGCAACGTCGTCGTCGCCTGGTTCATCACCATCCCGGCGAGCGCGATCGTCGCTGCACTCTTCTATTCGCTTACGCGCCTGTTCTGATCATTTTGCCGGGCGATAATCGATGCTTGCCGCCCCGACCATGCGGACGGGGAGGTAGAGGCCATTGCCATACGCCTTGATCTCGCCGGTTTCGAAACTGTCGACGCGGGTGCTGATGACGAAGTCGCCTTCGCGCCGCTGGTCGATCGCGCGGCGGATCTTGGCTTCGAGTTCGGTGAGATCGCGGGTGAAATTCTGGTTCAGCGCGTCGGCGATCATCGGCGCGAAATCGGGTTGCTGTGCCAAAAGGACGAAGATGTCGCCCTTGATCCCGTTGGTGTCGCCGTTGATGTGCAGGTCGGTGAAGCGCACCTCGGCCGATCCCGGCTTGTTCACCGGACGCGCGGTCAGCCAGACGCGGCCGCGCGTGGGCGCACGCTTCGCGCCGACCGGCAGCACGTCCATGTCGACCCCTACCGCGATCTTGTGGTCGGGAGCGCCATAGACGGCGACCTTGCCAAAGCGGGCATCGACGGGGCCGACGGCGGGCAGGTCGAACGGCCGCAGCGATCGTTTGGCGAGCGACCGCGCGATCACGGGTTCGAGCTGCGCATAATCGGCGATCACCGGCACGCGCACGTCGAAATGGGGCTTGGGCATTTCGCGCACCAGCTGCGGCAGCGGCGTCGGCGCCGGATTCTGCGGCCGGTTCGACACGAAGCTTTCGGTCACCGCCTCGACCGCGAGATTGAGGTCGAGCCGCAGGCCGTTGACGCGGAACCCGCCGAACAGGATACGCTGCGGCGTGACCCGCATCCACACCGGGGGATTTTCCCGATTGAGCTCGATCGTCGTAAACGCCTGGCGCCAGATATCGGCCGCCTGGGCGCGGATGTTGATGCGGGCGATCTCGCGATTCACTTCGCGCTCGACGTCGCGGATCACCGGACGGAGCTTTTCGTCGGCTTCGTCGGTGAAGGTGATGCGCTGGCCCAGAAAGTCGATGCCGGGCGGATTGGTCCAGCCATAGCTGATCCGCGCCTTGCCCTGCATCCGCCAGTCGCTGGTCAGATCGACGCGGACGCGCGCATGCGCCATGGCCGATCCAGTCGCGGTTTCGCCCTTCAGCACACCGCCGACGTCGCGCGCGCTGATCCGCGCATTCAGGGGCACATCGACGACGATCTCGTTTCCTTCGCCCCGCATGCGCAGCGCGCCGCGCGTGACCCGCCCGACGATGGTGCAGGGGATCGCCGGCGTCACCTTTACCTTCTTGCCGAACAGCTTCACGCGTTGCGGTTCGACGCAGGCCTTTTCGCGCCGGTTGATCGTCCACAGCGTCTTTGGGATCGCGCGTTCCAGTTCGCGTTTCAGTGGTGCGATGTCGGCATTGACCGGAACCGCGATCAGCGACGTCTGCGACGGGCTGGGCGCCGTGTCGGTGGCGTGCGGCGGCGCTTCGTCGCCACCCTTCGCAGGGTCGCAGCCGGCGAGCGTAGCCGCCAGACATGATGCAACAATCAGCCCCTTGATCGCGTGCATGGCCCCATTCCCGATCGATATCTGTCAGATAACATCGATCGGCGAAAGCCGTTCCAACAATTTGTGCGCATCAGGAAGAGGGCGATCAGCCCGCGATGACCCCGAACAGGTCGTGCTCGTCGGCATCTTCGACCACCACATCGACGATGTCGCCGGCTTTCAGCGTCGCGGCGACGTCGCGCAGATAGACATGCCCGTCGATTTCGGGCGCGTCGGCCTGGCTGCGGCCGGTGGCGCCGATGCTGCCTTCTTCGTCGGCTTCGCCCACTTCGTCGATGATGACGGCAAGCGTGCGGCCGACCTTGGCTTCAAGCTTTGCGGCGCTGATCGCTGCGGTCTTCGCCATGATCCGCTGGTAGCGTTCTTCCTTGACCTCTTCGGGGACCGGATCGGGCAGGGCATTCGCCTGCGCGCCCGCGACGGGTTCGAAGCGGAAGGCGCCGACGCGGTCGAGCTGCGCCTCGTCGAGCCAGTCGAGGAGATACTGGAAATCCTCTTCGGTTTCGCCGGGGAAGCCGACGACGAAGCTCGAACGGATCGCGATGTCGGGTGCGATCGCGCGCCATGCCTTCAGCCGTTCGAGCACCTTGGCTTCGTTCGCCGGGCGCTTCATCGCCTTCAGAACCTTCGGGCTCGCGTGCTGGAAGGGGATGTCCAGATAAGGCGTCAACAGCCCCTCGGCCATCAGCGGGATCACCGCATCGACGTGCGGATAGGGATAGACATAGTGGAGCCGCACCCACGGCGCGCGACCTTCGCCGGTCTTTAACTGACCGAGCTCGCGCGCGAGGTCGGTCATGTGCGCACGCACCTCATGGCCTTTCCATTCGCGCGGCTGGTGCCGGATGTCGACGCCATAGGCCGAGGTGTCCTGGCTGATCACCAGCAACTCCTTCGTCCCTGCCGCGACGAGCTTTTCAGCCTCGCGCAGCACCGCGTCGATGCGGCGGCTGACGAGCTTGCCGCGCAGATCGGGGATGATGCAGAAGGCGCAGCTGTGGTTGCAGCCTTCGCTGATCTTCAAATAGCTGTAGTGGCGCGGTGTGAGCTTCAGCCCGCCTTCGGGGATCAAATCAACGAATGGCCCCTGCGTCGGGGGCGCCGCCTCGTGGACCGCATCGACAACCTGTTCATATTGATGCGCGCCGGTGACCGCGAGAACGTTGGGGAAACGCGCGCGAATGACCTCCGCCTCGTTGCCCATGCAGCCGGTGACGATGACGCGGCCATTCTCCGCCATTGCCTCGCCGATCGCCTCCAGGCTTTCCTCCTTCGCGCTGTCGAGGAAGCCGCAGGTGTTGACGAGCACCACGTCGGCGCCGGCGTAGTCGGGCGACAGGCCATAGCCGTCGGCGCGCAATTTGGTCAGAATCCGTTCGCTGTCGACGAGTGCCTTCGGACAGCCGAGCGAAACCATGCCGACTTTCGGCTGGGCGGGGAGGGTCTTGATTGTCATGATCGGCCGCGCGCATAGGCGATTCTTGCGCCCTTGTCACGCGCCCGCTGCTTGGGCGTAAAGCCTAATCGGCTTCGCACGCCTCGCACGGGATGACTTCGACCAATATGTCGCCGCTCTGCAGGGATTTTGCACCCGCTTCCCAGAAGCCGATCGGCTGACCGCCGCGATAGATGCGCAGGCCGCGGCCGCCGCTGGCAAGTTCGTCGATGCTTTTGCCGATTTCTTCGGGGTGCACCGGACGCTCGTTGAGCTGCACCTTGCCCGATACCGAGGCCAGGTCAGCCATATAGTCGGCGATGTGCGCACCCTGCGCCGATCCGGCGAGCAGCAGTCCAGTGAAGCTGACCGGGTTGATGACGTCGTTCGCGCCGGCCTGGCGCGCGAGCAATTCATTGTCCTGGGTACGGATGACGACGCTGATCGGTACCTGCGGAGCAAGATGGCGGACGGTCAGGACGATCAGGATCGAGGTGTCGTCGCGTCCCGCCGATACCAGCACCGAGCGGGCCTGGGCGATCCGCACGTCGAGCAAGGTTTCGTCGCTCGACGCATCGCCCTCCAGCACGTTGCAACCCATCGCTTCGGCGGCATCGATGCGCTGGCGCGACGGATCGATGACGACAATGCAAGCGGGATCGGTGCCGCGCGCGATCAGTTCGTGAACCGCCTCGCCGCCGCTGACGCCGAAGCCCAGAACGACGATGTGATCGGTGAGTTTTGCCTGGATGCGAGCCATGCGCCATTTTTCCCATGTGCGTTTGATGACGAAACTATAGGCCGTGCCGACGAAGATGAAGAGCACGGCGATGCGGATCGGGGTCACGATCAGCGCCTCGATCAGGCGCGAGCGGTCCGATACCGGCGCAATATCGCCAAATCCGGTGGTCGTGACCGAAATCATCGTGAAATAGACGACGTCGAGGAAGCTGATGTGGCCGTCGTGGCTGTCCTTCAGTCCGGCGCGATCGATCCAGTGAACGAGGACGACGAAGGCGATCAGCAGGAAGGCAAGGCCGAGCCGCGCGGTTACATCCGCCCAGACGGGCCATTTGCTCGCGCGGCGCAGCGGTTGAAACCGGTGCTGGAGCTTCAGTCGGTCGGACGGTCGACGGCTCATCGCGGCGGCAACTGCTTCATCGGATCGACGGGTATCCGATTCTTGCGGAGCTGGAAATGGAGTTGCGGCGATTGCACCTGTCCGGTGGCGCCGGCGAGGCCGATCACTTCGCCCGCCTTGACCGCCTGTCCCCGCTGGACGTCGATCTTGGCCGCATGGCCATAGGCGCTCATCCAGCCGCCGCCATGGTCGATCAGGATCAGGCCGCCATAGACCGCAATCTGATCGCCGGCATAGGCGACGACCCCGGCCGCCGCGGCATGGATCGGCGTCCCGCGCGCGGCGGCGATGTTGATCCCGTCATTGACCTTGCCGGGGGCAAGCGGGCCGAAACGTGCGATCAGCTTGCCCTGCAGCGGCCATTGGAAACGACCCGAAAAGGCGGCGGGCGGCGCGATGGCGGTGGTGATGGGCGCCCGCGGTGCGGCGCTGGCGGCGGCGGGACGCGTTTTGGCGGCGAGTGCGGGCTGGCTTCCGGTCACGATATCGTCGATGTCGAGGCGGAAGGCGGCGGCGCGCGCGGCGACATCGACCTGTTCCGGTGTCAGCGGCCGGGCCGACGCGGGCAGGCGCAAGCGCTGGCCGACGCGCAGGATATAGGGCTCGGCAAGCGCGTTGATCGTCACCACCTCGCCCCAATCGACGCCATAGGCATGGGCGATGCCGATGCCGGTCTCGCCCGCGGCGACGCGGTGGTAGCGCCCCGCCGGAATCCGAAGTTGTTGCCCAGGGCGCAGCGTATAGGGCGGCGCAAGGTCGTTCTCCATCGCGATGGCCTCGGACCCCGCACCGGTCATCGCACCGATCGCGCGCAGCGTGTCGCCGGGGCGCACGATATAGGTCGAGGCGGCAATATCGCGGGCGTTGGCTGCGACTGGCTGAAGCGTCCAGGTCGGTCGCGCGTCGCCGCCGACAACCTCCCCAAGCGAACCGCGCTCGAAATCGGAGGCCGGCGCCTTATGCGCAACCGAAGAGGCGCGCGGAGCCGGAGCGGTGGTGGCCGGAATACAGGCCGACAGGAAGAGGGCGCCGGTCAACGCGCCGATATAATGATGAATTTTCCCCACTGCGTCCCTTTGGCAGAGCCGCGCGGGGAAAGCTACTATGGTTAATCCGAAGCCAGCCCGGCGGCATAGGCCCCGCGCAGCGCGGCGAGCGAGGCATCGTGGGTGAGGTCGAGCTGCAGCGGGGTCACGGCGATATAGCCATCGTCGATCGCCTCGAGGTCGGTGTCGTGGCCGGGCGAATGTTCGATCCCGTGCAGCCCGAACCAGTAATAACGATAGCCGCGCGGGTCGGTGCCCTCGACGATCGAACCGCGGCTGTAATCGTGGAAACCCTGCCGCACGACGCGGATGCCCTTCACCGCCTCGGCAGGGATGGCGGGGAAATTGACGTTGATCAGCGTGCGCGGGGTCATCGCCATGGCGAGGAGCGGCCGCAGCACCTTGGCGCCCCACGCCTCGGCCGCCTCGAATGGGACGGCGTCACCCATGCCCTCGCGGGCATAGACCTGGCTCAGCGCGATGGCGGGGATGCCCGCCAGCGCCCCCTCGATCGCCGCCGAAACGGTCCCCGAATAGGTGATGTCGTCGCCAAGGTTCGCGCCGCGATTGACGCCCGAGAGGATCAGGTCGGGCTTTTCGGGCATCAGCTTGCCCATCGCGATCATCACCGAATCGGTCGGCGTGCCGGTGCACGACCAGCGCCGTTCGCCATGCTCGCGCACGCGCACCGGACGCGAGAGGGTGAGCGAGTGGCCGGCGCCCGACTGCTCCTCTGCCGGGGCGCAGATCCAGATGTCGTCGGAAAGCTGGCGCGCGATCGCTTCGAGCACCGCCATGCCGGGGGCGTGATAACCGTCGTCGTTGGTCAGAAGGATGCGCATGTCTTTTCCAGGCTTTGTGTCATTGCGAGGAGCGCAGCGACGAAGCAATCTCCAGCGGAATATCTGCGCTTGGTCGAAGGCTGGAGATTGCTTCGCTGCGCCCGCAATGACGGATCAGGGCACCAGCCGCGTGATCCCGCCCATATAGGGCAAGAGCGCGGGCGGAACATCGACGCTGCCGTCGGCTTGCTGATAATTTTCCAGGATGGCGACGAGCGTGCGCCCGACCGCAAGCCCCGACCCATTGAGCGTATGAACGAATTCATTCGCCTTGGCGCCGTCGCGGCGGAAGCGGGCGTTCATCCGGCGCGCCTGGAAATCGCCGCAGTTCGAGCAGCTCGAAATCTCGCGATAGGCGCCCTGGCCCGGCAGCCAGACTTCGAGGTCATAGGTCTTGCGCGCCGCAAAGCCCATGTCGCCCGCACATAGCAGCATCTTGCGATAGGGCAGGCCGAGCGCTTCGAGCACCGCTTCGGCGCAGCGGGTCTTGCGTTCAAGTTCGGCGTCCGCATCCTCGGGCCGGACGATCGAGACAAGCTCGACCTTCCAGAACTGGTGCTGGCGGATATAGCCGCGCGTGTCGCGCCCCGCCGATCCGGCCTCCGACCGGAAGCAGGGCGTGAGCGCGGTCATGCGGACGGGAAGGTCGGCTTCGGGCAGGATCTCTTCGCGCACCGCATTGGTCAGGCTCATCTCGGAGGTCGAGATCAGCCAGCGACCGTCGGTGGTCTGGAACAGGTCTTCACGGAATTTGGGCAACTGCGTGGTGCCGAACGCCGCCTCGTCGCGCACCATCAGCGGGGTTGCGCATTCGACATAGCCCGGCTCGCCCGTTTGCATGTCGAGCATGAACTGGCCGAGCGCGCGTTCGAGTCGCGCCATCTGCCCTTTCAGAAAGGCGAAGCGCGCGCCCGACATCTTGGCCGCGGTTTCGAAATCCAGCCCCAGCGCGGGACCGAAATCGGCATGTTCGCGCGGCTGGAAATCGAAGCTGCGCGGCGTTCCCCAGCGCGCCATTTCGACATTACCCTCTTCGTCGAGGCCATCGGGGACGTCGTCGGCCGGCAGGTTGGGCAGCGCCGCCAATATGTCCTGCAGTGCGGCGAGCCGGTCGCGTTCGGCCTGTTCCTCTGCCGGGAGCTTTTCCTTGAGCGCGGCGACCTCGCTCTTGAGCGATTCGGCACGATCCCTGTCACCCTGTGCCATCGCCTGGCCGATCAGCTTCGATGCTTCGTTGCGGCGCGCCAGCGATGCCTGGATCGCGGTCTGGAGCGCACGCAATTCGGCGTCGGCGGCGAGGATCGTCGCGGACATGGGTTCGAAGCCGCGGCGCGCGAGGCCGGCGTCGAAAGCTTGCGGGTTTTCCCGGATCAGGCGGATATCGTGCATCGCCGCGCTATGGCGTTGCTGCCTTCGCGGCGCAACCCTGCGCGGATATCATCGGGACGCAAAAAAGGGGGCCACCCCTAAGAGTGGCCCCCAGAAGGTGGTCTGGGTCTCCCCCCCCATGACCTCCAGTGGATTCGTTAGGCCGCGTCAGCTTCGTCGCCGTTGCGATTCGCGGCGCGGCGGCGCGCGACGAGCGCGGCTGCTGCTGCACCGAACAATAGCATCATCGGAGGCGCAGGAACAGGGGTTGGATCACCGGACGATCCGCTGCTCGTGCTGCCGCCGGAACTGGACGACGAGGATGAGCTCGACGAGCTGCTGCTCGACGAAGATGACGACGACGAGCTGCTGCTCGATCCGCCGAAACTGCTGCTGCCACCGGTCGCGCCCGACGAGGTCGCTCCGCTCGACGAACTGCTGCTCGATGAAGAGGAACTGCTGCTCGACGACGAGCTTGAGGAGCTGCTGCTGCCCGAACCGCCCGAGCTGCCCGAGCTTCCGCCGTGCGACGACGACCCGCCGTGCGACGAGCTGCCGCCTTTCGACGAGCTGCCCCAGCCAGAGCTGCCATGCGAGGAGCCGCCTTTCGACGAACTGCCCCAGCCCGAGCTGCCGTGCGAGCTGCCACCGCCCGACGACGACGAGCTCGACGACGAGGAAGAAGAGGAGGACGAGGAACTCGACGACGAGCTGCTGCTCGATGAGGAGGAACTGACATTGCCCGACGAGGTCGAAACGCCGCCGGTCGAGGTGCTCACGCCGCCCGTGGAGGTCGACACACCGCCGGTCGAGGTGCTTACGCCGCCGGTCGAGGTCGACACGCCCCCGGTCGATGTGCTCACGCCGCCGGCCGACGTGGCCCAGCCGACGCCCCCCGCCGGGCCCGCCACGCCGCCGGTCCACCCCGCGCCGCTGCCCCCGCCCCCC
>OFTY01001221.1_pt1 | contig 12186 bp, 19 predicted proteins | sample 1775061 | NCBI WGS metagenome assembly OFTY01 (sample SAMN08195773, study PRJEB24354) | sludge metagenome | isolation source: sludge from phenol fed wastewater aerobic bioreactor B | place: India: Nagpur | collected 2016-09-16 | reverse complement strand
CTATAACAATGACCGCATCCTCTTCGACCTGCCGATCAAGCCGGCGCCGGGCGCGAGCGCCGACGGCAGCGGCGACGCGCCGGCGGGTGCGATGGCCGGGATGGCGCATGGCTCGATGGACCATGGCGCGGCCAACACGGACGCGGCGAAGAAGTAAGCACCCGTGGCGCGGCCGTCGCGGCTCCTGACGGCGGGCGAAATTGCTCTGGCGCGGTCGGTCTTCGGCGATGCGATCGCCTATGACCGCGTGCGCATATGCCACCACAAGTGGATATTCTTCCAGCCGCGCCGCGTCGTGATGGCGCCGATGGGGTCGCTGCATTTCCACCCGCATGGTGACTTATACTGCGACGATTTCGCCGCCGCCTCGCGGTCGCTGAAGGGCCTGTTCCTTCACGAAATGACGCATGTGTGGCAGGCGCAGACGCGCGGGCGCTGGTATCTGGTGCTGATGCGCCACCCTTTCGCGAGCTATGGTTACAGCCTGAAGCCCGGCTGGCCGCTTGCACGCTACGGGCTCGAACAGCAGGCGGAGATCGTGCGCCATTACTGGCTGCTTACCCAGGGCGCGACGATCGCCGGCGCGCCGGGGGCGGAGGCGTATCGCGCGATCCTGCCGTTCGCGGACGGCGGGGCAGCAGCATAGGCGCCGCGCCGCGCGTCAGGCGGCGATCAGCCGGAACTGTTCGCGAAAATCGGCGTCGCTGTCGATACGGCCGCGCATCGGGGTGACGACATCGCTGCCGTCACCCTCGCCCTCTTCGAACAGCGCACATGCAACGTCTCGGCCGCGCGCGACGCTGTAGCGCTGCGCGATCTGCCCCGTGGGACGGAAGCCCAGCTTGCGCAGCACCGCGCCCGACGCCGGGTTGTCGAGGAAATGCCCCGCGGTCAGCTTCGGCAATTGCATCGCGCGCGCGATCCGGACGAGCTGGCGGCCGGCTTCGGTCGCAAAGCCGAGGCCCCAATAGGGGCGGGCGATCCAATAGCCCATTTCGAGCGGCCCTTCGGGGCTCGGCGCGATGCCGCAGCCGCCGACGAGGCGCGGGGCGCCGCCGGTGCGCGCGAAAATCAGGAAGCTCGGCTGCGCCGGGTCGACCGGACGGCCAAGGAAGTCCTGCGCCTCGTCCATGCCATAGGGCCAAGGCGCGCGCGCCAGGTTGCGCACCACCGCTTCCTCGCCGATCGCGCGGGCGAGTGCGGGGGCATCTTCGAGCCAGCCGGGCCGCAGCAACAGTCTTTCGGTACGCGCAAACATTTTCGTCACTCCCATTTGCCTGTCGCCGTGGCGCCAGATGGTGACGCTTTGACGACAGTCGATATGCGAGGGAGATGGATGGCCCCGTTTTCGCGCCGGAAATTCAAAGGGACCGATGGAGGTCCGAATTCCGGGCAAGAAAAAAGGGAGACCGGGGGCGACCCGTCTCCCTCTTTTCGAACTTTGTTCCCGCCTGGGCGGAAAGGACCGTTCCGGGTCGTCCCTTGGTGGACGACCCTGGAAGATCGTCCTTATTCGGCGGCTTCCGCCATGGCGTCGACCGACACATATTTGCGGCCAAGCTTGCCATCGTGGAATCGGACGCGGCCGTCCGCGGTCGCGAACAGCGTGTGGTCCTTGCCGATGCCGACGTTGACGCCCGGGTACACTTTGGTGCCGCGCTGGCGCACGATGATGTTGCCGCCGATCACTTCCTGACCGCCGAACTTCTTCACGCCAAGGCGCTTGGCCTGCGAGTCGCGACCGTTGCGCGACGAACCGCCTGCTTTCTTATGTGCCATGACCTAAACTCCTTGTTTCGTTCTTCAGCCGAGCCGCGTGATCGCGCTCAGGCGTCCTTCTTGGGGGCCGCCTTCTTGGCAGCGGGCTTCTTTTCGGCGGCAGCTTCGGCCTTGGGCGCAGCGGCCTTCTTCGGCGCAGCAGCCTTCTTTTCGGGCGCGGGCGCAGCGGCGGCTTCTTCGGCCTTCGGCGCGGCTTCCTTCTTCGGAGCGGCCTTCTTGGCTTCGCCGATGGCGGTGATGCGCAGCAGCGTCAGCGACTGACGGTGGCCGTTGCGGCGGCGATAATTGTGCCGGCGGCGCTTCTTGAAGACGATGACCTTTTCGCCGCGGGTCTGGGCGATGATCTCGGCCGAAACGGTCAGACCCTTCGCATCCTTCACCTCGCCGCCGTCACCGGCCAGCAGAACGTCACCAAGCGACACGGTGTCACCGGCTGCGCCTTCGATCTTCTCGACGGCGATCTTGTCTCCAGCGGCGACGCGATACTGCTTGCCGCCCGTGCGCACGATTGCGAACATGGTCTTCCATCCAATCAGAAACTAAAACACCCGCGCTCCCGGTCAGCCGCCGAAGCGACCGATTTTTCCGGCATGCGGGAAAGTCAGCGCCACTAGCGGCGAACGGCGATGCTGTCAACCGCATATTTCCGCGCTTTTCATCGCGAAAGGGGCGGTTCGGGGCGCGCGGCGCCGCTCCTCCGATTCGGCTTGCTGCGATGCGTCTGCGCCCATATCAGGGACGGCGATGAAGCCAATCCTTGCAATCCTGCCGCTGATGGCCGCAATCCCGCTGTCGGCCTGCGCCGCTGCGCAGGGCGGCGACTATCCTTCGCTCGCGAAGCGCCCGGTCGAGGGACGTTTCGACGTTGCGCCGCCGTCGGTCGTCGTGCCGCCGCCGGGGCCGCTGCCGACCGATCTGGCCGGGCGGCTGGCGCGCTGGGAATCGGACGCGGCGGGCGCGCAGCAGGCCTTCGCGCGCGAGCGGGCGCCGACCGAGGCCGCCGTCGCCGCAGCGGGCGGCGCGGCGATTTCCAGCGAAAGCTGGGTCGTGGCGCAGCAGGCGATCTCGCGCCTTCAGGCGACGCGCGCACCGCTGACCGACGCGCTTGCCGACATCGACCGCCTCTATCTTGAACGCAGCATCGCCGAATCGGTCGACGGGCTGCCCGAAATCTATGCGCTGCGCGACAAGCTCGCGGCGATGCTGGCCGCGCAGGACGATGTCCTGACCACGCTCGAGCGGCGGCTGCCGGGGCAATAGCTCAGTTGTTGAGCCCGTGCTTTTTCAGTGCGTGGCGGATCTGGTCATAGCTCAGACCCAGCGCTTCGGCGGCGACCTTCTGGTTGAAGCGGCAGCGCGCCATCGTGTCCGACAGGATTTGCCGTTCATAGGCATCGACCGCCGCGCGCAGATCGCTGACGGCGCCGCCGGTGGGCGGGGCCGGGGTTGCCATTGCGCTATCGTCACCGGGCGCAGCCGGGGCAGGGGGCGCCGCGTCGGCCTTCGCCTGCGTCTTGCGCGCTACGGGCTGCCAGGGGCTGGCGAAGGGGTCGAAGCTCAGCGCATCGACCGGGCGCGTCGGGTCGGCCCAGCGATAGATGGCGCGTTCGATGACGTTGCGGAGCTCGCGCACATTGCCCGGCCAGTCGTGGCCATCCATCGCCGCGAGCGCGCGCGGGCCGAAACCCGGCCATTCGTCCCAGCCGAGCACCGCGGCCATGCGCTGTCCGAAATAGGTGGCGAGCACCTCGATATCGCCTTCGCGCGCGCGCAACGGGGGCAGGGTGATGACCTCGAACGACAGCCGGTCGAGCAGGTCGGCGCGAAAGCGGTTGTCATCGACCAGCGCGGGCAGATGCTCGTTGGTCGCGGCGACGATACGAACGTCGACGCGGATCGGACGCGACGAACCGACGCGCGTCACCTCGCCATATTCGACCGCGCGGAGCAGCCGTTCCTGCGCACCCATCGACATGGTCGCGAGCTCGTCGAGGAACAAGGTGCCGCCGTCGGCTTCCTCGAAGCGCCCTGCGCGCGTCTTCGTCGCGCCGGTGAACGCCCCCGCCTCGTGCCCGAACAATTCGCTCTCGATCAGCGTCTCGGGCATCGCGGCGCAGTTCATGATCACATAGGGCCGGTCCCACCGCGCCGACAGGCGGTGCAGACGTTCGGCGATCAGTTCCTTGCCGGTGCCGCGCTCGCCGATCACCAGCACCGGACGGTCAAGCGTCGCCGCCTGGCTTGCGCGTTCGACCGCGTCCTGAAAGGCGACCGACTGGCCGATGAACTGCGTTTCGCGCTCCATTCCCAATCATTGGCAAAATTTCCCGCTGATTGGCAAGCCATTTTGTGCGGACGGGGCGATTCCGTGTGAAGTTAGGCGCTTTTCCGCCGCTTTCGGCAATTGGCACGCCTCCTGCAGAGATATTTGCGAACCGGCGCAGAAAGCTCCGGTGCAGCGAAAAACAGGAAGGAACGATCATGAAGACGCTGTTTGCCCAGACTGCCACTTTCGCGCTCAGCGCGGTCGGTGCGCTGGCCATCCTTGTCGGGGTGATCGATCATCCGCAGGTCGTTTACGACGTCGCTGCTGCAACCCCGGCGGTCAGCCTCGTGGCCTGACCGAAAACTGGTGCCGGGGCACTCTCCCCCCTTGCCCCGCCCCGGCACCAGCCATTTTCGACGAATTTCGACAGGAGTTTAGACATGGGTATTTTTTCACGAACCCGCGACATCATCGCCGCCAACGTCACCGATCTGCTTGACCGGGCCGAAGATCCCGAAAAGATGATCCGCCAGATCATCTTCGAGATGAACGAAACCCTCGTCGAAGTCCGCGCCTCGGCCGCCCGCACCATCGCCGACCAGAAGGAAATGCGTCGCCACATCGCGAAGCTCGAAAGCCTTCAGGACAGCTGGAAGGAAAAGGCCGAACTGGCGCTGTCGAAGGATCGCGAAGACCTGGCCACCGCCGCGCTGGTCGAAAAGCAGAAGGCCGGCGACATGGCTGAAAAGCTGAAGGCCGAAATCGCCGTGCTCGACGATGCGCTCAAGGGCTATGAAGCCGACATCACCAAGCTGCAGAAGAAGCTCAGCGAAGCGCGCGCGCGTCAGTCGAGCGTCGTCAATCGCCTCGAAAGCGCCGAAAATCGCTATCGTCTGCGCGAAATGACCAATGGCGACCGCGTCCAGGATGCCTTCTCGCGCTTCGAAACGCTCGAACGCCGCGTCGACGAAGCCGAAGGCCGTGCCGACGCGCTGGGCCTCGGCTACAAGAAGTCGCTCGACGAAGAAATCGCCGAGCTGCAGGCCGCCGACAAGGTTGCCGACGAACTCGCCGCGCTGAAAGCCGCGCAGGGCAAGAACTAAGGAGCCGGACCGATGGAAGAAGTGATCATTGTCCCGATCGTCATCGGCACGCTCTTCCTCGGTCTGCCCTGGCTGATCCTCCACTACATCACCAAGTGGAAGCAGGCCAAGACATTGACCGGAGAGGATGAACAGCTGCTCGACGAAATGTATGACACGGCGCGCCGTCTCGAAGCCCGCCTGCATACCGTCGAACGGATCATCAGCGCCGACCATCCCGATTTCCGCCCCGCGGTTCGCAGCGATGAAGATCTGGCGCAGCTTGAAAACATCAGCAGGAGGAACTGAGATGTCCGCTAGCCGCACGAAATTCTATCTCGACAAACAGAACGCCAAATGGAGCGGCGTCTGTGCGGGCATCGCCGACTATAGCGGGATCGACGCCCTGTGGGTCCGCGTCGGCGCGGTGCTGCTGACGCTGATGGGGGGCTTCCCCTGGACGCTGATCGCCTATTGGCTCGTCGCCTGGATGGCGCAGCCGAAGCCCTTCGCGCTCTATGGCTCGCAGGAAGAGGCGAAATTCTGGCAGGGCGTGCGCTCGAACCCCAGCGCCTCGACCCGCGACATCCGCTCGCGCTTCCGCGACATCGATCGCCGGCTTGCCGATATCGAACTTTACTACACGAGCCACAACCGCCGCCTCGCCGACGAGATCGACGCACTGCGCTGATCCCGGCGACGCCCGGAACCATGGCAACAGGGAGTTGAAACATGAATTTCGGTGGTCCCGCTTTCGTCCTCGCCATCATCGGCATCTCGATGGCCGGCTGGATGTTCACCACCTGGATCCGCGCCAAACACGGCTATCCGGTTGAAAATGAATGGGGCGGCACGGTTCATCGAACCGACGCCGACGCTGATCGAAAAATCGCACTGCTGGAAAGCGACAATGCCAAGCTCGCCGGCAAGATCGTCCGGCTGGAGGAACGCATCTCGGTTCTCGAACGCATTGCGACCGACACCAACGGACAGGCGGCGCAGCTCGCCAGTCAGATAGACAGCCTGCGCTGAGGGGAATAACTATGGACTTCATCATCCTGAAGGAAGCAATCGCGCCGGTCGCGGCGATCATCGGCCTCGCGGCAATCGGCGGCTGGATTTTCACCACCTGGTTGCGCATCAAGCACGGCTATCCGCTCGAAAACAGCTGGGGCAAGGCGATCTATCCCAAGACCAGCGACGAGGCGATGGAGCGCGTCAAGCTGATCAGCCAGGAAAATGCCCAGCTTCGCGCCGAACTCGGATCGGTCAAGGATCGCCTGGCGGTGGTCGAACGCATCGTCACCGACGAAGGCCACCGGCTGGAGCGCGAGATCGAGGCGCTGCGGCGTCCGGCGAACTGAGGAAGGAGCAGCCGTCATGAGCGACACCATCTGGATCCTGATCCCGCTTGCCCCCTTTCTCCTCGGCGGCTTCGCCATCTGGTCGAAGCACCAGCAGAAGATGATCGAGAAGCAGTCCGAACTCACCGCCGAAAAGGCCGCGCAATATGCGGCGCAGACCGAGCGGCTGGAAGCGCGCGTCCGCGTCCTCGAACGCATCGTGACCGACAAGGGAATCGACGTCGCCGACGAGATCGAGAAGCTGCGCGAAGCCCCGCTGAACTGACAAGACAAGACCGAAAGGATCACTCCCCATGAACCCCTTTGAAATGGTCATCGGCATCGTGCTGATCGTGACGATCGGCAGCATCGTCCGGGCGAAATATGGCGTCCACCGCGACCGCCGCGGCAACGAATATTTCGTCGGCAACGCGAATCAGGATGCCGAGACCAAAGCGCTGCAAGCCGAAATCCGTCAATTGAAAGAGCGCATCCAGGTGCTCGAACGGATCGCCACCGACAATAATCGCGCGGTCAGCCTCGACGAGGAAATCGAGAAGCTGCGCGATCGTTCGCACCCCTGATGTGACGAAGAAGGAGCCCTGTCATGGCCGCCATCACTTCTGACCTCGCAACCAATCTTGTCACCGCCGCGGTGGCGCTGTCCGCCCTCGGCATCGTCAGCCTCGCCGCGCTGCGCGGCTGGCGCGACTGGATCCAGCTCAAGCGCGAAGAACTCGCCGTCTGCCACAGCGTGGGCCAGGACCCCGCGGTGCCGAACGCCGGATCGCGGATCGAGATCGCCGACCTCAAGGAACGGCTGCGCAAGCTCGAAGCCATTGCGGCGGGAGTCGATCTTTGATCAGCCTGACGCCGCGAGAGGCTTTTCTTCCAACGCGCTTTCTGCCACGGCCGCGACCATGCGCAGCCTCGACGACATTTTCGAAGAATATGACTTCCTCGACGGCGACGATCGCTATCGCCTGCTGATCGATCTCGGTCGCGAACTGGAGCCGATGCCCGATCCGCTCAAGACCGACGCCACGCTGGTCCGCGGCTGTTCGGCGAGCGTCTGGGTCTACCCGCTGCCGCAGGACGGCGACCGGTTGCACTTCCTTGCCGACAGCAATGCCGCGATCACCAAGGGGATCGTCGCGCTCGTTCTCGCCGCGGTGCAGGACATGCCCGCGACAGAGGTCGCCGCGATGGACATAGCCGCCGCGCTCGACCCCTTCGACCTGACGCGCCAGCTGTCGTCGAACCGTACGCAGGGCGTCCCCAACATGATTGCCTTGGTCCAGGACACGGCGCGGCGCATTGCCGCGAGCTGAGCGGAACGGCGCAGACGGCCGCTAACGACCGGTTGCTGACATTTACGGCATCGTCATGCTGAACTTGTTTCAGCATCCATGGACTGAGCTTTCGTCCGGCGCAGCGCATGAGGAAATGGCGCACCATGGATCCTGAAACAAGTTCAGGATGACGAGAATCGAAAGGCTGGAATCCACCCCCAAAGCCGCCGCTACACTTGGGTCAAGCGGAACGAAAAAGGGCGCGGGAGTTTCCTCCCGCGCCCTGATTTTCGCGTACTGCCGAGGCCTTAGAAGCCGACGGTCAGCGTGCCGCTGATCGTGCGCGGCGCGCCGATCTGAGCGAACGGCGGCGACGACGTGCCCTGAGCGAGCGAGGTCGTGTAGCTGCCGACATAGAGCTTGTCGAACAGATTGTAGACGTTGAGCTGGAAGAAGGTCTTGTCGTTGAGACCCAGGAATTCCAGGCTCAGGCGCGCATCGAGGTTGACCAGCCAATAGGCATTGGTCTTGGCCGGATAGACTTCAACGCTGGTTCCATTGACCGTCGCCGTGACCGGCAGGTTGGTGTCGTAGATGTAACGGCCACCGGTGCGCTTCGCCGTGACGCCCAGTTCGACCGGGCCGAGGGTGCCGCGCGCCGAGCCACCGAAGGTGTAGGCGGGCGCACCCGATTCACGCTTGCCGGCGGTCGGTGCGTAAACCGGATCGCCATTGCCATCCACGCCCGACTGGACATCGTCCTTGATGTCCGACTTCATGTACGAACCGAACACATAGAGCGCGAGGTTCGACACCGGCTGATAGGCGATGCTGCCGTCGATGCCATATTTGTCGACGCGGCCGAGGTTGCGGTAGACGTTGCGTTCGGTGACGGGATCATAGGCCGAAGCCAGACGATCGCTGTACTTCGTGAACCAGCCCGAAAGCTGCGCCTGAACCTGACCGGTGCGATAGCGAACGCCGAGGTCGAAGTTATCCGACTTTTCAGGCATCGGACGCGCCGATGCGGTGTTCGGTGCAAAGAAGAAGGCGTTGTAAAGCGAGTCCGTGCCCGGAACCTGCAGGCCCTTCGAATAGTTCGCGAAGATCGACATGCGGTTGCTCGGCTTGAACAGCAGGCCGACGTTCGGAAGAATGTCGTCATACTTGAGCACGCGGCGCTGCGGACCCTGAACCGTCGGGTTCGCGGCCGCGTAGATCGCGTTCGAAGCGGCATTCTGACCGAAGCAATCGAGGAAGCCCGAGTCGCTGGTCGTGAAGCAGTAGTTGTTCAGGTCGCGCTTGAAGAAGGGCGCACGGATGCCGAGCGTGGTGACGAGCGAGCCGTCCATCCATTCGCCGCGATATTCGCCTGAAATCTGGTTCAGCGTCGCGTAGGACAGGCGGTCGCGCTTCTGCATGACGGTGCCGGTCGAATCGATCAGCGGATTGTTGACCGGGAAGACGTCAAGCGGTTCACCGTTCTGCTGGAGGCCCAGGACCTGACCCGTCTGACGGTGACGCGCACGGTCGAAGGTGTAGCCGATGCGAACGGTCTGACCGTCCGAAATATCCCAACGCAGGTTGGCGATCACGCCATAGCGGTGCGTCTGGGTCTGGCTCGGTGCGAGCAGCGTGACCTGATCGAGCAGGTCGCCGTCGCCGTTGAGGTCAACGCCGAAATAATAGCGGCCGCCGACGAAGCCGGGGATGTTCGTGCCACCGACGTTGCGGAGGTCTTCACGGCCGGTAACCGTACCGCCGCCGTTCGCCTTCACATACTGGTAGCTCGGATCGACCGTCAGGGTGAGGCCGTCCGACAGGGTGAACTTCGAAGCACCGCGGATGTTGCCCGTATTCGACGGGTTGTAGCGACGATCGAATTCGGTGCCGCAGCCGTTGGTGGAGTCAGGAGCGCCGGCCTGCGGCGTGTCGATCGTGCACGGATAGTTGATGTTATACTCGCGCTCGTCGGACGACTGCGGGAAGCCCGAGGGAACGGCGCGATCGTTACGCAGGCTAACCGAACCGAAGAAGTTGTTGCGGTTCTCGTTATAGTGCCCGGCAACCGAGATGAAGTCGCCGTTGCTGCCGATCGGCTGCCAGATGCGGCCGTTGAACTGCTTCTTGCGGACGCGGCCATAGTTGTTGAACGGATTGTCGTTCGATGCGCTCGAAGCCGAGATGAAGGCGCGGGTGCCGAACGGCGTGAATTCGCCGGTGTTGATCAGGCCGAAAACGCGGAAGAAGCTGTATTCGCCCGCCGAACCCGAGACCTTCACGCCGAAATCTTCGGTCGGGGTCATCGTGCGATAGTTGACGGTCGAGCCGGTTGCTGCGGCGGTCGGGCTGTCGACGTCGGTCGAACCGAGGTTGACGTTGACCTGTTCGATCAGTTCGGGATCGAGCTGCTGGTTCGAATAGATGGCATAGTTGCCCGAGTCATTGAGCGGAACGCCGTCGAAGGTCAGGCTGATGCGGTCGGCCGAAAAGCCGCGGATGGTCAGCTGACCGCCCGACGAACCATAAGCGTCGTTGTTGGTGAAGACGACGCCCGGGACCAGGTTGATGGTGTCGAGAATGGTCTGACCGGGGTTCTGACGCGCGATCACTTCCTGACCCAGAACCGACTTCGCCTTCGACGTATCGGGCGACTGGATGCCGGCGACGTCCTGCGCCGAGGTGCCGGTGACGACGATTTCGTTTTCGAAATCGACCGAGCCGGTCGACTGGGCAAAGGCCGGCGTGGAAAGCAGCGCAAGCGGAAGCAGCGCGGCGCCAGCGGCGAGCGTGTTTCGGAAATTCATGACAGGTTGTCCCCTTGATTGTGGCATTCGGCAGGCGCGCGGCTTGGGGCGCGCTTGACCTGCGAGCGCCCCTGAAGCCCGCATGTGGCACGATTGTGACAGCAAATGTGACAGTGCAAGCCGCATGGCCGCCCGGGCCCGGGGAAAGGTCAAAAAAGCGCGAATTTCCGTCGCTGCTGCAGAATTATCCACAGGCGGTGCTGCGTTTTTTCGCGCAACTGTTGCTGCAATGCAACATTGGTGGGAGCGAAACCGCGGCGCGGGGACGCGCCGCGACTCGACTCAGGCGGCGTCGCCCGCTTCCTTCGCCTTGTCGGCATAGACGCGCACCGGCGCCTTGCGGCCTTCGACGAACTCGAAGAAGCCGGCCGCCGAGCGCGGCGGCTCGCCCTCGCCATGGGTGGAGACGAGGATCAGCAGGTCCTGCTCTTCCTTCAGCCGGCGCGGCTTGTAGTCGGTCATGTCGGCGACGGTCGGCTCGATGCCCTTGGCGCGGGCCGCGGCGGCGAGCGCCTTGGCAAGGGCCGCGCTGTTGCCCGTCTCCGAGCCATAAAGGATGGTCAGCGTGCGCGTCGCGATGGCGGCGGGAGCGGCAGCCGCCCTGGCGCCGCCGTCCTGAAGGAACGCGGAGGCCTCAGCGCCGAAACCGCGCGCGGCATGATCGAGGCCGGCGAAATAGCCGCTCAGCCACAGCGCTTGGCCGGGCCGCAGCGAGGTGGCAAGCGCGCTGATCTGGTTCCACTGATCGACATTCAGGCCCGGTCCCGGAAACTCCAAAGCGGTCATGGCGACGATTCCAACGGTCTCGTTTGCAAGCTCGGACGGTCCCTGTCCGGAAAGCGAAAAAGAGCCTTTCCGAGGTGCCGACAAGGCACGTTTGCAGCGCCGAAAGGGAGGCTGACAAATGAATGATATTGCTAACTAGTGCAATAAAATTGCTGGAAAGCCGATCCTAGACGATCATTCCAAGGACCCGCAAAAGGGCGACGACTTTGTTCTTTCAGCGAAAAGTCAGGCAACCGGAATGTTGCGACAAAAAAATTTCGCGCACAGCCCGGTTTTGCGGCGCAAATGGCCGATTTCGGTCGCTCTGACGCTCGTCCGGCGAAAAAAGAAGGCGTAACCCGTCAGACGCAAGCGAAACGAAACAGCCATGGTAAGACGCAGATCGGGACCGAGCAGGACGGGTGACGCCGGCGGCGCAAACGACTTGGCCCCAACGCCCGACGGACCGGCCGCCGCAGTCGGCTGGAGCGATCTTTCCGCCGACGAACAGACCGCGCTGAAGCGCCTGAACCGAGGCCCCTACCCCGCCCTCGACGTCATGACCGCCGAACGTCTGCTGGCGCTCGGCCTCGTCGCGCGCCGCCCCGCTGGCATCGGCATCAGCCGCGCCGGACGGGAACTGGTCATCTCCACCCTCCTCGCAGCGCGCGAAGACGGCTGACACCACATTCAGAATTTTCACTGCCGGCGCTGCCGGTCGTCCACCGGCAGTTGTCTTCTCCTTTCAACCACAGATGAAATGTGCGGCTACGCGATGGGAGACGACACGACGGCCGCAGCATCCTCTACCGCCTATTTCATCACGTCCGCCAAGCCGCGCAGCGATTCCCG
>OFTY01001220.1_pt1 | contig 12199 bp, 8 predicted proteins | sample 1775061 | NCBI WGS metagenome assembly OFTY01 (sample SAMN08195773, study PRJEB24354) | sludge metagenome | isolation source: sludge from phenol fed wastewater aerobic bioreactor B | place: India: Nagpur | collected 2016-09-16 | reverse complement strand
TTATCATGAAAAAAACTTTTTCAGTTATAACCGAAGGAGTACTGTTTTTCCCCCTTCCAGCTTTGACGCATGGCCCACCGGCCATAATTGTTTCTACGGGAACCGTCGAAGTAGAAACTTAAAAATTCTTTCCATCTAGGATAGTACAGTCTGATGACGTACATAGTAACAAATGTAAGCATAGGGATATGGTTATAGGATCATCAAAAACAGGGCTGTCAGTATCATCCTGCACCCTTTCAGTGCAGTAGAATTTTCGTTTCTATACGTGGCATTTATAAGGCAATCGGCAACAGGAGTCAGTCACACGCTAAATAGATAGCGGATTTCAAATATAGTTGAAAATCATCAACTGTTTAATAACACTTATGTGTAGTTTTTAGCGGTGGATATAATAAGCGTTCGCCTGCGCCGTTGGCGTCACCACCAGGTCGTTAATGCATACATGCGGCGGCAGGGAGCAACAGTAGAACACTACATCTGCCACGTCCTGCGCGGTTAAAGGGGTAAACCCTTTATAGACATCTTTAGCCCTGGCGGCATCGCCTTTGAAGCGAACAAGGGAGAACTCTGTTTCAGCGGCTCCGGGGTGAACGGCGGTCACTTTGATATTGTACGGCAGCAGGTCGATGCGCATGCCTTGGGAGAGTGCATCTACGGCAGCTTTGGAAGCGCAGTAGACATTCCCTTTGGCGTATACGGTTTTCGCGGCGGTAGAGCCGATATTCACGATCTGTCCCTGTTGCCGGGCTTTCATCCATGGGATCACCATCCGGGATACATACAACAGGCCTTTTACATTCGTATCGATCATCGTATCCCAATCTTCCGTATCGCCTTCATCAATGGGGGAGAGGTCCAGCGCCAGGCCGGCATTGTTGACCAGCACATCCACAGCCCGCCAGGCTTCATCGAGGTTGCCAAGGATAGTTTCCACCGCTTCTTTGTTCCTTACGTCAAACACCAGCGGCATCACTTTGATCCTGTACTGCTGCTCCAGTTGTTGTTGCAGCTCTTCCAGCCGGGCCTCCCGGCGGCCGGTGATCACAAGGTGATAACCTTCTTTTGCGAACCGCTCGGCGCAGGCTTCTCCGAAACCGGCAGTGGCACCGGTGATAAAGGCAATTTTTCCAGGCTTCATGTGGTTTTTTTTATCGCAGCAAAGTTACCGTTCCTTTCTTGAAAATTTTCTTACCGTAGAGGTCAACGCCCTCAAGCACCCAGAGATAAGTGTCCACGGCCGCGGGCCGGCCTTTGTAATAACCGTCCCATCCATGACGGAAATCGAGGGAGCTGTACATCAGTTCTCCCCAGCGGTTGAAGATGCGGAAGAAATGATATTCCTTCATCCCTACGGGAATGAACCGGAAGTAATCATTCACGCCGTCCCCATTGGGGGTGAAGGCGTTGGGTACGTAGAACTGCGGGCCGGTGTAGTATTTGATGTGGATGGTATCGTATCCGTAGCAGCCTTGCTGATTGCTGACTTTGAGCACAAAGGAGATGTCCTGGTTCCAGGTGAGCAGAGGATCCCTGGCATTGGGATCGCTGAGGCCCGTGGGAGGCCACCAGGCATAGGTGTCCCCGCCCGAGCCCTGGAGGCGCAACGTCTCACCGCGCGCCAGAATGGTATCATTCCCGGCGAACGGGTTCACTTCATAGAGCCGCAGGTTCTGCGTGACCACGGCGGTACAGCTTCTGTCGGTCTGCAGGTTCAGGGTGACGGTGTACACATCGCCTTTAGGGAATCTGACGACCGGCCGCTGTTGGGAAGAAGTATTCGCATTCGTGCCACCAGGTATCCCGAAATCCCACTTCCGCGAGGTAATATGTCCATAACGGTAGGTGGATGTATCATTGAAATAAACAGGGTTCTCGCGGCAGAGGCCGTTAACGGTAAAGCCTGCATGCAAACCCGGATAGTTGTTGATACGGCCGATGGTACTGTCTGAACAGGGCAGGCCGGGGTTCACCACAAGTTTGACGGTATAGACGCCGGTGTCCGGGAACTGGTGGAAGAATACATCTCTGACGTAGGTAACGGTGTCTTTCCCGTCGGAAAAGGACCAGCGGTAGGTGGAGGTGAAACCTGCCGTACTGTTGTTGGTAATGGGCACAAAGAAGCCCAGCGTATCGTTGCAATGGTTCAGCAGGGAAGGGGTGGAGGCAATGATCTTCGTCTGGCAGTTGTAAACGGTGATCAGGATGTCTTTGTGATGTGTGCCCAGCAACTGCCCGGTCTTGCGGTCGTATTCGGATACGCATACGGACACTACAAAGCTTCCCGGCCTGTCCGGCACACCGGTGATGATGCCATTGTTGTCGATAGACATAGGTGGATTGCCACCCATCGGCGCTCCGCCGTGATAAGGCGGCCTGTAGCCGACTTCGGTGGTATATGGAGGCGGAGTGGCCGCTTCGTTGGGGCGTGTACTACCGCCTGCCAGTGCACTGCATAATGAGTACGTAAGGCTGTCGCCATCCGGGTCCGTAGCGTGATAGTTGTATCGCAGCGGAAGCCCGGAGCAGATCACGATCGCTTCATCTGTCCCGAAATAAGCACTGTTGTTCCACGGCCTGGATTCACTACCGGGAATGGTAGCATAGAAGGTGGAACCTTCTCTTTCTGAATTATAAATATTGGTGAGCGCTTCTCCACGGCAGCAGCGTTGATAGGTGATATAATAGCCTCCGGGTATAGGCGGCAGTTCCAAAGTATCGCTCACATAAAACGCCACTTCCAGGTAAATGGTTTGCGGAGAAAGACAGGGATTTTTGAGCGTATCACGCAAAGGGCGTGTATACTTTATCGTTAGCATTTTGGTCGGCAGCGCTGGCCGTCCGTCTACTGTGAATACGTTAAAGGGAACCGGGTTTTCGAAGTAGTCAATGCACCCCTGCCGGGTACCGCAAACAAAGTCTCCATTGCGGTATAGTTTCAGGGTCACCACATACCTGTAAGCCCCACTGGATGGGTTAAAACCAATTGTGCGATAATACAATTCCCCGCCAATTATATGGTAAGCGCTGACGGTGCTGAAAAGCAGGCAGCATACAACAACGTGGAGAACAAATTTGCCCATGGATAAGGCTTGTTGCTCTCTGAATTTACGGAAAATAAAGGGCTTCAGGAAAAATTACGAAGCCTCTCTGAACATAAAAAAGAAGATAAAGTGTAACGATGTGTCTATCTGATCAAAACTACTGTGCCCTTTTTTTGGATGGTTTGACCAACTTCATTGACCCCCTGAACGATCCATACATAAGTGCCTGCATCCATAACGCGGCCGTTCCTTTTTCCATCCCATCCCTTCAGGTATTCGCGGGTACTATATACCTCTTCTCCCCACCGGTTGTACACTTTGAAGAATTCCAGTTTGGTAACGCCCACGGGTATAGGCCGGAAAATATCATTGATGCCGTCACCGTTAGGTGTGAAGGCTGTGGGGACATAGATCTCCGGCCCGGACATAAAACGGACCCTGATATCGTCTTCTCCCAGGCATCCTTCTTTTGAATAAACCTTGAGATGATAAACGATCTCCCGGTTGAGATTTGTGATCGGATCAGGGATATTCGGATTGCTGAGCCCGTCTGGGGGAGACCAGCGATAAACAAGGCCGCCGGTGCCATGCAACTGGAAGGGTTGTCCTTTTGTAACGATCGTATCATTACCGGCAAATGCGGGCACAGGCGGAACTACGTTCACAACAACGGCTGCCTGTACAGGCTTCGGACAACCCAGTGTATCCGTTACCGTTACTACGTAAGTGGTAGTGTCCTTCGGCCAGACCAACGTGCGTGGTTGCTGCGGACTGGCAACAGTAGCTGTGGGCGTCCAGCTGTAATATGTACCGCCGCTGGCCTGCAGCCATATTTTTTCTCCATAACAGATCGTGGTATCCAGGCCGGCATAGGCGCGCGGCGGATCAACCGTGCGATAGCTGACCGTATCCCTGGCGAGACAGGTTCCCAGATTCGCCTGTAACTGATAAGAGACGGAGCGTGGGGGCGTTACTGTTATCTTCTGACCGCGACCAACCACCTGCCGGGTATCGATCTGCGTCCAGGTGAAGGAATAAGGATGATCTGACCGGGCCACGAGGTCCACCGGATCTCCTGTACAGATGGTAGAATCAGCCGGCGCTTTGATGATCAGTTGTCTCACAACATCGATTTTGACGGTCTTGCTGTTGATACATCCCGTTTGATCGGTGAAGGTCACGGTATAGGCTGTATCCTTCTTAGGCGTAACATAAGGTGTGGGGGTTTGCTCTCCGGTGATGTTATACAGGGGGCGCCAGGAGTAGGAGCCGGTCAGCTCACTCTCGGCATGCAGCTGCAATCCGTCATAAAAGCACAATAAAGTATCGCCGGATGCGGTGAAAGGTGGTTTGTCGTAAATGCTGATCTTGTTCGAGATACTTTTTTCACATCCTTTGGTAGTGCGCGTAAAGAGGCTGATGGTGTAGTCTCCCGGCCGGGTATATTGCCAGGTTGGACTGGCAAGATTGGAAGTGTCGTTCTGAAGGCCCGTTTCCCCGAAATCCCATTTGTAATATTCAATATTGCCGATATCGTTGCGGGAAGTATTGATGAAGTTCGTTGGTTTGGTAATGCAAAGCCCGGCGATAGCGAAAGAAGGCTTTAATACCGGGTATACTTTTACGGTGGAATACGCGCTGTCACCGCAGCTGCTGCTCCGGTCCACCATCAGTTTTACGCGATAAGTGCCCGTGTCTTTGTATTGGTAAGGGAACGTACTGCGGTCTGTGGTGGTAAGCGTATGGCCATCCCCGAAATCCCAAATGTATTCTTTGTTAGGGGTGCTGTTATTGATGAAGTTGATCACGTATCCGTCACAGTCTATGAACTTGTCCGGAAGGGAAGCTACTACCTGCCGCACGCAGTTCTCTACCGTGAACTGAAATTCCTTTTTATGCTCGCCGATATAGAGGCCGTTGCGGTATTCCCGGGCGGATACGGTCACGATATAGAGACCGCTTTTGGGCGCAATGCCGGAGATAACACCGGTTTTCGGATCAATGGTTACTTTATCGCCAAGCGGCTGACTGGCGGAGAAGGGGGATTTATAACTTACTTCCTGATAAGGTGGCGGGGGAGAAGTGGGAGGCTTGGGAACATCCCTGCTGGCGCCGTCATAGGCTGTTGAGAAAGAGTATACCAACGAATCCCCGTCCGGGTCCTGTGCGGCGTAGTTGTAGACGAACCGGTTGTTCGCACAAACGATCACTCCTTTCTCTGTATTGAAAACAGGACTGTTGTTGCTGTCAAAACCATTGGCCGTACCGGGTATCGTGGTGTAGTAGGTGGCGCCTACGTTATTGTTTTCTGAATAGATATTGGTAAGATTCGTTCTGCGGCAGCACCGCTGGAAGGTGGCAATGTAACCGGAAGTATTCGGGTCCAGGTCCACTACCTGGCTGTAGTAACCGATCTGGTAACAGATGTAGGGTGGGTTTACGATGCAGGGGTCTACATCGGTAGCAGTGTACTTTTCGACTTTGTTACGTGGTACACCGGACATATCTCCCACCTTTCTGCCTGTACCATCATACAGCGAGATGTCCACTGCGTCATCGAACTGTGCGGATGTAGCGTCGCAGCGAACGAATAATTTGAGGGTGATGCGGTATTGGTTCTTAGTACCGTTCTTTCCCAGGTAGGCATAGTACATTTCACCGCCAATGATATGGTCGGCCCTTGCAGCCAGGGACACCAGGCCCAATACAACTATTATCAAGAAGGATCGCAAAGCGGTTCAGTGGTTGTTTTACGATGCCCGTTGGCAAAAAGCGATAAAATGGTGCAGGATCAGGTTGCTTTCTTCAAATACTTCCAGCAGCCCGGTATGTCCTACGTCTTCAAAAATATGGATATCGGCAACCGCTGGCATGGTTACCTGTTCCAGAACGTTTTCAGGCGGTACTGCCTGATCTTCCTTCCCGATAAAAAATAATACCGGTACGTGGATGTCTTTTAATACGGCCGTACGGTCCGGTCTCGCCATCATAGCTTCATAATAAGCGATCAGCGTATCGAGGTTGCCCGGAAGCGCCGCTTGTACGTAATTGTCTACACGGACGGTCTGCTTTGCGCGGAAAGATGCGGAGAACATATTAGGAAGCAGTTGACGAAGGAAGGCTTCGGTACCGTATTGTTGCATCATCCGGATAGACTTCTGCCGCGCTTCTTTTTTCTCTTCACTGTCCGGCCTGGCGGTGGAGCTAAAGAGTCCCAATCCCTCCAATAGCTGCGGATGCTTTTCCGCAAAGGCAAGCGCCACATATCCGCCCATGGAATGACCGATAATGGTGATCTGGCTGATATTTTCCGCTACAAGGATGGCGTGAACAAATTCCGCCATACTTTCCATGGAAAGTGGTGCGGTGCGTGCGGACTTCCCTGTTCCGGGAAGGTTCGGCACCAGCACGTGATAATAAGCTCTCAGAAAAGCGGTCTGATGTTCCCAGGTAGCCTGGTTTTCTGCGAATCCGTGCAGCAGCATGACTGCTTTTCCCTGTCCTTCCGACCAGTAAGTTCCTTCCTGGCTGCCATTATGAATTGTTTTCCACATTTTGCCTGCGAATTGCCCGTAAAACAATGGTATATGCCAGCAGCAATATACAAAAGATCACGGGAGCTTTGGCGATGTATTCGCCGTATTTTACATAGAACGTCAGATCGGCGGAAGATGTTACGTGAAGTCCGATCACTCCTTCTTTCCAGTATGGCAGCGGGTCAATTACCTGGCCGTAGGGATCAATAAAGGCAGAGATGCCGGTATTGGCGCTTCGGGCCACCCAGCGGCGGGTTTCGATGGCCAGCAGCCTGGCGTATTGCAGGTGTTGCCGGTGCCCTTCCGTATTGCCCCACCAGCCGTCATTCGTGACCACGGCCAGCAGATTGGCGCCTGCCTTCACTTTTTGCGCTACAAAATCCCCAAAAACGGATTCGTAACAGATGGCAGAGAAGACGTTGGAGGATTTTTCCGGGCTGGTGAAAAGGTTGACCCCGGGTGTGAGGCCATAGCTTCCTGTTATGCCGCCGAGGTCCATGGCAAGGTTCTTCATGAACGGGAAATAATGTACATAGGGTGTAAGTTCTACGCCGGGAACAAGTTTGGCTTTGTGGTATATCTGTATTCCCTGTGAAGTATCTATCCGGATGGCTGCATTGAAGGCGTCATAGGCATTGCCATCGTTCAGCTGGCGGGCGGTAGGGGACACGCTTTCTCCGGCTTTGTACAACCGGAGGGTAGTAGCCCCGGAAATGATCTTTGCACGGGGATATTGCCGGAGGAAGTCCCGGATGCTGATGATCTCCGGCAATTGATTGAGCTCATGTTCCCAGGCACCCTGCGTAAAGAGCGCCGTTTCCGGCCAGATCACATAATCTGTTGAAGAGTCGGTTTTCTGCCGGGAAAGATCCAGCAGTTTTTGCAATTGCACCTGCGCGGAGCCTGCAGTAAATTTTTCATTATACGGATCGATGTTCGGTTGTACGATCACGATGTTCAATCCTTTGGATGGGTCCTGAACGGATTTTCGCTGGCCGGCAAAAAGGGAGAGCAGAAAGGGGATTGCCAGCAGTGCCAGCGGCTTCCAGCCCTCTTTTACCTGTACTCTTCCCTGCTGCCACAAGCGGTAAACGGCGATATTGGTCAGCAATATCCAGAGCGAACCGCCAAGGGTTCCGGTGTATTCGTACCACTGCACCCAGTCCGGATGTCCGGCAAATGCATTCCCCAATGTGAGCCAGGGCCAGCTTAGTTCCCAACGCTGATGGATATATTCAAAAGTGAGCCAGTAGACGATCAGCGCAAAATATCCTGTCGTTTTCCCCATCCTTTCCTTAGCGATCCTGTAGCCCAGCCAGGGGATGGACATTAACAGGGCATTGAAGGCGTTGGCGAAGATGCCGCTGACGGGTACGGTTGTATTGCCTACCCACCAGGTGGTGCCGGTATTCCATATCCAGAGCGCGAGGTATAGCAGGCCGAAATAGGCGGCACGGTTTTTCACCATATCCGTGATGGCCAGCAGCGGAACAAAGCCGATGAAGACCAGGAAGGTGAGTGGTGACGTAGGCCAGGCGGCCCACAGGATGCTCCCTGCGATGAGGCTGAGCAGCAGGGGGAGGCATTTGCGCAAGGTCATCGGCTGTAGTTCGGCGCTTCCTTCGTGATCACTACGTCATGCGGATGGTTCTCTTTCACGGTGGCGGCGGTGATCTTCACAAACTGCGCTTCCTGGAGCGCCTTGATATCCTTAGCCCCGCAATACCCCATTCCCGCACGGAGTCCTCCCACGAACTGCTGCACTACTTCAGACAGCACGCCCTTGTAAGGAACACGGCCAACAATCCCTTCCGGCACCAGTTTCCTGATATCGGCCTCCACATCCTGGAAATAGCGGTCTTTGCTGCCTTCCGCCATCGCCTCAATGGAACCCATTCCGCGGTAGGATTTGAATTTGCGGCCTTCGTAGATGATGGTTTCACCCGGACTTTCCTCCACACCTGCGAAGATGGAGCCGGCCATGATGGTAGAGGCTCCTGCCACGAGGGCTTTTACCATATCGCCGGTATAACGGATGCCGCCGTCTGCGATCACCGGGATGCCGGATTTCCTCAACGCTTCCGCGGCGTTCATGATGGCGGACAATTGCGGGAATCCTGCGCCAGTCACTACGCGGGTGGTACAGATGGAACCGGGGCCTACGCCCACTTTCACGGCGTCAGCACCAGCGGCTGCCAGCGCGAGGGCGCCTTCCGCAGTGGCGACGTTGCCGCCTATCACTTGTAATTTGGGGAAGGATTTTTTGAGTTTCTTCAGGGCTTCCAGCACATGAACGGAGTGGCCGTGCGCGCTATCCAGCGTTACTACGTCAACTCCCACATGAATGAGCGCGGCTGCGCGGTCCTGGAGGTCAGGCGTGATGCCGAGCGCTGCGCCTACGAGGAGGCGGCCGAAAGCGTCTTTGGCGGCATTGGGATAGCTTTGCAGCTGGAGGATGTCGCGGTAAGTGATCAATCCTACCAGTTTGCCCTGTTTATTGATCACCGGCAGTTTTTCGATGCGGTGATGCTGTAATATCTTTTCTGCTTTTTTGAGATCAGTACCTTCGGGAGCGGTTACGAGGTTGTCTTTCGTCATCACTTCGCTGATAAGCCGTTTGGTATTGGACTTTTCGAAACGAAGGTCGCGGTTGGTGAGGATGCCGATCAGTTTTTTATCGCCGTCAACGATGGGAATACCGCCGATGCCATTCTCGCGCATCATGCGCAGAGCCTGTCCTACAGTAGAATCGGCGCTGAGGGTGAGGGGATCGAGGATCATGCCGCTTTCGCTGCGTTTCACCTTTCTGACCAGTTCTGCCTGCTTTTCTATGCTCATGTTCTTGTGCAGAATACCGATGCCGCCCTCGCGTGCCAGTGCAATGGCCAGATTCGCTTCCGTCACCGTATCCATAGCGGCAGACACCATGGGTATGTTGATCCGGATGTTCCTGGTAAGTTGGGTGGAGATGTTCACTTCTCTGGGAAGCACTTCTGAGTAGGCCGGTACAAGGAGTACATCGTCAAAAGTAAGACCGTCTGCTACAAATTTCTGTTTGGATTTTCCCGCAGGCATATCGCAATTATTTTGGTATGTTTCTAAATAATTGCACGCAAATGTACGTCTTTTTTGTGGAATCAGAACAGCCGTTTTTTATCTGTTGATTAATTGATATGTATTTCCCGGCAGGGCCCGCAACACCGCGAGCATTTCCAGCTGCAGCAGGATGCCCGGTAGTTTCCGCTGGGGGAGGCCGCTGTGGTGGCGGATATCATCGATATGCAGGGCGTCATGTTCCTGCAGGATGCTTACCACCTGCTGTGCCTCCGGTTCGAGGTCCGGGAACAGTTGCTGCTGCAACGTTTGTGTAACAGTACCGGCCATCGGCCGCCAGTTCAACGCTTCCAGTACATCTGCGGCGGAGGTGACCAGTGCTGCTTTGTTCTGCCGGATCAGTTCGAGGCACCCGGCGGAATGGTCGTCGCCAATGCGTCCCGGAACGGCCAGCACATCCCGGTTATACCCGGATGCAATATCGGCGGTGATCAGCGATCCGCCTTTCAGTCCGCTTTCTATCACCAATGTGGCATCGCAGAGGCCGGCCACGATGCGGTTGCGACGGGGGAAGTTCTGCCGGTCCGGCTGCGTACCGCTGCGGAAATCCGTCAACAACCCACCCTGCTGTTGCATGGCCTGTGCGGTAGCGGCATGAATGGAAGGATACAGCCGGTCCAGCCCGTGCGCCAGCACGCCGATCGTTGGCAGGCTATGCTTCAGTGCAGCCCTGTGCGCGACGATGTCGATCCCGTAAGCCATGCCGCTCACGATGGTTACTGCTTCCCCGGCCAGCTCTTCCACGATCTTTTCACAGATGTCATGTCCGTATGCAGTGGGGCGGCGGGTGCCTACGATGGCGAGAACCCTCGGGGCCAGGAGATCCACCGCCCCCTTCGTATACAGCATCACCGGGCTGTCATAACAATGTTGCAGGCGCTTCGGATAGCCGGCGTCCGTATAGAAAACAGGCTTTATCTGCTGCCGTTCCAGGAAACTGATCTCTTCCTCCACCCGCCGGAAATCCGAGAAATGCCGGATGGCGGCCGCCCGCAACGTGCCTACACCAGGCGTCCGCTCAAGGTCCCGCTGCCTCGCGGTGAAAATGGCGGAGGCAGTACCGAACTGTTCCAGTAATCCTTTGGCTACAACGTCTCCGATCTGCGGAATGAAAGTAAGCGCAATGCGATAATGCAATTCCTGAAGCATGACTGAAGGGTTTAACAAACGATGCTATTCTAATATACAGCTTTTTACCGAAGTTTGCATGACATCTTTATCAGGATAAAATATTCGTTTATTCGTTTACGTTATATAGTGATCATATTGCTGGGACTGGCGGCCTGCAAAACCCCTCGCCCCACCGCCTCCTCATCCTCCCCCGTCACGCTCCTGACCCGGGGCCCCGCCTGGGCAGCCCTCTGGCTGTCAACGCTTTTCCCCAGAGGAGTGAAATGGTCTCCTGCGCAGCGGGATAGTATCGTGCGGGCGGCTTTGAAACCTATATACTAATCACCTTCAACTCCGTTCTCCTGTTCTGCGCACGACCAGCTTCGGTATCGTTCGTGTCTATCGGTTTGGTTTTGCCAAAGCCCTTCGCCTTCAGCCTGTTTGCCGCAATGCCATGCTCCACGAGATACTGCACCACGGATCTGGCGCGGTTTTCAGACAATACCTGATTATCCGCATCGCTGCCTACATTATCCGTATGTCCGCCGATCTCCACCTGCATGGCAGGATTGTCTTTCAGCAGGGCCACGAGCTTGTCCAGTTCCGTTGTGGAAGCGGGTTGCAGGGCATATTCCTTTGTGGCGAAGAAGATGTTCCGGAGTACAACGACTGCGTTGGCTTCCAGCGGTTGCAGCGGGATGTTCTTTTCAAAAGGCTGATCGCCTTTGGCTTCCTTCAGCGAGAAATTATCGGAATAGAAGAGGTACCCTTTCCTGTTCACGTTGAAGGCGTAGTCTTTTCCGGTGGGTAGCGGGACGAGGTAATCGCCGTTCTCGTCACTACGTATAGTCGCTATCGTTAGTTTCGTGGAAAGGTCCATCAGTTCCATCGCTGCCGTCAGTCGTTTATTCGTTTTTGCATCGTACACAAATCCTTTCACATACAAGGTGGGCAAAGGTCTGGCAGCTTCATACAATTCGAAGCTGTAAATATCAAGCGAACCCCGGGAGTCAGAACGGTCGGATGCGAAATAGGCTGTTTTACCGTCTGAGGATACAACAAGACTGCCTTCTTCTTCAATGGTGTTGATCGGATAACCGAGGTTGACAGGTGTTCCCCAGCTGCCGTCAGGCTGGCGGCGGGAGTAGAAGATGTCGAGCCCGCCATAACCGGGATGTCCGTCGGAAGCGAAGAACAACGTTTGCCCATCCGCGTGCAGAAAAGGCGTGGTTTCCCTGCCGGGAGTATTGATCGTGGGACCGAGCCGTTCCGCGCGGCCCCATTGCCCTTCCGGTGTACGGTGGCTGACGAAGATATCGGAGCTGGCATCCGGTGTTTGTCGCACGAAGTACAGGGATTGTTTATCCGGGGAAAGGCAGGGCTGTGATTCCCAGT
>OFTY01001219.1_pt1 | contig 12206 bp, 9 predicted proteins | sample 1775061 | NCBI WGS metagenome assembly OFTY01 (sample SAMN08195773, study PRJEB24354) | sludge metagenome | isolation source: sludge from phenol fed wastewater aerobic bioreactor B | place: India: Nagpur | collected 2016-09-16 | reverse complement strand
AGCCGACATAAAGCTCATCGATCTCGATCTGCCCGTAGTTAGGAATCTTCGTTCGCAGATGGTTTTGAAGACTGTAGGCGGTAATCCCAAGGAAGATGTCGATCAGTCGGTTGTAGCGAACCTTGGCGAGCAAGGCCTGCTCATCGCCGAGCGCATAATGAGAGATTATCTGCGGCGTAGCGTCCGGAATTTTGCGAACGAGGAGACCTTGGGTTGGCTCGATGTGAGCGAGGCGGCTTAGGCGGAAACGATACCTCGCATCGCCTGCGCCCAGGATCAGCCAGTAGCGGTCCTTCGGTTGCGTGTCCAAGATCGACTTAGGCAGAGCGCGTCGGTAGCGATACGTGTAGATCACGTCGCCGACATTCTTAGGAATTTTGACTTTCAATCGGGTGGCTGTTTTTGCGATCTCGTCGCGATCGAACTCGAATTCCGTCATTCCCATCTTGAAAAATCGCGCGAAAATATCTTCGATAACGCTCTTATACGCGCCAATCTGTTTTTTCTTCGCTGCCGGGGGCAGTTGATCCACGTCGAGTTCTTCGACAATGTCGTCGTTATCGTCTGCCATGAACCGCCTTCAACCGGTGGCGACCGGCCTCGATATCGGCTTGTTTGCGTTTTTTTGCACCGCTCTTACGGTCGCGTTTGGAGGGCGGCGCCTTCACACCGAAATGCTCCGCAGCTTCGGAAAGCTCCATGTAGAGCAATACCGGATCGCCGAGCTTCATGGCGCTCTGGGCTAGGCTTAGGTTACCTGAGGACGCTGTAGGAACGATACCCAACGCTTCGACTACTTTGGCGCCGATAGCTCGCGCGAGTGGTGGCGGCACCGCATTCCCAATCTGGCGCGCGCCATGCCATTTGGTGGCATGGAAGCGGAACCAATCGGGGAAGCCGTGCAGACGTGCCATTTCGCGCACGGTGATACAGCGGTTGTGCTCGTAATGGATTGGACGTGGACTTGTGAATGCACCTCTCGCGCCGTCGGTGCCGGCGCGAAGGGTGTTCGAGAGGCCTCCGGGAGCGAGTTTGAAGAACCGGCTAATCGGCTCGACTGAGCCAGGCTCCGCTTTCGAGAAGCGGCGTATAGAAATATCGGTGTGAACGGTACGAGCGCTCGATGTGAGAATTGCTGGATTCCATTCGCGCACATGTCCGAAGTGCCAGGCATCGTTCGTCATACAGCGCATTTCGGCGGCATAGGCCGACGGTTTCTTGAAGGCTGCGGTTTTAACGGCATCGGTGTCGGCCAATGTTTCGAAGCGTTCGGCATCGGGAAGGTCGCCGAGAGCGTCCTTACATGTAGGTCCATTTGGCAATCCGAGCATCTGGCGTCTGCCATCTGCGGGGTTGGTAAAGGGCTGCGGATAATCGGGTAGCTCGCAATCTTTGCGCGCGCCGAAGAGGATGAGGCGCTGACGGTGTTGGGGGACACCGAAGGTCGCCGCATCGAGGACACGCCAAGGTAAGCGCACGCGATAACCGCGTTTGTCGAAAGCTTCAACGAGCTCGTCAAGGAAGTCGCGGTGCTTGCCGACAGTCAGGCCCTTTACGTTCTCGAACACGAATGTTTTAGCATCGAGTTCGGCGACCAGTCTGACGAAATCCATCACGAGGCTATTGCGCGGATCGTCTAGGACGCGCTGGCCTATCATAGAAAAGCCCTGGCAAGGCGGGCCGCCAAAGACACAGTCGATTTCACGGCCTTGGAGTCCGGCAAGTGTGCGAATCTCGTCTCCGGACAGGCGCGCGACCGAATGCGGGATAATCTTACAATCGGGAAAATTGAACTTGTGTGCCGCACAATGCACAGGATCGATCTCGACGGCAGCGGCAACGTCGAAGCCGGCTTGCTCGAACCCGAGGCTCATTCCACCGGCCCCTGCAAAGAGGTCGATGCCGATTGGACGTTTATTAGCGGAAGATTTTCGAGTCACCATGAGAGAATGTTAGCGGGTCACTGAGGCTTTGTCGATCGAAATCGTATGCCCGTCCACAAAGCCTGCCAGCCTCTTTTCGAGAGCCGGTTCGTCTGCAAGCTCACATTGCCATAAAACAAGAACCTGCCAACCGAGCACTTCCAAAGCGAGAAGGTTCCTTTCATCCCTGGCGCGGTTGGCTTCGATTTTCGGTTGCCAATATTCTGTGCGGGATTTGGGCGCTCGTCCTTTGGCGCAACCGTGCCCGTGCCAGAAACAACCATGGACAAAGATCGCCTTTTTACGCCCTGGGAAAACAATGTCAGGGGAACCCGGGAGATCGCGCCGATGGAGGCGATACCGATATCCCCCTTGATGCAATAAGCGACGTACGACGAGCTCAGCGCCGGTGTCTTTCGTTTTGACGGATTGCATAATCCGCCGCCGCTGTTCTGGCGAACGGGTGTCGGTCATAGGGCGAGTTTACATGGACGACTTGAGGGTGGAAGCTTTTTCTAAGCTGACAAATCCGCTCGATTGCCGCAGACTTGTTTCGGGGGAAGCGTGGCAGACGAAGAAAAAATCGGCACAACATGGAGCGACGAAGAGCTACTCACTACTCGACAGTTTCCCCAGCAACTCCGCCGTCGGCCAGCCGTCCACCGGCAGGCCAAGCCGCGTCTGCTCCTTGCGGATCGCCTCGCGCGTGTTGGTGCCGAGGATGCCGTCGACCGTGCCGACGTCATGATCCCTGGCTTCGAGTTTGGTCTGCAGCGCCTTCATCTGGTCGGCATTCAGCCCCGGCTCGGGACTGCGCGGGTCGAAGGGCGGCGCCCCGGCCAGCCGGGTGGCCAGCGTGGCCGCGGTCAGCGCATAGGTGAAGGACTGGTTCCATTCGAGGTAGACGTCGAAGTTCTCGTAGGTGAGGAAGGCCGGTCCCTTCCGTCCCTGGGGCAGGGCAAGGCCGGCCTTCAGGCCGTTGTCGCCCAGCGGCGAGCCGTCGGGCCGGGTCACGCCCCAGGCAGTCCACTGTGACAGCGGCAGCTTGTTGGTGCGCCCGGTCTGGTCCCATGGCATGTTGTCGGGAACGCGCACTTCCTCGATCCAGGGCTGGTCGCGCTTCCAGCCGCGCGACAGGATCTTGTTGGCCGTGGTCATGATCACGTCCGGCACGCTGTTCCGGAGGTCGACCTTGCCGTCGCCGTCGCCGTCGACGCCCTTGGCGAGATAGTCGGTCGGCAGGATCTGGGTCTGGCCGATCTCGCCGGCCCAGGCTCCCTTGACGTCGGCCGGCAGCACGCCGCGGTCGATAAGCTCGAGCAGCGGCACGAGCTGCGGGCGGAAGAGCTGCGGGCGCCGGCAGTCATGCGACAGCGTCACCAGCGCCGAGAGCGTGTGGAAATCGCCCTGCACGGCGCCGAAATCGGTCTCCAGCGCCCAGAAGGCGGCGATCACCGCCGGCTGGACACCGAACTGCTGGTCGGCGCGGGCAAAGACGTCGGCGTATTTCTTGAGGTTCGCGGCGCCCTGCTTCAGCCGGTAGGCCGAAATCATGCGGCCGGAGAATTCGGTGAAGGTCTGCGAAAAGACCCCCTGCGCGCGATCCCGCGCCAGCACCTTCGGATCGATGGTGGCGTCTTCCAGCGCGTCGAGGCCGACGGCGCCGACGCCGGCCGCCTTGGCTTCCGCCGCCACGCCCTGCTTCCAGGCTTCGAAGTCGCCGCCGCATTCCTGTGCCACCGCCGGCGCCGCCGTCAGCAGCAACGCCGCGAGAATTCCAGAGCGCAACCGCATCGCATTCCTTCCAGTGCCTGAGCGGTCGAGCAGGCGCCCGAAGAACCGCAGCACATCAGCCTGTGTTACCGGCAATTGCGGACGCAAAACGGCGCATGACCGCAATTGTTCACGTCGAAGCGCTGCCTTGCATCGCCCCGGATTACCTGCGGTTGCATAAAAGCACCGACTTGCCCTGTCGAAAAGCAGGCGGCAGGCGTGGTGTCAACGGGTGTTCTGACGCAGCCTTCCGTTGGATACGGCTTTGCCGCCGTTGAACCGGTGTCAGCGGGTGTTCTGACGCAGCCACTTGTTCCAGGCCGCCTCGCTGCCATTGAAGACGTTGATGTCGGACTTGCCCGTCATGCCCGGAACGATGCCGGTCCCGGTGTACTGCCAGAAGGTGAAGGGATGGCTGCCGTATTTTTCGCGCGGGTGGCCGGCGACGGAGCGCAGCCAGTAAGGATATCCCCGGAAGGTCGACAGGTTGTTGTCGTCGAAGAAGTCGACCGAGGTGTAGATGATCGGCTTCTTGCCGTAATGCCGCTCGACGATCTCCAGGAATGTCGTCATCTCGCTGCGCACCGTCGCGGGGTCGGGCCGCAACCGGCAGGTCGGCGATTTCGGATTCCATTCCATGTCGAGGACTGGCGGCATCGCCGAGCGCTCGCTGGGCACGTTCTTGATGAACCAGCGCGCCTGCACCGCGGCCGGCGTGCAGAAATAGAAGAAATGGTAGGCGGCGCGCGGAACGCCGGCCGACTTCGTACGCGCCCAGTGTTCGCTGAAATACTCGTCGAAGCGATCGCCGCCCTCGGTCGCCTTGATGAAGGCGAAGGATATGCCGTTGGCTTTGGCGGTCGGCCAGTCGACTGAGGTCTGGTACTTGGAAACATCGGTGCCGTGGACGGCATAGTTCCAGGGAGCGCCGCTGTCCCATTCATGCGGCTTGGAATCGGCGAAGCGCGGCGCGCGCACGGCCACCGTCGCCGACGGCGACACCGGCGAAAGATCGTCCACGGTCGAGCAGGCGCCCAGAAGCGTCAGCATGAAGAGGGCCGCAAGACGGCGCATGGCATTCCCCGAGCCGGGTTCAGCCGGCCGCTGATGGGTCTTTGCACTGATGGCCTTCGCTTGCGCAGGGCCCCTCCGGACAGCCGCCCCACAGGGCCATCCGCCACGGCCGGGGCGCGTCGCAACGATGCGCGCCGGCTGCTGTTTGCTCGTCCATGTCGCTGCCCGTAACCGCTCCGGCTACCGCGCGACATCCATACGAGATCGCCCGATATGGTTGATAAACCGTTGACGACGCTCGACAAGAGCCCTGATTTTGCGGAAGCAATGGCGGCAAATCGATGGCATAAACCAGGCTCGGAGAACCCGGAGGGGGAAAGATGCGGGCTGTCGCGAAGTTCATCAAATGGCTGCTCGGCCTGGTGGTGCTGGCGGTTGCGGCGCTCTTCGTCTGGCTCTACGTCGCGCCGCCGGAACTGATCCGGGTCGGCTCGGGCTATTCGGCAAAGATCGTCTGCTCGAACGTCTTCATCGCCGGACGCGACCCGGGCGAGGTGCTGGCTGTCGACGTGCAGGCGCCCGGCCATCCGCTGCTGCGCCTGATGCGCGTGTCGGTAGACAAGAATAGAGGCCTGGTCTCGGCCGGCCTGTTCGGCGTGCTCGGCAAGAGCGTCGCCGTGGCGCGTGACGGCCTGGGCTGCGCCTCCATTCCCGACGGCGATGCCGGCAGGGCGAGACGCTCCGTGCTGCACACAGGGGCTCCCGCTCCAGTGGCGGATGCGCTGTGGCCGGAGGGCGAGCGGGTCGACGCCTCGCAGGACCAGGCGGTCTCGCGGCTGCTCGACGACGCCGTGCTGACCGGTCCGGGCATGCGCGCGGTGGTGGTGGTCAAGAACGGCCGCATCGTCGGCGAACGCTACGGAGACGGTTTCTCCGCCAGGACGCCCTTGCTCGGCTGGTCGATGACCAAGACGGTCAATGCCGCGATTGTCGGCACGCTGGTCAAGGACGGCAAGATGGCGGTCGACAACAAGGGCCTGTTCCCGGCCTGGAAGGCCGACGGGCGCGCCGCCATCAGCCTCGCCGACATGATGGCCATGTCGAGCGGACTGGAGTTCAACGAGGATTATGGCGACGTCGCCGACGTCACACGCATGCTCTACCTCGAATCCGATATGGCCGGCTTTGCCCAGGCCAAGCCGCTCAAGGACCAAGTCGGCAAGGTGTTTTCCTATTCGAGCGGCACGGCGGTGATGCTGTCGCGCCTGTGGCAGGATGCCGTCGGAGACAAAGCCAGGGCGCTGGCCTGGCCGAGGACAGTGCTGTTCGGGCCGCTCGGCATGAACAGCGCCGTGCTGGAGACCGACGAGCAGGGCACGTTCGTCGGTTCGTCCTATCTCTACGCCACGGGGCACGACTGGGCGCGCTTCGGCCAGTTCCTGCTGCAGGGCGGTGTCTGGAATGGCAACCAGATCCTGCCCGCCGGCTTCGTCGACTGGATGCGCGAGCCGGCCCCCGCCTCGAAGGTCTATGGCAAGGGCCAGCTTTGGATCGAAGGCCCCGGCGACGAGGAAAACCCAGGCGCCGGTGTCGCCGCCGGATTGCCCAAGGACACCTACTGGATGGAAGGACATGACGGGCAGACGATCGCCATCATTCCTTCGGAGCAGCTCGTGATCGTGCGGCTGGGGCTGACGCCGGCCAAGTTCGACTACCGCCCGCAGACAATGGTTTCGATGCTGGTAAAAGCGCTCCACTGACCTCCCGGCTCAAGCGGTTACACGAAAGTGTCTGGCCTCCCGGAGCCTTGGGACGGCATGATCCGCGCCGGCGAAGCCTCGCCGGCCGAAGGAGGACATGCATGTCGTTCGACTATTGCCATCCGACCGCACCCCACAAGAAACTGCGCATTCCCAACTGGTACGTATCGAGCCTGATGATGGATCGCGCGCTCGACGCGGTGGCGCGCCGGGTCAAGAAACTCGACCGCGAGCATGACATCCCCTATCTCGCCGGCTACTCGAAGGACGGCAAGACCATCTACATCGACCGGCACATGCCCAGCACCTGGCAGTACAAGGGGCGCACGATCGACACCGACCGCTTCCTGCTGCTTCACGAGGAGGTCGAGAAGACGCTGATCGACCAGCTCGACCTGCACTATCTGCATGCCCATCAGATCGCCACGCGGGCCGAGGAAGCTGCCGTGCGGGCCGCCAATATCTCCTGGCGCGACTACGATCGCTTCATGCAGAAATACGTGAAGACGATGGACGACGAGCGGCTGACCAAGGTGCCGGCCGACCTCGACCTCAAGCCCTATCGCGACGAGCATGACACGGATCTGCTGAAACGGATGGCCGCCGACGTGGAGAAAGGCACGCTGCCCGAGGGCACTGACGCGGACGCCCTGCATGCCGGGATCAAGGGGCAGCTGAGGGCGATCGCGGCTTACGGAACGGTGGCGGAGAGGAAGGCACTGTAGGGCGATGCTGCCTTGCCTGTCATCGGGCCGGGCTGAGGCTTCGCCGCATCAGGATACGAGGCTGCCTGTGATTTCCTCGGTAGCCGCGAGGATCAGCTTCTCGACCTCGCGCGCGGCGGAGCCCTGCTCGTCCTGGCCCAGCAGGTAGAGCGGCGCGGGCTCGAGCGGCGGCAAGCGGTCGTTGTTCGCAACCTCCACCAGTCCGGCCGGCGTGGTGCCGGCGGCCATCGCCGTGACGGCGGCGCCCGCCTGCACGGCGGCCAGGATACCGGCGTGGCTGCTGCTCTGCACGGCGACGCGCCATGCGCTGCCCGAGGCTTCCAGCGCGGCGATCATCGAGCGTCGAAAGACGCATCCCTCGGGATAGGCGGCGAGGGGGATGGCGCCATCGGCGGTGAAATCAGCGTGCTGGACCCAGTTCAGCCGCGTCGTCAGTCGCCGCCTGGCGGAAGCGGGGTCAGCCGCCACCGTCACCAGGGCGATGTCGATCTCGCGCCGCTGCAGGGCGGCGACCAGCCGAGCACTGAGGTCGCAGACGATCTCCAATTCGACATTGGCAAGGCGCAGGCCGGCAATGACGCGTGGCAGGAAACCGAGCGCATAGTCGTCCGGCATGCCGATGCGGACCTTGCCGCGCGGCTGCTGGCTGCGCGTGGTGGAGATCATCTCGTCATAGGCGGCCAGCACGCCCAGTGCCCTGGCATAGAGTTCGCTGCCCCGGGAGGTCGGCTCGATGCGGTGGTGATGCCGGATGAACAGCGGGCCGCCGATCTCCGTCTCCAGAATCTTCAGGCGCATGCTCATGGCGGCCTGCGTGCAGGCAAGTTTGTCGGCCGCGCGCGACAGCGAACCGCGCTCGTAGATGGCGACGAAACTTCTCAACAGGCGGAGTTCTATGTCCATGGCAGCATCAACATGGCTTATCGCGTGGATAACGACAATTTGCTTGTCAAAATCCGCCGCCGCGCGAAGTTTCAGCGCCGTAAAAAAGGAGGCGGACCAATCATGATCGTTGGCTTTATCGGACTGGGAACCATGGGGCGCAACGCCGCGCTGAACGTGCGGCGCGCGGGCTACGACATGGTCGTCTACGACGTTCGACCGGAAGCGATGAAGGCATTGGAAGCCGCCGGCGCCCGTTCCGCGACAAGCCCGGCCGACGTGCTCGATCGCTGCGACGTTGTGGTGACGATGGTGTTCGGCCCGAAGGAGATCGAAGAGGTGGTGCGCGGCGACAACGGCTTCCTGGCGACATCGTGCGCGGGAAAATACTGGGTCGACATGACGACCAGCAGCCCCAGGCTGATGCGAGCCCTGGCCGAGGAGTTCCGGGCGAAGGGCGGCGGACCTGTCGATGCTCCCGTGACCGGTTCGGTCGATGCCGCCATCCGCGGCGACATGCCGATGTTCGTCGGCGGCGCCGACGGCGACGTTGAGGCGGTGCGGCCGGTGATCGAGGCCATGGGCGAACTGCGCCGTGTCGGCCAATATGGCAACGGCTACGTCGCCAAGCTCGTCAACAACCAGCTCTGGAAGATTCATGCGGCGGCGATCGGCGAGGCGATGGTGGCGGCCAAGCTCGCCGGGCTGGAGCCCGACGTCTGGTGGCGGGTGATGAAGGGTGGGGCGGCGGACAGCTTCGTCCTCCAGCATGACGTGCCATCGATCTTTGCCGGACACTACGATCCGTCATTCCCGATCGCTCTGTGCCTGAAGGACCTTGCCCTGATCGAGGAACTGATGGCGGAGACCGGCACGCGCGGCGAACTCACCCGCGCCACGCACGACCGCTTCAAGCTCGCCGGCGAGCGTTACGGCACAGGCGCCGGCGAGATGACGGTCTGCAAGGTGATCGAGGACGACGCCGGCGTGGCGCTGCGGGTGGCAGGAGACTGGGTCGCGCCGTGGGAGGTCACGCATCCCGGCGGGTCGGCCCCGTCCTGAGCCGTCGAGCGCGGCGAAGCCTCAGCCGCGCGTCAGTTTCGCCAGCCAGGCATAGCCACGATAAAGCGTTCTGAAACGGAAGGTTGCGCCCGTGCGCTGCGATTCCGATTCAAGCACGTCGCGCATCGAGGCGCGCGGCTCGACGTGGAATTTCCGCAGCCAGCCGCGCAGCAGCGCGCGGAACCAGCGTGGCAGTCCTTCCTGCTGGCCGAAGTCGACGACATGCAGCGAGCCGCCGGGCGCCAGCGCGGCGAGCCCCGCGGCAACGGTTTTCTCCCAGCCAGGGATCATCGACAGCGAGTAGGAGACGAAGACGCGGTCGAACGCCGGCCGGCCGAACAATGCGCCGGCATCGAAGGCGGTTGCGTCGGCCCTTGCCAGCGTCACCCGTTCGGAAAGGCCGGCGCGGGCGATGGCGGCCTGCGCCGTCTCCAGCATCTCGGCGGAGATGTCGAGGCCGAAGAAACGCGCCTCGGGATAGCGGCGGGCGGCAAGTATGATGTTGCGGCCCGTGCCGCAGCCGAGTTCCAGCACCGTGCCGCCGGCCGGCGCGTCGAGCTCGGCAATCAGCCGGTCGCGGCCGAGCAGGTAGTATTTGCGCGTCAGGTCGTAGATGTGGCGCTGCCAGCGATAGACACCGTCCATCAGCTCGGCATGGCTGGCCGGCAGCTCGGTCGCGCTCATGCGGAGCGCTTCACATAGAGATGGAAGCCGCCATAGATCGCCGAACGATCACGCGCCGAGAATTCGCGCGAGGCTTCATCCTCATAGCTCCACTGGTCGAGCAGGGAGTTCGACAGGCGGCCCGGCAGCAGGCTGGGTTCGGCGGCGGTGCGGAAAATGACGCGCGCGCCTGCCGACGCGGTGCGGGTGATTTCGGTCCACAGCGCGTTGAGCTGGTCGTCGGTCATCCAGTCCTGGGCGTCGAGCAGCACGAAGCGGTCGAGCGAGCCGGCATCCTTGCTGGCGAGGAACTCGATCAGATTGGTGTGGCGGATGGCGACGCGATCGACATTGTCGCGGATCACCTTGTAATTGCGCTGTTCGAGATATGCGGGCAGGGCGGCCTCGCCGGGCAGAGGATAGCGCCGCGCGAAAGCCTGCCAGGCGAAGTAGTTGTTCTCGATGGGGAAATCGCAGGCGAGCTTTTCCAGCCGCGCCTTCAATACGCTGGCCATGGTGCCGTCGCCGGAAGTGATCAGCGAATCATACTGCGCCGGCGGAATGCCGAGGCCGAACAGCGAGGCCTTGCGCGAGGTGGCCCATTTCAGCAGCTTCTTGTCGAAGACGGGCGCCAGTTCCTCCTGGAAGAAGCGGCGCTGCTCGCCGATGTCCCTGGCCTTCATTATGCCGGCCGGATCGACACCGAAGAACTTCGCCGTGCGGTGGCCCATCGCGATGAACAGGCCGAGCAGGCCCGTCTGGTAGAAATTGCGGTCGAAGACGGCGATGCGGCGGTGGCCGCGCCAGTTGCGCCGCTCCCAGTAGTGGCGGCTCACCGGGTCGAGATGCGGCGCGATGAAGCGGTCGTAGGCCTGCGAGTTGTGCGCTGTGCCGGCGGCGCCGAAGAAGCGGAACAGGTCGGCCTGCGACGGCAGGTGACGCACAGCCTCCAGCTTCATGCGATTCAGCGCGATGTGCGCCGCGTTGAGGTCGACAGCGTCGATGCTGGCCGGCGCGCGGGTGAGATAGGCGAGGATGTTGCAGCCACCCGACGCGATGGTGACGATGCGATGACCGGCGCCAAGCTGCATGGCTTCCATGTCGACGTCGGGGTCTTCCCAGATCTGCGGGTAGACCAGGCCGGAGAACAGGAAGGCGAAGAGCCGTTCGGAGATGCCGGCCTTGGACAGCGGGCGGTTCTGGTAGACGGCCTTTCCGACTTCCTTGCCTCGGCGATAAACGAGTTCTCCGGAAACATCCGACATGGAAAGGTGATTCCCCGTTTGCGTTGGCGCAAGCGGGTATCCCAGCGTCATGACAGGCCGGTGACAGGCTGTTGACGTTGAGTTGATGTGTCTCCTACGCCTCCCCGAACCCGCCAGGCGTCGGCGTGGTCACGATCACGGCCTCGCCGGCGTCGAGCGTGGTCTGGTCGCAGGCCTTCAGGATCTCGACCGAACCGTCATTGCGCCGGACCTTCGTCGAGCCGGGCTCGCCGTCGCCGCCGCCGTTCAATCCCTGGGGCGGGCGGTTGCGGTGGGAGGACAGGATCGCGCACTCCATTTCTTCCAGGAAGCGGATGGTGCGGCGGGTGCCGTCGCCGGCGCTCCATCTGCCCTTGCCGCCGGAGCCCTCGCGCGTCTGCGTCACGTGGCTGCGCGCCGCCATCGCCATCAGGCCGCTGTCGTTGAGCAGCGTCACCAGGCGGAAGCCGCGCGAAATCGCCAGCGTCGCGCCGGCCGAGCCGCTGCAATGGATGCCGGGGAAGATGCCGCGCTTGTCGCACGCCTTCACGATCCTGTCGTAGATCGCGATAATCTCCGGCTCGGTGCGGTCGAGCGTCGGATGCAGGCCGTAGGAGAAGCCGAGATCGGACGGCCCGATATAGACGCCGGCGATGCCCGACACCTCGAGGATGGCGTCGAGGTTCTCGATCGCCGATTTCGTCTCGATCATCGGGATGCACAGCGTCTCGTCGTTGGCGGTCTTCTGATAGGTGCCGGCGGTGCCGTACATCATGGCGCGGATCGGGCCGTTGCTGCGGGTGCCGCGCGGCGGATACTTGCAGGCGGCGACGAAGCGCTCGGCCTCCTCCGGCGTGTTGATCATCGGGCAGATCACGCCGAAGGCGCCGCCGTCGAGCACCTTGCCGATGATGCCGGGCTCGTTCCACGGCACGCGCACCATCGGCGTGGAGGTGGCCGACGGATCGCTGCTGTTCGCCCATCCACGGCCGGTCCTCTCGCGGCGCAAGTTCTCCGCCGACGCCGCTGCCCCCCTCGCGCTCGCCGAAAAGGAGGCGGTCGGTGCCTTCGGCGTCGGCCTGCCGGTCAACATGGACGGCAGCGAGGGGCCGCGCGCGCAGGCGAGCCGCGCCTTCGTGCGCAACATGGAGCGGCTGACGC
>OFTY01001217.1_pt1 | contig 12215 bp, 10 predicted proteins | sample 1775061 | NCBI WGS metagenome assembly OFTY01 (sample SAMN08195773, study PRJEB24354) | sludge metagenome | isolation source: sludge from phenol fed wastewater aerobic bioreactor B | place: India: Nagpur | collected 2016-09-16 | reverse complement strand
CTCCAGGCCGCCCTGCGCAGCAGGGAATAGTCTGGGTGCGTTGAAAAGACGCATGGTTACAGACATTTAACCTGCGTCACGGCTTCGTGACCCCGTTTTGTTCTTCCCTCCCCTTCGGGTTTCGGAGTATGTTGCGCCTGCGCTGGGATTGGCCCGGCGCGGAACATTGCAGTGCGGCTGGCTTTGAATAAGCGGCTTGCCTGCCTGGCTCGCCGCTGTCGGGAGCCTGAACTTGGGAGGGCGCAACATGGCCCGTGCCGCTACTCTGCCGGTCCTCAACGGGGAAACCGGCCTCGCTCACTACCTCGCCGAAATCCGCAAATTCCCGATGCTGGAGCCGCAGGAGGAGTACATGCTCGCCAAGCGCTGGCGCGAGCATGACGACCGCGACGCGGCCCACAAGCTCGTCACCAGCCACCTGCGGCTGGTGGCCAAGATCGCCATGGGCTATCGCGGCTACGGCCTGCCGATCTCCGAGGTGGTCTCGGAGGGCAATGTCGGCCTGATGCAGGCGGTGAAGCGCTTCGAGCCCGACAAGGGCTTCCGCCTCGCCACCTACGCCATGTGGTGGATCAAGGCCTCGATCCAGGAATACATCCTGCGCTCGTGGAGCCTGGTCAAGATGGGCACGACCGCCAACCAGAAGCGCCTGTTCTTCAACCTGCGCAAGGTGAAGGGCAAGATCCAGGCGCTCGACGATGGCGACCTGAAGCCCGACCAGATCACGGAGATCGCCACCCGGCTGAACGTCTCCGAGGACGAGGTCATCTCGATGAACCGCCGCCTTTCCGGCGACGCCTCGCTGAACGCCCCGATCCGGGCGACGGAAGGCGAATCCGGCGAGTGGCAGGACTGGCTGGTCGACGACCACGAAAGCCAGGAAGAGATGTTGATCGAGCAGGACGAGCTCGAGAACCGGCGCGGCATGCTGTCCAGTGCGCTGGGCGTGCTCAACGACCGCGAACGGCGCATCTTCGAGGCGCGCCGCCTGGCCGAGGAGCCGCTGACACTGGAAGAGCTTTCGGCCGAATTCGACATCAGCCGCGAGCGCGTGCGCCAGATCGAGGTGCGCGCCTTCGAGAAGGTGCAGGATGCCGTGAAGGCCGCCGCCAAGCGGCAGGCCCAGGCGCTGCGCACCATCGACGCTCAGCCGGCGGCCTGATCGCCGCACGGCCTGAAACAGGAAAAAGGCGCCAGACATGGTCTGGCGCCTTTTTCATGTGTGCCGCGACAGGGTCAGTCAAAGCGCGTCGAGCGGAAACTTCAGATAGCGCCGGCCATTGGCTTCGGGCTCGGGCAGGCGCCCGCCATTGATGTTGACCTGCAGCGCGTGCAGGATCAGCCGCGGCATCGGCAACGTCCGGTCGCGCGCCTCGCGCAGGGCGACGAACTCGGCCTCGGTCCGCGCAGCCACCAGGTGAATGTTGCTGGCTTTCTGCTCGCCGACCGTGCTTTCCCAGCGCGGCTCGCGGCCGCCCGTCTGGTAGTCGTGACCGACGAAGACGCGCGTATGGTCGGGCAGCGCCAGAATGCCCTGCAGCGAGCCCCAAAGCCGCGCCGCGCTGCCGCCGGGAAAGTCGCACCGGGCCGTGCCGCTGTCGGGCATGAACAGCGTGTCGTGGACGAAGGCCGCGTCGCCGACCACATAGGTGATGGACGCCAGCGTATGCCCCGGCGAAAACAGCACCGTGACCGGCAGGCGTCCTATCGAGAACACCTCGCCCTCGCCGAACAGCCTGTCCCATTGGCGGCCATCGCTCGGGAAATCCGGCCAGTTGTAGATCGCCTTCCACAGATTCTGGACGTCGACAACACTCTCGCCGATCGCGGTCGGCGCGCCGGTCTTCTGCTTCAGGTAGTGCGCGGCGGAGAAATGATCGGCATGCGGATGGGTGTCGAAGATCCACTCGACGTCGAGCCCTTCACGCGCGATGAAATCAAGCAGCGCATCGGCATTCGTCGTCGCCGTCACGCCGGATTTTTCGTCGAAGTCGAGAACCGGATCGATGATGGCGCAGCGGCGCGTCACCGGATCCGCCACGACATACTGCACCGCCCCGGTAGGCTTATCATAGAAGCCGCTGACCAGCGGCTTGACCGAAGCTGCGTCCACCTTGCGCCCCCAACACCCGCGCGGAAATGATTTTCCGCGCAATGACCGACTGGGAGGATGGTTGTCCACCCGGCCGGCTCAGTCAAGCATAGCTTGGCTCAGGAAGGGGATCCGGTCGAACATTCTTCCGCGCGGTAGAAGCAGGACGCGACGACGCATCCTGCTTCTGTTGTTTGGCATGGCCGCGTTCGGGCGAAACGCCCGGCAGCAAAGTGGTCAGGCCGAGGGCTGCTTCGTCTTGCGCAGATAGGGCAGGATGGTTTCGAAGGCGCCGAACCGCTTGATCGCGTCCTCGTTGGAGACGGCGGCGGTGATGATGACGTCCTCGCCCTGCTTCCAGTTCGCCGGCGTCGCCACCTGGTGCTTGGCGGTGAGCTGCATGGAATCGACCGCGCGCAGGATCTCGTCGAAATTGCGCCCCGTCGTCATCGGATAGGTCAGCACCAGCTTGATCTTCTTGTCGGGGCCGATCACGTAGACCGAGCGAACCGTGGCATTGTCAGCGGGGGTGCGGCCTTCCGAGCTCTCTCCGGCGCCCGCCGGCAGCATGTCATAGAGCTTGGCGACCTTGAGGTCCTTGTCGCCGATCAGCGGATATTTCACGGCGTGGCCGGTCGCCGTCTTGATGTCGTCCTGCCACTTGCCGTGGCTCTCGACCGGGTCGACGGAAATGCCGATGATCTTGACGTTGCGCTTCTTGAACTCGCCTTCCAGGCCGGCCATCGTGCCGAGCTCGGTGGTGCAGACCGGCGTGAAATTCTTGGGATGGCTGAACAGGATCGCCCAGCCGTCGCCGATCCACTGGTGGAAGTTGATCGTGCCCTGTGTCGTCTCGGCCGTGAAATCCGGCGCGATGTCGTTGATGCGAAGGCTCATGACGTGTCCCTACCCTGTGTGAACTGATACCCGCGGCCCGTTGCGCGGCGACCGTCTTTCTAGCACTCCACAGGCATCCTGCAAAACGCTGGAGGTCGCCCATGGCAACGTTGGCGATGGAATTTTTTTGCCCCTTTCCCGCAAAACGCAACCGGATTCTCCGACTGCGGCTGCGGGCCGCAGCCTTCGAGCCGGTTTTGATATCGCTCCGGCAGGTTGCGCAACCGCAGTTTCGAGGAAGGGGGTGCGGCGGGCATCCGATCCGCCAAAAGCGAAAACGCCTAAAGCCGGGCAGCTTGCCGCCGAGGGACGACTTCCTGACGGTCACTCAGCCTTTGTTGACCGCCAGCGTTGCCGTCAGATCTTCCATGCGCTGCGCCAGCGAGCCAAGCGCCTGGGTGAGCACGGAATCGTTCTTGTCGGCCTTGATCAGCGCCTCGTCGCGCGTCTTGCGCAGGGTCTGCATCTCGCTTTCCATGCCCTTGACGCGTTTGCTCAGCTCGGAAAGCTCGTCCATCACCATGATGCCGGCCATGACGGTCAGCCGCTGGTCGCCGATCTCGCCGAAAGAATCCTTCAGGTGCATGACATAGCGGTCGAAGCGCTCGGCGAGGTCGATGAGATGCTCTTCCTGGCCCTCATCGCAAGCCATCCGGTACTGCTTGCCGTCGATGGAAACCGTGACCTGTGCCATGGCCCTACCTGTCCAGAACCGCGCGAATGGTTTCCATGGCGGTCACCAGTCGTCGCGAGACTTCCTTGTTGGCGTCTTCGAGGCGTTCGGCGCGGGCCTCGGAATTGTCCAGCTCCTGGGCCAGCCGGGAACGGTCTGCGTTCATCCGCTGCACCTCGGCTTCCGCTTCCGAATAATCGCGTTCGTGTTCGAGCTTGGCCGCGACGGCGTTCTCGAGCCCCTCGATCGCCCGGCCCAGCCTGGCGATAACTTCCTTGAGTGTCGTTTCCCCGGTCATGGCTTTTTCCTGCGCCCTGCCCGTCACCGAATCGTTCGCATTCAGAACGCGTTATCCGCGAAACATTAGGCGCCGTGTGAAGGCTGCGTCAACAAAGCTCTCGCGGCTGTCCCCCGCTATCGCTAATGTCGACGCGGCCATGGCCGGGCGCCGGCATCACAAGAGCGGCAAAAACGCACCGATTTGTTGACTAAAAGGCCGCGCCTGCTATGTGTCGCGCACCCTTTCCAGGGGCCTTTTCCAGGCCCGAAACTCCCACCACGGAGGCAGCATGAGCTCGCGCGAACAACATGACCGGATGGCCAATGCGATCCGCTTTCTGTCGATGGATGCCGTCGAAAAGGCCAACTCGGGCCATCCCGGCCTGCCGATGGGCTGCGCCGACATCGCCACGGTGCTGTTTACGCGCTTCCTGAAATTCGACGCCAAGGCGCCGCACTGGGCCGATCGCGACCGCTTCATCCTGTCGGCCGGCCATGGCTCGATGCTGCTTTATTCGCTCCTCTACCTCACCGGTTACGAGGACATGACGATCGACCAGATCAAGAATTTCCGCCAGCTCGGCTCCAGGACCGCCGGACATCCCGAATACGGCCATGCCGCCGGTATCGAGACGACCACCGGTCCGCTCGGCCAGGGCATCGCCAATTCGGTCGGCTTCGCGCTCGGCGAGCGCATCATGAACGCCGCCTTCGGCAATGATCTCGTCGACCACTACACCTATGTGCTGGCCGGCGACGGCTGCCTGATGGAAGGCGTTTCCCAGGAAGCCATCGCGCTTGCCGGGCACCTGAAGCTCAACAAGCTGATCGTCTTCTGGGACAACAACAACATCTCGATCGACGGCCCGGTCTCGCTCGCCGACAACACCGACCAGGTCGCCCGCTTCCAGGCATCCGGCTGGAACGCCAGCCATATCGACGGCACCGATCCGGAAGCCATCGCCTACGCCATCGAGGCGGCGCGCCATTCCGACAAGCCGACGATGATCGCCTGCAAGACCACGATCGGCTTCGGCGCCCCGACCAAGGCCGGCACCAACAAGGCGCACGGCTCGCCGCTCGGCGCCGACGAGATCGCCGGCGCGCGCAAGTTCTTCAACTGGGATTCGCCGCCCTTCGAGATTCCGGCCGACATCCTCGACGCCTGGCGCGCGGCCGGCAAGGCCGGCGCCAAGGCGCGCGGCGACTGGGAAGGCCGCCTCGCCAAGGCGGACGCCAAGCTCCGCGGCGAGTTCGAACGCCGCACCAGCGGCAAGCTGCCGGCCAATTTCGACGCCGCCATCGTCGACTACAAGAAGAAGCTCTCGGCCGACAAGCCGAAGGTCGCCACCCGCAAGTCCTCCGAAATGGCGCTCGAGGTCATCAACGGCGTCGTGCCGGAAACGATCGGCGGCTCGGCCGACCTGACCGGCTCGAACAACACCAAGACCAGCCAGACCAAGAACATCACGCCGGACGATTACGGCCAGCGCTATGTTCACTACGGCATTCGCGAGCACGGCATGGCCGCCGCCATCAACGGCCTGACGCTGCATGGCGGCCTGATCGCCTATGGCGGCACGTTCCTGTGCTTCTCCGACTACGCGCGGCCGTCCATGCGGCTTGCGTCGCTGATGGGCATCCGCTCGATCTTCGTCATGACCCATGATTCCATCGGTCTCGGCGAGGACGGCCCGACCCACCAGCCGGTGGAGCACGTGGCCGCGCTGCGTGCGATCCCCAACCACAACGTCTTCCGCCCGGCCGACGCGGTCGAGACCTCCGAATGCTGGCAGCTGGCGCTCGAATCCGAGAAGACGCCGTCGCCGCTGGCGCCGACCCGCCAGAACCTGCCGACGCTGCGCACGGAGTTCACCGAGAAGAACCTCAGCGCCTCCGGCGCCTACGAACTGGCCGCCGCCAGCGGCAAGGCGCAGGTGACGATCTTCGCCACCGGCTCGGAAGTCGAGATCGCGCTCGCCGCCCGCGACACGCTTGAGAAGAACGGGCATCCGACCCGCGTCGTCTCCGTCCCCTGCTTCGAGCTCTTCGACAAGCAGAACGAGGACTATCGCAAGAAGACGATCGGCGACGCGCCGGTGAAGATGGCCATCGAAGCCGGCATCCGCCAGGGATGGGACCACCTCATCGGCAGCGACGGCGTGTTCATCGGCATGACCGGCTTCGGCGCCAGCGGAACGATCGAGCAGCTCTATCCGCATTTCGGCATCACCGCCGACGCCGCCGTCAAGGCCGCGCAGGCCCGGCTTGGCGGCAAGTAGGTTCGATGATCCGGCGGAACCGCGAATTGCGGTTCCGCCGGGGATCGACGCACCCTAATCGATTTAAATTCAGCCCTCGCGCGGCTGGATTCTTCGCCCGTCCGCCGCTATGACACTGCGGACTTGATCTTCGGCCCCAGCTCCCAGGGAGAGACAAATGACCGTCAGAGTAGCCATCAACGGGTTCGGCCGCATCGGCCGCAACATCCTGCGCGCCATCCATGAATCCGGCCGCAAGGACATCCAGGTCGTCGCCGTCAACGATCTCGGCCCGGTCGAGACCAACGCCCACCTGCTGCGCTACGACAGCGTGCATGGCCGTTTCCCGCACGAAGTGACCGTCGACGGCGACCAGATCTCGGTCGGCAAGGAAAAGTTCAAGGTCACCGCCATCAAGGATCCGACGCAGCTGCCGTGGAAGGAACTCGGCATCGACATCGCGCTTGAGTGCACCGGCATCTTCACGGCGCGCGACAAGGCCGCCGCGCACCTGACCGCCGGCGCCAAGCGCGTCATCGTCTCGGCCCCGGCCGAAGGCGCCGACCTCACCGTGGTTTACGGCATCAACCACGACAAGCTGACCAAGGACCACATCGTCATCTCGAACGCGTCCTGCACCACCAACTGCCTGGCCCCGCTGGCCGCCGTGCTGCACGAGACCGTCGGCATCGAGAAGGGCATGATGACGACGATCCACTCCTACACCGGCGACCAGCCGACGCTGGACACCATGCACAAGGACCTCTACCGCGCCCGCGCCGCCGCGCTGTCGCAGATCCCGACCTCGACCGGCGCCGCCAAGGCGATCGGCCTCGTGCTGCCCGACCTCAAGGGCAAGCTCGACGGCATCTCGATCCGCGTTCCGACCCCGAACGTCTCCGTCGTCGACTTCAAGTTCATCGCCAAGCGCTCGACGACGGCGCAGGAGATCAACGAGGCCGTCATCGCCGCTTCCAACGGCAAGCTCAAGGGCGTGCTCGCGGTCACCCATCACCCGAACGTGTCGATCGACTTCAACCACGATCCGCATTCCTCGATCGTGGCGCTCGACCAGACCAAGGTGATGGACGGCAACCTGGTTTCCGTCCTGTCGTGGTACGACAACGAGTGGGGCTTCTCGAACCGCATGTCCGACACTGCTGTCGCCTTCGGCAAGACGATCGCCTGATCGTCGAGACTTTGCAGCTTGCGAAACGCCCGGCCCTGGCCGGGCGTTTTCGTTTCGGGAGCCATTTCGCGATGCCCGACCGGCAAGGGCACGCGCGGCGGGAAACGATCGAAAATCAGCGGCATAGGGCAAAAAACCACGCTGTCGCCTTGCACTGGTCATGTCTTCGCCCCACTCTCTCTTAAACCGATGGACAGCGGGGTTTTGAGGGGCGATATCGGATGGAGCATGCGATCTATCTCGTCACGCTGGTCGGCACGGCGTTGGTTGTCGCCGCGGCGTTCTCGAGCCTGATCGCCTTCCGCTTCGGCGCCCCCCTGCTGCTTCTCTTCCTCTGCATCGGCCTCGCCACGGGCGCCGATGGCCTCGGCATCCAGTTCGACAATGCGCGCGTGGCATATTTTGCCGGCTCACTGGCTCTGGCCGTCATCCTGTTCGATTCCGGTTTCGGCACGCCGCTCAGCGCCATGCGGCAGGCAGCCGGGCCGGCGCTGACGCTGGCGACGCTGGGTGTGCTTCTGACGACCGGCATATTCGGCGTCGCGGCCCACTACCTGCTGGGCCTCAACTGGCTGGAGGATTTCCTGCTCGGCGCGGCCGTGGCCTCCACCGACGCGGCCGCCGTCTTCTTCCTGCTGCGCGCCGGCGAGATCAATCTTCGCGAACGCGTGCGCTCCACGCTCGAAGTCGAATCCGGGACCAACGACCCGATCGCGATTTTCCTCACCATTACCCTGGTCGAGATCATCGCCATCCACGCCAATCCGGACGCCAATGTTCTCGTCGCCAACCTGGCCATCGGCTTCGTCCTCAACATGGGCCTCGGCGCCATTGTCGGCCTGCTCGGCGGCATGGGCATCGTGCGGCTGGTCGAGCGGCTGAACCTCGACCACGGGCTGCTGCCGATCTTCGTGCTGACGCTCTCGTTGATGGTCTTCGCCGCCGCCGGCGCCATCGGCGGCTCGGGCTTCCTGGCGGTCTATCTCGCCGGCCTCGTCGCCGGCAATTCCGACATCCGCGCCGTCACCATCCTCAAGCGTTTCCAGGACGGCATGTCCTGGCTGGCGCAGATCATCATGTTCCTGATCCTCGGCCTGTTCGCCACGCCGTCACAGTTTCCGGCGATCCTGGTGCCCGCCGTGCTGCTCGGCCTGTTCCTGATGTTCGTCGCCCGCCCCGTGGCGGTGTGGCTCTGCCTCATCCCGTTCCGGCTGCCACGTCCCGAAGTCGCCTTCGTGTCGTGGGTCGGCCTGCGTGGCGCCGTGTCGATCCTGCTCGCCATCACGCCGCTGCTCGGCGGCATCGAGAACGGACGCACCATCTTCAACGTCGCCTTCATCGTCGTGCTGGTCTCGCTCGTCGTACAGGGCTGGACGGTCGGCCCGCTGGCGCGCCGCCTCGGCCTCATCGTGCCGGCGCGGCTCGGTCCGCTCGACAAGGTCGAACTGGAGCTTCCCGGCTCGGCGCACCACGAACTGCTTGCCTATCGCGTCGCGCCCGGCAGCCCGGTCGCGCGCGGCGAGCGCATCCCGCGCTGGGCGCGCCCCTCGCTGGTGCTGCGCGACGGCCGCTCCATGCGCTTCCAGGACATGGGCAGGCTTGCCGCCGGCGATCAGGTCTACATCTTCGTGCCGGACCGCTATCCGCGCCTGCTCGACAAGCTGTTCGCCAGCCGCGCCGTGGTCGATCCCGAGGATGCGGATTTCTTCGGCGCCTTCGCTCTCGATCCGGCCCGCTCCGCAGCCGAGCTGGAGGCCGCCTACGGGCCTGGCCTCAGCGAGGCCGAGCAGAAGCTCACCGTCGGCGCGCTGGTCACGGAGCGGCTCGGCGGCCATGCCGAATACGCCGACCGCGTGCTGATCGGCCCGATCGAGCTCATCGTGCGCGATGTCGACGAGAAGGGCAGGATCACCGGTCTGGGTCTGTCCTTCGAACCGACCGCGCCGGTCGCACGAGTGCCCGTCTTCCTCAGTGCCGGCGAGATCGGCGACCGGCTGGCCTCCCTCATCCGCGGTTGGCGCAAGCCGGCCGGAAGCGTCTCAATGCCCGCCGAGGCGCCGAAATCCCAGGACAAGGTCGGCAACGACGCCTGATCGGGCGGGCCGGCGCGACCGGGGCCAGCACGCTCGCGCGATCCTCACGCCGCCTTCAAAATTTCATTCCCGGCGCGGCCTGACCCTTGCATCGCCCTCAGCGCGGGGTAAGTTCGCCCGGATTTTCAAGGCCTGAATTTTCAAGGCCTCTGACTTTTCCAGGGAAAGGAACTGATATGGCCGGCTTCAGGACATTGGACGATATTGGCGACGTCGCCGGCAAGCGCGTACTGGTGCGCGTCGACCTCAACGTGCCGGTCGCCGACGGCAAGGTGACGGATGCCACGCGCATCGAGCGCGTCGCTCCCACCATCGCCGAGCTCTCCAGCCGTGGCGCCAAGGTCATCCTGCTCGCTCACTTCGGCCGTCCCAAGGATGGGCCGGCGCCGGAATTTTCGCTGCAGCCCATCGCCAGGGCCACCGCTGATGTGCTCGGACGGCCGGTCGGCTTCGCCTCCGAATGCATCGGCGACACCGCGGCCAGCGCCGTCGCGGGGATGAGGAACGGCGACGTGCTGCTTCTGGAGAACACCCGCTTCCACAAGGCCGAGGAGAAGAACGAGCCGGCCTTCACCGAGAAGCTCGCCGCCAATGGCGACATCTATGTCAACGACGCCTTTTCCGCCGCCCATCGTGCCCATGCCTCGACGGAAGGGCTGGCGCGGCTGATGCCGGCCTTTGCCGGTCGCACCATGCAGGCCGAGCTCGAGGCACTGGAGAAAGGTCTTGGCAATCCGGTCCGTCCGGTCGTCGCCATTGTCGGCGGCGCCAAGGTCTCGTCCAAGATCGACCTCCTGATGAACCTGGTGAAGAAGGTCGACGCGCTGGTGATCGGCGGCGGCATGGCCAACACCTTCCTTGCCGCGCGCGGCACCGATGTCGGGAAATCGCTTTGCGAGCATGACCTCGCCAAGACCGCCAAGCAGATCATGATCGAGGCGGCGGAAGCCGGCTGCGCCATCATCCTGCCGGTCGATGGCGTGGTGGCGAAGGAATTCAAGGCCGGCGCCCCTTGCCAGACTGTCGGCATAGCCGATGTGCCGGCCGACGCGATGATCCTCGATGTCGGGGAAAAGACCGTGAAGAGCGTGACCGACTGGATCGACCGCGCCGCGACGCTGGTCTGGAACGGCCCGCTCGGCGCCTTCGAGATCGAACCCTTCGACCGCGCGACGGTTGCGGCCGCCAGGCACGCCGCGGCCCGCACCAGGGAAGGCAAGCTGGTCTCGGTGGCGGGTGGCGGCGACACGGTGGCGGCACTCAACCACGCCGGCGTCGCGGACGACTTCACCTACGTCTCGACCGCGGGCGGCGCTTTCCTGGAATGGATGGAAGGCAAGGTGCTGCCCGGTGTCGACGTTCTGAAGCGCTGAGCCTAACCCGTAAGGCCCGAACGCCAGGCAATTTGCCTGACTGCAAAATGCTCTTTGGTTGAGCCGCATTTGTGCAACGTCAGGCGAAATCGCCTGACTGCAAAATGCTCTTTGGTTAGGCCGCATTTGTGCGACGCCAGGCGAAATCGCCTGGCTGCAAAATGCTTTGGCCTTTCAATCGATTCGAGCTTTCCGCCCCCATTCCTTTGGCGGTAGAGTTCCGCTATGCGCGGAGCCACCACTTCAGGAGGAGCAGAATGAGCGAACGTCTCGAAGACATTGCCGCCGCCATGGTTGCCGATGGCAAGGGCCTTTTGGCCGCCGACGAGAGCTCCGGCACCATCAAGAAACGCTTCGACGTCATCGGCGTCGAATCCACCGCCGCCAACCGCCGCAACAATAGCGCAATGCTGTACCGCGCCAAGGAGGCGATGACCAAGTACATTTCCGGTGTCATCCTCTATGACGAGACGATCCGCCAGAAGGCCGCGGACGGCACGCCGCTGGTCGACATCATCAAGGCTTCCGGCGCCATTCCGGGCATCAAGGTCGACGCCGGCGCCAAGCCGCTGGCCGCTTTTCCCGGCGACACCATCACCGAAGGTCTGGACGGCCTGCGCGAGCGTCTGGCCGAGTACTACAAGCTCGGCGCCCGCTTCGCCAAATGGCGCGCCGTCATCGATATCGACGTCGCCAAGGGCGTACCCTCCGCGACCTCGATCGGCTCCAACGCGCATGCGCTGGCGCGCTACGCGGCGCTCTGCCAGGAGGCCGGCATCGTGCCGATCGTCGAGCCGGAGGTGCTGATGGACGGCGCCCACGGCATCGACACCTGCTACGAGATTTCCAAGGCGACGCTGCTCAAGCTCTATGGCGAGCTCTACGCCGCGCGTGTCGTGCTGGAAGGCACGATCCTGAAGCCGAACATGGTCATCTCGGGCAAGAAGTCGGGCAAGGTGGACAGCCCCGAGGAGGTCGCCGCGAAGACCATCAAGCTGTTCCGCGAAACGGTGCCCCTGGCGGTGCCCGGCATTGCCTTCCTGTCCGGCGGCCAATCGGACGAGGAGGCGACCGCCAACCTCAACGCCATCAACGCCACCGGTCCGCATCCCTGGAAGCTGACCTTCTCCTACGGCCGCGCCTTGCAGGCCGCCCCGCAGAAGGCCTGGAGCGGCAAGGCCGAGAACGTGGCCGCCGGACAGGCAGCTTTCACCCATCGCGCGCAGATGAACCATCTGGCAGCCCTGGGCAAATGGCGGCCGGCGCTGGAAAAGGCCGCCTGAGCCACGAACCATCGATGACTTGTCGAACCCGGGCCTCGCGCCCGGGCTGAGTAGGGTGTCGTCTCCCGCCGCGCA
>OFTY01001215.1_pt1 | contig 12215 bp, 11 predicted proteins | sample 1775061 | NCBI WGS metagenome assembly OFTY01 (sample SAMN08195773, study PRJEB24354) | sludge metagenome | isolation source: sludge from phenol fed wastewater aerobic bioreactor B | place: India: Nagpur | collected 2016-09-16 | reverse complement strand
ACATAATCCGGGCCGGTGGCGCGCCGGTACGAGTTCGACCGGGGCCTGGGGGCGTTCATTGTCGGGCCGACGGCCGGGGGGAAGACGATCGCTTCGGCCCGGCGGTGTCTGCGTGCTGCTCTCTGGCAGCAACCTAGTCCGAGGGACGGCTGGCGTCGAGCGCGTATTTTCGTGGTCTGCCCGACCTATCGCATCGCCTGGGACAGCGTGATCCCGTCGTACCTCAAGGTCATGGACCGGCCGTGGGGGAAGTGGAACGGCGCCAAGGGCGACCCGGCCGACCATCTGATCCAGATCGGCGACAAGGGACCGGACGGTCAGGGGCCGGTCGAGGTCGACGTGCGCTTTCGCGCCGTGCAGGACCTGGACCTGGACGAGTTCTTCCGAGGCAAGGAGTGCACCGGCTTCTGGCTGCCCGAGGTGGACACCCACAAGTCGTCGGACATCATCAGCTATGCGCTGAACCGGGTCGGCCGCTTCCCCGAGCCGGAGGACCGGCTGGCGCCGCCAGCGCCGCCCGGGTGGTCGGGGGTGTTCGGCGACGCCAACACGCCGCTGATCGGCAGCTGGTTCGACGAGCAATACTATCAGGGCGCGCCCGAGGGCTTCAAAATCCACAAGCAGGCGCCGGGATACGACCCCGACACGGCGGACGGCTTCCATGCGCGGGCCGAGAACGGAGCCAACCTGAAGAAGATCCACCCGGAATACTATCGCGACCGGGCGCGGCTGATGGACGTGCACGACGTCGAGCGCCTGTTCCAGTGCAAGCGCAAATACGGCCGCTTCGGCCAGCCGGTGCACCCCTATTTCGACGAGGCGGCGCACGTCGCGCCCGGGCCGATGGAGCCGGACGCCGAACTGCCCGTCGTCATCGGCGTCGACGTGGGCTTTCGCGGCGCGGCGGCCTTCCTGCAGCGGTCCCTGTTCGGCCACTGGCGGCAGTATGCCGAGATCGTCGCCTATGACACCGAAAACGGCGAGATGGACGCGGTGGAGCTGGGCCAGGCGATCAAGGCCAAGCTGCAGACGCGGTTTCCGCGCTGCCGGCGCGCCATCATCGTCATGGACCCGGCGGGCAAGAGCCGGTCCAGCGTCAACAAGGGCATGAGCTGGATCGGCGAGCTGCAGCGATCGTCGGGCATTCGGGTGATCCCTGCCCCGACCAACGACCCCAAGCTGCGCCGTCACGCCCTGAAGGCGGCCCTGCAGCGCCGCAACGGCTTCCTGATAGACCCGGAGTGCCGGTTCAGCATCACGGCGCTGAACGGCGGCTTCCACTACCCCAAGCGCGGCGACAGCACGTCGATGGTGGCCAAGAAGAACGAATATTCGGACTGCGGCGAGAGCATCGAATACGCCTGCCTTGGCGGGGACGGCATCAACGACAGGGCCGGCGTCCTGCCGTCGATGGGTCTGGATGCGCCGGGCGCGTCCAACGTGGTCGAGGTCGTGTTCGATTGACCCACTGACACCGTCAGTCAGGTGGCGAAAAATCAGTCGTGACGGCACACCATTGGGATTACCAAACCGGAGGATCCCATGAAGGATTTCGCTCTCATCGCCGCCCTACTGGTCGTCTTCAACATCAGCCTGACCGCTCTGGTCGCGACCCTGAAGCGGTAAGCCGCCGCCAGCCCCGTCCGCCCCCCGCGCGGGCGGGGCCAGTGTGGCCTCATGAGCTTTCTGCGTCGTCAAAAGGTCCGCGAAGAGCCCCGTCCCGTCGATCCGGCGGACGTGCAGAACCGCCTTGACCAGGAGCGGAAGAAGCGCGTGCGCGGAGGCGGGCGACAGTCCACCTTCCTGAGCGAGGTCGCGGCCGACGCGGCCGTGGCCGGACCGGCGCCGACCCTGACGGGGATCGGCGGATGAGCGAGGCGGAGGTCAAGGCCCCGGCGGTTCAGCGCACGCCGTCCATCACGGACGAAGGAAAGCGGATCCGCAACGCCTGGGAAGAGGCGCAGGAGCTGCGCCGACCGTTCGAGGCCGGCTGGCAGATGGTCGCCGACTACTTCTACCCTTCGGCCAACTTCACCGTGTCGTCCTCGACGCCGGTGTTCCGCCGCAACCGCCGCGTGGTGACCAATACGCCGCGCCAGGCGCTGAAACAGGCGGCGGCCCTGTTCGTGGCCTACGCCATCGACACCACCCAGCCCTTCCTTGCCCCGAACGTGAACCGGGGCATGGCCCTTTCGGGCCGGGCGCGCTGGGGCAAGGGACCGGACGGGCGCGAGCTGGCGCTTTCGGACGCCTCGCGAGACTATCTGGACGACCTGCGCTGGCAGCTGTTCGACGCGCAGATGGCGCCGCAGTCGGGCATGGTCACGGCCGTGGCGCGCTGCGGGCTGGAGTTCCTGGCCTTCGGCAACTGTGTGCGCTGGGTCGGCCGCAAGCGCGGCTTCGGCCCGCGCCACCAACACCGGCCGCTGCGCAGCTGCTGGTGGGCGGTCAATGACGACGGGGAGATCGACACCCTGTTCTTCGCCTGGACCCTGCCGGTGTGGCGATTGAAGACGGCCTATCCGCAGGCGCTGGCGCATCCCAAGATCGCCAAGTTGGCGGAGGACCCGAAGAAGGCGCGCGAGACGGTGCGCCTGCTGCACCTGGTCGAACCGCGCCAGGGCGGCGTGCGCGGGGCGGTGGCCTCGCAGAAGCCGTTCGCCAGCCTGACCCTGCTGCCCGATCACGACATGTTCGAGGTCAAGGCCGAAGGCTACGACAGCTTCCCCTATCAGGTCGCGCGCATGGACCTGTGGGAGGGCTCGCCCTACGCCACCGGCCTGGGTTTCGACGCCCTGCCCGACGCGATGGCGCTGAACCACTTCTCGGGCGGGCTGGAACGGGCCATCGACCTGATCAACGACCCGGTGCTGTTCGCGCCCACGCGGCTGTTCGGCAACCGGCTGGACCGGCGCCCCGGCCAGGTCAACGTCTATGACCCGGTCAACCTCGGCTTCCAGTCGCTGCGCGACGCGATCCAGAAGGCGGACATCGCCGGGGATCCCAGCTGGGCCGAGCGGCGCATCGCCGCCCTGACGGCCAATGTCGAAAAGGTTTTCTTCGGCACCTTCATCAATCTGCGCGACGCCTCGAACGTCACCGCCGAGGAAATCCGCGAGCGGCGCGACCTGCGGCAGCGGGCGATGAGCTATCTGGTCCCGTCGTTCGACCGCGATCTGTTCGGCAAGGGCGCCGACCGCGAGCTGGAAGCCCTGCTGGAAGAGGACCTGGTGCCCGCGCCGCCCGCCGAGCTGTCGGGCGTCGACGTGGACTGGGACTACGCCGGGCCGCTGGCCAAGGCGCAGATGCTGACCCAGGTGGACGGCGCGCTGCGCCTGTTCGACGCCGCCGCCATGGCCAAGCAGTTCGACGAAAGCGCCGGCGACGTGGTCGCCGTGCACGAGGCCCTGCGCACCATCAACGACAGCCTGGGCAATGCGCCGGGCATGGTGAACAGCCGCGCCGCCGTGGCCGAGATGCAGGCCCAGCGGGCCGAGGCCGAGGCCCAGGCGCGCGAGAATGAGGCGATGACCGCCCAGGCGACCGCCCTGCGCGACGCCGGACAGGGCCTGGCCTCGATCGAGAACGCCGGACAACCGGCGATGGCGGCATAGGGCCGCGCACAACAGGAGAGACGGCCTTGAGCAAGCCAATCACATTGAACTTTCGACCCATACGCTGGAGCTGCAACGATCGCTACTTCGGCCCGATCACCTATGCTCGGGATGGACGTCACAGAAAGTTCGCTCTGATGCTCGGGTCAGGCGATGGCGATGATTATCCTGGCTGTCGTCTAAGGCTCTCGCTTGGCGCCTCGACCATCATCCTAGCGCTGCCGCCGATCCTTAAGCCGTGGCGACGTTGGGTCGATACCTCTCGCTACGAATGGTCCAAGTCCCCGAACAGCGGCTACTGGGAACGCCGCGAGCGCGAATACGGCTTCTTGTTTTTAGAAGGCGCGCTGCACGTCCGCTATGGCAACCAGACCCTAGAGTGGCCGGCCAGCAAGTCCAAGGTCTTCTTCTATCCCTGGCGCGAGCATCAATGCATCCGCCACAGCATTTATGATACGGAGGGGGAGCACTTCGCAGACCTTCCTCAGGGTCGATTTCGACCGAACAAATGGAAGGCTGAGGAAGCGCTTAAAAACGCCTGCCCCATCTCATCTTTCGAGTTCGACGACTTCGATGGCGAGCGGATCACTGCCCAGTGCCGGATCGAAGAGCGAGAATGGCGGCGGGGCAAGGGCATTTTCCGACTGCTGTTTTTGGGCCGCAACAAGGTCGCCCGTTCGCTCGACCTCAAGTTCTCGGCCGAGGTCGGCAAGCGAAAGGGCTCCTGGAAAGGCGGCACCATCGGTCATTCCTGCGACATCGACTCAGATGAAACGCCAGAGGCGGCGTTCCGGCGCTACTGCGCTGGGAACAGGCTGACCTTCGTGGGCGCCGTCGGCAAATCCCAATGACCGACGCCTTGCCCGCCGACACGCCCGAGCTGGAGCGGGCGCACGGGTTCGACAGCGCGCGGCTGATCGCGCGCGTGCGCGAGGGCGACGAGGCGGGCGTGCGCGAAGCCTATCGCCGGACCTTCGGTCATGAGCTGGGCCGCGTCGTGCTGTTGCACGCCCTGGCCGAGATCGGCGGGGTCGGCCAAGCGCGCGGGCCGGAAGAGCCCCCCACCGCCAATCACCGCAACGGCCGCGCCAGCGCGGTCCTGGACATCGCCGGCCTGGCCGGTTTCGACCCGGTCGCCGTGGCGGCGGCCGGACTGACGCAGATCCTTGAAGGAGCAGACTATGAGCACGGCTACGGACACCACCAGCACCACGTCCGCAACCCCGCCGTCCGGTTCGGAGACGAGCACGACGCAGACCCCGCCGGCGACCACGCCGCAGACGGAGGCCTCGACGCCGGGGGCGGAGACTTCGGCAGCGGCGCCTGACGGCGGCCAGGGCGGCGGGAAAAGCGGCGGCCAATCGGACGCGCCGTGGCAGGACGCCCTGCCTGACGACCTGAAGACCAACCCGCTGTTCCGCAACTACAAGACGCCGGACGAGGCGATGAAGGCGCACGCCAACCTCTACAAGGCCAGAGGCGTGCCGGCCGAGCGCCTGTTGACCGTGCCGGACAAGCCGCAGGACCAGGCCCCCGACGACTGGGCGCCGATCCACAAGGCGCTGGGCGTGCCGGACGATCCGAAGGACTATCAGATCGAACTGGCGCCCGAGGCGGCGGCGGATACGCCCGAGCTGGCGGAGATCCTGCGCGAGCTGGGCGGCAAGGCCAAGTTCCAGCCGTCGCAGATGACGGCGGTGATCGAGACGCTGAACGAACTGGGCCAGAAGGCGGCCCAGGCCGAGGCCGAGGCGCTGGACGCCGAGACCCGCACCGTCACCGAAACCCTGAACAAGGAATGGGGCGCCGCCGCCGAAGGCAACCGCCGCGCCATCGGCAAGCTGATCCGTGACGCCCTGGGCGGGCAGATCGACGAGGCGGCGCAGGCGGACCTGCAGGCGAAGCTGGGGTCGAACCTGACCCTGTCGCGCGTCCTGGCCCACGCCATCGGCAAGATGGCCGAGCCGCAGGCGCCCGAGGGCGCGGGCGCGGCGACGACCACGCGCCAGCTGACCCCGGCGGCGGCCCAGGCCGCGCTAAACGCCTTCCAGGCGGACAAGGAGAAGATGGCCGCCCTGAATGACAAGCGGCATCCGCAGCACAGTGCGGTGCTGGAAGAGCGCCGCCAGCTGCTGGCCCAGGCGCGCGGTGAGAAACGGCCCGATCAGGTCGCTTGACGAAGCGGGCAAATCAGTTCAGCCCATGCGTAACGGTTGGGGTGCTCCGTTTCAAAGCACCCGCCCTTCCCTCCCCGGAGACCGCGCAAGCGCCGGACCAGGGGGAAGCGCCCGAGGCGGGCGAGACCGCCAGGCACGCACGGCCGAAGGCCGAGACTGCAGCCGATCAAACCAGACCCGCTTGGGCTAAGGCGCATCCGCGCTGCTTGAGCCCGGGCCTTTGATCGAATGCAGGAGGGCGTGCGCCCATGGACTATTCTCAAATCACCCAGGCTGACGTCGACGGCTTCCGCGCGAACCTGAACATGGTTCCGCAGCAGACCGAGAGCATCTACCTGCCGCACATCGACAGCGACTTGGCCTACTCGGCAGAAGGCAAGCTGTTCAACTTCGACAACATCGGCCAGTCCGATCCCAAGGACGTCGACACCGTCGTGCCGGACAGCCCCGAGGGCCTGCTGGAGATGACGCGCCGGGTCGGTTTCCTGAAGGGCTTCCACGACGGCAAGTTCATCGAGAGCGTGCAGAAGGTCCATCAGCTGCAGGACCCGACCGACAAGGTCATGGCGTCGATGCGCGCCGGCAAGTTCCGCAAGCTGGACGCCAAGGTCCGCGATAGCTTCTTCGCCCCGGCCCGCATCGGCGAGCATGGGGAGGAGGTGCTGAACTTCCCGGCCGCTGAGAAGATCGTTCCCGTCGCCAGCCGTAAATTCCTGCACGCCGCGGAGGTGCCGTCTCTGCCGAGTTCAGGCCCTCTTCCCCTGACGCTGGGCAAGATCAGGACGGCGCGGGGGATCATCCGCAAGACGAAAATCCTTCAGCTGCTGCAAGGGGGCCGGATCAAGCTGTCGGTGCGCGAGGACGACATCTCGCAGCTGCTGACCACGATCCCTGCGACCAGCAAGGATTACGCGATTGCTGAGCGCATCCAGGACGGCGAACTGACGCACGCTTGGGGCATCGACTTCATCATGGACGAGGACGTGCACCTGAAAGCAGGCACGACCGACACGTTCATCCTGCCGATGTTCGTGGACAAGGCGATCCAGCTGAAATCCCGCGAAATCCACGATGCCACCATCAAAGAGCGAGCCGACAAGTCGAACCGCCCCTGGGCCTATTACGAGACGCAGGCTGGCGCGTGCCGCGGCTGGGACGAGGCCGTGGCCGGGATCGAGGTCAAGGACCTCTGAGACTGAACCACTCGGGCCGGTCCTGACGGATCGGCCCGTCCCCTCATTTCCGCCTCGGCGGTGCGGACCTCTGGAAAGGCCGCAGGATGACAAGGAACGAAACCCATGGCCCGTTTCATCGGTGCAATCCTCGGAGCCGCCCACGTCGCCAACAGCGGCGCAGCGGGCTCGCTGACCGACCCCTTCTTCAGCAACGGCCGCGTGGTGCGGATGCTGCGCGACTACTGGACCGGCGACGCGGCCCAGAACGACACCGTCTCGCTGGGCTATGTCGACTGGACCACGCGCTTCGACGCCCTCTCGACGGTCGAGTTCACCGACTTCGGCACGGCGATCACCCTGGACGTCGGCGTCGCCAGCGACCCGGACTGCCTGATCGCCGCGCAGGACGTGGCGGCGGCGGCGGGCTCGGCCTCGCTGCTGAAGTCCGTCGGCATCGGCGACCGCCACAAGCCCCTGTGGCAGCTGGCCGGCTACGCCTCGGCCCAGGCGGCCCGGGCGGCTTCGGTCAAGGACGGCGGCCGCGCCGAACTGATCGCCACCTTCAAGGGCGGCAACCCCGACGCCGGGACGCTGAGCTGGGCCGTCTACGGTTCGGCGCAGTAAGCCCGGCCTGACTTCCCCGCCCCGGCCGTGCTGCTCAAACACAGACGGGGCGGGTTGAAACCGAAGGCGGGAGGATTTGAACCCCTCCCGCCTTCGATGTTTTTGGAGATCAAGCCATGAGCCAAGCCGCCACCCTTCTGGTCAACGGCGCCCTGGTGCAGCTGGGCGAAGACCCGGTGCAGTCGGTGGAGCTGGACCCCGCGCCCGGGCGTCTGGTGAAGATCCTGCCGCACCTGCAGCCGGCGATCGACGCCGTGCTGGTGAAATACGGCTGGCTGTGCGCGCTCGACTATCTGACCCTGCAGCCGTCAGGCCTGGTTCCTGGGAACTGGAAGTATCCGGTCGCCTATGTGGCCCCCGCCGGGGCGCTGCGCTTTTGGGAAGTCGAGCGCGCCAGCGGCTGGGAACGCGGCGTGTGGGAGCGGGACGACGGCGCCACCCAGGTAGTGCTGCGCGCGAAGGAAGGCGGGCCGATCAACGTCAGCTGCGTCATGCGCCGCAAGGCCGACGCCCTGGACGCCAATATCCGCGACGCCGTGGTGTTCGAGCTGGCGGCGCGGGCGGCCCGGCCCATCGGCGGCTCGGTCGAACGGGCGCTGGAGCTGCGCAAGCTGGCTGACGACGCGGTGCTGGCGGCCATGGGCACGGACGGACAGGACACGCGGGCCAACGAGCCGATGTTCGCTGACCGCGTCGGAGCCTTGCGCGCCCAGGCGCAGTAGGGCCGCCGTCCGCCCCCCGAACGGGCGGGGCCAGTCTGGCCTCATGCGGCAGATCGGCTTTCAACAATCGTTCAACGTCGGCGAACTGGGCGAGGACGCCTGGTCGCGGTCAGACCTGGCGCAGCACTCCAAGGGCTGCATCCTGGGGCTGAACATGATCGGCCGGGTCGCCGGGCCGATGGGACGGCGCCCCGGCACCTGGTTCGTGGGCCTGCCCAAGCACGCGGACCGGCCCAGCCGCCTGATCCCCTTTCGTCGCAACAGCGGCGACGCCCTGGTCCTGGAGTTCGGCGACGCCTATGTGCGCGTCTGGACGGTGAACGGCGCGCCGGTGATGAACGGCGGGGCGCAGGTGGAGTTCGCCAGCCCCTACGGCGCCGCCGTCCTGTCGGGCATCCGGCCGCGACAGTCGGGCGACGTGATCTTCCTGACCCACCGCGACAATCTCAGCCCGCGCATCCTGCGGCGACATTCCAACACCAGCTGGTCGTTCGACGGCCTGCCTATCGTCAACGGCCCGTTCCGAAGCGAGAACGGCGACCCGACGCATCGCCTCAGTCTCAACGGAACCACGCTGACCGCCAGCAAGCCGACCTTCCAGCCGGGCCATGTCGGGTCGCTTTGGCGGCTGCGCCAGAATGACGGCAACCCCGGGCTGATGAGCTGGGAGCCGGAAGAGGAAAACATCCCGCTGAACGCCGAGCGCCTGTCTAACGGACGGGTCTATGGCCGGAGCGGCGGCGCCAACAAGGCCGGCAACACCCCGCCGGTCCACGCCTCGGGCGCGGTGTCGGACGGCAGCGCGGTGTGGACGTGCCTGCACGACGGCGCGGTCAACGTCTATGTCACCGCCTATGTCAGCCCGACGCAGGTCAGCGTTACGACCCAGGGCGGAGCGCCGTCGGGCCTGGACAGCGGCACGGCCAGCTGGGCCGAGGGCGCGTTTTCCGATTATCGCGGCTGGCCCACCGCCAATCCCGCCATTCGCGAGGAACGGCTGGCGCTGGCGGGCGGCGCTGGGGATCCGGACGCGATCGACCTGACGCGGACGGCCGGCTTCTCGCCCTCCGTAGTGGATTTCACGCCGGGGCTGGGCACCGGGCGCGTGGTGGATGACGACGCCGTGCGACGTCTGGTCGGCGGCGATCGGGATCGCATCAGCTGGATGGCGGGCTCGACCTTCCTGCAGGTGGGCACCACGGACGGCGAGTTCGTGGTGACGGGCGGGACGCTGGACGACCCCATCACGCCATCGGGCAGTCTGGCGCGGCCCATCAGCGAGTTCGGATCGGCGGATGTCGAGCCCATCCTGGCCTACGGCGGGGTGCTGTTCGTGGCGGCCGGCGGCGAGACCCTGCGCGAAAGCCGGATCGAGCCGGACCAGTCGAGCGGGGGGCGCGACCTGAGCGTCGTGGCCGAACACATCGGGCGCCGGGGGTTCGCCGAGCTAAGCTGGTTGAAACAGCCGTGGAACCTGGTGTGGGCGCGGCTGGACGACGGCGGCCAGGCCAGCCTGATCTATCACCCCGAGCAGCAGGTCTACGGCTGGAACCGTCACGCCATCGCCGGGCGCGAGGTTCCGACCGAAGAGGCGCCGCTGTGCGGCGGCATGGTGCTGGAAAGCAGCTGCGTCGTGCCCGGCGCGCGGGGGCGTTCGCGCCTGTTCATGATCGTGCGTCGCCAGAAGTCGGGCCAGACGCAGCGGCTGATCCTGAGGCTGGCGGATCCGGCCGATAAGCTGTTCCTGGACGCGGCCGAGGCCTATGCGGGCACCGCCGTCAACGGGCTGGCCGGACTGGATCATCTGGCGGGCGAGGCGGTGACAGTTCTGGCGGCGACGGAGCCCGACGCGCGCGAAACGCCGGGCCGCGGATGGGGCGAATATCGCGACCGTGCGGTGTCAAACGAGGGGGCCGTCTCCCTGCCCGAGACGGTGACGGCCGGCCGGGCCTATGTCGGCCTGCCCTATCGCAGCCGCTGGGAGGGCCTGCCGCCGGACCTGGCGGGGCCGGGAACTACGGTGGGCCGCAAGGTGCGCTACACCAAGGCGCAGTTGGTGGTGGATGCCGCCGTCGCCTACGTCGGCACCACGGGCGCCGAGGGCGACGCGGCGACGGACCGGCTGTTGAACCGCGCGCCCGGCGACGTTGGCGGACCGGTCGTGGGCCGCAGCGTCTGGGCCACGCCCCTGCCCGGCGGGGCGGAATATGAGCGGCGGCTGTTCGTGGAGACGGACCACGCCTTCGACCTGGTCGTCCATGTCGTGCGGGGGCTGGCGGATGCGGACTGACGACGGCGCCCTGAGCGCGCGGTGCGGGCTGACCCTGCGCCGATATTCGCCCGGCGACCCGCCGCGCATCGCGGCGCGGGCCGACTTCGCGGCCGAACAGAAGGCGGCGGGCGAGCCCCTGATGGGGCCGGATCGACCGTCCGGCCTGTGCTGGACCCTGACGGCGGGGCCGCTCCGCTGGGACCGGCCGCTGGCCTGCGGCGGGATCGAGCCCCTTGGGCATGGACGGTGGAGCGGCTGGCTGTATGCGGCGGACCTGAGCCCGCGCGGCTGGTCGATGGTGCGCCGGGCCTTTCGTCTGATGATCGCCGAAACGCAGGCGCGCCGGGTGGAGATCGCCGTCAGGGCCGCGCCTATCCCCGGCGTCGGCTGGGCCGCGCATGACTATGCCGGGATGCTGGGCCTGACGCGCGAGGGCGTGATGCGGGCCTGGGGGCCGGACGGCGCGGACTATGTGCTTTATGCAGGGGTGTTTCCATGAGCATGTTAGCGGCCGGCCTGAGCGCGGTCGGCTCTCTCTTCGGCGGCATCGGCCGCCGCAACGCAGGCAAGGCGCGAGCCAAGGCCCTGCAGAACCAGGCGCGCAATGAACGGCGTGAAGCGGGCGTGGCGGCGTCGCTGGCGCTGGAAGACAGCGACCGGGTGGGCGCGCGCGCCGCGACGCTTGCGGCGGCGTCCGGCGGCGGCGGGCTGCAAGGTTCGGCGCTGGCGGTAATCGACGATCTGGCGCGTCAGGGGATGTATCGGGCGCGGCAGACGGTGCGCGACGGGCTGACGCGATCCACCGCCCTGTTGAACGACGCCACCTCGGCCAAGCGGCAGGCGAGCCTGGATCTGTTCAGCGGCTTCGTGGAGGCGGGCTCGACCGTGCTGGGGCAGATGGGCGCCGACGCGCAGGCGCGTCGTGGCGGGGGCGACATGGCCAAGATCGCCGCCAAGATGATGAAGGGCGGCTGAACCCATGGCGAGACTTCCCCAGGCCCTGGACATGCAAGCCCCCAACGGCGTGGCGACGGCGCCCGCCGCCCTGGACTTCAGCTCGCTGGACCGGGCGCTGCAGGGCGCGGCGCGGCAGGTGGAGCGGGTGGACGCGGCGCGGCGTCAGGCGGACGAACAGGAAGCCGGGCGGCTGATCGAGGAGGCGCGCCAGGCGTACGCCCTGGGCGCAGGCGAGCGCGCGCAGTTGTACGATGGCCGAGCCCCGGGTTTCGCCGAGGGCGAGCTGGCCAGCTTCGACGACAGCTTCAAGGCGCTGATGGAGCGCGAGGATCTGCCGGACGGCGTCAAGATGGCCGTCGGGCGCCAGGCCCGCGCCCTGCGCGCCGAGACCGGAGCGCGCGCCGTGGCGGTGGAAGCGCAGACACGCGGCCAGCGGGCTGCGGCGGACCGGGACGCCGCCAATCAGGCCACGGCGCTGAAATCCTTCATGGCGGTGCAGGCGGCCTTCGATACGAAGGAAGATGAGCTGCGGCAGGGCTGGGACGGCGTCGCGCCCGGCTATGCCGAAAGCCTGTTGGGCGCGTGGCGGACTGAAGCCGAGGCCATGCTGGAAGGGCTGCCCGAGCCGATCCAGGAGCGGCTGAAGCCCATGCTGCTGTCGCAGGAGGCTAACC
>OFTY01001214.1_pt1 | contig 12216 bp, 11 predicted proteins | sample 1775061 | NCBI WGS metagenome assembly OFTY01 (sample SAMN08195773, study PRJEB24354) | sludge metagenome | isolation source: sludge from phenol fed wastewater aerobic bioreactor B | place: India: Nagpur | collected 2016-09-16 | reverse complement strand
AAAGTTTGGTATTGGCGCTATGTTGCATCCATGCGAAGGGGCAGGATATACACCTCTCCCAGTTCGCGGAAACGCCGATCCTCCGGAACCCGGCATTGATCGGGCTTTTCAACGGAGATGTGCGCGTACAGGCAGTATACCGCAACCAGTGGAACAGCGTCACCATTCCATACCAGACCGGTACGATGAGCGGAGAGATGAAGTTTCCCATCGGGAACCATAATGACCATGTAACAGCGGGCATGCAACTAACCTACGACAGGGCCGGCACCTCGCGGCTGCAGGCGGTACAGATCCTTCCGGCGATCAATTACCACAAGTCGCTCAGTAACGACAAGAGCAGTTTTCTCTCCCTCGGTTTCATGGGAGGCTTTGTGCAGCGCCAGTTCGATCCCACCCATCTCACTTTCAACAATCAATATACCAATGGTCGCTTTGACCCATACGCTCCCACAGGCGAAGAAGGCCGCCTGGCCAGGGTTGGGTACCATTACTGGGATGCGGGTGTGGGCATGAGCTATAACGGAGTGCTGGGGGAGGCCACCAATTACTTTGTGGGCGCCGCTTACTATCACTTCAACAAACCCAAAGTTTCTTTCTACAATGATAAAACGATCGTGCTCGATCCCAAGCTAAGCTTCAACTTAGGCATTACCGTGCCGGTGTCTGAACGGGTGAAGGTGATTGCACATTACAACCAGCTGCACCAGGGCGCTTATTCCGAGTACATCGGCGGTGCCCTGATCGGGTATGGACTGATGGATCAGGGTCTGGAATCTGACAGGGGGATGTACGGCGGGCTTTTCCTCCGCTGGAACGACGCGATTGTACCGATGATGCGGCTGGATATGGGGGCTTATGAAATAGGGATCAGCTACGATGTGAACATCTCCCGGCTGCGGACGGCCAGCCAGGCCATGGGCGGGTTTGAGATCTCTATGGTCTTCAAAAATTTCCTGAACAGCCGGAACAGCACCCTCAACAGTGTGACCTGTCCCCGCTTTTAGATAAAAAAAAGGCCTCCCGGAGACCTTTAAAAAGCGTTAAAATTTTCAAAAAAACCTTGACAGGTGTTCATTTTTTGGCTCGGCGTTTGTTATATTTACTATAGAAACCAAACCGAAAAGATTTGAGTAATATTTAAAAAATTTATTATCTTTGGATACTATGTTGAAAAACTCTACACTCATTTTATTCCTAATGCTCTGTACCATGACAATCCCTGCATGGTCACAAGGCACCAAACCCGCTCCTGAAGGCACGGAGAGTGTGAGCAAAGTCGTAAAAGCATATCCTAACCCCGCTTCCACGAAGATATTTTTTGAAATTCAACGTAATAACGACAAGGTTTACGAGATTATTGTATATAATTTCCTGGGGAAGAAGGTGGATCATATTAAGAACCTGGGTTTCAGAACACAGGTGAACCTCGATAACTACTACAGTGGTCTGTATATTTTCCAGCTTCGGGAGAAGGATGGCACGGTGGTGGAATCGGGAAAATTCAATGTGGTGAAATAATTGCTTTTATTATAAAAACGAAGAAGGCCGCACAATGTGTGGCCTTCTTTTATTATTGCACCTCTACGATGAGGAATTTCAGATAAGTCGTATTCTCGATATTCCACAAAATGGGGTGATCCTGTGCCTGGGTCAGAAACGTCACCTGCCGCAATTTCTTTCTGGCATCTTTCGCAGCCATATCGATGATCTCCAGGAACAGGGAAGGATTCACAAGGTTGGTACAGCTGGCGGTTACGAGGAAGCCTCCGGGCTTCAGTAATTTCATCCCCCGCAGATTGATCTCTTTATACCCGGTGATCGCTTTCTGGATGTTCTCCCGGCTTTTGGTGAAGGCCGGAGGGTCCAGGATCACCACATCAAACTTCCTTTCTTCCTTCGTCCACTGTTTCAGTTGGTCGAACGCGTTCACAGCCAGGAACTTGCATTTGTCCTGCAGCCCGTTCAATTCCGCGTTCCGGCGGGCGGTGGCCACGGCATGTTCAGAGATATCCAGGCCCAGTACGCTTTTCGCACCATAATAACCCGCATGGCAGGAGAAAGTGCCGGTGTAACAGAAAGCTTCCAATACGTCTGCTCCTTTTACGATATGCTGGATCGCCCGGCGATTGTCCTGCTGATCCAGAAAATACCCCGTTTTCTGGCCGTTCTCGATATCTACATGGAATTTCAGGCCGTTCTCATTCAGGATGATATCGGTATCGAAGGGTGCGCTGAGGAATCCCTTCTGCTGCGGCAGCCCTTCGAGTTCCCGAACAGGCACATCATTGCGCTCATAGATCCCCTTAGGCGAGAATATCTTCTCCAGCGCCGCCACTATGGCCGGTTTCCACTTATCCATGCCCAAAGCGAGCGTCTGGATCACGAGATAATCGTTGAATTTGTCGATGATCAGGGCCGGTAATTCATCCGCCTCCCCGAACACCAGCCGGCAATTCTCCACATACCCGATCTTCTGCCGGTATTCCCAGGCCTTTTGCAACCGGTGCAGGAAAAAACCGTCGTTGATCTGCTCGTTGCGGTCCCGGGTAAGCAGGCGCACCAGTATCTGCGACTGGGGATTAATATACCCCCGGCCCACAAACACTCCGGTATGCGTGAACACATCCACAATATCGCCGGCGCTCACCTCTCCCTCTATCTGCCCCACTTCGTTCCCGAACACCCAGGGATGGCCCAGCAGGACCCTGTTCTGTATCTTCTTTTTGAGAAAAACCTTTGTCATGGAGCGCAAAGGTAAATTATCAATTATGAATTACGAATTATCAATTGCTTCTGCCATATTGTCCCCTCATCCGGCCTTGGCAAAATTCTTGTCTGTTGTTATTTTGCAGATAATTTAACCATCATGACAGAAAAAGACAAAGACATGCAGGCAAACGGGCAGCCCGAGGAGCAAAATCCTGACGTTCGTGCAGAGGGTGCCACCCCGGGTGCCGAAACCAGTGAGCTGGAAGAGTTGCGGAGAAAATACCTGCTGCTGAATGCTGATTTCGATAATTTCAAGAAAAGGAACGCCAAAGAGCGCATCGAACTTATAAATACTGCCAACAAGGAGGTGATCATTGCTTTGCTGGATGTGCTGGATGATTCGGACAGGGCCAGGAAACAAATGGAGACCGCTGCGGATGTGGATGCTGTGAAAGACGGCGTGCTGCTGGTTTTCAACAAGTTGCACAGCGCATTGCAAAGCAAGGGACTGAAAGCAATGGACAGCCTTCACCAGGAATTCAATGCTGACCTGCATGATGCCATCACGGAAATACCTGCCCCTACGGAAGATCTGAAAGGCAAAGTACTGGATGTACTGCAAAAAGGCTATTATCTGAATGACAAGATCATTCGCCATGCCCGCGTTGTAGTGGGTAAATGACGATGTGACAGCAACATTTTGCCGATATCAATCCATCACAGCCTGCTCCCGAGAGTGGGCTATTCAAGTGTATAAACATGTCCACTAAAAGAGATTATTACGAAATACTAGGGGTATCCAAAACCGCATCCCAGGATGAGATCAAAAAGGCCTACCGTAAAGTGGCCATGCAGTATCACCCTGACCGTAACCCCGGTAACAAGGAGGCTGAAGAACATTTCAAGGAGGCGGCGGAGGCCTATGAAGTGCTGAGCGACCCGGACAAGCGTGGGCAGTACGACCGTTTTGGTCATGCCGGTATGGGTAACCGAGGCTTCGGCGGCAGCGGCCATATGAATATGGAGGACATCTTCTCCAACTTCGGGGACATTTTCGGGGAAGACATTTTCGGCAGCTTCTTCGGTGGCGGCGCCCGCGGAGGCGGTGGCCGCAGAAGCAGAGGCGGAGCCAGGGGCAGCAACCTCCGGGTAAAGATCAAACTAACCTATGAAGAGATCGCCAAAGGCGCCAACAAAAAGATCAAGGTAAAAAAACATGTAACCTGCTCCACCTGTAATGGACTGGGTGCCAAAGACAGGAATGCTTTCCAGACCTGTACCACCTGCCAGGGTTCCGGACAGGTGCGGAAAGTGACCCAGACCTTCCTGGGCCAGATGCAGACCGTTACCACCTGCCCTACCTGTAACGGGGAAGGCCAGGTGATCACCAATAAATGTACTGCCTGTAAAGGAGAAGGCCGTCAATATGGGGAAGAGACCGTATCCATCGATATTCCGGCCGGTGTTATGGAAGGCATGCAGCTTAGCATGAGCGGAAAAGGGAATGCCGGCGAAAGAGGCGGCGCACCCGGGGACCTGCTCATCCTCATCGAGGAAGAACCGCATCCGGAATTACAGCGGGAAGGCCTCAATGTAGCATACGATCTTCATATCTCCTTCCCTGACGCCGCTTTTGGCATACAGGTGGAAGTACCTACCATAGACGGGAAAGCCAAGATCAAAGTACCGGCCGGCACGCACAGCGGCAAGATATTCCGCCTCAAAGGCAAAGGCTTCCCTTCCGTGAACAGCTATGAGAAAGGCGATCAACTCATCCATGTAAATGTATGGACGCCGCAGACGCTTACGGCAGAGGAAAAAAACATGCTTGAAAAACTGCAGGCGTCCGGTAACTTCAAACCTAATCCGGAAAAAAGCGAGAAAGGATTCTTTGAGAAAGTGAGGGACATTTTCAGCTGATCCTTATCCTCTTTGCATCTATGTCCGATAAATTCCAGATGTTCGAGAACCGGCTCGCGAAAGTAGAGAAGCACCTGCGCAAAACCGCAAGGAGGCAGGGGATCACCTGCTTCCGGCTGTATGACCGCGATCTGCCGGAGTTCCCGCTGATCATTGAGCTGTATGAGAACAAAGTATATGTGGCCGAATACCGGAGCCAGCACGGAATGGATGAAACAGCCTATGATCAGTGGTTGCAGACCAGCCTCGAAGTGATCGCGAAAGTTTTGCAGGTAGCGGAGGGCGACGTGTACCTCCGCACCCGGCAACGCAAGCAGGACCGCCAAAGCCAGTATGAGAAGCTGGATTCCAGCAAGGAAGAAATGATCGTACAGGAAGACGGGCTGAAATTCAAAGTGAATCTTTCGGATTACCTGGACAGTGGCCTTTTCCTTGACCACCGGATCACGCGGCACATGGTGCTGGAAGAAGCGAAAGACAAGAAAGTGCTCAACCTCTTCTGCTATACCGGCTCCTTCTCCGTATATGCTGCTGCAGGCGGCGCAGCCTCCGTTACTTCTATTGACCTGTCCAAAACCTATTTGCAATGGGCAGAGGAAAACATGCGGCTCAATGATCTGTATGATCCCGCCAGGCATCAATATATCCATGCAGATGTTCTGCAACACCTCGATGAACTGAAGCTCAACACCTACGATCTCGTTATCCTCGATCCCCCCACCTTCTCCAACAGTAAGCGCATGAAGGATTTCCTGGATATTCAGCGGGATCACGTAACGCTGATCAATAAAGTACTGCTGGCCACGCGTACAGGAGGCGTGATCTATTTTTCCAACAACCTCCGCAAGTTTGAACTGGAGGAAGCAGCTATTCAGGCTTCCTCGGTAAAGAATATCACGGCGCAGACCGTTCCTTTCGACTTCCAGGGCAAACTGCTCCGACATTGTTTCAGGATCATCAAATAAAAGGTGGATTTTTCTTTTTATTTTTCGGCCTATGCTCACAGCCTTTGTTCTCGTTTATCTGCTGCTGACCATACTTGTAGGGCAATGGGCGGCACGGAAGGTTAAAAGCGCCAATGACTTTGTGGTGGCCGGTCGCAGCCTGCCGCTGGGGATCAGCACCTGTGTTATTTTTGCCACCTGGTTCGGGTCGGAGACCATGCTTGGCTCCACCAGCGAGTTTGCGCGGCATGGCATGCTCGGTGTGATGGAAGATCCTTTCGGAGCGTCCTTGTGTTTGTTGCTGGTGGGGCTTTTCTACGCGCGAAAACTTTATCGCAGTAACCTCCTCACCTTCTGCGATTTTTTTAAAGTACGATATGGAAGAAAGGCGGAAGTGATCTCCGCCCTGCTGATGGTTCCCTCCTATTTCGGCTGGATCGCCGCGCAAATAGTAGCCATGGGCATTGTGATCAATACCGTGATGGGCGTGCCTGCTTCTATCGCCATGATCGTGAGCGGCCTGATCGTAATGGGATATACGTATATGGGCGGTATGTGGTCTGTTTCCATTACGGATTTCATTCAGACTATCATGATCATTATCGGGATACTGGTGATCACGTACTCCGTAGTGGATAAAGCAGGCGGATTGCAGACCGTGATCAACAGGGCGCCGGCCGGAACTTTCCGGTTCTTCCCGGATGGCCATTGGCAGAACTGGCTGAAGTACCTTGCCGCCTGGATGACAATAGGGCTCGGTTCCATACCGCAGCAGGATGTGTTTCAGCGGCTGATGAGCAGCAAGAGCGAAAAAGTGGCGGAACATTCTTCGTACCTGGGTGCGTTGATGTACCTCGTTATTGGCAGTCTGCCGCTGCTGATCGTATTATGCGCACAGCAACTCTATCCGCAGCTTGCACAGGGCGATACGGAAAAGATATTGCCTAACATGGTACTGGAACACGGCAATCTGTTCATACAGATCCTTTTTTTCGGCGCATTGCTGTCCGCCATTATGAGTACTACCAGCGGCGCTATCCTTGCGCCAGCTACTGTGCTGGGCGAGAATATCATCCGTCCCTTTTTCAAAAATCTGACGGACAAACAATTCCTTCGTATCATACGACTGTCTGTAGTAGGTGTATCGGCAATTTCCATGCTGATGGCCCTGGGCAGCCATAATATCTATGAGCTGGTAGCCTCCTCGTCCGTACTCAGCCTCGTTTCCCTCTTCGTTCCCCTTACCGCGGGCCTATACTGGAAGCGTTCCAATGAAGCAGGCACCATCCTTTCCATCATACTGGGAACCCTGGGGTATATTGCAGGAAGTTTAACGGAAACAGAAGTCCCTTCCTTATTCACGGGCCTGATATGCAGCATTGCAGGAATGATCATCGGTACATTCGCGTGGAAAACCAAACCGCCTACTTCAGCCATTTCGCATTCTTCCGCACCAGCTTGATGAGCTTCACGAACTCTCCCCGGTATCCGCCGCTATCCGCGCCCAATGAACGTTTCGCGATACCGGTCACCATGCTGATATCCCCTTCTCCCGTATACCCCGATCTTCTTAGCAACATGCCGAAAAGCGCTACTGAAGATGCAAAACGGAAATCATCGGAAGTCTTCTCAAATTCCTGCTTCGACTGATAAATAACCTGCTTCGCAACACGCAATGTTGTATCCTGCGGAGTGCGATACCATATTTTCACATCGGATAAAACACCCTCTGGTTCCGGGTTTGCGGAGGCGATCTCGTACAATGCCACTACACAATTCCCGGAGCCCACAATACCACCGCCCACTTTCACGCCGTTACTGTTATCTTCCTTCAATATTTTGTTCTCATATCCGATCAGCTTGTAAGCCTTTACCCTGGCTGGATTGAAGCTCACTTCCGCCCGCACGTCTTTGGCCACGGTGAAGAGTGTGCTGCCGAATTCCCGGGCAAACACCTTGTTGGCTTCCTCCAGGTCATCAATATAGGCGAAGTTGCCATTGCCTTTGGTAGCAAGCGTTTCCAGTTTGGAATCCTTGTAGTCCTTCATGCCGAAACCAAGGCAGGTGAGCAATACGCCGCTTTCCTTTTTCTGCATGATCAGGTCTTCCATATCCTGATCGCTCGTTTGCCCCACGTTAAAATCCCCGTCCGTGGCCATGATCACACGGTTGTTCCCATTCGGGATAAAGTTCTCTTCCGCCAGCTGATAAGCCATTTTGATCGCTGCTTCTCCGGCGGTGGAGCCGCCTGCGCTCAGGTAATCGATGGCGTTGAGTATCTTTTCTTTCTGATCGCCCTGTGTAGCGGGCAGCACCAGCCCCGGCGTTCCCGCATATGCCACGATAGACACATGGTCCCTCGGCCGCAGGTTATTCACCAGCACCCTGAAAGCAGCCTGCAGCAAGGGCAGTTTATTCGGTGTTCCCATAGAACCGGAAACATCGATGAGAAAAACGAGATTGCTGGCGGGCAAACTGTCCATTTCAATCTGCTGCGCCCGCACAGCGATCTGCAAAAGATTATGCTGCCTGTTCCAGGGACAGTCCGTGTACTGGGCGTAGATCGCAAAAAGACTGTCCTTCGGCGGCAAAGGGTAACTGTAATGGAAGTAATTCACCAATTCCTCTATCCGTACTGCATCCACCGGTATCGGCTCACGCAGTCTCACAAACCGCCGCATATTGCTGTATGCCGCCCGGTCCACATCCATCGCAAAGAAAGAAACCCTGCTTTTGGCCGCATCTACAAACTTGTTCTCGTAAAGCTTTCCGTATGTTTCATCAAAAAAAGAGGAAATCCCCATGCCCAGATTGCTGTAATTGGGATTGGTACTATGGGCAAACCTCGCCCGGGCCTTGGCTTTGGCAATATCCAGGTCTTCTCCGGAAGTTTTCCCTATAGGGCTCAGCTCAATGAGCATGCGATCATAATGGTCGAGGGGCACTGTTTTGGTCCGGTAGCCGTCTTTCTCAAATACAAGATGGGTACTGCCAACAGGAACGTCTATACGAAAAAGACCGTACTGATTTGTCATAACCTTCACCGTATCCTTCAGAACGCTCACCTTCACCGCTGCTACGGGATTATGCGTAATGCTGTCCTGCACCGCACCGGAAACGGATCCTCTTTGTCTTTGTGCCGTCGCCATCATGCTCCCGCATAGCCAACAGAGCAACATGAGGAGCTTATGCATCGTGATTATTTTACATACAACGACACATAAAATTAAGAAAATATTTAATTAGTTGACAATCCGGCGAAAAAGTACTCGCACAATTGGTAGATCTCCGGGAGGTTCCGGCCGAGGCCATCATAATCCAGTCCGTATCCCAGCAGGAACTTATTGGGAACAGAGAAGCCCAGGTAGTCGATCTGCACGGCGTGGGTGAGCGCATCCGGTTTATGCAGCAGGGAGGCCACCAATAGTTTCTTCGGTTGCTGATGCCGCAGCTGAGGCAGGAACTGGTGGAGGGTTTTGCCGGTATCCACGATATCTTCCAGTATCACCACTGTGCGTCCGAAAAGGTCTTCATCCAGCCCGATGGCGGTCACCACATTACCGGTGGATTTAACGCCTTTATAGGAAGCCAGTTTGATGAAAGATATCTCTGCTTCAATGGTAAGATGTTTGAAGATATCGGCGGCAAACATAAACGATCCGTTCAGGATGGCGATAAAGAGGGGTTTAGTGCCTTGCAGGTCTTTGCTGATCTCTGCTGCGAGTTCTTTGATGCGCTGCTGCAGGGTGGCTTCAGTGATGAATGGCTCGAAGCGCTTATCGTGTACTTGGATGGTCATGGTGTTGACAGTTGCGTTATTTGCGGATGATCAATTGCTGCCCGATCTTGATGCCATTATCCTGCAGATTGTTCCATTGTTGCAGTTGCGCGATGGTCACATTATAGCGGCGGGATATGCTGTAGAGCGTTTCTTTTTCTCCAACGGTATGATATTGCGTACCGGCGGGCGTTACAACAGATCCGCTTTTTTTGAGATCTTCCACCATTTGCGGTGGTATACCGGAAGTTGTTTTTTCCTCGCGGGCCGCGGGCGGAGGTGTAGCAGTAGTTGCCGCAGACGCTTTGGCTTTTTCTATTTCTTCTTTAATGTCTTTAATGATTTTGCGTGGTTCCAGATCTTTATAATCGTCCACTTTCGCGACAGAATTACGGCCCAGTCTGGGTTTGGCGGATGCGTAGCCATCCAGCGCCACCCGTTCTCCTGCTGCAGGCTGCTCACCTTCTTCCAGTTTGTTCCGTTTGCGGAGCCAGCGTATCTGCACGCCTTCCGCCTGTGCAATATCATGGAGCGTTTCACCGGGTACTACAATGTGATAATCGTTCTGCCCTCGTTTGCTTTTGTTCTGCAGGAAGATGAGCATATCCTTCTCCAGCGGTACATCCGCTTCCAGGTCGTTATACCGGAGCAGGCTACTGAGGCGGATATCTTTTTCATTCGCGATCTGGATCAGTGCTGTGCCTTCTTTCACGAAGATCACTTTGCGGCCGTTGATCCTGAAGACGGTGTTCTGCGGATATTGTGTTCTGACCGGCCGGTCATCTACCGTTATCACATGGTGCTGCGGCGTTGCGGGCGCGCCCGGATCGTCTTTACCGGCAATGAAAACGGGACCGCTGGGGATGGGCGCATTGCTCATGGCCAGGGTGGTATATTGTTGCAGGTTGTAGTTCTCGATGATCTGGATCAATTGCTGCGGATACGTTCTGCTGGTAGCATAGCCGGCTGTTTTGAGGCCGTAGGCCCAGGATTTGTAATCCATCGGGTCCAGGTCGAACAGGAATTTGTAACGGGGATTGTTGCGCAGGAATTCGGAATGGTCCCGGAAAGATTCAATGGCAGAGGTGTATTTACGGAAACATTCCTGTTGGGCGTCGTCATCGTAGTTCACACTGGGACCTATCCAGTTGTTCTTGCACTTGATGCCGAAGTGGTTGTTGGAATTGAGCACCAGCCAGCCGTTCCCGGACTGTGTTTCCAGAATGCCCTGTGCCAGCTTGATGGCAGCTGGCACGCCGGAGCGGCGCATTTCCTCCATGGCTATGCTCTTGTAACTGTCGATGTACTGTGTGGTGCTCATGTTCTGCGCGAAACTTTTAATGGCTCCGCTCACGACCAGACAGATCGCCAGGCAGTATGACTTTGCTTGCATGAATATGTTGAATTTAATGGGTCTTCTTCCGGATCATCAGCACACCGTCGCGGAGGCTCAGTAAGAGCGTTTCCGCGCGGTTGTCGGTCACTGCTTTCTGTGCAAAACGGATCATGGCTTTGGCATTATTGCTTTGTTCATTTTACGGCAGAACTACTTCTCCGTGATACAGCACATTATCCGCGAGGATGAAGCCTCCCGGCCGCAGCCGCTCCCACACCTGGTCATAGTATCCTTCGTAGCCTGCTTTATCTGCATCTATGAAAACCAGGTCGAACACCTCCTGTAAACCGGGAATGATCTCCGAGGCTTTACCGGTGTGTTGCGTGATCTTGTCTTTCAATCCCGCTGCTGCGATATATTTTGCACTGAGTGTTTCCAGTTCTTCATTCACGTCTATCGTATGCAGGTGGCCATCGTCCGTTAAACCCTGCGCGAGGCAGATGGCGGAATAACCCGTATAAGTGCCGATCTCGAGTATCCTCCTTGGCCTGATCATCTGGCTGATCATGGTGAGGAAACGGCCCTGCAAATGCCCGCTCAGCATGTGCGGCTGCTCCACCTTCAGGTATGTTTCGCGGTGCAGGCGGTACAACAGATCCGTTTCAGGAGTGGTGTACTTTTCTGCAAACGCCTGGATATCCGGTGGTATTACCTCCATGCCTGAATTTTTTGCAAACCTACTGAATAATCGAGAAGGAACAAGGCAGAATGTGGAGGATGGCGGTACAGCTGAAGTGTGCGACGCAACGGGGGCTGATGTTTGCGCTGCGGCCGACCTCCTGATCTCTCTTTAAAAAAAGAGGAGCCCGATAAAAATACCAGGCTCTTTACCCCATGTTAACCATTAATAGACACAACTATTTAAAACCTTTCACAGGTTCATAACAGGCTGTGACCATATAAATGTATGTAATTTTTTCACCTTGGATGAATATATCACATATGTATATGTCCAAAATATAATACTAGAAATTCGGGCGCAGTTTATTGGTGGTGTAGAAGACCCGGAAATATTCCACTACTTCGTCCGCTGTATTGAAAACCTTTAACAGATCGAGATCTTCGGGGTGGATGTTGCTTTCTTTCTCCATCATTACACGTCGGATCCAGTCCAGCAGGCCGGACCAATACTCCTTACCTACCAGTACCAGCGGAGTTTCCGTCATCTTCTTCGTTTGGATGAGTGTGGCTACTTCAAAGAATTCATCCATTGTGCCAAAGCCGCCGGGCATCATCACAAAGCCCTGGGAATATTTGGTGAACATTACTTTGCGCACGAAGAAATAATCGAAGTGCAGGCTTTTGTCGTGATCAATATACTGATTGGAAAACTGCTCATGCGGCAGGGTGATGTTGAGCCCTACGCTTTTCCCTTTCGCTCTCTGCGCGCCTCTGTTGGCAGCTTCCATAATACCGGGGCCCCCGCCGGAGATGATCCCGAAACCGTCTTCCGCAAGCCGTTCTGC
>OFTY01001211.1_pt1 | contig 12254 bp, 9 predicted proteins | sample 1775061 | NCBI WGS metagenome assembly OFTY01 (sample SAMN08195773, study PRJEB24354) | sludge metagenome | isolation source: sludge from phenol fed wastewater aerobic bioreactor B | place: India: Nagpur | collected 2016-09-16 | reverse complement strand
GCCCCCGCGTGAGGCGCGGCGCAGCAGCCATGCCACGATGCCCCAGTACGCCAGCCAGATCAGCAGCTGCGACAGCGCGGGGTAGGCGCGGTAGCCGGCGAAATCGGCCAGGACCTTGCCCAGCCCGCCTTCGGTGTCCAGCAGCCAGGACGTATCCCACACCGGGTCCATCAGGGTCGGCAGCACGTCGAGCGAAATCAGCCGGTCCGTGGCCGACACCAGCAGCGCGCCGGCCAGGAGCAGCAAGAGGATTTCCGTCAGCTTGAAGAAGCGCCGCCAGGTGATGATCCGCCCACCCAGCTGCAGCAGCCAGAAGGTCAGCAGCGCCGCCGCGAACCCGCCCAGCCCGGCCAGCACCATGGCGCCGACGCCACCGGCGTCCTGCGAGGACAGGACGGTGCCGTACAGGAAGACCACGGTCTCGCTGCCTTCGCGCGCGACGGCGATCATGACCAGGGCGAGCAGGCCCCACCAGTGATCGCCGCCGACCTGCTCGGACGCGCCCGATTCCAGCTCGCGCTTCAGGCCGCGCCCGTGGGCGCGCATCCAGACGACCATCTGCACCACCAGCCCGCAGGCCGCCAGCGCCATCAGGGCCTGGAACCATTCCTGGCCCTCGTCGGACAGCCAGGAGGAAATCCCCAGCAGCACCAGCGCCAGCGCGCCGGCCAGCAGCAGCCCGGCGCCGACGCCGCCCCACAGCCAGGGCAGGCCGCGCCGGCCTTCCGGCGAGGCGCGCAGCCAGGAATACAGGATGCCGACGACCAGCAGGGCCTCGACACTTTCACGCCAGACGATGAAGCCGACTTGTTCCATGATGATCAGGATCCATCCATGCTCGTCAGGGCTTGGGCAGCACCACCAGGGTGCCCTTCACCTGGGGATGGAAGTCGTCGAAGAAGGGATATTCGCCCGGCCGCGACAGGGTCAGCACCACGAACGAGGTGACCCCCGGCCCGAGCACCTTTTCCTTGCGCAGCGGCAGGCTCTCGAATTCGACAGCCTCGCTGCTTTCGTTGACCAGGACGATCTTGAAGCGGCCCGCCGGTACTTCCAGGCGGGCCGGCTCGAAGGTGCCGTCGGCCTTGAAGGTCAGCGTGTAGACCGGCATGTCGGCGGCGCGGGCCGCCGGCAGCGGCGCCAGCCAGCCCGCCCACGCCAGGGCCGCCAGGGCCATCCAGACGCGCATGCGTGTCGTCATGACAGCCGCCCCGCGATCAGTAGCCGCCCTTCTTGCCGGTGCCGGCATAGACGAACTCGTATTTGACCTCGAAGGTCTTGAACCACGGCGCGACGCCGGTTTCCTTGTCCACGTGGCGGCCGAAGTGGTTGTTGTGCACGGTCTCGGGCGAGCCGATGACGAAGGTCAGGTTGTATTTGCCCGGGCCTTCGAGCTTGACGTTGTCGCCGTAGTGCGGACCGTCGTTGGCCACCATGGGCATCAGGTCGCCCTTGAGGACCTTGTCGCTGCCCTGCTTCTGCAGCACGTACTGGATGTTCAGATACGGCGCCCAGGCGCCTTCGGGCAGGCCGTTCTTGTTGTCCGCCGTGGCGTGGATGTCCGCTTCCAGGTGGATGTCGGAATCCTTCGCGGCGCGCATCATGCCTTCCGGTTCCATTTCCACCGGCTGCAGATAGACCGCCGCCACTTCCAGCCCGTTGAGCTCGCTGGGCTCGCCGATGGGGTATTCGGCCGCCAGGGCGGAAGAAGCCAGGCCGATGCCAGCCAGCGCGACGAACAGTTTTTTCACCATGAACGATCTCCGTGGTAATAAGAGGAATGATTCTCGTTACGAAACTATAACACCCGGAGGCCGGATTGGAACGGGGTTGGATCAAAAAGAATGCGCCGCGAAGGTGCGGCGCGACCGGGCGCGGGGCCCGGCCGGTCCGCGGTCATTTCTTTTTCTTTCCGCCTTCGGGCGGCTGCCCGGCGAAGGGAAAGGCCGAGAACATGGTGCGCGTCTGGTCCTGCATCTGGTCCTGCATCTGGACGAACAGGCCGCGGCTTTGCTCGATGTAGTTGTTCATCATGTTCTGCAGGGCCGGGGTCTGCATGCTCATCAGCTGGGCCCAGGCTTCCGGGCCGAAATGCTGCTGGTACAGCCCCTGGGACTGCTCGGCCATGCGGTCCTGGATGTCCATCAGCACCTGGATGTTCTTTTCCAGGAAGGTGCCCATCACGCCCTGCATGGCGTGGCCGTAGAAGCGGATGATCTGCGCCAGCGCCTCGGCCGAGAACATGGGCACGCCGCCGGATTCTTCTTCCAGGATGATCTGGAGCAGGATGCTGCGGGTCAGGTCGTCGCCGGTCTTGGCGTCGACGACCTTGAACACCGCGTTGTCCAGGACGAGCTGCTTGATGTCGGCCAGCGTGATGTAGGCGCTGGACTGGGTGTCGTAGAGGCGGCGGTTGGGGTATTTCTTGATCAGCCGTTCCGCCTGGGGTGGATGGGTGTGGCGTGCCATGATCAACCCATGTGCAGGCCGCCGTTCAGCGAGAAATCCGCCCCCGTGGCAAAGCCTGAATCGTCGGACGCCAGCCAGGCGACGATGGAGCCGATTTCCTCCGGCGTGCCCAGGCGCTTGACCGGGATGGTGGCGACGATCTTTTCCAGCACGTCGGGGCGGATGGCCCGCACCATGTCGGTGCCGATGTAGCCCGGCGAGACGGTGTTGACGGTGACGCCCTTGCTGGCGACTTCCTGGGCCAGGGCCATGGTGAAGCCGTGGATGCCCGCCTTGGCGGTGGAATAGTTGGTCTGGCCGAACTGGCCCTTCTGGCCGTTGACCGAACTGATGTTGATGATCCGCCCCCACTGGCGGTCCACCATGTCGTCGATGACCTGCTTGGTCACGTTGAACAGGCTGTTCAGGTTGGTGTCGATGACGGCGCGCCAGTCTTCCTGGCTCATCTTGCGGAAGACGCCGTCGCGCGTGATGCCCGCGTTGTTCACCAGCACGTCGACCGGACCGAATTGTTCCTTGACCCTGACGAAGGCCTCGACCGTGGAATCCCAGTCGGACACGTTGCCCACCGAGGCGCTGAACTTGTAGCCCAGCGCGGCCTGCTCGTCCAGCCACTTGGCGTGGTCCCGGCTCGGGCCGCAACCGGCCACCACCGTGAAGCCTTCTTTCGCGAGGCGCTGGCAGATCGACGTTCCGATGCCGCCCATGCCCCCCGTCACGTAAGCCAGTTTGCCGCTCATGGTGTTCTCCTTTGACGTTGACGTAGCGCCCGGGTGCGGGCTCTATGGCGGGATATTTTCGATTGCCCGGGGTGCGGCGGGCGGGCCGCCAGTCCTCCGAGTGCCCGGCCAGCCATTCCAGCCAGTCGGGCCACCAGCTGCCGCGGGCATGGGCGGCCTGTTCCAGCCAGGCGTCCGGATCGCCCGGCAGGGCGGCGTCCCGATCCTGGGACCAGTAGCCGCGGCGGCCGCGTTCGGGAGGGTTGACCCCCCCCGCGATGTGGCCGGATTCGCCCAGCACGAAGCGCAGCGGCCCGCGCAGCAGCCGCGTCGAGGCGTAGGCCGAGGTCCAGGGCACGATGTGGTCTTCGCGCGAGGCGTACAGGTAGGCGGGCATGTCCAGGGCGCCGAGATCGGCGGCTTCGCCGCAGATGCGCAGCTGCCCGGTCATGAGGCGGTTTTCCAGGTAGGTATTGCGGAAATACCAGGTGAAGAACGGCCCCGGCAGGTTGGTGCCGTCGGCGTTCCAGGCCAGCAGGTCGAAGGCCCGGGGGGATTCGCCCAGCAGGTAGTTGGAGCCGACGTAGTTCCACACCAGTTCGGAAGGCCGCAGGAACGAGAAGGTGGTGGCCAGCTCGCCCGCCGTCATCAGGCCGCCCGCGCCCAGCTGCTGCTCGCGCGCGCGGGAATGCTGCTCGTCGACGAAGACGTCGAGGATGCCGGTCTCGCGGAAATCCAGGAAGGTGGTCAGCAGGGTCAGCGCGGCCACCGGGTCTTCGCCGCGCGCACGCGCCACGGCCAGGGCGCTGGCGAGCAGCGTGCCCCCCACGCAAAAGCCCAGGGCGTTGATCTGCGGCTGGCGGGTCACGTCGCGCACGACCTCGATGGCCCGCAGCACGCCGTCCTCGACGTAATCGTCCCAGGTCTTGCACTCGATGCCGTCGGTGTCGTCCGGCAGCGGGTTGCGCCAGGACACCATGAAGACCTCGAAGCCGGCCTGCACGGCATGCTGCACCAGGGAATTGGCCGGCTGCAGGTCGAGGATGTAGAACTTGTTGATGCAGGGCGGCACCATCAGCAGGGGCCGCCGGCGGACCTTCGCCGTCTGCGGCCGGTACTGGATGAGCTGCATCAGGGCGTTTTCGTGGATCACCGTCCCCGGGGTGACGGCGAGATTTTCGCCCGGCGCGAAGGCGGATTCGTCGGTCTGGGTGATGCGGCCGCGCGTCATGTCGCGCATCAGGTTCGCCAGCCCGCGCTGCAGGGATTCGCCGCCGCTGTCGGCCAGGGCCTTCAGGGCGTCGGGGTTGGACGCCAGGAAATTGCACGGCGCAGCGGCCTCGATCCATTGCATGACGGAGAACTGCAGGCGTTCGCGCGCGGCCTCTTCGAGATCGGCGGCCTGCGCCAGGCGCCGCAGCGCATCGGCCATGAGCAGATAGGCATGCGCCGAGAACAGGGCCTGGGGACTGGCGGCCCAGGCGTCGGAAGCGAAACGGCGGTCGGCCGGCGGGGTCAGCGCGCCTTGCCGGAACCGGTCCAGCAGCGCCTGCCACGCCTGGGTGAAATCTGACTGAATGGACGCCAGTTGGGCGGGTGCGACCCCGGGCGGCGTCCGCCTGTGTGAAGAATTCCGATCAGCCATTCCACCATCCCTTGTACTGCAAGGACCCCGAAACGACCCGGGACCTTTCGTTCGTCTATTCTGTCATTGTGGCAAATTGCGTCAATTCGGGTAAGTCGCTAGCCCGAATAGAGCGCATGCCGGAGCCGGCGTGGGTCAAAATAACGGCCCTCCTCTATGTCCACCTCGCGCCTTGCAAGGCACCCGGATCCGTCAGGCACGCCAGCGTCGCCTGGCGGCCCGATCCGGGATCGCGGCGATGGGAAAAATACCGGTCCGCCCGCGTCCAGGTGCATTCTCCGCTCGCCTCCACCCGTTCGACGCCGGCGCGCAGCAGCCGGGCGCGCGCCAGGCCGGCCAGGTCGGCCAGCCATCGAGGCCCCCACGCCGCGCAGCCTTCGGCCGCTTGCATCCACCTCGCGGCCTGCATGCCGCTCGGATTCACCAGGCGCAGGCCAGTCCGCAGAGACTGCTCCGCGTCCAGGCCCATTCCCCCGGAGGGGCGCTTTTTGCCTTGGGGCGGCCCAGCGGCAAAAAGACCGCGATCCGGCTGGAAAACGAAGCAGGCCGCCAGCCCCGGGTCCTGGTCCAGGAAGGCGTCCCGCACTTCCGCGCCGACCTGGAAGGCGGCGGGACCGATGCCCGGGCCGATCCAGGCGCGCCAGCCGTGCGCCGCAGGCGCCCGGCGGCGCATCGCGGCCAGCGTATTTTCCAGCACCCCGGCCGCCAGCCCGCGCCAGCCCGCGTGGGCCACGCCCAGCACGGTGCCGGCCTCGTCGGCCAGCACCACCGGCAGGCAGTCGGCGGTCATGATCGCCAGGGGACGGCCGCGCCGGGTCGTCACGGCGGCGTCGGCGCGGGGGGCGGGTCCGGCCGCGGCGTCCTCCGGCGCGGCATCGGCGTCGAACACGTCGGTGCCGTGCACCTGCTCCAGCCAGAGCGGATCTCCCGGCAGGGCGCGCCGCAGCCGCAGGCGGTTTTCCCGCACGGCCAGCGGATCATCGCCGACGTGCAGGCCCAGGTTCAGGCTGTCGCGGGGCGGCAGGCTCACGCCGCCGACGCGCCAGGTCGAGAAATAGCGCACGCCGGGCCAGGGCTCGCCCGTGACGCCGCGCAGGCCGGGGGCCGGTTCAAGCACGCTCGTCGCCATCGCCGTCCCAGAGGATGCCGTCGAGCACGCGGCGGAAGTCGTCCGGCGGCTCCGCCGTGAAGGCGCAGGGCCGTCCGCTGGCGGGGTCGTCGAAGCCCAGGGCGCGCGCATGCAGCATCTGGCGCCCGGCGCCGGCTTCGTGCCGGCCGCCGTACAGGGTGTCGCCCAGCAAGGGATGGCGCAAGCGGGCCATGTGGACGCGGATCTGGTGGGTGCGGCCGGTTTCCAGGCGGCACAGCACGCGGGACACGACGGTCCCGCCGCAATGGCCGACGCCCAGCGATTCGTAGTGGGTGACGGCGGGCTTGGGCGCCACCGGGCGGTCGGCGCTCATGCGCACCGGCACCCGGGCGTCGCGCCCGATGGGCGCATCCACCGTGCCGCGCCCCGCCAGCGCGCCGTGCACCAGCGCGCAGTATTCGCGCCTGACCGTGCGCGCCTGGAGCTGGCGCACCAGTTGCGTCTGGGCGGTCTCGGTGCGGGCCACGACCAGCAGGCCGGAGGTGTCCTTGTCCAGCCGGTGGACGATGCCCGCGCGCGCCACGCGGGCCAGTTCGGGGTAGCGGAACAGCAGGCCGTTGAGCAGCGTGCCGTGCCAGTTGCCCGCGCCCGGGTGCGTCACCAGGCCGGCGGGCTTGTCCACCACGATCCAGTCGGGCGCGTCGGCCACGACGCGGAAGGCGACGTCCTCGGGCACGAAGGCCTGGTCCTCGGGCGCCTGCTGGGGCCAGACCCGGATGAGGGCGCCGGGCCCCACCCGGGTGCGCACCTTGCCCACGGCGCCATCGACCTCGACGTGGCCGTCCTCGATCCAGGCTTGCAGGCGGCTGCGCGAATGCCGCGGCATCAGGCGGGCGAGCGTCTTGTCCAGCCGGTCCGGCAGGACGTCCAGCGGCAGCTGGAAAACCTCGGGCGCGTCGGGGCCAGTGTCTTCGGTGGCGATATCCGTGTACGGCATGGCGACTAATCATATAATCTGCCGACAATGCTAACACCTTGACCAAGGACGCCCCGTGGCCGCGCATGCCCCCGTTTTCCCGAAAGCCCTGTCAACCCATGTCCGGCTGATCCTGGCTTGCCTGTGCATGGCCCTCGCGGCGGGCTGCAGCTCGACCAAGACCAACGTCGACCCGACCGCCGGCTGGAGCGCGGAACGCCTCTACAGCCAGGCCCGCTCGGACATCAGCTCGGGCAACTGGTCCGATGCCCGCAAGAATCTGGAAGCCCTGGAAGCCCGCTATCCCTTCGGCATCTATGCGCAGCAGTCCCTGATCGACCAGGCCTACGTCAACTGGAAGGACGAGGAGCCCGAACAGGCCAAGGCCGCGATCGACCGCTTCATGCAGCAGTACCCCAACCATCCCGGCACGGACTACATGCTGTACCTGAAGGGCATGATCACCTTCACGCCGCCCAGCGCCGTGCTGTCGAACTTCACGCGCCAGGACCCCAGCGAACGCGATCCCAAGGGCCTGCGCGAATCCTACGAAGCCTTCAACGAACTGATCAAGCGCTACCCCGACAGCCGCTACACGCCCGACGCCCGCAAGCGCGCCGCCTGGCTGGTCAACACCATCGCCGAAAACGAAGTCCACATCGCCCAGTACTACTACGAGCGCGGCGCCTACGTGGCGGCGGCCAACCGCGCCCAGACCGTGGTCACCGACTTCGAGGGCGTGCCCGTCGCGGAAAAGGCCCTCTACCTGATGATGCTGAGCTACGACAAGCTCAACCTGCCGGAACTGCGCGACGACGCCAAGCGCGTGCTGGACAAGAATTTCCCGGACAGCAAGTACTACAAGCAGGGCCTGGACGAGCCCGTCAACCGCTGGAACCCCATCAACTGGTTCTGACGCGAAGCCACTGGTTCTGACGCCGGCCCGCCGCCGGGCGCGGCTCAGGCCCCCGCGGCGTCCTGCGTGGCCGGCTCCCGCCGGCCGGGCGGATGGCCCAGGAAATCCAGGGCCACCTCGGCGTCCCGGGTGCGGGCGAAGGGCGGCAGCCCCTGCCACAGCAGCCGCCCGTAGGGCTTGTCCACCAGGCGGCCGTCGCCCACCACCAGCACGCCCCAATCGGTCTCGGACCGGATCAGGCGCCCGGCGCCCTGCTTGAGCAGCAGCGCCGCCTGCGGCAGCTGGTATTCCATGAAGGGATTGCCGCCCTCGGCGCGGCAGGCGTTCAGGCGCGCCTCCAGCACCGGATCGTCGGGCGGGGCGAACGGCAGCTTGTCGATCGCCACCAGGGTCAGCGCGTCGCCCGGCACGTCGATGCCTTCCCAGAAACTGGTGCTGCCCACCAGCACCGCGTTGCCGGCCGCGCGGAAGCGTTCCAGCAGCACGCCGCGCGAGGCCTCGCCCTGGCGCATCACCGGCCGGTCCGAGGACAGCATGCCGCGCAGCAGGACGTCGGCCACCCGGTCGACTGCGCGCAGGGTGGTGCACAGCACCAGCACGCCGCCCGCGCAGGCGTCCACCAGCGGCAGCAGGGCACGCGCGAACGCGTCCGTGAAGCCGGGGTCGCCCGGCCAGGGCAAGGCGCGCGGCACGTACAGCAGCCCCTGCGCCGGATAGTCGAAGGGCGAGGCCCAGCTGCGCGTCTCGGCGTCCGCCAGCCCCAGCTGGCGCTGGAAATGCTGGAAGTCTCCGCGCACCGACAGGGTGGCCGAGGCCAGCACCCAGGACTGGCCCGGCCGCCGGAACCCGGAAAAGATGCGCGCCACCGACAGGGGCGCGCGCTGCAGCCGCACCGAGTGCGCGCTGTGCTCGATCCAGCGCACGGCGGCCTGGTCCTCGGTTTCCGCTTCGCCGCGGGTCGGATGGGCCCATTGCCACAGGCGGGCCCGCAGGGTGCGAGCGGTCCGGGCGGCCGCCGCCAGGTCCGGGTGGCGCTCCTCCTGGGTGCCCAGGGATTCGGTCAGCCCGTCCAGCGCCTGCGCCAGGCGGTCGAGGGACTGGTCGAAGGCCTCGGGCTCGGGGATCTGATCAAAGGTCGCCCGGCCGCCCGGCAGCTTGCCCACCGGGGCGCTGACCAGGCGCAGGTCGCGCGCGGCGGCGTCCAGGGCCTGGCACAGCTCGCTCCAGCGGACGGTTTCACGCGCATGGGCTAGCCCGGCCGCTTCCGCCTGGCGGGCGCAGTCCAGCACCTGGTGCAGCGACAGGCTCTGCCCCAGGAAACGGGTGGCGGTGTCGGGCAGCTGGTGCGCCTCGTCGAAGACCACCAGCCGGGTCTCGGGCAGCAGGTCGGTGATGCCTTCTTCCCGCAGCGCCAGGTCCGCCATGAACAGGGCGTGGTTGACCACCACCACGTCGGCCTCCTGGGCATGGCGGCGCGCCTTCAGCAGGAAGCAGTCGCGCACGTGGGGGCAGTCCTGGCCCAGGCAGTTTTCCCGGGTGGAAGTCACGCGGCTCCAGATGTCGGCGGTTTCCGGCACCTCGGGCAGGTCGGCGCGGTCGCCGCTGCCGCTCTCGCGCACGAAGCGGCGGATGGCGCGCAGCTGGGAGATCTCGTCGCGCGACTTCAGGGCGCGCTCATCCTGCTCCAGGCGTTCCAGGTGGTAGTGGCAGACGTAGTTGCCGCGCCCCTTGAGCAGCGCCACGTCCACCGGCAGGGCCAGCGCGGCGCGCAGGCGCGGGATGTCGCGGCGGAACAGCTGGTCCTGCAAGGTGCGGGTGCCGGTGGACACCAGCACCTTGCCGCCCGAGAGGAAGGCGGGCGCCAGGTAGGCCCAGGTCTTGCCCGTGCCGGTGCCGGCCTCGGCGATCAGCACGCCGCCGCTGTCGAGCGTGTCGCGGATGGCCTCGGAAAGCTCCAGCTGGGCCGCGCGCGGCACGTAGCCCGGCAGCTGGCGGGCCAGCGGGCCGTCGGGGCCGAAGAGGTCGGCGAGGTCATCGGAAAACATGGCGCGGGCACGGCGTGGATAGGGTTCGACCCCCGGATGATACGCCACGCATCCCGGTCCGGCGGGCCGGGTGTGGCAAAATGCGCCGCTTGTACCGGTACTTTGCTTTGCGATATCCATGACTCAGACCAGCCCCGACTCCCAGACCCATGCCGTCGATCCTGCCCGCATCCTGCGGCTGCTGACGGCGGAACTCGACGCGCGGCCCGCCCAGGTCGCGGCCGCCGTGGACCTGCTGGACTCCGGCGCCACGGTGCCCTTCATCGCCCGCTACCGCAAGGAAGCCACCGGCGGGCTGGACGACACGGTGCTGCGCCAGCTGGAAGTGCGCCTGCTCTACATCCGCGAGCTGGAAGGCCGCCGCGTGGCGATCCTGGACTCCATCGCCGGACAGGGCAAGCTGGATGACGCCCTGCGCACGCAGATCCTGGAGGCCGACAGCAAGCAGCGGCTGGAGGACCTGTACGCCCCCTACAAGCCGAAGCGGCGCACGCGCGCCCAGATCGCCCGCGAGGCCGGCCTGGAGCCCCTGGCCGACGCCCTGCTGGCCGATCCCGCGGCCGAACCCGAAGTCCTGGCGGCCGGCTACCTGAACCCCGAAGCCGGCTTCGAGGACGCGCGCGCGGCCCTGAACGGCGCGCGCGACATCCTGGCCGAGCGCTTCGCGGAAAACGCCACGCTGCTCGACACGCTGCGCACGGAGCTCTGGAACACCGGCCGGATCACCGCCCAGGTCGTGGCGGGCAAGGAGACCGAGGGCGCGAACTTCCGCGACTGGTTCGACTTCAGCGAAAGCCTGCGCACCCTGCCCTCGCACCGCATCCTGGCGCTGCTGCGCGGCCGCCAGCAGGGCATCCTGGACCTGCGCCTGGGGCTGGACCCCGAACGCGAGGCCGAAACCCCGCACCCCTTCGTGGCGCGCGTGGCCGACATCCTGGACCTGGACGCGCGCTTCGACGCCCGCGCCACCCCGCGCCAGCACTGGCTGGCCGAAGTCTGCCGCTGGACCTGGCGGGTCAAGCTGCTGACCGGCTTCGAGACCGAGCTGATCGGCCGGCTGCGCGAAACGGCCGAGGCCGAGGCGATCCGCGTGTTCGCCGCCAACCTGAAGGACCTGCTGCTGGCAGCGCCCGCCGGCCCGAAGGCCGTGCTGGGCCTGGACCCCGGCATCCGCACGGGCGTCAAGGCCGCCGCCATCGACGCCACCGGCAAGCTGCTGGAGACCGCCACGATCTACCCCTTCGAGCCGCGCCGCGACGTCGAGGGCAGCCTGCGCACCCTGGCCGCGCTGGTCGCGCGCCACCGCATCGGGCTGGTGGCCATCGGCAACGGCACCGCCTCGCGCGAGACCGAGCGCCTGGTCGCCACGCTGCGCGAGCGCCACCCCGAACTGGCCTTCGAGCGCGTGGTCGTGTCCGAGGCCGGCGCCTCGGTCTATTCGGCCTCCGAGCTGGCGGCCCAGGAATTCCCCGAGCTGGACGTCAGCCTGCGCGGCGCGGTCTCCATCGCCCGCCGCCTGCAGGATCCGCTGGCCGAACTGGTGAAGATCGAGCCCAAGGCCATCGGCGTGGGCCAGTACCAGCACGACGTCAACCAGCGCGAGCTGGCGCGCTCCCTGGACGCGGTGGTCGAGGACTGCGTGAACGCCGTCGGCGTGGACGTGAACACGGCCTCGGCGCCGCTGCTGACGCGCGTGTCCGGGCTGAACCAGTCCCTGGCGCGCAACATCGTCCAGTGGCGCGAGGCGCACGGCGCCTTCCGCAACCGCCAGGCGCTGCGCGACGTGCCCCGCTTCGGCGACAAGGCCTTCGAGCAGGCGGCCGGCTTCCTGCGCATCCCGGGCTCCGACAACCCGCTGGACGCCTCGGCCGTGCACCCGGAAGCCTACCCCGTGGTCGAGCGCATCCTGCACAAGATCGGCCGGCCCGCCACGGCGGTGATGGGCCATGCCGATTCCCTGAAAGGCCTGTCCCCGGCGGACTTCACCGACGAGCGCTTCGGCCTGCCCACGGTGCGCGACATCTTCGCGGAACTGGAAAAACCGGGCCGCGACCCGCGCCCCGAGTTCAAGACGGCGACATTCAAGGAAGGCATCCACGACATCAAGGATCTGGCGCCCGGCATGGTCCTCGAAGGCGTGGTCAGCAACGTCGCCAATTTCGGCGCCTTCGTGGACATCGGCGTGCACCAGGACGGCCTGGTGCACGTGTCCGCCCTGGCCGACAGGTTCGTCAAGGACCCGCGCGACGTGGTGCGCGTGGGCCAGACGGTGCAGGTGCGCGTGCTGGAGGTGGACGTGGCGCGCAAGCGCATCGCCCTGAGCATGCGCAAGGACGATCCGGAGCCGCGCGCCGCGGGCGGCGCGGCCGGCGCCGCCGCCGGCAACGGCCGGCC
>OFTY01001209.1_pt1 | contig 12272 bp, 9 predicted proteins | sample 1775061 | NCBI WGS metagenome assembly OFTY01 (sample SAMN08195773, study PRJEB24354) | sludge metagenome | isolation source: sludge from phenol fed wastewater aerobic bioreactor B | place: India: Nagpur | collected 2016-09-16 | reverse complement strand
CTTTGTGATTCCAACACACTGCTTCTATACCTGCTTGCCTGCGCAATGCTTTTTCTTCATACTCTTTTGCTGTTTGCGGTTTCCCTTCTGCGGTATATGCTTCCGCTAAAGTTTTCTCCAGGTGCCACAAAAGGCAATTGAGATCAACCGGTATCAGTTCGCAGGTGTGAATGGTGGTGATCTTCTTTTCATTGTTTAACCATCTGCTGGAAAAATCCCAGCCCGATTCGCAAGCGCCCCTGATGTGTCTGTAATGTTCTGAAGGATCTGCCAGGGCCCTGGCATGGGTTTTAAGATCGGCCGCATAACCTTCCGGTCTCGGTGTATTCATTTCATCCCAGTAACGGTTCAATATTCCTCCATTAGAAAGCTGCACAGTATGCTCACTGGCGGGTTCTTCAGGGCGGAGCAAATCAGCGCCGCGCATCCAGAAATTATATTCATTGGCCAGTTGCGGCAGGTATTGTATCAATACGGAATCTCCTTTTTCTTCCTGCAGCAGTTTGATCATAAATGAAAAGAAAGGGGGCTGTGATCTTGTCAGGAAATAAGTACGGTTACCATTGGGAATAAGACCGAATGTATCTATAAGGAAAGCGAAATTGTCGATCATATCTTCCACTTTGCCGGTAAGCCCTGCTGCCTGCAATCCCAGCATGGTAAAATAAGTATCCCAGTAAAATATTTCACGGAATCTTCCTCCCGGCACAATAGAAGGTTTAGGCAAAGGAATAAGCGTGCCCCCGTTTTCATGCGGTTGGCGGGTCAGTAATTCCCAGAGATGATTGATATGTTCATCAATCGGGAAATGCCAGGGCTGCTTTGGCTGAGGTATTGGTTTGGGCAGGTAAAAGTGATCGAGCACAAACTGTTCGAGATTGCCATCACCTGCCTGCTTGTAAGCGCGGTATTGCTCAAGTATCTCTGCTACCGGATAGCGGGGTGTGCAATCGGCAAATATTTTCTGATCCGGAAATACCCGTTGAAGCTGTACATCGGTAAACAGTTCCTGCAGATCTTCAAGATAAAAGAGATCAGGATGCTTAAGCATTGTGGAGTGCTTTTACTGATAGCTGCAACAATAAGGCCATCTAAAAAGTCAAAATTCAAAAGTAAAAAGGTTGACAGTTTTTACTTTTGAATTTTGACTTTTTCGTTGCTATTTGTTCTTGGGTCTTTGCACCAGGTAATCAAATCTCTTCCCGGTCACTTCCGCCATATCGGGGATATCTGCTACTTTGTATTCACCTGCATCCAGTTTTCTCTTGGTAGCAGAGAAAGCTTCAAGTGTAGCGCGTATATCTTCATCTGTATGCGAAGCAGTAGGGATGAGACGGTAAATGATATGTCCTTTCGGAATAACAGGATATACTACGATGGAACAAAAGATATGATAGTTCTCACGGATGTCCATTACCATTGCAGTAGCTTCTTCCACACCACCTTTCATATACACAGGTGTAACAACGGAATCTGTTTTACCAATATCAAACCCTCTTTCTGTAAGTCCTTTTTGCAGTTTGAGTGCATTTTCCCAAAGCCTGTCTTTCAATTGTGGTTGGGTGCGCAGCAGCTCCAGTCTTTTCAGGTTGCCGATCACCAGTGGCATAGGCAGGCTTTTAGCAAAGATCTGGCTGCGGATATTATAGCGGACATAATCGATGATCTTACGGTCGCCGGCAATAAAGGCGCCGATTGACGCCATTGATTTTGCAAAAGTAGAGAAGTAAAGATCGATATCATCCTGCACGCCCTGTTCTTCACCTGCGCCTGCACCGGTTTTGCCTAATGTACCAAATCCGTGTGCATCATCTACCAGCAGGCGGAACTCATATTTTTGTTTTAATGCAATGATCTCTTTCAGCTTACCCTGATCGCCAGCCATACCAAATACGCCTTCAGTGATCACCAGGATGCCACCTGTTTTTTGTTTTTCTATCAGTGCGGTGCCCCGTTGCAGCTGCTTTTCAAAATCTTCTATATCATTATGCTTGAAAACATAACGATGGCCGGGGTGAAGGCGTAAGCCGTCGATGATGCAGGCATGGCTTTCGGCATCATAAATAATGATATCGTGGCGGCTGCATAAAAGATCAATCAGGCTTACCATGCCCTGGTAGCCATAATTCAGCAGAATGGCATCTTCTTTTCCTTCAAAGGCTGCAAGCTCCGCTTCAAGCTGTTCATGATAATTACTGTTGCCGCTCATCATGCGGGCACCCATTGGCAGTGCGAGTCCGAACTCCCGGGCTGCGTCTGCATCTGCTTTTCTCACTTCGGGATGGTTGGCCAGGCCGAGATAATTGTTCAAACTCCATACGATCATTTCCTTCCCTCGAAACTTCATACGGCTGTCGATCTCTCCTTCAAGTTTTGGGAATGCAAAGTATCCATGCGCCCTTTCACGGTGCTGGCCGATCGGCCCGTAATTCTTCAGTAAACGCTCGAAAATATCTGCCATATTAAGAAATTGTTATAGGTTTTAAAACTGCGCAAAGGTAAGGTTTTCAGGGAAATGCTTGCAGGGAGCAAGGCGTAGGAGTAGCGCAAAAACCGTAATTAAACCATATAAAGGTAGGGATTTCGCTTAATAAGGGGTGAGTATTGCTCACAGTTTGAATGTTTTCCCACCAAGACGACAAAGACCACAAAGAAATATTGCCTGGACGTTTTCCTTGGGTTAAAGACTTTATGGGTTTAGGAACGTAGTTAAAATATTTCTTTGTGGTCTTTGTCGTCTTGGTGGGAAACCCGGCCTTATAGCGGGAATGCCAACCTGCTGGGGCAACAAAAAGCCGCACCTGGAACAGCGCGGCTTTTAAGCAAGTAGATTTGATTTCTTGATTTAGATCACTATCAGGGCATCCCCATAGCTGAAGAACCTGTATTTATCTTTTATCGCTTTCTTATAAGCTTCCATTGTCAGCTCATATCCTGCAAAGGCACAGGTCATGATCAACAAGCTTGTTTTTGGCAAATGGAAATTGGTTACCAGCGAATCAGCAATATTGAAATCATAAGGAGGGTGGATGAACATATTGGTCCAGCCTTCAGATGGCTTCAGTAATTTTTGCGCGGTGAAAGAAGATTCCAGTGCCCGCATGGTAGTAGTACCGATTGAGCAGATGCGGTGGCCGTATTCTTTAGCGCGGTTCACGATCTTGCAGGCTGTTTCATCAATGTGGTAATACTCTGCATCCATTTTATGCTTGCTGAGATCTTCCACTTCAATAGGGCGGAATGTTCCCAGGCCGGTATGCAGGGTCACTTCTGCGAAACGGATGCCTTTGATCTCAAGGCGCTTGATCAGTTCGCGGCTGAAGTGAAGTCCTGCTGTGGGAGCAGCTACTGCACCTTCATGCTTTGCGTATACGGTTTGATAACGCTCTTTATCTTCTTCGTCGGGTTTGCGCTTGATATATTTCGGGAGAGGGGTCTCACCCAGTTTTTCCAGTTGCTCACGGAATCCTTCTTCGCTGCCTTCCCATAAGAAACGGATGGTACGGCCACGGCTCGTAGTGTTGTCGATCACTTCTGCTACCAGGTCTTCCTGGTCGCCGAAATACAATTTATTTCCTACACGGATCTTACGGGCAGGGTCCACGATCACGTCCCAAAGGCGGTTAGGCTTATTCAGTTCGCGAAGCAGGAACACTTCGATCTTGGCGCCTGTTTTTTCCTTGCGGCCATACATGCGGGCAGGAAAAACCTTGGTATTGTTTACTACAAAAACATCTTTATCATCAAAATAATCCTGGATATCGCGGAAGTGCTTGTTCTCGATCTGGCCGGTGTGACGGTGAATGACCATCATACGGGCATCTTCACGTTTTTTGGCAGGATTTTGTGCGATAAGGTTTAAAGGGAGGTCGAAACGGAATTGGGAAAGCTTCATATTATGATTTGAGTCTTTTTCTTTAATATTCTTGCCCTTCATGATTTCTTACCGGATGGTAGGAAACAACTCCTGAATGACAAACTGAGATCTCATGACTCAAACCGGTAACAGAATACCTGAGGGGGATCACCAATCCCCGGTCTTACGGCACCGGGTCTGGTCATGCGCCAGCTTTAAGGGCAGCAAAATTACATATAAACGTGCAATTACAGCCATTTGTTGCCTGGATTTTTTTAAAAGGGAAAGTGTGTTGAATCTCAGTTAATTAAACAACATAAATGTAAAATCCCTGTTATAGATAAAACAGATTTTAACGCCAGCCGTTTTCAATAAAATAGTAAATTCAGCCGGATGTTCGATGGCCGAACCACCTAAACTAGTTCCCTCATATGAAAAGAGCCTTGATCCTGTTCCTGTTGTTAATGCCATTTCTCCTGCATGCCCAGCCCAAAACGAAGAACAAAAACTATCCCAGCCTTCTTTGGGAGATCAGCGGCAAAGGCATGAAAAAACCTTCTTACCTCTTTGGCACCATGCACGTGAGCAGCAAACTGGCTTTTCACCTGGCCGATTCGTTTTACATCGGTATCCGCAATGCAGATGTGGTGGCATTGGAAACCAATCCTGAATCATGGCAGGAAGATATGAGCAAGTATGACCTGGGAAATAATGAGTACGGGAATTATGCCATGAATTATACGGGAACAGAAACCCCGAATGATTACCTGCGCATCAACACCCTTCGTTTTTATAAGTATGACAAGAAAATAGAACGGGCCCTTTACAGCAATCCTTCCACTATCAACAACCTGCTTTACCGCAGCTATGGAAATGCTTCGAGCGATTTTGAAGAAGATACTTATCTCGATATGTATATCTACCAGTGCGGAAAGAAATGGGGCAAAAAAGTGGCGGGTGTGGAGCAATATGGTGAAAGCATGAAGCTGATGGCAGAAGCTTATAAAGATGCAGCGAAGGATAAGAATAAAAAAGAACGAAGCTATGACCAGGAAGAAGGATATTCTTCCAATAAACTGCAGGAAGCTTATCGCAGCGGCAACCTGGACTGGCTGGATTCCATCAATAAGTACAATAGTTTTTCCAGCGCTTTTGATGAAAAATTTCTGTATCGCCGTAATGAGATCCAGGCCAATTCCATTGATTCTATCTTGCGTTCCGGCCAGTCATTGTTTGTTGGAGTGGGAGCAGCCCATCTTCCCGGCAACAGGGGCGTGATAGAGATACTTCGCCGGCAAGGTTATCGCCTCCGGCCTGTAAAAATGGGAGCCAGGGACAGCCAGCATAAAAACCAGGTGGAAAAGCTGCGCGTGCCGGTTGTGTTCCATCCACAACAGGCAGATGATGGTTTCTTTAAAGTGGATATACCCGGTAAGTTTTACAAATTCGGTGATGATGCTTCCATGGACCAGCGCCAGTATGCAGACATGGCCAACGGCAGCTATTATATGGTGACCCGTATTATGACCAATGCCTGGATGTGGGGACATAATACAGACCGGGTGAGAAAAATAGTCGACAGCCTGCTGTATGAAAATATACCGGGCAAGATCATCCGTAAAACACCGGTTGTCCGTAACGGTTATCAGGGCATCGACCTGGTCAATAAAACCCGCCGCGGAGATATACAGCGCTATAATATTTTCACTACTCCATTTGAAGTGATCATTTTTAAAATGAGCGGCACCGGAGAATATGTGGGTCAGGGAGAAGAAGCGCAACGGTTTTTTTCCAGCATTCAATTGAAAGAATATAAAACCCAGCCGGAGGCAATGGCGGCCACCTGGAAAAAATATTCACCACCCTATGGCGGTTTTTCCATTGATATGCCGCATGAGCCTTATGTAGGTAATGACGGGAGCTGGATATATGATGCAGAAGACAGGAACACGCATACACAATACCGGGTGATCCGTACAGACGTCCACAATTATCATTTCGTGGAAGAAGATACATTTGACCTGGGATTGATGGATGAAAGCTTTGCTGCCTCTGAGTTTATTGATAAGGAGATCAGCCGCCAGCACACAACAGCAAATGGTTATCCTGCACTTGATTGCCGTTATAAAGACAAGAACGGAGGCGTTTACCTGGTGAGGTTTATTATCCAGGGGCCGCATTATTATACGCTTGTGGCACATGGCAAACAGGAAATGCCGGTCATGAAAAATTTCCTGAATTCTTTTTCTGTAAGATCCCTTGTTTATTCTCCCTCTTCACTCAACACTGATACAGCGCTTTATTACACTGTGAATGCTCCTGTATTTCCTGCACCGGAGAAAGAAAAACTGGATTTACCGCGTGGTAATCTTTACCAGGACGATGAGGAGGATGATAGCAATGATATGGAAGCCGGAATGTTTCGCAGCAAGGTGGTCCGGAATGATACGACCGGTGAAAGGATCTTTGTCAATTTCTTCAAATCACCCCGCTATGCTTACCTGGAAGACAGTACCGTGCTGGATAAAGAAAGCTCCACTTCTATTTTTGGCGACACAAGCTGGATCGTTCTGAAAAAAATAAAAACGGAACTGCCCAATAAGATGAGGGTTTGGGAAACAGTTGTGACCGATACCGGCAGCAGCCGCACATTATGGAGCAAGGTATTTTATAAAGATGGCATTGGTTTCTCTTTGATAACAGAGAGCGATACGCTGAGTGCTCCCAGTGCATTTGTAAAATCTTTTTTCGACAGCTTTAACCCTGCTGATACTTTACGAGGCAATGATATGTTTGCAAAGAAGACAAAACTCTTCTTTGAAGATTTCATGAGCAGCGACAGCCTCGTGCATAAGCGGGCGGTGAAAGGATTGTATGTGATCAAGTTTGATTCAACAGATGTTCCGGAGCTCAAAAAAGCCATTGCTTCTACCGGGTGGGCAGAAAAGAATTACCTGGATACAAAGAAAACGCTGATCCGGAAAATGAGCAATATTTCTGCGAGCAATGCTACCAATTACCTGAAAGAACTTTACCAGGCAGCAGGGGATACCCTTGAGCTGCAATATGCCGTGCTGGGTACTTTGATCAAGCAAAAAACTTCTTATGGATATAAAACGCTCCGCGATATTATCATGACGGAACCACCAGTCCTGAATGTTAATACACGCAACTGGAAGACGTCGATATATGATGATCGCCCAGGAGGGAATAGTATACTGAATGGGTTGGATGATTCTCTCCAACTGACACGCACGATCATGCCGGATATCCTGCCGCTGATCAACCTGGACGATTATAAATATCCCATAATGACCTTGCTGGGGCAGATGGTGGATAGTGGCCTGATAAAGCCGGATGATTATAAGGCCTATTTCTCCAAGTTTTTGCTGGAAGCAAAACAGGAATTGAAAAAACAGGTGATCGTTGAAAAGCAAAAAGCGATCTATAAGGCCGAGCAGGAGAAGAAAGGGAAAACACAAAGCTATATATCTTACCAGGAAGAAACAGAAGAAGATGGAGGAAACGATAACCTGCAGTTGTATGCCACGCTGCTGATCCCTTACTGGAATGACCCGCAGGTGCCGGCTTTGCTCAACCAGATGTTGTCTTCTGCTGATAAACGGTTGAAATATTCTACGCTTACATCACTGATACGGGCGGGTAAGCCGTATCCCGATACCATATTGAATTATTTTGCCGGCCTGGATGAATACCGTTATGAGTTGTATGAAGACCTGTCGGATATGGATAAGCTTTCAGCGTTTCCTGCAAAAGCCAATCAGCAATTGTTGCTGGCGCATAGTAAGCTGCTGATGGAGAGCAGGTATGGCAAACCCGATTCATTGCTGTTTGTTGATAAGCTGAAGGCTGAAGTGAAAGGCCGTGAAGGATGGATATACTTCTTCAAATATAAAAGTCGCAAGGATGATGCCGGCTGGAAACTGGCCGCTTCTGGTCTTGTGCCGCTGGATTCAACAAAATTTGAATGGAAGGGTGATGATACGGCTGATTCTTCTGCCGACGAAGAGGGAGATGCTTACCGGAGCAACTATGATTTTACCAGTTTTTCCAATGTCCGTATCAAGGAAGATGAACCTCTACTTCCTCAATTGCAGAAGGAATTAAAACGGATGTTGTATTCAAAAAGGAAAAGTGCACGGGAATTTTATGACAGAAGCGGAGCAATGGACTATGATGAGATCTCGATCAGCGCAGATGAGGCGGACAATTAGAAATGTTTAAAACCCACGCGGAATTGCAGCGATCAGTCGTTGTGTATAAGCCGATTTTGGTTGATTGTATATTTCTTCTGCTTCGCCGGTTTCTTCAATCTGCCCTTTATTCATGACCATGATCCTGTCGCTGATATAACGCACTACTGAAAGATCATGTGAGATAAAGACCACAGTGAATCCGAATTCTTTTTTAAGATCATTCAGCAGGTTGAGTACCTGCGCCTGCACGCTTACATCCAGCGCGGAAACGGACTCGTCGCAAACAATAAAAGAAGGATTAAGCGCAAGGGCTCTTGCGATGACGATCCTTTGTCTTTGCCCTCCGGAAAACTCATGCGGATAACGGTTGAAATGCTCCGGCTGCAGGCCTACTTTTTCGAGCAGTCCTGTTACCCGTTCCCGCCGGCTTTTTTCAGAAGCAAGCAGGCGATGCACTTTCAATGGTTCTGCAATAGCAGAACCAATAGTGAGGCGCGGGTTCAAAGAAGAATAGGGGTCCTGGAACACGATCTGCAATTCCTTGCGCAGGGAACGCATATCCTGTTTGCTGATCGACGTAAAATCTTTTCCTTCATAATAGATGGAGCCGGAAGTAGGTGCAATAAGCCGGAGCAGTGTTCTGCCAAGTGTGGTTTTGCCGCAGCCACTTTCTCCTACCAACCCGAGTGTTTCTCCTTTATACACATCAAAGCTTACATCGTTCACCGCTTTGGTGAAGCGGGTCGTTTTACCAAAGAAAGTTCTTTCGGAAGGAAACCATACAGAGAGATGATCTGCACGCAGCAACACATCCTGTTTTGAAGGCTTAGGGGTGCCTGTTGTTTTTTCTTCTGCAACAGGAACGGGAATCTTTTCCTGGTTGTTTAGGAAATCGCTTACTACCTGCAATCTTTCTCCTTTGCGATGAAGAACAGGGCGGCAGGCGAGAAGTCCTTTTGTGTAAGCATGCTGCGGATGAGTAAAGAGTTGACGAACGGGATTCTCTTCCACGATCTCTCCTTTGTACATTACCAGTGTACGATCAGCGATCTCAGCTACCACCCCGAGATCATGCGTAATAAAAATAACACCCATGCCCGATTGCTGCTGCAGTTCTTTGATAAGATGGAGGATTGTTTTTTGTACTGTCACATCCAGTGCCGTGGTAGGTTCATCGCAGATCAGCAAGGATGGTTCGCAACACATGGCCATGGCGATCATCACGCGTTGCTTTTGCCCGCCGCTCAATTGATGTGGATAGCGTTTGAACAATGCAACAGGGTTGGGCAGCTTTACCTTTTCCATCCACTCCAATGCCTGTTGCCGGGCTTGTGCAGCGGATATCTTTTTATGCGAAAGGATCGCTTCCATGATCTGCTCACCACAGGTGATCACCGGGTTTAAAGAAGTCATGGGCTCCTGGAATATCATGGCGATCTTATTGCCGCGGATATCCTGCAAGGTGTGGCGGCCGGCTTTCAGCATATTTACCGGCTCGCTCCCATCTTCACTAAATAGGATGCTGCCGCCTGCATATACAGCAGGTGGTGAAGGCAGGAGTTGGAGAACGGCCAGCGAGGTCACCGATTTTCCAGATCCTGATTCGCCCACCAATGCTACGATCTCTCCTTTTTGAACAGTGAATGAAATGCTTTTTAAAGCACGTGTATTCCCTGCAGATGAGATAAAATCAATGGAGAGGTCCTGTATGCGAAGCAGCGGATGCATTATTTAGGCACCACTTTTATTGAAAGCTTATGTGCAGGCGTAGGGTAGTAGGCCATGCAAACGGCACAATTTTTTGGCTTTGCTGTATCGATAGCGAAATAAAATTCATCTCCTTCATTGATCGTGGTAGGGAAATCGCAGGGGTTGGCAAGACCAAAAACATTATTGAATGTTTTACCTTTTATTTCGTCTGTCCAGCTTGCGTCTACCAGCGATGTATCAATATTACCTTCTACCAGCCGGAGGGTATAATTCATGCAAAGCCCTTTTGTTTCCAGCCTGGCTTTGTAAGTGTTGTTGCTGGCTTTTTTGCTTTTGCATTGGTTAGCGGTAGCAGTGAGCAGAAGAAGTCCTGGCAGTAATAATAATTGTTTCATGAGGAGTAGTTTAAGATTATTGAACGTTGATACAATTAAAATTTCAGGTGACGGACAGTCAATCCATCATTGATCAGTTGCTTCAATGAGTCTATGCCGATCCTCAAATGCCTTTCCACATATTGAGCGGTGATGCTTTTATCACTTTCTTCTGTTTTCACTCCTTCCGGTATCATGGGCTGATCGCTTACCAGTAAAAGTGCGCCTGTCGGTATCTTATTGAAAAAGCCTACAGTGAAAATAGTGGCTGTTTCCATGTCAATGGCGTAAGCCCTTACTTTTTGCAGGTATTCTTTAAAATGTTCATCATGTTCCCATACACGGCGGTTGGTGGTATACACGGTGCCTGTCCAGTAATCTACTGCATAGTCACGGATGGTGGTGGAAACAGCTTTTTGGAGGGCGAAAGCGGGCAGAGCAGGCACTTCGGCAGGAAAGTAATCGTTGGAAGTACCTTCACCGCGGATTGCAGCAATAGGAAGGATCAGGTCGCCGAGCTTGTTTCTTTTTTTCAGCCCGCCGCATTTGCCCAGGAAGAGAACAGCTTTGGGGCTGATGGCGCTGAGCAGGTCCATGATCGTGGCGGCAGTGGGGCTGCCCATTCCAAAGTTAATGATCGTGATATCTTCTGCGGTGGCGCATTGCATTGGCCGGCCTTCACCTATCACCGGCACGTTGTTCCAGGAGGCGAACATGTACACATAATTGCTGAAATTGGTAAGCAGGATATACTCCCCGAAGTTCTCCAGTTTTTCGCCGGTATATCTCGGCAGCCAGTTGTTGACGATGTCTTCTTTTGTCTTCATATTTTCAAACAGCTTTCATGCGAATTTAATCATTTACTTTTGAAGTATGTTGATCATTCACTATCCGGAGCCTTCTTTCCGGATAAAAAAGCAGGGCGATAAGGATTTCATTTTTGATGCCATCCGCAAAAAATGGTTATTGCTGACCCCGGAGGAATGGGTGCGTCAGAATTTTATTCAATACCTGGTGCAGGTGAAGAAATACCCCGTGGCGCTGGTGGCCCTGGAAAAAATGATCCTGCTGGGCGAATTGAAAAAGCGGTTTGATATACTGGTATACGATCAGCAACACCGTCCCTGGATGATGATCGAATGCAAATCGCCATCCGTAAGCCTGGATGATACAGTATTGCACCAGTTGCTGCGGTATCATATTTCAGTACCGGCAGGATTGCTGGTGATCACGAATGGCGAATACAGCTATGCCTGGGAAAAAAGGGAAGGCCAGTTGCAAATGATCAATGCACTGCCTGAATGGAATAGTGAATGATCAACTGTCAGGCCTTATTAAAGCAGTTGTCTTTTATACATCTGCACGGTATTCTCCAACCCGAAATACAAAGCATCACTGATCAGGGCATGACCAATGCTAACTTCATCGAGCCAGGGAATATGTTGTTTGAAAAACTGGAGGTTGTGCAAGTCAAGATCATGGCCGGCATTCAGACCTAAACCAAGGTCCTTCGCTTTTTGCGCCGCTTCCACATAATCTTTGACAGCAGAAAGCTTATTGCCGGTGGCATAATGCCGGGCATAGGCTTCAGTGTATAACTCAATACGGTCAGTGCCGGTAGCTGCAGCGCCTTCCACCATGGTAGGTACCGGGTCAACAAAGATGGACACGCGGATGCCGGCTTTTTGAAAAATGCCGATCATTTCTTTGAGATAGTCTTTATGCTTAATGGTATCCCATCCGTGGTCTGAAGTAAGCTGGCCCAGTACGTCGGGCACCAGCGTCACCTGGTCAGGTTGGGTTTCCAGCACAAGATCAATGAATTTTTGTTCCCTGCAATTGCCTTCTATGTTAAACTCTGTGGTGATGATCTTTTTTATCTCTCTTACATCATTGTAGCGGATATGGCGTTCGTCAGGACGTGGATGAACAGTGATGCCGTCAGCGCCGAAACGTTGTATGTCAATAGCTGATTTTACAACATCGGGATTATTGCCGCCTCTTGAATTGCGGAGCGTGGCGATCTTATTGATATTAACGGAGAGCTTGGTCATAGCGCAAAGTTATTCCAAACTTTTTTATGCTGTTCCCGCAACATTTTAATATTCTTTGTGG
>OFTY01001207.1_pt1 | contig 12292 bp, 10 predicted proteins | sample 1775061 | NCBI WGS metagenome assembly OFTY01 (sample SAMN08195773, study PRJEB24354) | sludge metagenome | isolation source: sludge from phenol fed wastewater aerobic bioreactor B | place: India: Nagpur | collected 2016-09-16 | reverse complement strand
ATTGATCAGCTTTTCGATGATCACGGGATTGTTATTCATTTTGATTTACGTTTTTTGGGTGATTGTTTTATGCTTAGGAATTTGTCCAGCTCATCAAGTTTGTTGGTCCAGAAAACACGGTATTGCTCCACCCAGTCCGACACTTCATTCAGCTTATCGAATTTTGCTTCACAATATCTCTCCCTTCCCTTCTGACGAACCAATATCAGGCCGCATTCTGTCAGTATCTTGATATGTTTGGAAATAGCAGGGCGGCTGATCGCAAAATTTTCTGCAACAGCATTCAGGTTGAGCGGTCGCCTTGCCAGCAACCCGATTATCTCTCTTCTTGTGGGGTCGGCGATCGCCTGGAATACATCTCTTCTCATGAAAATAGAGCTATTTGTAACTAATCGGTTACAAATATATGAGTAATCGTTCAGTTACGCATTTTTCTTTTCGTTTTTTCCGTAAACCTGGCAAGGGGGTGTATATAACCAGTTCAAAATCATTTTTCAGGAAACCTCTCTACATTCTTACAGCTTATTAAACCCTTCCCAACACCACCGCTAAGATTCGCGCATTTTCAATTGGGCGGCCCTCTTTGCCGAAACAGAATAGGTACATATACCTATAAAAAGGGGGATGCATTCCTATTGATATTGCTCCATGGCTGTATCACTTTTGTACATGAACCGATCTTAAACAACTCGATCCAAACAATATGAAAAAAAGAATGCTCATTTTGCTGCTTATATCTTCAATGGCTTTCGTTGAAGCACAGGCCCAACAGGCACCTGAAGCATTTATCAACGATGTAGCTATTCATGCCTCTGTCAACTTCCTCTCCATAGCCGGGACAAAAACCGGATCAGGCGCCAATGGAGCAGACACTTATTATCAATCTAAACTGAAGCCAACAACAGGGACTGCCCTGCTCAGCGGCACGCAGCTTTGCCGTATGGTTAAAGATCAGTTTCCGCACATACAGGTGCTTATTCTCTCAATGTACAACAATGCCACGGCAGTACAGGAAGCCATCTTTGCTGAGGCCGATGGATATATCTTAAAAAATGCAGGAAGGGATGAATTGCTGAAGGCAGTGCACCGTATTACAAATGGCGGCACTTATTTTTCGCAGGATATAGTTCCCATTATTTACAACCAATACCATAAGCAGAAAACACAGAATGAACAGATAAGTCATCTATCTGCAAGAGAGAAAGAAATATTGGGCCTTATTGTAAAAGAGCTTACAAGCGAAGAAATTGCAGAAAAGTTGTTCATCAGTAAAAAAACAGTAGATAATCACAGGGCGAACATTCTTGTAAAAACCCAGTGCAGGAGCACTATCGGGCTGGTAAAATTTGCAATCAAATCAGGATTGATAGAATGAGGGCATTACGTTACAAATTCCTGCAGAAGACAGGGATCATTTGCATATAGCTGACTAAAAAAACGGGGCATTGCTGCCCCGCTCTTTATAAATTTCCTCTTGCTTCCTGCTCCCGTTCAATTGCTTCAAACAAGGCTTTGAAATTTCCCTTACCAAAGCTCTTGGCTCCTTTGCGTTGAATGATCTCAAAGAAAAGCGTAGGCCTGTCTTCAACCGGTTTGGAAAATAGTTGCAACAGGTATCCTTCATTGTCACGGTCAACCAGGATGCCGAGTTCTTTCAACGGCGCAAGATCTTCATCAATATGCTCCACCCTGTCAAGCAGGTCATCATAATAAGTGGTAGGCACTTTCAGGAATTCCACTCCCCTGCTCATCAGTGCGCGAACAGTAGTTACAATATCACTGGTTGCCAGCGCTACGTGTTGCACTCCCTCGCCCCTGTAAAACTCAAGGTATTCTTCCACCTGCGATTTCTTCTTTCCTTCCGCAGGCTCATTGATCGGGAATTTAACAAAACCATTCCCACTGCTCATTACCTTGCTCATCAAAGCAGAGTATTCAGTGGAGATATCTTCATCATCAAAAGACAGGATATTCTTAAATCCCATCACATCTTCATAAAATTTCACCCAGGGGTTCATCTGGTTCCAGCCTACATTGCCCACGCAATGGTCTACATAAAGAAGGCCTGTGTCTGCAGGGTGGAAAAGAGGGTTGCTCCATGCCCTGTAGCCAGGCATGAATGCGCCTTTATAATTTTGTCTTTCAATAAACAGGTGCACGGTATCTCCATATGTATGGATACCACTGATAACTACTTCACCATTGTCATCTTTTAACCGTTGGGGTTTCATATAGCTTTTGGCGCCGCGGCTGGTCGTTTCCTTCCAGGCAGATTCTGCATCTTTCACTCTTAAGGAAAGTGCTTTCACTCCATCGCCGTGCTTGTATATATGATCGGCTATATCATTGCCCGGATGCAAAGGGGTGGTCAGCACAAAAGTGAGCTTATGCTGCCGCACTACATAGCTTGCCCTGTCTTTCAGGCCGGTTTCAGGGCCAGCATAAGCCAGGGCCTGGAAACCAAAAGCACTCATATAATAATGGGCGGCCTGTTTGGCATTCCCTACATAAAATTCTACATAATCGGTGCCTTCCAGGGGAAGGAAATCATGAACAGCTTCCTGCGTGTCCATTTTTTTGGTTATAGTTGACATCTTGCAATGATTTTATAAAACAATAATGATTCCCGGAGGAATTCAATGAAATGACCAGGGGTGGTCAGAAAGGGGAAAACATTAGCAACTGCCCATAGCCATTGTCTCCATCAGGAGGCTGAACAGGTTCCGGTGATCGGAAAAGCGTTTATGAGGAAAATCAGGACGCATAAGCAAATTTAGAGAAATGCGAGGGATATGCAAATTCTGTTAGTAGTTCTGGTTCAGCAATGGGTTTTCCCACAAAGACAACCAAGACCACAAAGAAATATTTCCCCTATTCGTTATTATAACCCTGAGCCAGAGAACATCGAAGATGCGCAGACAATAATTCTTTGTGGTCTTGGTTGTCTTTGTGGGAAAACATTCAAATCCTGCGATCTCCTATCTTTGCGCCATGCAAAAAATCGGTATTCTCGGTGGCGGCCAACTGGGCCGGATGTTACTGCAGGCAGCGGCCAATTATCCTGTTGAAACTTTTGTCATGGAAAACGACCCGGAATGCCCCGCCGCACATCTTTGCCAGCACTTTGTAAAAGGTGATATCAAAAATTTTGATGACGTATACGCTTTCGGGAAACAGCTCGATGCAATTACCATCGAAATCGAGAACGTGAACGTGGAAGCCCTGGAAAAACTGGAAGCGGAAGGTGTGCGCGTATACCCCAAACCTTCTGTGCTGAAGACCATCAAAAACAAGATCCTTCAGAAAGAATATTATCGGACCCACCAGATACCTTCTCCTGAATTTATTGTTACCCCTGATGCAGCTGCCCTGAAAGAGCAGCTTGCTTTTTTACCTGCCGTTCATAAACTGGGAGAAGGCGGTTATGATGGCCGCGGGGTGCAACTCATCAAAAAAGAAGAAGACCTCTCAAAAGGATTTGATGCACCTTCCGTGCTGGAAAAAATGGTAGATATCCGTAAGGAGATCGCACAAATGGTAGCTATAAACGATAAAGGGGAAACAGCCTTATATCCACCCGTGGAAATGCTGTTCGATCCGCAATTGAATTTGCTGGACTACCAGCTCTGTCCCGCGGAAATCGACGAACGTACTTTATGGAAAGTGGAAGCCATTGCCCTGTCCGTCGTCCGCAACTTCAAATCACCCGGCATCTTTGCCATCGAAATGTTTATTGATAAAAACGGGGATGTGCTGGTCAATGAAACAGCCCCGCGTGTACACAATAGCGGGCATCATACCATCGAAGCCCATTATTCTTCCCAATTCGATATGCTCTGGCGGGTAATACTCGGTTATCCCCTGGGAAATACCGAAGCAATTCTCCCTTCGATCATGGTCAATGTGATCGGCGCCGACAAATATTCCGGGAATGCTATATATGAGGGGTTGGAGGAAGTCCTGAAAATCGAGAATGCCTTTGTTCACCTGTACGGGAAAAAGCAAACCAAACCCGGCCGGAAAATGGGGCATGTCACTATTCTAAGTAAAGACAAACAGGACCTGCTCTACCAGTCGAATAAGGTCAAGCACGGGCTGATTGTGAAAGCCTAGCCTGTCATCCTGTTTAAAAACCTTTTATAATTAGTGCAGGGATGAGCGCAGGGATGACAATCGCCTGACGTCCAATAACAACCGGATTTTAAGCAAGTTTGTTTTTCAATCGTTTAAAATGGTATTTCCGGGCCGACCGGACTGTTAATAAACTAATACACAAGTGAGAACACACCCACCTTTACGTTATTGCCTTTTTGTTGCCGCACTGAGCCTGCTCGCCGCCTGTGGAGGAAAGTCGAATAATGACAAAAAGCCTCAGCAGCAGTCTGGCCGTGCCCAGGGGCCTGCCCGGGTAGACGTTTACCTGGTATCTCCCCAGCCTTTTGCAGAAAATATTGAAGTGCCTGGCTCTGTTATTGCCAATGAAACCACGGAGATCCACCCGGAAGTGTCTGGCCGTATCGTAAGCCTGAACGTGGCAGAAGGCCGCCAGGTAGCCAAAGGCACCCTGCTTGCTAAATTGTATGATGAAGACCTGCAGGCACAACTGAAAAAATTGCAGGTGCAATTGCAGATCGCCAATACCAATGAAGAGCGCTCTGCCCAATTATTGAAGATACAGGGTATCAGCAAGGCCGACTATGATGCCAGCCTGCTGAACGTAAATAATATCAAAGCGGATATTGATATCATCCGCACACAGATCACCCGGACAGAGATCCGCGCACCATTCAGCGGCAAGCTGGGTCTGAAAAATATCAGCCCCGGTGCTTATGTAACCCCTGCCACCGTTATTGCCGCCATCAACCAGACCGGTGAACTTAAACTGGATTTCACCGTTCCGGAAAAATATACGGGCAAGATCAAACTCGGCCAGGTAGTTGGATTCACTTACGAAGGATCGAATAAAAGATATACGGCCAAAGTCATCGCTACAGAATCGGCTGTAATGGAAAACACCCGCAGCCTGAAGGTAAGGTCATTGATACAGGCAAAAGATGCAGCATTGCTGCCCGGCGCTTTTGCCAAAGTACAACTGGGCTTTGATCCTGATCCGGCAGCTATCCTGGTTCCCACACAAGCCATCCTGCCACAGGCGAGGGGTAAGAAAGTGATCCTTCTCGAAGAAGGTAAAGCCAAATTTGTAGATGTCACCACCGGTGTGCGCGACTCATCAAGGGTGCAGGTAACCCAGGGCCTGAAAGCAGGCGACACGGTTATCGTTACCGGTTTGCTGACATTGCGCCCCGACGCCAAAGTGCAGGTAGCTCAGATCATTAATAAATAATTTACGATGAATATCTCCGAACTCAGTTTAAGACGACCTGTGCTTGCCATAGTGATGAACATTATCATCATTGTGTTCGGTGTTATTGGTTTTAAGTTCCTGGGGGTAAGGGATTATCCCGCCATCGATCCTCCCAATATCAGTGTGCGCACTTCTTATGCAGGCGCCAATGCTGATATCATCGAAACACAGATAACAGAACCGCTTGAAAAAGCAATCAATGGTATAGCCGGTATTAAGAATATCACATCAAGCAGCAGCAATGGCTCCAGCAATATCAACGTGGAATTTGATCTTGGCATCAATCTCGAAGCTGCCGCCAATGACGTGCGTGATAAAGTATCACAGGCACAACGCTCCCTCCCACCCGACCTGGAAGCGCCTCCTGTAGTAACAAAAGCAGATGCAAGCTCCGATGCCATTCTTTCCATGACCGTACAAAGCTCTACCCGGAATCCTTTGCAGATCACCGAATATGCCAATAACGTACTCGTTGAACGCCTGCAAACCATTCCCGGTGTGAGCGGCATCCACATCAGGGGTGAAAAAATATAGGCCATGCGTATCTGGATCGACCCGGCCAAGCTGACTGCATTCGGCCTTACACCCGGCGATGTGCAAGCCGCATTATCGCGGGAAAACGTAGAGCTGCCTTCCGGTAAGATCTCAGGAAATACAACAGAACTTACCGTACGCACTTTTGGCCGCCTGAACACAGAAGAAGAATTCGGGAACGTGATCATTAAAAATGTGAACGGTGCAGATGTGCGCATCAGGGATATTGGAGAAGTGGTGCTTGGTCCCGAAAATGAAGAAACAGCCTTAAGGGAAAGCGGCATTCCCATGATCGCTTTGGCTCTGGTGCCTCAGCCTGGCGCCAACTATGTCGCTATCTCCGATGAATTTTACAAACGCCTCGAGCAGATCAAGAAAGATATACCCGAGGATATCTCTGTAAATATTGCCCTCGATCAAACCAGGTTCATTAAACGTTCCATTTCCGAAGTGGAAGAAACATTGATCGTCGCCATCGTACTGGTGGTGCTGATCATCTATCTCTTCTTCCGCGACTGGTTGATCGCTATACGGCCATTGATCGATATTCCTGTATCGCTGATCGGTGCTTTCTTTATCATGTATATCATGGGCTATACGATCAACGTATTGTCGTTGCTGGCCATCGTACTGGCTACAGGTCTTGTGGTAGATGATGGGATCGTGGTCACGGAAAACATCTATAAGAAGATGGAAAAAGGCATGGGCAAATGGCAGGCTGCAATGGAAGGTTCCAAAGAGATCTATTTTGCTGTTATCGCTACATCCATTACACTGGCTGTCGTGTTCCTGCCGATCATCTTCCTGCAGGGTTTTGTAGGCAGCCTGTTCCGTGAATTCGGTATCGTGGTAGCCGGGGCAGTATTGATCTCTGCGTTTGTATCATTGACCCTTACACCAGTACTGAACGTAAAGCTTACCAAGAAAAATATCCATAAGCACTCCTGGTTTTATACCAAAACAGAGCCATTCTTTCAATGGATGGAAAATACCTACCAGAAAGCCCTGACAAAATACATGCGGGTGCGCTGGGTATCGTTTATCCTTATTCTCGGTTGCGTAGGAATCATTTATTTTATCGGAAGAAACCTTCAATCCGAACTGGCTCCCATGGAAGACCGCAGCCAGTTCCGTCTGCAACTGAGTGCACCGGAAGGAACTTCCTTTGATGCGATGGATCAATATGTAGACCGTATTTCCAACCTGATGCTTGATTCAGTGCCGGAAAAACAGATCATACTTACGATCACCTCTCCAGGCTTTTCCGGTGGCAATGCCAATAATGGAATGGTGCGGGTAACGCTCAAAGACCCTAAAGAAAGGCATCGTTCACAGGAAGAGATCGTGAATATGATCAACCGTAATCTGCCGCGCTATAATGAAGGACGGGCTTTTGCCGTGCAGGAACAAACGATACAGGTGAACCGCCGTGGTGGTCAGCCCGTACAATTCGTAATACAAAACAATAATTTCGATAAGCTCACCGCCATTCTTCCAAAATTCCTGGAAGAAGCCAGTAAGAGCAAGATATTGCAGCAGGCAGATATCGATCTTAAATTCAATAAACCTGAATTAAGGGTATCGATCGACCGCTTAAAAGCAAGTGAACTGGGCGTAAGCGTAAGCGATATTTCAGAAACATTGCAATTGGCTTACAGTAACCGCAGGCTTGGTTATTTCAATAAGGATGGAAAACAATACCAGGTGATGGGCCAGGTGGCGCGCAATGACCGCGATGACCCGGAAGATCTGAAGAATCTGTTTGTCCGCAACAACCGTGGTGAAATGATTGCCATGGACAACCTGGTGAATGTGGAAGAGTCCAACACTCCTCCTACCATTTATCACTTTAACCGCTATAAATCAGCAACGGTTTCTGCAGGTCTTCAACCAGGATATACCATCGGTGATGGTATTAAGGAAATGGACAGGATCGCTTCGGCATTGCTGGACGATACTTTTGCTACCTCACTCTCCGGTTCTTCCCGCGATTTTGCTGAAAGCAGCAGCAATACCAGTTTTGCTTTCCTGTTGGCGCTGGGCCTGATCTTCCTGATCCTGGCTGCACAATTTGAAAGTTTTATTGATCCGTTCATCATCATGCTCACAGTGCCTCTGGCGATTGCAGGTGCGGTACTGTCATTGTGGATTTTCGGGCATACGCTGAATATCTTTTCACAGATCGGTATGATCATGCTGATCGGGTTGGTAACGAAAAACGGGATCCTGATCGTGGAGTTTGCCAACCAAAACCGGATGAAGGGAATGAAGAAAACAGAAGCGGCTATTTATTCGGCCACGCAAAGGCTTCGCCCCATCCTGATGACAAGTCTGGCGATGTCACTCGGTGCTTTACCGCTTGCGCTGTCACTGGGCGCTGCTGCCACCAGCCGCATCCCTCTTGGCGTGGTGATCGTTGGCGGTATCTTATTCTCCCTGGTATTGACACTGTTTATCCTTCCCGCCATGTACAGTTATATGTCTGGAAGTAAAAAGAAAAGTGCCATGGAAGTACTGTACCCGGAAAATACCCACCACCAAACCCCTATCACTGATACACATGCCGAGTCCGTATAAAAAGAAATACATGACAAGAGTGAACCCTGTATTGCTGGTAATTTTATTATGCTCCGGCTTTACTGCATCAGCACAACGTATGCTGACAGTGGAAGAAGCCATTGCCACCGCTTTACAAAATAATTACGATATCCAGTTATCAAAGAATGATTCAATGGTAGCGGCCCTGGACTATTCCTACCGGAATATGGTGTTCTATCCAACATTGAACGCAACGGCCAGCACCACCTGGAATAATAATAACCAGCGGCAGACACTGGCCGACGGATCAAAAAGGGAACAGAATGGACTGCGCTCCCATAATTCCTCAGCCTCGGCGCAATTGCAATGGACATTATTTGACGGACTGAAAATGTTTGCCACCCGCGATAAAGCAGCCCAGTTGGTTGACCTGGGTTCACTCGCAGTAAAACAACAAGTGGTAAATACCGTAGCGAATGTTGTAAATACCTACTATAATATTGTAAGGCAAAAACAGCAGCTTAAAGCCGTAGAAGAGCAGATCGCCCTGAATGAAGAACGTGTAAGGCTTTCACAATACAAACTCGATATTGGAACGGGTGCCAAACCTGATGTGCTGCAAAGCAAAGTGGACCTGAATGCACAAAAATCAATGAAGCTCGAACAGCTCACTTTAATTGATCAGTTAAAAGATCAATTGAACCAGGCTATGAATACCAAACTGGGGACTGTTTTTGAAGTAAGCGATTCTATCCCCTTGAATACAGGATTGGGCCTTGGTGATATCCAACTGGATATTGAAAAAACAAACCCCTCCTTGCTGATTGCTCAAAAGAATATCAGCATTGCACAACTGACGCTGAAAGAAAGAAAAGCCGAACGCTGGCCAACTATTTCATTTAACTCAGCCTATAATTACAGCCGCACCAATAACCAAACGGTGATCAATCCTTTCTCTACTTTATTTAACCAGTCAAACGGTTTCAATTACGGCCTCACAGCATCTATTCCCATCTTCAATGGTTTAAATGCACGCCGGCTGATCCGCCAGGCACAACTGGATATAAACTTCCAGCAGCTTAGTTTTGAGAACCAACGGTCTATCCTCGGATTGAGTGTGGTAAATGCTTTCAGAGTGTATGAACAGCAGAAAAAAACACTGGCTCTCGAAGAAGAGAACATTCTGCTGGCAAGGGAGAATGTCGATATTGTTTTCCAGACTTACAAATTAGGTGCGGCAACGCTTGTGCAGTTGCGCGAGGCACAAAACAGCCTGGAAGATGCAAACAACCGGCTGATCGCTGCGCGGTATGCCACCAAGCTTTCCGAAACAGAGCTACTGCGGTTGAAGGGTGAGATCATCAAATAAGCTGAATTGCCTTAATTTAGCGGCAGGATCAGTTTACCTAACTCAAAACCGACACTTCAATGAATCCGCAGATTGGGATAATAATGGGCAGCGACAGTGATTTAACCATAATGCAGGCTGCTGCTGATGTATTAAAACAGTTGGGGATCCCCTTTGAAGTAACGGTAGTGTCGGCCCACAGAACACCTTTACGGATGGTGGAATATGCCAAACAGGCAAAAGACAGAGGCCTGAAAGTGATCATCGCCGGTGCAGGTGGTGCAGCACATTTACCAGGAATGGTCGCTTCCATTACGCCATTACCCGTGATCGGTGTCCCGGTCAAATCATCCAACTCTATTGATGGCTGGGATTCTGTATTGTCCATCCTGCAAATGCCTAACGGAGTGCCCGTGGCTACAGTGGCATTGAATGCCGCCAAAAACGCAGGACTATTGGCTGCACAGATCATCGGCACTGCTGATGAAACGGTCAGCAAAAAAATGAGTGAATACAAAGCTTCACTGGAAAAAGAAGTGCTTGAAAAAGTAGGGAAGCTAAAAAAAGAAGGCTGGGAAAACAGTTTCGATTAAACAAACTGGTTCATTCATTATCTTATTTTTCTTTCAGCACAACAAACTCCTGTTCCAATCCCAGCGAATGTTTATATAGCTGATCAATGAACGATCTCCCCCATTTTGCATAGAAATAGCTCATGTTGTCATAGCGCTCCTGCAACCCGTCTTTGGGAAAAAGTGTTTGCCTGATCGCCTGTATCTGCCGTTGTTGATCGCTGAATTTTCTTTTTTCAGCACGAAGCATTTTCTTTTCCAGCTCCTGCAAACGGTAAACGGTTTTTTGCCGGAGGGCTTCCACATGTTTTTCCAGGGTAATATCAATTGCCGCAGCCTGCTGCCTGATAGTATCATACAGGGCTTCGGTTTGTGAAAGCGTTCCGTTCAGCTTCAGTTTATTTGCAGTGTCTCTTTTTACCAACCGGTTGAGCAATTCCTGTTCGCGCAAAAAGAAATCCTCCATGTTGAAGCCCAGTTTATCCATTTTGGCCTGCCATTTCTTTTCAACTACCAGGAAGGAATTGCGAAGCACCAGAACAGGGTAAGGAACTTTATAATGAGCAAAAAGATCTTTCAGTTCAAGCCAGTAAGCCAGTTCTCCCCCACCACCAATAAAAGCGATATCAGGTAAAATAGTTTCCTGGTAAATTCCGCGCAGGATCACATTTGGGCTGAATCGTTCTGAATGCCATTGCAATTCGGCCAGCATTTTATCTTTGGGAAATGGCAGCCCTTCATTCAACACCTGGTATTCATCGCCATGAAGCTCTATCCTTTCGCGGATATCATCTTTCAGGTAAAACAGGTTGATCTCCCGGGGGTGCGCCTGTGTTTTATAACCTGCCGCCTGTATCCGTTCTGCCGTTTTTCCAACAATACCCGATGCGGTTTGATGAAGAAGATCATCTTCAAACACCGGGATCAATTGTTTCTTCAATGCAGCATTATCGGGCATCAACACCAGTAAACCGTATTCAGCAAATAAAGCGTTCACAAAACCAAAAGTGGCATGTTCTACCGTATCGCCGCTTTTATAATGCTGCCTGAGCAAGCTGATGATCTCTGCTCCATTGGGTTGCACGGAAAGCTGTCCTTCCATCCGGTCGATCAGCCGAAGCAAAGCCGCATCTATCTTCATCCGGCCAACGGCTCCTTTTTGCTGCGTCCTCCATACGAGTTTTTCCCCATCAAGATAGATATGGTTGAGCTCTTCCAGGTCAGCATCTTCTGAACCGATATAATAAACAGGCACAAAATGATATTGTGGCAATGATTGCTTCAGTTGTGCCGACAAACTGATCGTGTGAAGTATTTTATAGATAAAATATAAAGGCCCGGTGAATATATTATTCTGATGAGCGGTAGTGATGGTAAAAGTATCAGGAGACAATAGGGACTGGATATTTTCTGTTACCGCCTTGCTCCGCGAAACAGTCGCATATTGTTTTTGCAATTCTTCCACCAGCAATTTCCTGTTCGTCGGAAATTGCTGCCTGTCGCTAATAGCTTTCTGGATGCCGTCCAGTGTTGGAGCATGCTGGAAAAACGGCCGCAGGTCCGCAGCCTGGGAAACATAATCCGTCGCTATTTTGGAAAACACGCCTGCTTTTGCATAAGACAACCGGGTAGATGTACAGTCCATAAGTATTGTAAAAATAAAAAGAGTAAATCCTGCCTGGGCAAAATTAACATTACTTTACCCGCCCTCATAACCGTGTTCCATCATGCAAGAACACATAACTCACCAAAATGTTTTCAAAAATACACCGCCTTCCAATAATAGTTTAAAAAGTTCAGGGAATGAAAAGTTTAGGGCAAAAAATCACTTCCGGTCAGTTTTCCCACAAAGACGACGGAGACCACAAAGAAAATATTTGATCTTGCTTTACTGTGCCGTAAAACCACTGAGGGAAAAAGGGATCAATAATTCTT
>OFTY01001206.1_pt1 | contig 12302 bp, 10 predicted proteins | sample 1775061 | NCBI WGS metagenome assembly OFTY01 (sample SAMN08195773, study PRJEB24354) | sludge metagenome | isolation source: sludge from phenol fed wastewater aerobic bioreactor B | place: India: Nagpur | collected 2016-09-16 | reverse complement strand
GGCCAGGCGCCGGACGCCGCCGCGCCGGCCGCGGGCCGCCCCGCCTCCATCCCCCATCCCGATCCCTGAGCCACATGAACCTCACCGACACAATCAAGAAATCCCTGCCGCTGGTCCTGCTCGCCGCCGTGGCCGCCGGCGCCTACGGCGCCTGGCTCTGGTCCCAGGACCGCGGCCCCGGCCCCGGCTTCATGCAGGGCAACGGCCGCATCGAGGCCACCGAGATCGACATCGCCACCAAGCTGCCCGGCCGGGTCGACCGGATCCTGGTCGACGAGGGCGACTTCGTCCAGGCCGGCCAGACCCTGGCCCTCATGAACCCGGATTCCCTGCAGCGCCAGCGACAGGCCGGCGATGCCGTGGTCGCGGCCCAGGCCCAGGTCGCGCTGCGGGAAAGCGACGTCGCCACCGCGCAGGCCGTCGTCAGGCAGCGCGAGAGCGACCTGTTCGCCGCCCGGCAGCGCCTGAACCGCTCCAGCTCGCTGGTCAAGCGCGGCGCCGCCTCGCAGCAGGAGCTGGACGACGACCAGGCCCGGCTGCACAGTGCCGAAGCCGGCCTGGCCGCCGCCCGCGCCCAGGTGGTGTCGGCCCAGGCCGGCGTGGCGGCGGCCAGGGCCGACCAGGTGGGCGCCGAATCCGCCGTGGCGGCCGCCGCCGCCACGGTGGCGCGCATCCAGGCCGACCTGGAGGACAGCCGCCTGAAGGCCCCGCGCGACGGCCGCATCCAGCTGCGCGTGGCCCAGCCGGGCGAAGTCCTGGCCGCCGGCGGCCGCGTGCTCAACATGCTGGACCTGTCCGACGTGACCATGACCTTCTTCATGCCCGAGGCGGTCGCCGGCCGCATGGCGCTGGGCAGCGAAGTCCGCATCGTCCTGGATGCCGCCCCGCAGTACGTGATCCCCGCCGAAGTCGCCTTCGTCGCCAGCCAGGCGCAGTTCACGCCCAAGACGGTGGAGACGGCCAGCGAGCGCCAGAAGCTCATGTTCCGCATCAAGGCGCGCATCCCCCGGGACCTGCTGCAGAAGCACCTGGAGCAGGTCAAGACCGGCCTGCCCGGCGTCGCCTGGGTGCGCACCGACGCCTCCCGGCCCTGGCCCGACACCCTGACCGTCCGCCTGCCCGGGTAAGCCCATGACGCAGGACGCTTCCGTCGCCCGGATCCAGTTGTTGCGCCGCCGCCACCGCTAGACGCGGGCTTTGTCCCTACTCCGCCTCTCCTTCCCGGCCGGCCGCATGGTCGGCCTGATCGGCCCGGACGGCGTGGGCAAATCCACCCTGCTGTCGATCCTGGCCGGAGCCCGCGTCATCCAGGAAGGCCGGGCCGAGGTCCTGGGCGGCGACATGGCGCGGCGCCCCCACCGCAAGCGCACCTGCCCGCGCATCGCCTACATGCCTCAGGGGCTGGGGAAGAACCTCTACCCCACTCTCTCGGTCGAGGAAAACCTGCAGTTCTTCGCCCGCCTGTTCGGCCACGGGGCCGCCGAGCGGCGCCGCCGCATCGACGACCTGACCCGCAGCACCGGCCTGCACCCCTTCCTGGCGCGGCCGGCCGGCAAGCTCTCGGGCGGCATGAAGCAGAAGCTCAGCCTGTGCTGCGCCCTGATCCACGACCCGGACTTCCTGATCCTGGACGAGCCGACGACCGGCGTGGACCCCCTGGCCCGCGCCCAGTTCTGGGAGCTGATCGCCCGCATCCGCGCCGGCCAGCCGGCGATGAGCGTGGTCGTCGCCACCGCCTACATGGACGAGGCGCAGCGCTTCGACTGGCTGGTCGCCATGGACGCGGGCCGCATCCTCGCCACCGGCACGCCGGCCGAGCTGCTGCGGACCACGGGCCAGGCGACGCTGGAGTCGGCCTTCATCCACCTGCTGCCGGCCGCCCGGCGCGAGGGCTACGCCCCCGTGGAAATTCCGCCGCTGCCCGGAGACGGCGAGCAGGACATCGCCATCGAGGCCCACGACCTGACCATGCGCTTCGGCGATTTCGTCGCCGTCGATCACGTCAGCTTCCGCATCCGCCGCGGCGAGATCTTCGGCTTCCTCGGCTCGAACGGCTGCGGCAAGTCGACCACCATGAAGATGCTGACCGGACTGCTGCCCGCCAGCGAAGGCCGCGCCTGGCTGTTCGGCCGCGAGATCGATCCCGACGACCTGGACGTGCGCCGCCGGGTCGGCTACATGTCGCAGTCCTTCTCGCTCTACGGCGAGCTGACGGTGCGCCAGAACCTGGTCCTGCACGCCCGCCTGTTCCACGTCCCGCCGGAGCGCATCGACGAGCGCGTCCGGACCATGGTGGCGCGCTTCGGCCTGGGCGAGGCGCTGGACATGCTGCCCGACAGCCTGCCGCTGGGCATCCGCCAGCGCCTGTCGCTGGCCGTGGCCATGGTGCACGAGCCCGAGCTGCTGATCCTGGACGAGCCGACCTCGGGCGTGGACCCGGTGGCCCGCGACGAGTTCTGGCGCCTGCTGATCGCCCTGTCGCGGCGCGACCGGGTGACGATCTTCATTTCCACCCACTTCATGAACGAGGCCGAGCGCTGCGACCGCATGTCCATGATGCATGCGGGCCGCGTGCTCGACAGCGACCGGCCCGCCGAGCTGGTGCGCAAGCGCGGCGCCCGGACGCTGGAAGAGGCCTTCATCGGCTATCTGCTGGAAGCCAGCGGCGAGCCCGCGCCGTCCCCGGGGACCGTCGCGCCCGAGGCCGCCGCGCCTGGGACCAGCGTACCTGGGACCGCCGCACCTGGGACCGCCACGCCCGAGGCGCCGGCGACCCCCGCCGCGGGCGCGGGCGCGAACCCCGGAACCCCCGTCCCCGCGCCCCGCCGGGCGCCGCGCATCCCCTCCTTCAGCCCGGGCCGCCTGTTCAGCACCATGCGGCGCGAATCCATGGAACTGCGCCGCGACCCGGTGCGCGGCACGCTGGCCCTGCTGGGCTCGCTGGTGCTGATGTTCGTCATCGGCTTCGGCATCAGCATGGACGTGGAGAACCTGAGCTTCGCGGTGCTGGACCGGGACAACAGCACGATCAGCCGCGACTATGCGCTGAACCTGTCGGGCTCGCGCTACTTCGTCGAGCATCCCCCCATCCTCGACGAGGCCGACATGGACCGCCGCATGCGCAGCGGCGAGCTGTCCCTGGCGATCGAGATCCCTCCCGGCTTCGGCCGCGACCTGCTGCACGGGCGCACGGCCGAGATCGGCGCCTGGATCGACGGCGCCATGCCGCAGCGCGCCGAGACCCTCAAGGGCTATGTCCAGGGCATGCACCAGCAATGGCTGGCGCAGCAGGCGCGGGAACGCCTGGGCGTGCCGGTCGCCTCGGCGGCCGACCTGGAGACGCGCTTCCGCTACAACCCGGACGTGCGGAGCCTGCCGGCCATGGTGCGGGGGGTCATCCCGCTGCTGCTGATGGTGCTGCCGGCCATGCTCACGGCCCTGGCCGTGGTGCGCGAAAAGGAGATCGGCTCGATCATCAACCTGTACGTCACTCCGGTGACGCGGACGGAATTCCTGCTGGGCAAGCAGATCCCCTACATCGGCCTGGCGCTGCTGAACCTCGCGGCGATGTGCCTGCTGTCGGTCACGGTCTTCGACGTGCCGATCAAGGGCAGCGTCGCCACCCTGGCGCTGACCGGCGTGCTCTACTGCGTCGCCGCCACCGGCCTGGGCCTGCTGGCCTCGGCCATGACGCGCAGCCAGATCGCCGCCATGTTCTTCACCATGATCGCCACCCTGATCCCGGCCATCCAGTTCTCGGGCCTGATGGACCCGGTCCGCTCGCTGGAGGGCCTGGGCCGGATCGTCGGCCAGACCTACCCGGCCGCCTACATGTTCACCATCAGCCGGGGCGTCTTCAACAAGGCGCTGGAATTCCGCGACCTCTGGCCCTCGATCTGGCCGATGATGCTGTCCATCCCGGTCATCCTGGGCGCGGCCATCGCCCTTCTGCGCAAACAGGACCGCTGACATGAGGCTGCAATCTTCCCTCGGCACGATCTGGCGGCTGGGCATCAAGGAGCTCTGGAGCCTGTGGCGCGACCCCGTCATGCTGGTGCTGATCGCCTTTTCCTTCACCGTCTCGGTCTACACCGCCGCCACGGCCGTGCCCGAGACCCTGCACCACGTCGCCATCGCCATCGTGGACGAGGACCATTCCCCGCTGTCCCAGCAGATCACGGCCGCCTTCTATCCGCCCCAGTTCATCCCGCCCGCCATGATCGGCCACGAGGAAGTGGACCCCAGCATGGACATCGGCCGCTATTCCTTCGTGCTGAACATCCCGCCGAACTTCCAGCGCGACGTGCTCTCCGGCGGCGCGGCCGAGATCCAGATCAACGTGGACGCCACCCGCATGAGCCAGGCCTTCACCGGCAACGGCAACATCCAGCGGATCGTCCTCGACGAGATCGAGACCTTCCTGCGCGGGCGCAATCCGTCGATGGCCCCGCCGGTGGACCTGGTGCTGCGCGCGCGCTTCAATCCCGCCCTGGAAAAGTCCTGGTTCGGCGGCCTGATGGAGATCATCAACCAGATCACCATGCTGTCGCTGATCCTGACCGGCGCCGCCCTGATCCGCGAACGCGAGCACGGCACCATCGAGCACCTGCTGGTCATGCCCGTCACGCCGGCGCAGATCATGCTCTCCAAGGTCTGGTCCATGAGCCTGGTGGTGCTGGCCGCCGCCGCCCTGTCGCTCAACGGCATCGTGCGCGGCCTGCTGCAGGTGCCGATCGAAGGCTCGCTGCCGCTGTTCTTCACCGGCGCCACGCTGCACCTGTTCGCCATGACCGCCATGGGCATCTGGCTGGCGACCCTGGCGCGCAACATGCCGCAGTTCGGCATGCTGATGATCCTCATCCTGCTGCCGCTGCAGATGCTCTCGGGCAGCACCACGCCGCGCGAGAGCATGCCGCGGTTCGTCCAGGACCTGATGCTGGCCGCGCCGACCACGCACTTCGTCGAGCTGGGGCAGGCGATCCTGTACCGGGGCGCCGGCTTCGAGGTCGTCTGGCCCTCGTTCGCCGCGCTGCTGGTCATCGGTTCCATCATGTTCCATCTCTCGCTGCGGCGGTTCCGTTCGACCATCGGCAGCATGGCCTGATTTCCCACCCCACCAAGGAGCCCACCATGTCCTCTTCCCATACCGCACTGGTCACCGGCGGCACCGGCGGACTCGGCCAGGCCATCGCCCGCGCCCTGCACGAGCAGGGCCACACCGTCCTGGTCGCCCACTCCCCCGGCAACGACCACGTCCCCGCCTGGCTGCAGGCCCAGGCCGGCGACGGCTACACCTTCCACGCCTACGGCGCCGACGTGGCCGACGAAGCCTCGTGCCTGGCCATGGCCGAACGCATCCGGGCCGACGGCCACCGGGTGGACATCCTGGTGAACAACGCCGGCATCACGCGCGACGGCACCTTCCGCAAGATGCGGAAATCCGCCTGGGACAGCGTGCTGCGCACCAACCTGGACTCCATGTTCAACGTCACCCATCCCTTCGTCGACGACATGGCCGAGGCCGGCTGGGGCCGCATCGTCAACATCGCCTCGATCAACGGCAGCAAGGGCCAGTTCGGCCAGACCAACTACGCCGCAGCCAAGGCCGGGATCCACGGCTTCACCAAATCGCTGGCGCTGGAACTGGCGCGCAAGGGCATCACCGTCAACACGGTATCGCCCGGCTACATGGACACGGCCATGGTCGCCGCCGTGCCGCCCGACGTGCTGGAGAGCCAGATCATTTCCCAGATCCCGGTCGGCCGGCTGGGCCGCCCCGAGGAGGTCGGCGCCCTGGTCGCCTTCGTCTGCAGCGACCTGGCGGCCTTCATGACGGGCAGCAACCTGGCCATGAACGGCGGCCAGCACATGTACTGAGGCGCGCACCCCATGAGCGATTCCTCTTCCCTCGCGCCCCTGCGCAACCGCACCTTCGACGAACTGGCCGTGGGCGACCGCGCGCGCATCGAACGCACCCTGGGCCTGCGCGACATCCAGCTGTTCGCCGCGGTCTCGGGCGACGTCAACCCACAGCACCTGGATCCGGACTACGCCGCCCACACGCCCTTCCAGGGCATCATCGCCCACGGCATGTGGGGCGCCTCGCTGATTTCCGCCGTGCTGGGCACGCAGCTGCCCGGCCCGGGCACCCTCTACCTGAGCCAGAGCCTGACGTTCCGGGCGCCCGTCCGGGTCGGCGACACCGTGGCCGTCGAGGTCCGGATCACGGCGCTCGAACCGCAGCACCGGCACGTGCGCCTGGCCTGCGCCTGCACCCTGCCCGACGGCACGGTCGCCATCGAGGGCGAGGCGCTGGTGCAGGCGCCGCTGGAATCCATCGAGTGCGCCCGCACCACGCTGCCCGAGATCCACATCCAGGATCCCGCCCACGGCGGCCTGCACACGCTGCTCGCCCACGTGCGCGGCCTGGAGCCGATCCGGGTGGCGGTGGTGCATTCCTGCGACGAGATCAGCCTGCGGGCCGCCCTGGATGCGCGGCGGGAAGGCCTGATCGACCCGATCCTGGTCGCCCCGCGCGCCCGGCTCGAACGGACCGCGCAGGCCCTGGGCGCCACGCTCGACGGCCTGGACATCCGCGACGTGCCCCACAGCCACGCGGCCGCCGGCCAGGCCGTGGCGCTGGCCCGCGCCGGCGAGGTCGAAGCCCTGATGAAGGGCAGCCTGCACACCGACGAACTGATGGCGGCCGTGGTGGCCGGCGACGGCCTGCGCACCAAGCGCCGCGTCAGCCACTGCTACCTGATGCAGACGCCGCGCTACCCGCGCCCCTTCATCATCACCGACGCCGCGATCAACATCGCCCCCACCCTGGACCAGAAGGCCGACATCATCCGCAACGCCATCGACCTGGCCCACGCGATCGGCGTGGCCGAACCGCGCGTGGCCATCCTGGCCGCGGTGGAAACGGTCAGCGCCGCCATGCCCGCCACGCTGGACGCCGCCGCCCTGTGCAAGATGGCCGACCGCGGCCAGATCACCGGCGGGCGCCTGGACGGGCCGCTGGCCTTCGACAACGCCGTGTCGCTGGCGGCCGCCCACGTCAAGGGCATCCGCTCGGAAGTCGCCGGCCTGGCCGACATCCTGGTGACGCCCGACCTGGAAAGCGGCAACATGCTGGCCAAGCAGCTGATGTACCTGGGCGATGCCGCCAGCGCCGGCCTGGTGCTGGGCGCCCGCGTGCCCATCATCCTGACCAGCCGGTCCGACACCTACGAATCCCGCATCGCCTCGTGCGCCCTGGCCCTGCTGCTGGCGCGCCACTACCGGAGCACCCCCCTATGACCATCGGCCAGACCTCCACGTCCGGGCAAGCCCTGATCCTGGTGCTGAACTGCGGCTCCTCGAGCATCAAGTTCGCGCTGTTCGACACCTCGGCCGATCCGCTGCCGCGCCGCCCGGCCTGGAACGGCAAGGTCCAGGGCATCGGCGGCGAGCGGCCCGACTTCGGCGAGACCGGCGTGGCGCCGTTCGCCGTCCGGCTGGATCCCCAGGCGCCCTACCGCTGCGCCCTGGACCTGATCCTGCGGCGCGTGCACGCCCGGCTGGGCGACGGGCGCCTGGTGGCCGTCGCCCACCGCGTCGTCCACGGCGGCAGCAAGTACTTCGCGCCGGTGCGCATCGACGCCGGCGTCCTGGAGGACCTGCGCGGCTACGTCCCCCTGGCGCCGCTGCACCAGCCCTTCGCGCTGGAGGCCATCGACATCCTGCTGAGCGAACGGCCCGGCCTGCCCCAGATCGCCTGCTTCGACACCGCCTTCCACCATACCGTGCCGCAGGTCGAGCAGATGCTGCCGCTGCCCTACGACGCCTGGGAACGCGGCCTGCGCCGCTACGGCTTCCACGGCCTGTCCTACGAATACCTGTCCATCGCCCTGCCCGAGCGCCACGGCGACCGGGCGCGCGGCCGCGTCATCGCCGCCCACCTGGGCAGCGGCGCCAGCCTGTGCGCCCTGCGCGACCTGCGCAGCCAGGCCACCACCATGGGGTTTTCCGCGCTGGACGGCCTGATGATGGGCACCCGCACCGGCTCGCTGGACCCGGGCGCCGTGCTCTACCTGATGGAGATCGAGCGGCTCAGCCTGGAGGAAGTCGGCCGCATCCTGTACCACGAATCCGGCCTCAAGGGCGTCTCGGGCATCTCGCCCGACCCGCGCGACCTGCTGGCCGCCGAGGCCCGCGCGCCCCGCGCGCGCCTCGCGCTGGACCTGTACGTGCGCCGCATCGTGCGCGAGATCGGCGCGCTGACGGCGGTGCTGGGCGGACTGGACATGCTGGTCTTCACCGCGGGGATCGGCGAGCACAGCGTCGAGCTGCGCCGGCGCGTCTGCGAAGGCCTGGCCTGGCTGGGCGTGGCGCTGGACCCGGAGGCCAACGCGGCCCAGGCCACGACGCTGTCGACGCCGGACAGCGCCGTACGGGTCGCCATGGAGCCCACCAACGAGGAATGGATCGCCGCCCGGCACGCCCTGGACCTGCTGGGCTGAGACGGTGCGCCGGGCGGACGGCCGGCTACACCGAAGGGGAAGCGGCCAGCCGCCTCAGCGTGGCGACCGACACGCCGAACTGATCGGCGACCCGCGCCGCCGGCTGGCCCTGGTCGAGCAGCGCCCGGGCCGCCAGGCGCTGCTGCGGCGTCAGCGAAGGCGGGCGGCCGATGCGCTGGCCCCGCGCCCGCGCCGCCGCCATCCCCGCCCGGGTCCGTTCGCTGATCAGGGCACGCTCGAATTCGGCCAGCGCCGCCATCATGTGGAACACCAGCTTGCCGCCGGGCGTGCCGATGTCGATCTGCTCGCACAGGGAACAGAAGCCGATGCGCTGCTCCCCCAGGCTGTCCAGCAGCTGGATCAGCCCCGACAGCGAGTGCCCCAGGCGGTCCAGCCGCCAGACCACCAGCCGGTCGCTGGCGCGCAGCGAGCGCAGCAGCCGATCCAGACCTTCCCGGCGCATCGTCGCGCCCGACACCCCGCGATCCACGAAGATCGGGTCACAGCCCGCATTCCTCAGCGCGCGCATCTGCAGGCCCATGTGCTGCTCGTCGGTCGATACCCGGGCATAGCCGAACACCCTGCGGGCCGCACCCGCGCCCTGCGTCTTGCCGATCGCCATGACTCGCTACCTTGACTTCCATTCGCCTTCCCGTCCAGCAGAAAGCGGGCGAACTATAGGGCAGCACGGGCCGGGACAGCGGCGCCACTTATGAGAAAAAGTTTCTTTCCGCCAACGGCGACCCGGCGCCCATCCCGATGATGGGGCGAAGGGCCTCATTCCGACACGGGTCGATCGGATAATTATTTGAAACCTAAATAGTTTCTATTTAATTTTCCTGGATGCACCAAATCGACAATTGTTTTCTCTATATGTTGCCAAAAAACATCGTTTCTTCATGCCAAGAACTTTCAAAAGGGAACCCTTTTGAACACATGGAGAGCGGCGGCACGGCCCGCTCCCCGCTGGATTCCCCGGTGATGAGCGGCGCGCGGGCGCAGATCCGGGTCGGCAACCTGCACCAGCTGGCCCAGGCCCGCGGCGGCGGCCCGCCCGCGCAGGTGATGCGGGCGCTGCGCGATCACCTGATCACGGCGCGCGTCCCGCGCGGATCCATCCGGTTCGCGGGCAATGCCATCGAAGTCGATCTGGCCGGCATCTGGCCGTTCAGCGTGTACTCGGTCTCCCTGGCCGATCAGTTCTGGCGCACGCTGTGCGCCGACCTGGGCGACGCGCCCATCGATTGCGGGGACGACCGTTTCTATCCGCTCCTGCACATCGCCCTGTCGGGCCTGAGCCTGCACGAAGTGCCCCAGGACAGCCTCGACCCCCTCGATCCCGATCCGGCGTTCGCCCCCTGCCAGGCCACCCCGCTCCTGCGCAACGACATCGCGCTGTGCGCGCGCTGGCTGGACGAATTGCGCGCCGGACAGCTGCAGCTGGCATTCCAGCCGGTCCTGCGGATCGATCCCGGGGACGGCGCCTGCCTGTACCAGGAAGCGCTGCTGCGCCGGGCGGAGGATCCCGCGGAATCCCCCGCCGCCGCCATCCAGGCGCTGGAGCGCCAGGGGCTGATCGGGCGGCTGGACTGGAGCGTCCTGTGGACCGTCATCGGCCTGCTGGAAATCCATCCCGACCGTGAACTGGCGTGCAACATTTCGGCGCTGACCCTGCGGCCCAACGCCTGGTGGCGCGAATTGGTCCGCTACCTGTGCGGCCGGCGCGCCGTGGCATCGCGCCTGCTGATCGAACTGACCGAAACCAGCCCATCGCCCACCCGGGATCCGCCCTGCGGCTGATGCGCGAACTGCAGGACACCGGGGTGCGCATCGTGCTGGACGACATGGGCAGCGGACACGCCGAACTGTCGGCCCTGAACGGCGCACGCTACGACGCCGTGAAGATCGACCAGTCCCTGCTGCGGCAGGCGCGCCAGGGCCCCGCCGGACGGGAAACCCTGAAATGGGTCACGCGGGCCTGCGCCCATCGCAGTCCCTGCGTCGTCATCGAAGGGGTGGAAAGCCCCGACGACCTGCACCTGGTGCGATACGCCGGCGCCCAGGCCGCCCAGGGCCATTTCCTGGGCAGGCCAGAAACCGGGCCGGAGTGGAACTTCCGCGAACCCTGCACCGTGCTGAACCGCCTGCAGGAATACCTGACGGATCAAAGGCCCGCGCGGTGATGCGCAGGGTGCATTGAGCACCGGCGGGGCCGGGGCTCCCCTGGACGACACCCTGGACGACGTGTTCCGCGGCTGATTCCGGTCCGCGGCGCGTCCGCGCGGCAGACGGGACCATCGCCACTCCGCGCTTCCCGTGATAAGATAGTAATCAATTACTCTCTTTGCGAGAAACGGGATGCCGCAATCCACTCCGAAACACCTGCCGGCGGACGAACGGCGGGCGGCCACCGTGCGGGCGGTCATCGAGCTGGCCGCCGACCGCAACCCGGCCGACATCACGACGGCCGCCATCGCCCAGCACATGCGGCTCACCCAGGGCGCGCTGTTCCGGCATTTCCCCAGCAAGGAAGCCATCTGGGACGCGGTGATGGCCCACACCAGCGAGACGCTGCTGGCGCGCATCGACGCGGCCGCCGCGCGGGCCGTCGGCCCGCGGGCGGCGCTGGAGGCCATGTTCCACGCCCACGTGGATTTCATCGCCAGCCACCCGGGCGTGCCGCGCATCCTGTTCGCCGAACTGCAGCACGACCGGGAGACGCCCGCGAAGACCCGCGTGCTGGCCCTGCTGGAGCACTACCGCGAACGGCTGCTGGAGCAGGTCCGCCGCGGCATCGACCGGGGGGAATTGCAGGACACGCCGGATGCGGACGCCCTGCCGGTACTGTTCGTGGGCATGATCCAGGGCCTGGTGATCCAGTCCATGCTGGCCGGCGACATCCGGCGCATGAAGCGCCAGGCGCCCGCCCTGTTCGCCCTGTTCCTCCAGGGCATCGGAGCCCGCCCATGAAAGCCCCGCGCATCGACAGGAAACGCGTGCTGCTGGCCGCGCTGGCCCTGGTCCTGCTGGGGCTGTTCCTGTACGTCGCCCTGCAATCCGGGCCGCTGGCCCGCATCCCGGTCACCACGGCCCGGGTTGAGGAAGCCTCCATCCGTCCGGTGCGCTTCGGCATCGGCACCGTCGAGGCCCGCCAGATCCACCGGATCGGCCCGGCCCTGACGGGCCGGCTGCTGCGGCTGGACGTGGAAGTGGGCGATGCCGTGCGGGCCGGCCAGGTGCTGGGCGAGATCGATCCCGTGGACCTCGACGACCGCATCCAGGCCCAGGTGGCGGCGCTGTCCCGCGCGCGCGTGCTGGCGCGGGAATCGGGCATCCGCCAGGACCGGGCCGAAGTCCAGCTGCGCCGCTACGAAACGCTGCTGAAGGCCTCGGCCATCAGCGAGGAGACCGCCAGCGACAAGCGCCACGAGCTGAAACTGGCGCAGGCCGCCCTGGAGGCCGCCACGCGGGAGGCCGAACGGCTGCAGGCCGAACTGGCCGCGCTGCGCGCGCAGCGGCGCAACCTGGCGCTGGTCTCGCCCATCGACGGCTTCGTCCTCACCCGCGACGCGGACCCGGGCACGATCCTGATGGCCGGGCAGGCCATCGTCCAGGTGATCGCGCCCGGCGCGCTCTGGATCGACGCGCGCTTCGACCAGGCCGGCTCCGCCGGCCTGTCCGCCGGGCTGGCGGCCCGGATCGTGCTGCGCTCCCGCGGGCGGGAGCCGGTCGAGGGCCGGATCGTCCGCATCGAGCCGGTCGCCGACGCCATCACCGAGGAACTGCTGGCCAAGATCG
>OFTY01001205.1_pt1 | contig 12314 bp, 9 predicted proteins | sample 1775061 | NCBI WGS metagenome assembly OFTY01 (sample SAMN08195773, study PRJEB24354) | sludge metagenome | isolation source: sludge from phenol fed wastewater aerobic bioreactor B | place: India: Nagpur | collected 2016-09-16 | reverse complement strand
GCCAGCGACCGCCGCCGCACTCCGCTTGCCCCCCTCGTCACGCCGGCGCAGCTCGACGACTATGCCCGGCGCGGCAATTCCATGCGCCACCAGGGCGTCGACGCGGAACTGATGACACCGGCCCAGATCAAGCAGCTGATGCCGGCCATCGACATTTCGGGCAACGCGCGTTTCCCGATCCTTGGCGGCCTGATGCAGCGTCGCGCTGGCACCGCTCGCCACGACGCGGTGGCCTGGGGCTATGCGCGCGGAGCCGACCGGCGCGGCGTCGACATCATCGAGAATTGCGAGGTGACCGGCTTCCTCAGGGATGGTGACCGGATCACCGGGGTCACCACGTCGCGCGGAGAAATCCGGGCAAAGAAAGTGGCGGTCGTGGTCGCCGGCTCGACCGGACGGGTCATGCAGCTCGCCGGCATCGACCGGCTGCCCATCGAAAGCCATGTGCTGCAGGCCTTCGTGACGGAATCGCTGAAGCCGTTCCTCGATACGGTGGTCACCTTCGGCATGGGTCACTGCTACATCAACCAGTCCGACAAGGGCGGGCTGGTCTATGGCGGCGACATCGACGGCTACAACAGCTACGCCCAGCGCGGCAACCTGCCGATCGTCGAGGACGTGATGAGCGAGATGCTGGCGATGTTCCCTTCGCTCGGCGGCGTCAGGCTGCTGCGCTCGTGGGGCGGCGTGTGTGACATGTCGATGGATGGCTCGCCGATCATCACCAAGGGCCCCCTGCCCGGCATGTATCTCAACTGCGGCTGGTGCTACGGCGGCTTCAAGGCAACGCCCGCCTCGGGCTTCTGCTTCGCCCACACCATCGCCCGCGACGAGCCGCATGAACTGAACGCCGCCTTCACGCTCGACCGCTTCCACCGTGGCATCCTCATCGACGAGAAGGGCCAGGGCGCGACGCCGCGCTTGCACTAGACCGCTACCCCAGAGACCTGAAGACCGGTTTCCGGAAACGACGACGGTCAAACGAAAAAGACAAACGACATGCTCATCACCTGTCCCTATTGCGGTCCGCGCGACGTCATCGAGTTCACCTACCAGGGTGACGGCAACCGCGAGCGTCCCAATCCCGCCTCGCAGGATCTCGAGGCCTGGAACGCCTATGTCTACGATCGGCTCAATCCCGCCGGCGACCACAATGAGATCTGGCAGCACTCCGGCGGATGCCGGGCGCATCTCAGGATGGTGCGCAACACGCTGACGCACGAGATATCCAGCGTCGCCTTCGTGCGCGGCGCCGCGGCAAACCACAAGAGCGGAGGCAAGCCGTGAGCCCACGTCGCGCAGACACTGGCGGCCGCGTCGACCGGCAGCGCACCATCCGCTTCACCTTCGACGGCATCGCCTACACCGGCCATGCCGGCGACACGCTCGCATCGGCCCTGCTCGCCAACAGCGTCACCCTTTTCGGTCGCTCGTTCAAGTATCACCGCCCGCGCGGTGTGCTCTCGGCCGGCGTCGAAGAGCCGAACGCGCTGGTGACCGTGCTGAAGGGTGAGTTCCGCGAGCCCAACCTTCCGGCGACGATGGTGGAAATCCATGACGGACTGATCGCGGTCAGCCAGAACCGGACCCCCACGCTGGCCTGGGATATCGGCGCCCTCAACCAGCTCGGCGGCAAGGTGCTGGCCGCCGGTTTCTACTACAAGACCTTCATGGGTCCCGTCTTCGGGCCGTTGAAGGGCACTCGCTTCTGGATGTTCTGCGAACATTTCATCCGCCGCGCCGCCGGCCTCGGCCGCGCCGGATCGGTGCCCGACAAGGCGCGCTACGAGCGCATGAACGCTTTCTGCGACGTGCTGGTGGTCGGCTCCGGCCCGGCCGGCCTGATGGCCGCCACGGCTGCCGCCGAACAGGGCGCCAACGTCATCCTGGCCGAGCTCGATCCGCAATTCGGCGGCTCGGCCAACTGGTCCGGCGAAACGATCGACGGCGTGCCGGCGGCCAGTTGGGCCCGGCGCGTCGCCGGCCAGCTCGAACGCCACGACAATGTCCGGCTACTCCCCCGCACCACCGTGTGGGGCCACTACGACGGCAATGTGATGGCCGCCATCGAGCGCGTCAGCGACTTTAAGGAGCGGTCTGCCAAGGGGGAGCCGCGCCATCGCCACTGGACGATCCGGGCAAAATCGGTCGTGCTCGCGACCGGCTCGCTCGAACGCCCGCTGGTCTTCCCGGGCAACGACCGGCCAGGCGTCATGCTGGCGCATGCCGCCCAGCGCTATGCCAACGAATTTGGCGTGCTGCCGGGAAGCAAGATCGCCCTCTTCACCAACAATGACAGCGCCTACGGCGCCGCGGTGGCGCTGAAAAAGGCTGGCGCGGCGATCGTCGCCATCGTCGACGTGCGCTCCGAGCTTTCGGCCGAGACACGGTCGCTGGCCAGCGCCGCAGAGGCGGAACTGCTGAGCGGCCACGCGGTCGTTGCCACCGAAGGCGGCAAGGGCCTCTCGGGCATCAAGGTGCAGCGCTTCGACGCTGTCAGCGGCGCTCTCACGGGGGACTCCCGCAGCATTCACGCCGACTGCCTGCTGATGTCGGGAGGCTGGTCGCCGACCGTCCATCTCGCCAGCCAGGCCGGTGCCCGCGCGCAGTGGAGCCCGGCGCGCCAGGCATTCCTGCCGCCGAAGCCTGACGGACGCTGGATCGGCGCCGGCGCCTTTACCGGCTCGTTCTCGACTGTCGAGGCGATCGCCGAGGGCCGCGCGGCCGGGCTCTCCGCGGCCGGCGGACATGCCGCGCCCGCCGTGCTGCCCACAGTCGAGGCGACGCCTTGCGATCCCGATCCGGCGCCGGTCTTCGAGATCAAGGCCAAGGGCAAGAGCTTCGTCGACTTCCAGCACGACGTGACGTCGGAGGACGTGCGCCTTGCCCATCGCGAAGGCTTCATCTCGGTCGAGCATCTGAAGCGCTACACCACGCTCGGCATGGCCACGGACCAGGGCAAGAACTCCAACGTGCCGGGCCTGGCCATCATGGCCCAGGCGCTTGGCAAGCCTATCCCCGAGGTCGGCACGACCCGCTTCCGTCCGCCCTTCGCCGCCGTGTCGCTGGGCTCCCTCGCGGCCGAACGTTACGGCGACCTCAGGCCCGAGCGGCTGACGCCGATGCATGACTGGCACATCGAGAACGGCGCGACCATGTATTCGGCCGGCCTGTGGTATCGCCCGATGATCTACGGCCTTCCCGGCGAAACGGTCGAGCAGGCCTATGTGCGCGAAGCGAAGGCGACACGAGAGTCGGCCGGCATCGTCGACGTCTCGACGCTGGGCAAGATCGCCGTGCAGGGCCCGGACGCGGCCGAGTTCCTCGACCGGGTCTACACCAACATGTTCTCCACCCTTGCCGTCGGCAAGGCGCGCTACGGACTGATGTTGCGCGAGGACGGCGTAGCCTTTGACGACGGCACGACCTGGCGGCTGGGCGAACAGGATTTCCTGATGACCACCACCACCGCCAACGCCGGCAAGGTGATGCAGCATCTGGAATATTTCCTCGACGTGCTCGGGCCGGACGTGGAGGTCCGCGCCACCTCCGTCACCGACGAGTGGGCTGGTGCGGCGATCGGCGGGCCGACGGCACGCGAACTCGTGGCTGCCTGCGTCAAGGGCACCGCGGTGGACAACGCCGCACTGCCTTTCATGGGCATCGTCCATGGTGAGATTGCCGGTGTCCCCGTGATGATCTGCCGTTTGTCCTTCTCCGGAGAGATGGCTTTCGAGGTCTATTGCGGTGCCGGATACGGCACCCAGGGCTGGGAAGCGCTGATCGAGGCCGGCAAACCGTTCGGCCTGGTGACCTACGGCCTGGAGGCCCTTGGCACGATGCGCATCGAGAAGGGCCATGTCACAGGCGCCGAGATCGACGGCCGCACCACCGCGCGCGACCTGCATCTCGATTGGATGCTGTCCAAGAAGAAACCCTTCATCGGTTCCTCGATGATGGATCGCGAAGGCCTGGTGGCGCAGGATCGACTGGAACTGGTCGGCCTGGTTTCGCTCGACAACCGGCCGCTCAACGGCGGCTCGCACATTGTCGAGCAGCTCGACGAGGCAAACCCGCACGGGTCCATCGGTCACATCACCGCCTGCTGCTATTCGCCCGCGCTCGGCAAGTACATCGCCTTGGCTCTGGTCAAGGGCGGCAAGGCGCGCCACGGCGCGCGCGCCTTCGCCTCGGACCCGCTGCGCGGCCGGTTCGGGCCGGTCGAGATCGTCTCCAACCACTTCTACGACCCGGACGGGAGCCGCATGCATGGCTGAGCACCAGATCCCGCAGCGCCAGTCGCCGCTCGAGCCGGATTACCGTGTCGGCTCACATGGTGATTTCGAGCATGGCGTCGACGTCATCCTCACCGAGACGAGGCCGGGCTCGATTCTGCAGCTTGCCGCCTGGCCGGGCGAGGAAAAGATGCTGATGTCGACCATACGCGCCGTCACCGGGCTTGCCCTTCCGGACGGCGCTGGCGGTGGCGCCACCGATGGCGCGCGCGCGGCCTTCGGTTTCGCACCGGGCCGGTTCACCGTGGTCGACGAGGCCGAGGGCCTGGCGGCTTCATTTGCGAGGGTTGTCACGCCGGCGATCGGCACGGTGACGGACCTGTCGCACGGCCGCACCGCGATCCGTATCGCCGGCCCCAAGGCCGAATGGGTGCTGGCGAAACTCTTCGCCATTGACTTCGCGCTACCCGCCTTCCCGTTCGGCGCCGGTCGTTCGACCACCCATCACGATGTCTTCACGCAGATCCAGCGCACAGGCGCCGATCAGTTCGACCTGTACGTCTTCCGCTCCTTCGCGCGGTCGTTCTGGAAGACACTGTGCCACGCCAGCGAGGAAGTCGGCTACGAGGTCCAGTAGAAGTGGGGAGCCCGATGGAGCAGCGTCCGCATCTGACGCTGTCGGCCCTTCCTCTGGATCAAGAAAATTCCGCATCTGGCGGCCATGACAGGCAAACATGGCCGCAAAACCGGCCCACACGAGTATAATATCTCGCCGCAGAGTCGGCATCTTCGTTTGGTTCCAGCACCTCCATGACGGCAGAAGTGTCCAGCGGCGTGAGCGATCGCGCCGATTTCCCGGCAAGGGCAATGCTCCTGCTGCCGCTCACGGTCGCGTGCGGCGTGTTCATGACCAGCCTCGACCAGAACGTCGTGGTGACCGCCCTTCCCGGCATCGGCGAGAGCCTTTTACGGCCGCCGAGCCAGCTCGGCCTGCTCATCACCGTCTATGTCGCCAGCCTCATCATCTCCATGCCGCTGGGCGGCTGGCTGGCAGACCGGTTCGGTCTACGCAACGTCTACTGCTTCGCACTGCTGGTCTTTGCCGCGTCGTCGGCCCTGTGCGGCATGGCGAACGACATATGGACCCTCGTCGGGGCGCGCGCGCTGCAAGGCTTCGGCGGTGCGTTGATGGGCACGCTCGGCCAGATCGTGATCCTCAGCACCTTTCCGCGCGACCGCACGCTGAAGATCAACATGTACATCTCGCTCGCCGGGCAATCCGGTCCGCTTGTCGGTCCGCTCGTCGGCGGCGCCCTTACTACCTACATTTCCTGGCGCTGGATCTTCTTCATCAACGTGCCGATCGCGCTCGCCGCCGCTTTTCTCGCCGCATCGCTCTTTCCATCGGCGACCAAGCCGGTGCGCACGCCCTTCGACTTTCCGGGCTTCGTGCTCGTCGGAAGCGGCATGGTGCTGCTGGTATTCGGCATGGATTCGCTCGCCGCCAAGGATGTCGGCGGCGGCCAGGTCGTGGCCCAGCTCGGCCTCGCCGCGGTCATCCTGGCGCTCGCCTCGCTCTATTGCCTGCGCGTGCGCAACCCGCTTCTCGATCTCAAGCTCCTGCGCATCCGCACCTTCCGCGTCTCCTTCCTCACCGGCGGCGGCCTCGATACGATCGGCCTCACCTCCGTCGTCTTTCTGCTCCCGCTGATGTTCCAGCTCGGCTTCGGCATGAGCGCGGTGCAGGCGGGATCGCTGACCTTCGTTGCCGCGATCGGCTCGCTGGCCATGCGCTTCTTCATGCCCCGGCTTCTCAATCGCTTCGGCTTCCGCCGCGTTCTGGTCACCAACACGCCGATCGTCGCCCTGATGGTCGCGGGCTTTGCCCTGATGCAGGCGAGCACGCCGACCTGGATCGTGCTGATCTACATCTTCATCTTTGGCGTCTTCCGCTCGGCGCAATGGGCCTCAACCGGCAATCTCGCCTATTCCGACATCGCGCCGGAGCAACTCGCCCGCTTCAGCGCGCTCTATTACATACTGTGGCAGCTCGCGGTGGCGATCAGCGTCGGCTTCGCCGCCGCCATGCTATCGCTTCTGGCCGGCGGCGGTCACGCGACGACCAACGATTTCCGGATCATGTTCGTCATCGAGGGCGTCATCACGCTGTGCGCGCTGCTGGCCTACCTCAAGCTGACGCCGCAAGACGGCGCGCATGTCAGCGGCCATCGCATGATCAACACGGAATAAAGATCCGGGAGCACCTTTCTCGGAGCTCTCCGGCCTAGGCCTATTCGCTGAAGGTGACCCACTCCTCGAGCGGAGCGCGATCGGTGCGGAAACCGTTCTCCGGCTTCGACGTGTCCTCGTGGCCGAGCGCCATGCCGCAGACCACGATCTCCTCGTCCGGGATGTTTAGCACCGGCCTGATCTGCCGGTGGTACGGCGCGAATGCCGCCTGCGGACAGGTGTGCAGCCCCCTGCCCCGGGCCGCTACCATGATGTTCTGCAGGAACATGCCGTAGTCGATCCAGGAGCCCTGGTTGAGACGCCGGTCGATGGTGAAGATCATGCCCACCGGCGCGTCGAAGAAAACGAAGTTGCGATCGTGCTGCGCGCGCATCTTGTCGACCTCGCGCCGGCCGATACCGAGCACGCCGTAAAGGCCGAAACCGTTCGCCCGCCGTCGGGTCAAATAAGGCTCGAAGAACTGGTCGGGATAATAGCGGTACTCGTCCCAGTCCGCCTTCTCGGCCCGGATGCCCGAGTTGAGGATAGCGTCCGTGATCTTCTGCTTGACCTCGCCCTTGGTGACGTAGACTCGCCAGGGCTGCATATTGGTGCCGGAGGGCGCGCGCGCGGCAACCTCGAGAATGGCGCGAATCGTGTCGTCGTCGACCATATCGGGCAGAAAGGCCCGCACCGAGCGGCGCGAAACGATGGCTTCATCGACCACCGCCGCCTCGATCGCAAGTCGGCTGTTGTTCTCCAGCATGGGCCGTCCCTTACCCCGATTTTCGACCGGACGTCCCCACTCGCCGTTCGTGCCGGAGCCTTTGCATGAACCGTCAAAACGGCGCAAGAGAATCTTGCGGACCCGTGAAAATCGCCTTGATTTTTTCACGAAGCTGGGCTCTCATGAAATTCGAACTCTTTTTTTCATGAGGCAGGAGCTTGTCCTCGAGCGCAGCGAAATTGCAGCACGGAGCCGGTGAACGATTGCTGGCGCGCGACATCCGCGCCCTGCGCAAGGCACGTGGCCTGACGCTTGCCGAGATCGCGCTCAGGCTCGGCCGCTCGGTCGGCTGGGTCAGCCAGGTCGAGCGCGGCCTGTCGACGCCTTCGCTCAGTGATCTGCGAGCTTTCGCCGACCTCTTCGCCGTGCCGGTCAGCCTGTTCTTCAGCCATGACGTGCCGGCCGAGAACGAGCGCGGCGTGGTCGTGCGCGCCGGCAGCCGCCGCACGCTGGGCACCAGCGAATCGGGCCTCGTCGAGGAGTTGCTGTCGCCCGATCTCGGCGGCAGCTTCGAGATGCTGCGTTCGGTTTTCGCGCCCGGCGCGGCGCTCAGCACGCAAGCGAGCCGGCCGACGGAAGAAGCCGGCTATGTCGTATCCGGGACCTTCGACATCGAAATATCTGGCGTCTGGCACCGTCTCGCCGAGGGCGACAGCTTCCGTTTCGATGGCAAGCCGTTCCGCTGGCGCAATCCCGGCGCGGTGCCGACCGTCGTCATCTGGGTGGTATCGCCACCCGTTTATTGAAACCGACGCAAGCCCCCGAAGCCGCTAGGCGTTCTTGGGAAGATGCGTCGACATAAGGGCTGAAAGCGCGAGGCGCTTCAACGTCTGGAGGGAACATGGCCGATCTGCCGAGCACGGCGCGCGTGGTGATCATCGGAGGAGGCGTCGTCGGCACCTCGTCGCTCTACCATCTCTGCAAGGCGGGATGGACCGACTGCGTGCTCCTGGAGAAGAACGAACTGACGTCGGGCTCGACCTGGCATGCGGCCGGCAACGTGCCGACCTTCTCCTCCTCCTGGTCGCTGATGAACATGCAGCGCTACTCGACCGAACTCTACCGCGGCCTGGCCGACGCGGTCGACTATCCCATGAACTATCACGTCACCGGTTCGCTGCGGCTCGCCCACCGCAAGGAGCGCATGCAGGAATTCCAGCGCGCCAAGGGCATGGGCCGCTACCAGGGCATGGACATCGACGTCGTCGGCCTCGACGAGATCAGGCGGCGCTACCCCTTCATCGAGACGCATGACCTCGAAGGCGCGCTTTTCGACCCCAGCGACGGCGACATCGACCCCGCGCAGTTGACGCAGGCACTGGCCAAGGGCGCGCGTGACCTCGGCGCGAAGATTGTCCGCTTCTGCCCCGTGACGGGCGTTCGCCGAGAGAACGGCGAGTGGGTGGTCTCGACGCCGCAGGGCGAGATCCGCTGCGAGACCGTCGTCAACGCCGCAGGCTATCGCGCCGCCGAAGTCGGAAAGATGTTCGGCCGCGAAGTGCCGATGATGGTGATGAGCCATCAGTACATACTGTTCGAGGAAATCCCCGAACTCGCCGCCTGGACGAGGGAACAGGGCCACAAGCTGCCGCTCTTGCGCGACGTCGACACGTCCTACTACCTGCGCCAGGAAAAGAGCGGCATGAATCTCGGCCCCTACGAGCGCAACTGCCGCGCCCATTGGGCAACCCACAACGACCCGATGCCGGACGATTTCTCGTTCCAGCTTTTCCCCGACGATCTCGATCGGCTGGAAGACTATCTCGCCGACGCCGTCGCCCGCGTTCCGATCCTCGGCACCGCCGGCCTTTCCAAGGTCATCAACGGTCCGATCCCCTATGCGCCGGACGGCAACCCGTTGATCGGACCGATGCCGGGCGTGCCGAACGCCTTCGAGGCCTGCGTCTTCACCTTCGGCATCGCGCAAGGCGGCGGCGCCGGCAAGGTGTTGGCCGAATGGATCACGCAGGGCCAGACCGAATGGGACATGTGGTCGTGCGACCCCCGCCGCTTCACCGCCTTCGCGGCCGCGCCGGATTATTGCGTGGCCAAGGGCATGGAGATCTACGGCAACGAATACGCCATCCAGTTTCCGCGCCATGCCTGGCCTGCCGGGCGCGATCGCAAGCATTCGCCGCTGCACGGGCGCATCAAGGCGCTGGGTGCGCAGTTCGATGCCTATAATGGCTGGGAACGCGCCACCTGGTACGCGCAGGCCGGCGACGACACATCGGAGGAAGCCACCCTCACCTTCCGTCGCGACGGGCCTTGGCACCGCCGCGTGCGCGAGGAATGCCTCGCCGTGCGCGACGCCGCCGGCATCCTCGACCTGCCCGGCTTCTCGCGCTTCAACCTGGAAGGTCCCGGTGCCGCTGAATGGCTGGCGCTTCAGGTCACCGGCCTCGTGCCGAAGCCCGGCCGCATCGGCCTCGTCTACTTCGCCGACGACAAGGGCCGCATCGTCACCGAAATGTCGGTGGTGCGCCATGGCGAGGAGCAGATGACGCTGATCACCGCCGCGGTGGCGCAATGGCACGACTTCGAATGGCTGAAGTCGCGCATGCCGGCCGACGCGGCGTTCACGCTGACCGACCGCACGGAGGAATATTCCACGCAGATCCTGGCCGGACCGAATTCGCGAAAGATTCTGGCCGAGGTCTGCGGCGCGGACCTGTCGCTTCCCTGGCTGACGCATCAGGAAACGACCATCGCAGGGCGCTGGACGAAGCTGATACGCGTCTCCTTCGCCGGCGAGCTCGGCTGGGAGATCCACACCAGGGTCGCCGACACGCCTGCCGTCTTCGATGCCATCTGGACTGCCGGGCAGAAGCACGGCCTCAAGCCATTCGGCATGTACGCGCTGGATTCGCTGCGGATCGAGAAGGGCTACCGCGCCTGGAAAGGCGACCTGTCGACCGACTATTCGATCCTCCAGGGCGGGCTGGACCGCTTCGTCAAATGGGACAAGCCCGACTTCCGTGGCAAGGCGGCGCTGGCCAACGAAAAGCAGCAGGGCGTGAAGAAGCGCTTCGTCACGCTGGTGGTCGAGAACCCCGGCGACTGTGACGCGCCCTACATGTCGACGCTCTGGCACGACGGCGGGATCGTCGGCGAAACGACCTCGGGCGGCTGGGGCCACCGGGTCGACAAGTCGATCGCGCTCGGCATGCTGCGCGCCGACCTGACCGAGCCCGGAACCACGGTGGAGGTCGAGATCTTCGGCGAGCGCTACAAGGCGGTGGTGCAGAAGGACGAACCGCTGTGGGATCCGAAGAACGAAAGGTTGCGGGCATGAGCTCCGTAATCCTTACCGATGGCGGGATGGGCCAGGAACTGGTCCGGCGCAGCAAGTCCGAACCGACGCCGCTGTGGTCGGCCAAGGTGCTGATGGACGAGCCGGACCTGGTGAGGGACCTGCATGCGGAATTCATCCGCGCCGGCGCCCGTGTCATCACCATCAACACCTATTCGGCGACGCCGGAGCGCCTGACGCGCGAGGGCGCGGAATATCTGTTCCAGCCTTTGCAGAAACGCGGCGTCGAACTGGCTAGGCAGGCCCGAGACGAGGCCGGCGACACCGCGATCGCCGGCTGCCTGTCGCCTCTGTTCGGCAGCTACGCGCCGGCGCTGACCATATCGTTCGAGGACACGCTCGACATCTATCGCCGCATCGTCGCCGAGCAGGCCGATGGCGTCGACCTCTTCCTGTGCGAGACCATGGCGTCCGCGCAAGAGGCGCGCGCTGCCGTCACCGCGGCTTCGGAGAGCGGCAAGCCGGTTTGGGTGTCCTGGACGCTCGCCGATCATGGCGCGCCGCGCCTGCGCAGCGGCGAGACCATCGCCGACGCGGTTGATGCCGTCGGCGACCTGCCGGTCGCGGCCCGGCTGCTCAACTGCTGCAGGCCCGAAGCCATCGCGGCCGCCTTGCCCGAGCTTGTCGCTCTCGGCGGACCGGTCGGTGCCTATGCCAATGGCTTCACTTCGGTCGAAGCGCTCAAGCATGGCGGCACGGTCGACGTGCTGCACGCGCGACACGATCTCGACCCCCACGCTTATGCCGACCAGGCCATCGGATGGGTCGAAGCCGGCGCCGTCATCGTCGGTGGCTGCTGCGAAGTCGGCCCCGCCCATATCGCCGCCTTGCGTGACCGGCTCACGCAGGCCGGCCATCAGGTTTCGGGAGTTTCATGATGCCAAAACCATCAGCACGCGTTTCCGGGATCGTTCCATCCGGCAAGGATGGCTGGGAGGTCCATTTCGCCGCCATGACCCGCAAGGAGGCCGGCGAGGACATCATCATGCTCTCGGTGGGTGACCACAACTTCGACACGCCGGCCGAGACCGTCGAGGCCTGCGTGCGGGCCGTCCGCGAGGGCTATCATCATTATACGCAGCTTCCAGGCGTGCCGGCGCTTCGCGCCGCCATGGCCAGGTCCTCGACCCGGTGCACCGGCATCGAGACGACACCCGACGCGGTCATCGCCACACCGGGCGGCCAGGCGGCGCTGTATGCCGGCGTGCAGGGCGTTCTCGATCCGGGCGACCACGCGATCGTCGTCGCCCCCTATTATGCCACCTACCCCGGCACCTTCCGCTCCGCCGGAGCATCCTTCACGGTCGTCGAGACGCGCGCGGAAGATGGCTTCCAGCCCGCTGCAGCGGCGATCGAGAAAGCGGTCGAGCCCAACACCCGCGCCATATTGATCAACACGCCGAACAACCCGGCCGGCGCCGTCTAGAGCCGCGCCGCGCTCGAGGCCCTGGCTGACGTCTGCCGCCGGCATGACCTCTGGCTGCTCTCTGACGAGGTCTACTGGACGCTGGGCGGTGGCGAGCACTTTTCGCCGCGTGCCCTACCCGGCATGGCCGAGCGCACGCTGGTCATCAACTCCATGTCGAAGAGCCACGGCATGACGGGCTGGCGGCTCGGCTGGCTGACGGGACCGGAGCCCTTCATCGCCCTGATGATCAGCGGCAACCTCGTCACTACTTACGGCCTGACCGACGTCGTCTCGCGCGCGGCGATCGAGGCGCTGGAAAACGACTATGGCGTGCGGGTGACG
>OFTY01001203.1_pt1 | contig 12320 bp, 14 predicted proteins | sample 1775061 | NCBI WGS metagenome assembly OFTY01 (sample SAMN08195773, study PRJEB24354) | sludge metagenome | isolation source: sludge from phenol fed wastewater aerobic bioreactor B | place: India: Nagpur | collected 2016-09-16 | reverse complement strand
CTGTTCATCATGTTCTCCTTGAGAGGGTGGTTGACGTCCCTTGTCGGGCAACAACGGCCCGATCGCGCTAATGGTTCCGGCAGGGAAGGCAACTTCTTGGTTTGCAACGGTTCTTGGCGTTTGTGTCCGGCTCCGGACAGTCGATACCGCCGATTCTGCCGGCCGGTTCGCAGGGCTTCGCAACTGGCGCGTCCCTCCCGCGTGGAAGGTTGTCCGTCTGCTGCTTTTTCCGGTTGACCGGCAAAGGCACTCTCCCTATGTTCCGCGCAATTTCGGGGGCGGCCTTCACGAGCCCGCGGGAGCGCGTAGCTCAGCCGGTAGAGCAACTGACTTTTAATCAGTAGGTCATGGGTTCGAATCCCATCGCGCTCACCATACAAATTCACGTGTGCGAGGTTCGTGCGAGATTTTACCTCGTGCGGCGCTCTCTGTTTAGGCCACTCCGGCAAGCGCCTTCGACCTAGCCGAGCTTGTCGCCGGCGATGCAGAGCAGGCTGACCCGCGCGCCGCGAGCGGTCGATCCCCTCGCGCTAGCTTGACGGCTAGCCAGCGGTGTGGTCATCGTCCGCAGCTATGCAGATTGAAAGCTCTCAATTGAACCAACGCTTCTATCACAGTTTCGACTTTCCGGACCGCACTGTTTCCGGCGATTGGGACCTGCGGGGACGGTTCGATGAATATATTGGCCACGTACAGGTCAGCGGCCGAACGTTGCTTGATGTTGGCGCGGCCAGCGGCTTTCTCTCATTCGAGGCTGAAAAGCGCGGAGCACACGTCACCAGTTTCGACGCGGACAGCGCCGATCGTTGGCAGCCCGGCCCTGGCGAATATATCGACTACGCCTATTACGAGGCGATGCGGAACAGCTATGCGTATGCCCACGCCGCGCTTCGCTCGGGAGCCCGCGCTGTCTATGGGAATGTGTACTCGATGGCGGATGCTGTCGAGCCTCACGACATCGCCCTTGTCGGCCAGATACTGGTTCATCTTCGCGATCCGCTCGCTGCGATCGAGCAGGCGGCCCGATGCGCCAAGCAGACAATCATCATCGCTGAAGGCATGATGGATACCGAGGAACCGAAGGCAGTTTTCACCGCAGGCAGCCCAGGCTATTCATGGTGGTATATGTCGCGCGGCATCTACCGGCAGTGGCTTGCACGGCTCGGCTTCGAGGTAAAGGCATTCTCCGAGGCCAGGTACCGCTGCGTGGTCAGAGACGAAGACATAGCGATCTGCACCGTCGTTGCCGAGCGCGTCGCGCCGACACCCCAGCGGCCGACTCCATAACCACACTCCGCAGGTCCTGGGTTCGAATCCCAGCGCCCACCTTCTACGACTTCCCAAACACCAGCGAGACATTGCCGCCGGCATGGCGTTCGATCCTGCCGGCGAGGTCGAGTTCGAGCAGGACCATCGATATCTGAGCTGCGCCCAGGCCGGTGTGGCGGATGATCTCGTCGACGGCGATCGGCGTCGGACCGAGGGCCTCGAGCACTTCGGCGCGTTCGTTCTCGCCGGGTGGCGGGCTTGCCGACAGATCTGGCGATGGCACGGGCGCGGTGGCTCTTGGCGCGCGCAACCCGGCGAGTGGTGCGAGCGCTGAGAAAATGTCGGCCGCCTCGGTGACGAGCGTGGCGCCGTCCTTCAGCAGGCCATTGCAGCCCGCCGCGCGCGGGTCGAGCGGCGAACCTGGCACCGCGAAGACCAGCCGGCCCATCTCGCCGGCAAGCCTGGCGCTGATCAGCGAGCCCGAACGCAGCGCCGCCTCGACGACGACTAACCCCAGCGCCATGCCGGCGACCAGACGGTTGCGGCGCGGGAAATCCTGGGCGCGCGGCTGCCAGCCAAACGGCATTTCCGAGACGATGGCGCCGCCATGATCGGCGATCTCGTCGCAAAGGCCGGCATTTTCGGGCGGGTAGGGCCGGTCGAGGCCGCCGGCCAGCACGCCGATCGTGCCCGTCGCGAGGCTGCCCTTGTGGGCCGAGGTGTCGATGCCCCGCGCCAGGCCGGAGACGATGGCGTATCCGTCGCGGCCGAGATCGGCAGCCAGCATGCGCGCCATCTTGATGCCGGCCAGCGAGGCGTTGCGGGCGCCGACAATGGCAACCGCGGGCAGCCGGAAGACGGCGCCTTCGCCTTTCATCGCCAGCAGGGGCGGCGGGTTGTCCATGCTCTTCAGCATCGGGGGATAGTCGGCTTCGCCGATGCCGACAAAACGGGCGCCGGCTCGTCGGGCGGCCTCCATCTCCGCTTCGGCTTCGGCCACTGCGGGAACGCGGACGATACGGTTCGCACCGCCCGAGATCATCAGTTCGGGCAGCATCTCGAGTGCCGCTTCCGCCGAACCGAACCGGTTGATCAGGTCGCGAAAGGAGGCAGGTCCGACTTTGGGCGTACGGAGCAGGCGAAGCCAGCTCAGCCGCTGCCGGTCGCTGAGGCGCGGCCCGGCCTGCGGGGCTGTCACCCCTTCGCTCCGATCTTCGTTTCAGTGCCGGCAAGCAGCCGCGAGATGTTCGCCCGATGCTTGAAGAAGATGAGAATGCTCAGCACGACGAAGAGCAGCGCGGCGGCCGGCGTGCTCAGGAAATAGAGGGCGATCGGAATGATCACCGCCGCGGTCAGCGCGGCGAGCGACGAATAGCGGAACAGGAACGCCACGGCGAGCCAGACGATGGCGAAGACCACGGCAGCCTGCCAGGCGAGGCCGATGAGTACGCCGAGATAGGTGGCGACACCCTTGCCGCCCTTGAAGCCGAGCCAGACCGGAAAGAGATGGCCGAGAAAGGCGCCGAGGCCCGCCCACAACCCGAGATCCGGGCCGAACCTGGCGGCGATCAGAACGGCGGCCGTTCCCTTGAGCGCATCCAGCAGCAGCGTGGCCGCGGCGAGGCCCTTGTTGCCGGTGCGGAGCACATTGGTGGCGCCGATGTTGCCGGAGCCGATCTTGCGGACGTCGCCAAGACCGGCCGCGCGGGTAAGCAGGAGCCCAAACGGAATCGAGCCGAGCAGGTAGCCGAACACCAGCGCCAGGACGATGCCGTAGCTCATTGTTTTCCCCCTGTGATCGGCGCGAACCGCGCCGGCACTTTCAAGCCCGGAACACTGTGCGGCCCGCGACCATCGTTTGCAAGACCTTGCCCTGCAGCCGCGCGCCCTCGAAACAGGTGTTCTTGGAACGGGACCTGATGCCGGTCTCGCTGACGATCCAGGGTTCGTCGAGATCGACGAGAGCGAGGTCCGCGACGGCGCCAGGCTTCAGCGTGCCGCCCGGCAGGCCGAACAGTTTCGCCGGCGCGGTCGACACGGTCTCGATCAGCCGGAGCAGGGGCACGTCGCCATTGTGATAGAGCCTCAGCGCCGCGCCCAGAAGCGTTTCCAGCCCGATCGCACCGGCCGCGGCGTCGGCGAAGGGCAGGCGCTTGGTGTCGACGTCCTGTGGATCATGCGAGGACACGATGATGTCGATGGCGCCGTCCCGGATCGCCTCGATCATGGCCAGCCGATCCTCCTCGGCGCGCAGCGGCGGCGTCAGCCGGAAGAAGGTGCGATACTCGCCGACGTCGAGCTCGTTGAGCGAAAGGTTATGGATGGCGACGCCCGCCGTGACGTTGGCGCCGTCGGTCTTCGCGCGCCGCATGGCCTGCGCGGCCATGGCGGTCGAGATCTTGGCGGCGTGGTAGGTGCCACGGGTCAGCCGGGCAAGCGCCAGGTCTCGCTCGAGCGGAATGGCTTCTGCTTCGCGCGGAATGCCGGAAAGGCCGAGCCAGCTCGCGTAGAGCCCTTCATTCATGACACCGGAGGAGGCAAGGTCGGCATCCTGCGTCTCATGCGCGACGACGGCGCCGAAATCGCGCGCGTAGGTCAGTGCCCGGCGCATCACCAGGGCATTGGCGATGGTGTGCCGACCATCGGTGAAGGCGACCGCGCCCGCCTCGCGCAAGAGGCCGAATTCGGTCATCTCATGGCCGTCGAGCCCCTTGGTGATGGCAGCCGCCGGAAAGATGTTGACGCTGGCCGTGTCGCGCGCGGTGCGCAACACGAACTCGACCAGGGCGACGTTGTCGATCACCGGATTGGTGTCGGGCATCATGACGATCGAGGTGACGCCACCGGCCGCCGCCGCCACGCTCGCCGAGGCGATCGTCTCACGGTGCTCGCCGCCGGGCTCGCCGATGAAGACGCGGCCATCGACAAGGCCCGGGATGATCGCCTTGCCGGAACAATCGATGATATCCGCGCCTTGCGGCGTCCCTTGGTTCAGCGCGGCCTTGCCAGCGGCGGCGATCTTGCCGTCGGTGACGATGACGGCGCCGACCTCGTCGATGCCGCGTGAGGGGTCGATGACGCGGGCGCGCTCGAAAACCGTGGTGCTCATGCGCCGCGACCCTCCTGGTTGCGGCGGGGGTCGAGAAGCGCCTCCATCACCGCCATGCGCACGGCGACGCCCATCTCGACCTGTTCCTGGATGACGCTTTGCGGCCCGTCGGCGATCGCAGATGCGATCTCGACGCCACGGTTCATCGGGCCGGGATGCATCACCAGTGCATCGGCCTTGGCGGCCCTCAGCTTCTCGGCATCCAGGCCGTAGTAGCGGAAATACTCGCGCACCGAAGGCACGAAGGCGCCTTCCATGCGCTCGCGCTGCAGGCGCAACATCATGACGACATCGGCGTCCTTCAACCCTTCCGCCATCGAGCGGGTGACGATGACACCCATGGTCTCGATACCGGCTGGCAGAAGTGTCGATGGCGCGACGACACGCACCTGCGCGCCGAGCGCGTTGAGCAGCATGATGTTGGAGCGGGCGACGCGCGAGTGCAGGATGTCGCCGCAGATGGCGACGATCAGCTTCGACAGTGGCCCCTTGGCACGCCGGATGGTCAGCGCGTCGAGCAAGGCCTGCGTCGGATGTTCATGCGCGCCGTCGCCGGCATTGACCACCGAGCAGCCGACCTTCTGCGCGAGAAGGGCGGCCGCCCCGGCCGACTGGTGGCGGATGATGAGGATGTCCGGCCGCATGGCGTTGAGCGTCATGGCCGTGTCGATGAGCGTCTCGCCCTTTTTCACCGAGGAGGACGCGACCGACATGTTCATGACGTCGGCGCCAAGCCTCTTGCCGGCCAGTTCGAAGGACGACTGGGTGCGGGTCGACGCCTCGTAGAACAGGTTGATCTGGGTGCGCCCCCGAAGCGTCGAGGTCTTTTTCTCCGGCTGCCGTGAAATCGCCACGGCCCGGTCAGCACGATCGAGCAAAAGCTCGATGTCGCCGGGGGAAAGATCGCGGATGCCCAGAAGATGGCGGTGAGGAAAGAGCGGCAGGGACGAAGCGTCGGTCATCTCAAGGCGCTGCTATAGGGTGCGGTTTTTCCGGCCGCAAGCGTCAGCTTTGGATTGCGGCCGTTCTCCCCGGTATTTTCGTCGCGCGCCTTGCTTGGCTTGGGCTATAAGGCCGAGATGGCCCGGATTCGAGACCGTGCCCGTAAATGGTAAGGATCTTTCTTGCCAACAGAAGGATTGGGCGTGACCGACGACGTGATCAACCAGCCGCCGCCGCTGACGGGCGGCAACGCCTGGCGGGGCGATCCGTTGCTGATTCAGCTTGCCGAGCGCTTCTCCGATCCGGTCCGCAAGGATCTCGACGGGCTCGGCCGCTTCGTAGTGACCCAAGAGGCGCAGGAACTGGCACGCCTCGCCAACACCGAGACGCCGAAGCTGAAGACGCATGACCGGCAGGGCCGGCGCATCGACCTTGTGGAATTCCACCCCGCCTATCACGCGCTGATGCGCCGTTCCGTGGCGAATGGCCTGCATTCCTCGGTATGGGAAAATGGCGAGGCGGAGATCGGCCGCCGCCATCAGGTCAGGGCCGCCCGCTTCTATCTCACGGCCGAGCTGGAGACCGGGCATCTGTGCCCGATCACCATGACCAGCGCCTCGCTCGCCGCGCTGATGGCGAGCCCGAAGCTGTTTCGCGAATGGGCGCCCCGGGTGACGACCCGCAAATACGACCAGAGCCAGAAGCCGCCGGTGGAGAAGACCGGGCTGACGCTCGGCATGGGCATGCCGGAGAAGCAGGGTGGCACGGACGTTCGCGCCAACATCACCAAGGCCGAACGTGTGGGCAGCGGGTTTCACCGGCTGACCGGCCATAAATGGTTCATGTCGGCGCCGATGTCGGACGCGTTCCTGGTGCTCGGCCAGGCGCCCGAAGGCCTCTCGTGCTTTCTTGTTCCGCGCTTGCTGGGTGACGGCTCTGGCAATGGCTTTCGCTTCCAGCGCCTCAAGGACAAGCTCGGCAACCGCTCCAACGCCTCGTCGGAGGTGGAGTTCGTCAATGCCATCGGCGAGATGGTCGGGGAGCCGGGCGCGGGCGTCAAGACGATCATGGACATGGTGACGCTGACCCGGCTGGACTGCGCGGTCGCGTCCTCGGCGATCATGCGGGCCGGCCTCGCGGAGGCTGTCCACCACTGCCGCCATCGCCAGGTGTTCGGCTCCAATCTGGTCGATCAGCCGCTGATGCAGCGCGTGCTTGCCGACATGGCGCTGGACGTCGCCGCGGCGACCGCCTTGTCCTTCCGCCTGGCACGCTCCTTCGACGAGGCGGCGAGCGATCGCGGAGAGGCCGCGTTTGCGCGGGCGATGACGCCGGTCGTGAAATACTGGGTCTGCAAGATCGCGCCGCCGCTGCTTTACGAGGCCATGGAGAGCCTGGGCGGCAATGGCTATGTCGAGGAGGCGCCGCTCGCCCGCTACTATCGCGAGGCACCGGTGAACGCCATCTGGGAAGGATCGGGCAATGTCATGGCGCTCGACGTGCTGCGTGTGCTCGGCCGCGCGCCGGGCCTGTTCGAGGAGGTCCTGGCCGGTATCGATCGCGACCTCGGCGCCGGCGGACGTGGCACGATAGGGGTGCTGAAGGCGGCGATGCAGGTCGCCGCCTCGGACGAAGGGTCGGCACGGATCCTCACCGAACAACTGGCGCTGTCGGCGGCCGCCGCGGAGCTGCGGCGGCTCGGGGCAGGGCGCATCGCGGATGCCTTCGTCGAGACGAGGCTCGCCGGCCAGTGGCGCAACACCTATGGCATGCTCGATTCGCGGCACGACGCCCGCATGATCATCGACACGCTCTACCCGCCGACGACCTGATCCCTTCGCCAACCAATCCCGAACGCTCGCTGAGCCGGATTTTGAGGGCGCGGCCATCGCCATGCCGCGCTGTCGGCTGCCTGTGGATTGTCGTTAACCTTAACAAATAGTTTCCATTGCGGCGAGCGCCTGTAAAGCCCACTGTCCGGGGCGGATTAAGGATTGGTTAACCATGCCACTCCCTTGCCCCACGAAGCAGGAAAGCCATGCGGCACCTCTTGAGCTCCTTTCTGGCCTTGCACTGGGCGATCGTGTTCGCCCTGCTGGCCTTCGTCTGTATTGACCGCAGCCGGGGTGTCGCGGCGGCGCTGAGCGTGCTTGGCGGATCGCTTCATGGCCAAGCCGACGATATCGACAATGTGATGCTCGTCGCGCCGTTGGCCACGGCGCTGCTCGTTGTTGCCATGTTGTTCTGCTGGACCCTGGTCGAGACTCTCGCCAATGGCGCCGGGACTTCCGGAGGTGTGGCGCGCATCGCCTTCATCGGCGCATGCGGTGTCCTGTCGCTCATGCTGGTGGGCGGCACGGTGCAGGGCGTGAAGGATCTTTTCCTGATCGTATCGGTGCAGTTGGCGGCGTTGCTGGCGTCCTACATGGCGATGCAGACCGAGCAACGCGCGGCCGAACCCGCCACGGTTGCCGCCAATCGAGATATCCGGAGCGTGGCGCGGGCGATGGCAAGAGGGGCGGCGCATACCTCCATGCTCTCGCGTATTTCCGGCCGCACCGACATGAACGGGGGGGACAGCCGCTGATGCGCTACATCTTTGCGCTCTGGGCGGCACCGATGCTCCTGTTCTGGGGGTGGTTCTTCCTGTCGCTCAATGACATCAATTTCGGCTCGATCATGCTGAGCCGGCAATTGCACGATCTCGTCTTCCAGCTTTACGGCCAGATGCTCGGCATCGATCCGGCGACGATTCCCGGTCTTGTCGCCAAGGCCTGCGTGTTCGACGGCCTTCTGCTGATGGCGCTGTGGGCGTTCCGCCGGCGCAAGGCAATCCTCGCCTGGATCCGTGGCCTGCGCGGCGACGATTCCACTCAGGAGCCGACGCCCAGCGCCTGAAGCCTGTCGAGGGCACCCTGCAGGATGAAAGCGGCCGCCGCCGAATCGATCTTGGTCGCTCGCTTGCCGCGCGAAAAATCCATTTCGATCAGGGTGCGCTCCGCCGCCACCGTCGACAGCCTCTCGTCCCAAAGAATGAAGGGCAGGGCGGTCATCGCCGCCATGTTGCGGGCGAAGGCGCGGGATTTCTGAGCGCGTGGGCCTTCCGTGCCATCCATGTTGATCGGCAGGCCGAGAACCACGGCGCCGACATTCTCCTTGTCGAGCAGGGCCAGCAGCGTCGTCGCGTCGAGCGTGAATTTGCGGCGGATGATGACGGGACGGGGGTGGGCAAAGGAAAGGCCCCTGTCCGAAACCGCCACGCCGATCGTCTTGTCGCCGAGATCGAGGCCGGCCAAGGTCTTGCTCGCATCGAGCCTGGCCGGCAGTTCCTCTATCGCTATGATGTTCAATGGCTGTCCTTTGATTTGGAGCGCAGCCGTTCTATCTTCTGGCCGAGCAAAAATCGAGGAACCAATCCATGAAGTTGACCTGGTACGGCCATTCCGCCTTTCGCATCGAAACGGCGGACGCGAAAATCCTCATCGATCCCTACCTGATCGGCAATCCGTCATGGACAGGTGGATGGGAAGGGCCGGCCGAGGGTGTGACCCATGTTCTCCTGACCCATGGCCATAACGACCACGTCAGCGGCGCCGTGGAGGTGCTGCAGAAGAGCGGCGCCCAACTGGTCGCCAATTTCGAGATCTGCATGTTCCTCATAGGCAAGGGCGTCAGCGACAAGAAGATCAATCCCGGCAATATCGGCGGTACCGTGGATTGCGGCGGCTTCACCACCACCTTCGTGCAGGCGCTGCATTCGTCTTCCTTCGCCGGTGAGGGCGGGCTCAACACCTATCTCGGCAATCCGGGCGGGCTGGTCCTGCATTTCCCCGAGGACAAGACGCTCTACCACATGGGCGACACCGACATTTTCTCCGACATGGCGCTCATCAACGAGTTGCACGAACCAAAGATCGGCATCGTGCCGATCGGCGACCGCTTCACCATGGGCGGCGCGGTGGCGGCGCTCGCCTGCCGCCGCTTCTTCCAGTTCGAGACCGCGATTCCCTGCCATTTCGGCACGTTCCCGATGCTCGATGCGACCGCGGAGAAGTTCGAGGCCGGGATGGCCGGCTCGGGGGTGCAGGTGGCTCTGCCCCGGATTGGCGAAACGATCACCCTGTAAAAATGGAATGAAATCATGCGACTGGGGCGATCTCTTTGCATTTCAGTGCTGTTTGCATCCTCGCCCGCGTTTGCGGGCGAGGATTTCATCGAAGGGGTCTATCTGCAGTCAGAGGACCTTTGCGCGCAGGCGAGGAAGGATTCGCTCCAGACGCTGATCGATGCCGGCAACATCATGCTGTCGTCGCGCGGACTGCAGGGGGTCGAATACAATTGCGAGTTCGTCCAGGTAACCAAGGCCAAGACGGCCCCGAGCTGGGCGGTGACCGCCATCTGCCAGGAGCCCGGCTATGTCTTCCCGGACGTGCTTTCGGTCACGCGGGTCAACCAGACCCAGGTCGACCTGGTTTCCGTGCGACCTGCCGAGGACGAGGGCGAGAGCGTCAGCAACAGTGGCAGCTACTATCTGTGCGACGGGGTTGCGTTGCCATAAGGCATAACGGTCCCAGCATCATTCGTCGCTTCGCGGGCACGCGCATGTTGCGCCGCGCGCCGGGCGCCGCTATAGCCCGCACTGGTTTTTCCGAGGCACGAACATGTCCGTTGATGTCAAGACCGTGAAGCGCGTCGCCCATCTTGCCCGCATTGCTGTGAGCGAGGAAGACGCCCAGCGCATGACCGGCGAATTGAATGCCATCCTGGGCTTTGTCGAGCAGCTCAACGAGGTGGATGTCGCCGGTGTCGAGCCGATGACGTCGGTCACCCCGATGGAGATGAAGAAGCGCCAGGATGTCGTCACCGACGGCAACAAGGCCGCCGATATCGTCGCCAACGCGCCGGCCACCGAAGAGAACTTCTTCCTCGTTCCGAAGGTGGTGGAGTAGGGCGCGATGGCCATAGAGATCGCCGTCGAGACGCCGCTACAGGACGATGTGCGCGCGCTGGTCGCCGAGCTCAACGCGACCCTGCTCGAACTGACGCCGCCCGAACATTGCTACCACCTGACGGTGGAGCAGATGGCCGGCGAGGATACGACCGTGTTCATCGCCCGCGACAGTGGCGTTGCCGTCGGCTGCGGTGCGCTCAAGCGCCACGAAGGTGCCGTCGGCGAGGTCAAGCGCATGTACACACGGCCGTCGCATCGCGGCCGGAAGATCGGCGTCCGGATCGTCGAGCAGGTCGAGGCGCTGGCCCGGCAGGAAGGCTTCAAGCGCCTGGTTCTCGAAACCGGTGATCGCCATCCCGCCGCATGGACCGTCTATGAACGCGCCGGATTCTCACGTTGCGGCCCGGTGCTGGATTATCCCGACTCCAAATGGTCGGTGTTTTACGAAAAGAGCCTTGCCTGATGAGCGACCTCACACACCTCACCATTTCGGCGGCGCGCGCCAAGCTGCGCGCCAAGGAGATCACCGCGACCGAGATCACCGAGGCGTATCTCGGCGCCATCGAGCGCGCCAACCCGGCGCTCAACGCCTATATCGCCGTTACCGATGACAAGGCACGCGCCATGGCCAAGGCTTCCGACGCCAGGCTGGCGAAGGGCGAGGGTGGATCGCTTGAGGGAATTCCGCTCGGAATCAAGGACCTGTTCGCTACCGAAGGCGTGCACACGCAGGCCTGCAGCCATGTGCTCGACGGCTTCAAGCCGCGCTACGAATCGACAGTTACGGCCAATCTCTGGGCCGATGGCGCCGTCATGCTGGGCAAACTCAACATGGATGAGTTCGCCATGGGATCGTCCAACGAGACGTCCTATTACCGCCCCGTCATCAATCCGTGGCGGCGTTCGAGCCTGCAGACGACCGTAAAGCCGACCATCCATGACGGCGGCGGCGGGTTCGTCGTACCCGGCGGTGTCGAGCAGAGTCGCAGCTATGACAACATGCAGCTCGTGCCGGGTGGTTCCTCGGGCGGATCGGCTTCCGCCGTCTCGGCCTTCCTGTGCGCCGGCGCCACCGCGACCGACACGGGCGGCTCGATCCGCCAGCCGGCGGCCTTCACCGGCACGGTCGGCATCAAGCCGACCTACGGACGCTGCTCACGCTGGGGCATCGTTGCCTTCGCGTCCTCGCTCGACCAGGCTGGCCCGATCGCGCGCGATGTGCGCGACGCCGCGATCCTGCTGAAGTCGATGGCTTCGGTCGATCCGAAGGACACGACCTCGGTCGATCGCCCGGTGCCGGACTACGAGGCGGCGATCGGCAAGGGGCCCCGTGAGCACGCCGCGCAGCGACGCGGGCCTGATCGTCACCGAGCATGGCGTGGCCGACCTGCGCGGCCAGCCGCTGTCGCGCCGCGTGCGCCGGCTGGTCGACATCGCCGCGCCCGAACACCGCGAGGACCTGGAGCGCCAGGCCCACGAGCTGCTGCGCCGCTGCGGCGCGGCATTTAAATGAAATTGATAGCTACCGGCGCTTGCTGCATAAGCGCTGGAGGCTGATTTTGCTTGAAACCACCAAGGAGATCCATCATGCGCAGAGCCGCCATCGTCACCCCCGTCCGCACCCCCGTCGGCACCTTCGGCGGCAGCCTGCGGCCCGTGCCCGTCGAGGAGCTGGCCGCCACCACCGTGCGCGCCGTGGTCCAGAGAAGCGGCATAGACCCCGCGCGCATCGACGACGTGGTCATGGCCCAGTCGTACGCCAACAGCGAGGTGCCCTGCGTGGGCCGCTGGGCCGCGCTGCAGGCCGGCCTGCCCGTGGAGGTTCCGGGCATGCAGCTCGACCGGCGCTGCGGCGGCGGCCTGCAGGCCATCGTCACGGCCTCGATGATGGTGCAAAGCGGCGCCGCCGACGTCGTGATCGCCGGCGGCGTGGAGAGCATGAGCAACATCGAGTACTACAGCACCGACATGCGCTGGGGCGCGCGCTCGGGCAACGTGCGCTTGCTGGACCGCCTGGACCGCGGGCGCGAGCGCTCGCAGCCCGTGGAG
>OFTY01001201.1_pt1 | contig 12330 bp, 15 predicted proteins | sample 1775061 | NCBI WGS metagenome assembly OFTY01 (sample SAMN08195773, study PRJEB24354) | sludge metagenome | isolation source: sludge from phenol fed wastewater aerobic bioreactor B | place: India: Nagpur | collected 2016-09-16 | reverse complement strand
GAAGATCCGCCAGGAGGTTGATCACCACAAAAATGCCGGCGGTAAAGAGCACAGCGCCCATTACCACGGGGAAATCGAATTTTTCGAGGGCGTCTACGGTCACTTTTCCGATGCCTTTCCATCCGAAGATGTATTCCACGAAGAATGCCCCCGCCAACAGTTCTGCGAACCATCCGGTGATGGCGGTGATCACAGGGTTGAGGGCGTTGCGGAGCGCGTGACGGTAGAGGATGGCGGTTTGACCAAGCCCTTTGGCGTAAGCCGTGCGGATATAATCCTGATTCAGCACATCCAGCATGGCGCTGCGGGTGAGTTGCACAATGATGGCCAGCGGCCTTATGCCGAGGGTAATGGCGGGGAGGATGAGGTTCCGGAGGTTGAGGATCCTGCCGTCGAATGGATCGATATCGAAAAGACTGCCGGTCATATATAAACCCGTGTAATCGCTCCATACGAATCCGAACAGGTAAGCCAGCACGATCCCCGCAAAGAATGACGGCGCCGAAATGCCGATCACACTGGCGAATACGGCGCTGGTATCCATCCAGGTATTCTGTTTTACAGCAGAAAGTACTCCCAGCGCTATGCCCACAACGGTGGCAAAGATCATTGCCGCCAAAGCCAGTACGAGGGTACCCGGCAGGGCTTCGGTCAATATTTCCCACACATCCTTCTTGCCCTGGTAGCTCCGGCGGAGGTACGGGGTTTTGATCACCAGCGCCTGATTTCCCCCAACGCTGAAAAGGGCATATCCGTTCAGGGATTCTTTCAGTTCCTGCCTCGAATGGATGCCGATGGGCGAAAGATCATTGAGATATAAAAGAAATTGTATGCTTTTGGGCTGATCAAGATGCAACTCCTTCCGCACATTCTCCAAAGAAGCCACGTCTGCCCGCTGCCCCAGTGTAAGCCGCGCAGGATCCGCGGGCAACACATTGAAGAGCAGGAAGATGACGATCACCACGCCGAGGAGGACGAGGATGCCGTAACCCAGCTTGCGTATGAAGAAGCGGAACATCTAGGGAATATCGTTATAATGCCATTTGCCTTTAATGGTTCCCCTGTCCAGCAGTATCAGGCAGGGTGTACTGCGACCGGCGGTCTTGATAGCTGTACCATCCATCTGCAGAAATTGGAAATCCAGTCCGCGTACAGTTTTGAACTGTTCCACCGCATCTTTGGGCGAGCTTGTGATACCAAAGATCACCAGTTTGCCTTCTTTGGCCTGTTGCTGCAATGCCTGTATCTTCTTTTCCCATCCTTTACCGGCTTCCTGTACATCGCGCACCAGCAACAGGTATACGGGCAGGCTTTCCATTAATACCGCACGGTTCTGGTTATTGCCGTCGAAATCTGTAAGGATGAAATCCTTGATCGCAGGTTCTGCATTACCTTTCTTCACGAGCTTATCCTTCCGGTCCACATATTTCCATGTAGAATCCTGCCAGGGATAATTCTCGGTGGTAAATTCCTGCTGTTTGCCATCCTTTTCATAAATGAGCACCATTTCATAAACATCCGGCGTAGAACCGGGCGGCACTTTCATTTTTTGGGGAATGTTGTTGCCCACTTTGTAAGGCAGGCAGTCCACCACCGGGAGATGCGCGAGCGTATACCATTGCAGCACTACGGGGAAAAGCACAGCCAGTATCATGACGATGCCGGTGGCCTTGCCGGAGAACAGCGGCCTGATGTGGTTGCGGCAAATGAAGATCACGATGATCAGGGCCAGCAGAACAACGTCTTTCCAGAATGACTGAGCGGCAGTGAGCCTGATACAGTCGCCAAAACAACCGCACTCGCGGATCTTACCGCTGAAGAGCGCAAAACCTGTGAGGAAAGTAAAGAATATGATGAGCAGGAGCAACAGAAAGGAAAAGATGCGCATCCGGTATCCCAGCAGCACAGCGAACCCTGCAATGATCTCAAAAGCGTTCATGATCAGGGAAAATGCCAGGGAGAAGGGTACGAGGAAAGGCAGAGGAAGCACCTCGAAAAACTCGTCCATCTTATAACTCAGGCCCAATGGGTCATTCGCCTTGATAAGACCGGAGAAGATAAACAATACCCCAACAAGGATGCGCGACAGGATTACGATTGGTTTCATGCGGAAAAGTAAAAAATTCAATGTAAAGATTAAAAATAATGAATTACTTCCTTTCATCCAGCTGGATGAGCGCAAATACGGCGTAATTCACGATATCCACATAATTGGCATCCATTCCTTCCGAGATCAGTGTTTTCCCTTCATTGCGAAGGATCTGTTTGATGCGGAGCAGTTTGGTAAGGATAAGGTCAGCAAAGGATTCCTGGCTCATGTCCCGCCAGGCTTCGCCATAATCATGGTTCTTATCCTGCATCACACCATAAATGAAAGATATCTTCTCATCATACAACCGTGAAACGGTTTCTACAGGCAGGTCTTCGTAAGGATCATCCGGTAATTCCATCTGTATCAAAGCAATCACCCCGTAATTCACGATACCCCGGAACTCTCCGCCGATATCGTCAGATACCTTCTGCTTTCCAAGCTCCTGGATATTACGGATGCGCTGGGCTTTGATGAAGATCTGGTCAACGATCGATATAGGCCGCAACACCCGCCAGGAAGTACCATAGTCCTTTGTTTTCTTGATGAATATATCCTTGCAGCCGCTGATCACTCCCTGATATTGTTCCTGTGTGCCCATAGATCAATTATGAATTAACTGCGAATTACGCGCTTTTTTATGATAATTTTACCCTATTTACCATTCGTAATTCGTAATTAAATGAACCGTTTCACCATCCGGTGCCGGGGAAAGCTGACAGACCTGTCGAAGCCCCTGGTGATGGGGATCATCAATATCACAGACGATTCTTTCTTCGCGGAAAGTCGTACCCGTGAGCTGCATCATATCGTAGAGCGGGCCGGTGACATGCTGCAACAGGGCGCCGCCATGCTGGACATTGGCGCACAGAGCACCCGCCCCGGCGCCCCCGAAACAGGTCCGGATAAAGAACTGGAACGATTACTCCCCGCCCTGCACGCCATCCTGCATCCTTGCCGGCGCGTCCATCGTGAACGATATCAGCGCCGGCGATATGGATCCGCAGATGCTGCGCACCGTAGCCAGACTACAGGTTCCGTTCATCGCCATGCATATGAAAGGCACTCCTGCCGATATGCAGAAGAACCCTCAGTATGAGGACGTTGTCCGGGAAGTACTCGATTACTTTATCCGGAAAGTGGCACAATGCCGCGAAGCCGGTATCCGGGATGTGATCATTGATCCCGGTTTCGGATTTGGCAAAACACTGGAACATAACTACCGGCTGTTGAAAGAAATGGAAGTGCTGCACATGCTGCAAACGCCGCTGCTGGTAGGCGTTTCCAGAAAGTCCATGGTATACCGGCTGCTGGGTAACACCGCAGCGGATGCACTGAACGGTACTACGGTATTGCATACACTGGCTTTAGAGAAAGGTGCTTCCATCCTGCGGGTGCACGACGTAAAAGCCGCTACGGAAGCCATTCACATCGTTTCTTATCTGCAGGCGCTGTAGCTGCACAAATATTTCTATTTTTACAGGATGAAGGAAGTATATCAATTTTATGGATTTGAGTTTCGCTGGTTGAACGTTCTGGACCTGTTGATCGTAATTTTTCTGGTGATCCAGCTTTACCGGCTGCTAAAAGGCAGTCTCGCCTTCAATATCTTCATCGGCCTGCTGATGGTGTATGCGGCGTTCTTTCTCGTGCGCGCCCTGCAGATGCCTATTCTGACCAGTATCCTTGGTAATTTTATCAATATCGGACTGATCGCTATCATCATCATCTTTCAACCCGAGATCCGCAAATTTTTACTCGTACTGGGGAAGAAAACACCACTCAGCAAAGACAGTTTCTTCACCAAATTATTCCTGCCTGACCGCTTCAAGAGTTATAAGGAAGAAGAAAATATCATCAGCGAGGTGATCATTGCCGTGAGTCACATGATGGCCAGCCAGACCGGGGCCCTCATCGTGATCGCCACCACTTACCGCGTGAAATTCGATACCGCCAGCAGCATTTCCATCGACGGGAATGTGAGCGCCAAGCTGATAGAAAGTATTTTCGAGAAGAACAGTCCCCTCCACGACGGTGCGCTGATTGTTGTTGGGAACAAGATACTGGCCGCCAAGGTGATACTGCCCGTTTCCGAAAATCCCAACCTCCCCACCCGCATCGGCATGCGGCACCGTTCGGCCGTAGGCATCACAGAACACAGCGATAATCTGGCCATCATCGTTTCCGAGGAGCGTGGGCACGTCTCTTATGCGCAGGACGGGCAACTGACGCAGAACGTTTCCCTTGAGGAGTTGAAAGTAAAGCTGTATGAAGTGCTGGTAGACGGATACTGATACCTCCCGAAAAGCAAAGTCCCCCCGCTATCGCGAGGGGATCAATGTTTGGGGGGATGTTGTTTATAAATAATAAAGTAATTAATCAAGTCGTATATCCAGCGCCTGCTCCCGGACTCTCATCACATATTTCCCTGCCGGAAGGCTTTGTAACTGTAACGTATACACGCCGTTTTTATGTCCGCCCTGTAAAGGGATCATTCTCACCGGCACCTGCTGATCATCATAAATGGTACATTGTACCGTTCCTTTCTCCCGTTCCATCATTCCTATGCAAACGCATACCGTCCCTTTCTCGGCAGGTAGCTGTCTTAACGCAGGATTTCCGGAAAACAGAAATAATAATACACTCCAGATATACATAAGAAGCCGTTTGGTGGATGATGTTCCAGGCTCTTACAGGAGATGATTAAAAGATCAGGTAAACAAATATACGACAATTTATATCTTTCAAAGATTGAATTTGTTAACTCCCCGTTAACCAATCAGAAGGCATCCTCCAGGTGCAGAACCTCGGGGGCACTTTCAGGTGCTAATATAATGGAAATGATGTCAAAACGTATGTGATCCGGGTATAAATGATATTGTTCCATATATCTGTCCGCTGCCTGCAAAAGAAGCTGCTGCTTGTGGGAATGCACGGCCTCCTCGGGCATCCCGAAAGCCTGTCCGCTACGGGTTTTTACTTCCACAAAAACAAGGGTATTGTCCTGCCGCGCAACGATGTCGATCTCCTTGCGGCCATACCTCCAGTTCATATGCAGTATCCCGTACTGCCGTTCGCGAAGGAAATCAGCGGCCAGCTGCTCTCCCTTTTTCCCTAACACCTGATGAGATGCCATGTGATTTTTCTATTTTTACAACTTAACAATGGATCATGAGCAACCGGAAATTATTCTACCTGAACGGAAAGGTACAACATTATGCCTGGGGAGGATTCACCTATATCCCCCATTTACTCGGACTGCCTGTTAGCGACAAGCCCTGCGCTGAATACTGGATGGGCGCGCATCAGAGCGCCCCTTCCCTGCTGGATGGCACGCAGCCGCTCAATGAATACATTGCCGCGCAGCCGGTGGAAGTATTAGGCCCGCAGGCAGCCGCCCGTTTCGGCGAACTTCCCTACCTCTTTAAAATACTGGATGTGAAAGACATGCTTTCCATTCAGGTGCATCCTACCAAACCGGAAGCGGAGAAAGGTTTTGCGCGGGAAAATGCGGAAGGCATTCCCCTGAACGCGCCGCATCGTAACTATAAAGACGCCAATCACAAACCGGAGATCATGGTAGCGCTCAGCGACTTCTGGCTGCTGCATGGCTTTTTACCGGAAGAACAACTGCGAAAGGTGTTGCAGGACGTACCCGAGCTTCGCTCACTGGCACCCATATACGAAAAGGAAAGCTATTACGGGTTATACAAAACCGTGATGGAGATGCCGCAGGAGAACGTGAATCAATTATTACGACCATTGGCGGAAAGAGTGCTACCTGCCTACGAGGCCGGTACACTGTCCAAAAACGATCCCGCCTTCTGGGCCGGCCGCGCCATCGCAAACGATCCACAGGGAATGGCGAACCTTGACCGCGGCATTTTCTCGATCTATTTCTTCAACATCGTATACGCCGCGCCCGGAGATGCCGTGTTCCAGGACGCCGGTATCCCGCATGCCTATCTCGAAGGCCAGAACGCGGAGCTGATGGCGAATTCAGACAACGTGCTGCGCGGCGGGCTTACCCCCAAACACATCGATGTACCGGAGCTGCTGAAGCACACCCGTTTTGAGGCCGTGCATCCGCAGATCATGAAAGGTTCAAAGATGCATGGCGGGCAGGAACAGGTGTATCATACGCCCGCACCGGATTTCGAGATCAGCACTATCCACATCGCCGCGGGGCAAAGCTACACGCACACTACCACCGGGCCGGAGATATGGATCGTGTTAGGCGGGGAAGCCGTGGCAAAGGGATCCGCGGAGCTGAACCTGCAGAAAGGCCATACAGCGTTTGCCGCCTTCGGGGAAAGCTACCGGATCACGGCAGATACTCCTACCGTGATCTTTAAAGCTACTATTCCTTAATTGACTATATTTGTACTGCTAAAGCAAATGCTTTTCTATGAAGAAAGAAACATTATCCAGAGCACTCCTGATAGCAGGGCTTATTTTTATCACCTTCATCTGCCGGTTGCTCACCAACCGCATGGGTATCTATAACTTCACCGCGATGGGCGCCGGTGCGCTCTTTGCAGGCGTAGTACTGAAAGAGAAAAAATATGCTTATGCCGTGCCATTGATCGCGCTTTTCCTCAGCGATCTTTTCTTTGAATTGTTTACGGAGATAAAAGGCTTTTACGGCGGGGAAATGACTTTCGTATACCTTGCTTTCGTGCTCACTACCTTCATTGGAACACGTATCCGCAAGGCCAATGCCGGTAACATTCTCCTCGCTTCCATCGGTTCAGGGGTATTGTTCTTCCTGCTGTCCAACCTCGGTACGTTCCTGTTCCGGGATCTGTATCCGCATACGTTCAGCGGGCTGATCTCCTGTTACGCAGCAGCCATCCCGTTCTTCCGGAATGATTTCTTCGGTAATTTCTTCCTGAACACGATCATGGGAAATATCTTTTACAGCGGGCTGTTGTTCGGGGCTTACGCTTTGCTGAAACCTGTTTTCTTCAGAGAACACGCTGCAGAAAAACAGTTTGCATAAGATCAGTTTTTGTGTTTATAAACCGGAAAGGATGGGGGGAAGCCTTCATCCTTTTTTTATTCCCATTGCAGGAACCAATACTTTTCATGCTGTACCTTCCTGTACTGCGGCACCATTACCGGGTTCCGGAAAAGCGGGCAGTCGGTCACCAGTGTATGGAACTCTCCGTTCTCCCCGCAAACATCCACTTCCGCCGCTTCCAGGGCTGCGATGACCACATCATCGAGTGTGAGGCCGAGGAACCCCTCACCCAGCCGCTCGTTACAAGACACGATCATACTCCTCATCCCTTCCTGCAACATCCGGTATACGAGCAGTTTCCGTTCCAGCTGCCAGAGCGGAAGGATGGCTTCCAGCCCGGCCGCGGCACAAACTTTTTCTTCCCAGTCGCGGTGCGGTTGCAGGTCAATATCCCCGAAAACGGCCGCCTGTGCGGCATAACGCTCCCGCATACTGTTTAACGTATGGATAAAATTGGTTTCATAATCCTGCCAGGAACTCGCAACGGTCACCAGCGGCAATTGCAGCGCATCAGCCTGCTGTTGGAGAATGCTCAGCGGAAGACCGTGTGAACGGGAGATATGCCCCTGCTCGTTCATAACGTTCAGCAGCGCAACGGGCCGGAATCCTTGCTGCACGGCCAGCATGAGCGCATAGCAACTATCCTTGCCACCGCTCCAGGAACAGATGATATTTCGGGAGGGATCAGTCATTCAGCTTGAGCACTGCCAGGAAGGCCTCCTGCGGCACTTCCACGCTACCGATCTGGCGCATGCGCTTCTTACCTTCTTTCTGCTTCTCGAGGAGCTTGCGTTTACGGGAAATGTCACCACCATAACACTTGGCGGTAACGTCTTTCCGCATGGCGCTGATGTTCTCCCTCGCCACGATCTTGGCGCCAATGGCAGCCTGAATGGCGATGAGGAACTGTTGGCGTGGCAGCAGCTCTTTCAGTTTTTCACAGAGCTTGCGGCCGAAGTCGTTAGCGCGGCTCCGGTGGATGAGGGCGCTGAGAGCGTCCACTTTCTCGCTGTTGAGGAGGATGTCCATTTTTACGATATCGCTTTCGCGGAAACCGATGGGCGAATAATCGAACGAAGCATAGCCACGGGTCTGGCTTTTCAGCTTGTCGTAGAAATCGAACACGATCTCGGTAAGCGGCAGTTCGAACATCAGCTCCACCCGCGTGGTGGTGAGGTAGCTCTGGTTGAGGAGGATACCGCGTTTACCCAAACAAAGCGTCATGATATTGCCGATGTATTCGGGTTTGGAGATGATCTGCGCGCGGATGAACGGCTCTTCAATGCGTTCGAGTTTAGTAGGATCGGGCATTTCGGCCGGGTTGTTCACCTGGATCACTTTGTCTTTCGTATCATATGCAATGAAACCTACGTTGGGAACGGTGGTGATCACGGTTTGATTGAACTCCCGCTCAAGACGCTCCTGAATAATCTCCATGTGCAACATGCCGAGGAATCCGCAGCGAAAACCGAAGCCCAGGGCCTGGGAGGTTTCCAGCTCATACGTGAGCGAAGCGTCGTTCAGCTGCAGTTTGTCCATACAATCCCGCAGCTCTTCGAAATCTTCGGTCACTACCGGGAAGATGCCGGCAAATACCATCGGCTTCACCTCTTCAAAACCTCTAATGGCCTCGCGGCAGGGATTATTGGCGAGGGTGATGGTATCCCCTACTTTCACTTCTTTAGCATTCTTGATACCGGTGATGATGTATCCCACATCTCCGGTACTCACCCGCTGTTGCGGTTCGAGCCCGAGTTTGAGGATGCCTACTTCATCAGCTTCATATTCTTCACCGGTATTAACGAATTTGATCTTGTCGCCTTTTTTGATCGAACCGTTGTATATCCGGAAATACGCGATGATACCGCGGAAGGAATTGAACACACTGTCGAAGATCAAAGCCTGGAGCGGCGCTTCGGGTTCGCCTTTCGGTGCGGGGATACGGGTAACGATGGCTTCGAGTATCTCTTCAATACCGATACCTGATTTACCGGACGCCAGCAGGATGTCCTCGGACTTTACACCGATCAGTTCAATGATCTGATCTTTCACTTCCTCGATCATCGCACCGGCCATATCGATCTTATTGATCACGGGAATGATCTCGAGATCGTTGTCGAGCGCGAGATAAAGGTTGGAAATGGTCTGCGCCTGTATGCCCTGTGCAGCGTCCACCAACAGCAAAGCGCCTTCGCAGGCGGCCAGTGCGCGGGACACTTCATAGGAAAAGTCAACGTGACCAGGGGTATCGATCAGATTAAATATATATTTTTCGCCATTTTTGGCGGTATAGTTCATTTGAATAGCATGGCTCTTGATGGTGATCCCTTTTTCCCTTTCGAGATCCATATCATCCAGTACCTGCGCCTGCATATCCCGGTCGGAAATGGTTTTAGTGAACTCCAATAAACGGTCGGCCAATGTGCTCTTACCATGGTCAATGTGTGCAATAATGCAAAAATTCCGGATATTCTTCATATATAATCCTGTGTGATCTGCGTTCTAAGGCCTCGGATGACAATTTTACCGCTTCCATCGCAGACCAGGCTTCGTACAAGGCGCAAAGGTATTAAATTTTGTTCTTACATTTATCCTCAAAATTACATCATGGCACTGCAACAACAATTTGAAGAGGCTGTGGCAGCCAGCAAAACCCTGGACACGAAACCGGACAACGACATCCTCCTCCAACTCTATTCCCTTTACAAACAATCCACCGAAGGAGATATCAATATAGAACCACCCGCCAACATGTTTGATTTTGTCGGGAAGGCCAAATACGACGCCTGGAATCATCTCAAAGGCAAAAGTAAAGAAGAGGCTATGCAGCAGTATATCGACCTTGTGAAGAAATTGAAAGGATAAAGGAATTGAGTACCTTTGAAGCTATGGTACCGAATTTTACGATCAGTGAAAAGACCCAGCATTTTCTTGGCCTTGAAGAGCAATATGGCGCACACAATTATCATCCGTTGCCTGTTGTATTAACCCGGGGCGAAGGTGTTTTTTTGTGGGATGTGGACGGGAAACGTTACTACGATTTTCTTTCCGGCTATTCTGCCGTAAACCAGGGGCATTGCCATCCCAAAATACTGGCAGCGCTGATCGAACAGGCGCAGCAGCTTACATTAACCTCCCGCGCTTTTTACAGCGATGTGCTGGGGGAGTATTCCGCTTATATCACCCGTTATTTCGGATTTGACAAGGTGCTGCCGGTGAACACCGGTGTGGAAGCCGTGGAAACCGCGCTGAAGCTCTGCCGCCGCTGGGGATATGTGGTGAAAGGCATTCCGGAGAACAAGGCAAAGATCATCGTTTGCGCCAATAACTTCCACGGGCGTACGCTGAACGTGGTTTCTTTCAGCACCGATCCGGTAGCCAAAAAAGATTTTGGTCCCTATATGCCCGGTTACGAAGTGATCCCCTTCAACAACCTGGCCGCACTGGAGAATGCACTGCAGGACCCGAATGTAGCCGGTTTCATGGTAGAGCCCATACAGGGCGAGGCCGGTGTAGTGGTACCCGATGAAGGATATCTTTCCAAAGCCCGTCAATATTGTATAGACGCCCGCGTGCTTTTCATTGCGGATGAAATACAGACCGGTCTGGCCCGCACCGGCAAGCTGCTGGCCTGTGATCATGAAAATGTAAGACCCGATATACTCATCCTCGGCAAAGCCCTTTCCGGTGGCATGCTTCCCGTATCCGCCGTGCTGGCGGACGATGAGATCATGCTCACCATCAAACCCGGCGAACATGGATCCACCTACGGTGGCAATCCCCTCGCCTGCAAAGTGGCGATGGCTTCGCTGGAAGTGTTGCGCAACGAACAGATGGCGGAGAACGCGGTGAAGATGGGAGCACTGCTGCGGAAAGGTCTGGAAGATATTGGTTCCCCTCATATCAGTATTGTTCGCGGCAAAGGTCTGCTCAACGCCATCGTAATCCGGCATGCGCACGAAGATGCAGCCTGGGAGCTTTGCCTGGCTTTGAAAGAGAACGGCCTCCTCGCCAAACCCACGCATGGCGACAAGATACGCTTCGCTCCTCCCCTCGTCATCAATGCTGCACAGATCGAAGAATGTGTGGCCATTATCAAAAAAAGCCTGACCACGCTCGATTAATTCTCATTTATGTAGATTTGTGTTATGGGCAGGAATAACCAAGGCATCCGCAGCTCCGGCTGGAAAACTGACCTGATGATCGGCTTCCCCGACGGGTTGTTGCTGTTGCTATTCACCACACAGGTGTTGCATACCAAAAGTCTTACTGTACAAGCCTTCTATACCATCCACTTACTGATCCTCGGCCTGGGCACCCTCCTCATCATGCTGGCCGTATTCCGTGCCAATCGCGGGGATGACGATGAAGGCGTGATGACTGAAGAAGAGCAGCAAAAACTCGAACATCTCGATATCTCTCAACAAACCATCGCACACATTTCCGATGAAATGCAGCGTGATCAACAGCAATGGGAGAATACACTAAAAGCGGAGAACGTGCAGTTACAAAAGTTCGGGTTGATACATGCCCTGCGCAGTACGCTGGTGACGGGGATATTTTTTCTGATCGGCGGCCTGATCGCGTTCTTTCCTTATCTCGCGCAGGAAAATTTCAATTCCGCATCCGGGGTAAGTCTCACCTTGAGTTTGATCAGTCTTTTAGTCTTTGCCTGGTTCAAATCGCAACTCACCGGACAACGTACGTTCTGGCTGGCTTTCCGGTATATGCTAACGGGAGGGCTGGTGATACTGGCCTCTTACCTTATAGCCATTGCTATTTAACGGATTGCTGACGGTGGAGCAGCACGCAGATGAAAGCTGTAAGCGCACCGGCCAGTGATAAATACAACCCGATCTTTTGATCCGGGCAGATGCCCATTTCGCAGCGGGAAAAGAGGAGCATGTTACGAAAGGTCCATGCGGCGAGGAAAGCGCTGGTGAAGAGGTTGATGCGGGGGGCCCAGGGTTTCCGTACGAGGAAAAGCACCAGCACCGCCAACGCTACTGCAATGCAAAGCTTGCCCGGTTCTCCGAAGCTGGAACCTGTTGTATTCAGCCCTGTGAATACCTTCGTCACCGCACCGGTCCGGATACTGATCCAGGGAAGGAATGCGCTGATCATGACGAGGATAGCGGCAGCGCTGCCGATGATAGATGTTTTGGACATGGGTGCAAAGTAAAAAATTCAAAACGAGCAAGAACAAATAAGCCGGCAG
>OFTY01001196.1_pt1 | contig 12379 bp, 9 predicted proteins | sample 1775061 | NCBI WGS metagenome assembly OFTY01 (sample SAMN08195773, study PRJEB24354) | sludge metagenome | isolation source: sludge from phenol fed wastewater aerobic bioreactor B | place: India: Nagpur | collected 2016-09-16 | reverse complement strand
CCCAGCCAGCATCTTGAATCATAAAACCGACAAATCGGGAATCCCCTTCGATTCCGTCAAATCCTGAAACGCTCTAGGCGAACGGCACCGCCGTGGTGCCCTTCGGCAGCTTCGCTTCGTCGTCCGGCTCGACGTGGATGGTGACGCGCACCGAGGGGATTTCCGCCTTCAGCGCGTCCTCTATGCGGTCGCAGATGACGTGGCTGTCGCCGACCGTCATGCCGGCATCGACGACGAGATGGAACTCGATGAAGGTGGCGCGGCCGGCGATGCGCGTCTTGAGGTCGTGCACCTCGAGCGCGCCCTTGCAGTTGGACGAAATGAGGTCGCGGATGCGCATGTGCTCCTGCGTGTCGACGGCGCGATCCATCAATCCGTTCATTGACGAGCCGATGACGTGCCAGCCCTGCCACAGGATGTTGAGTGCCACGATGACGGCGAGCGCCGGGTCAAGGATGCGCCAGCCGGTCAGCACGGCGCCGACCAGGCCGATGAACACGCCGATCGAGGTCACCACGTCGGTCATGATGTGGCTGCCGTCGGCGATCAGCGCCGGCGATCTCTCGGCGCGGCCGACGCGGATCAGCAGCCAGGCCCAGACCGCGTTGATCAGCGTCGCCACGCCGTTGATGGCAAGGCCGGTCCAGGGCTGTTCGAGCGGCGCCTTCGCCTGCCACGACCACCAGACTTCGTTCAGGATCAACAGCGCCGCGACGACGATCAGCACGCCTTCGAGCACGGCCGAGAAGTACTCGGCCTTGTGATGGCCGAAAGGATGGTCCTGGTCGGCGGGTTTGTAGCTGACCTGGATCGCCCAGAGCGCGGCCGCCGAAGCGATGACGTTGACGATGGATTCCAGCGCGTCAGAATAGAGCGCCACCGAGCCGGTAATGTACCAGGCCGCGAACTTCAGGGCGAGCACCACCAGGGCGACCAAGATCGACCAGAAGGCCAGTCGGGCAATCTTCTGCCTGGCGACCGCCTTGGCATGCGTGGACGACAGGGTGGACGCGGACTGCACCATGAACCCTAGGCTGCCTTTTCCCGGGCCTTGCGCGGCAGATGCGCAACCACATTCTCGATCATGCGCATGCCGGCATCGTGTCCGAGCGTCATGATGGATTCCGGATGGAATTGCACTGCGGCGATCGGCTCCTTGCGGTGCTCGAACGCCATGATAACGCCATCCTCGGTCTCGGCGGTGACCAGGAAATCCTCCGGTAGCCGCACCGGATCGGCGAAGATCGAATGGTAGCGGCCGACGGTCACTTCCTTGGGCAGGCCGGAAAAGATGATGCCCGGCTTGGAAACGCGGATGCGCGAAGGCTTGCCGTGCATGGGCACGCGCAACTGTCGGAGCTCGCCGCCATAGGCTTCCGCCAAGGCCTGCAGGCCAAGGCAGACGCCGAAGATCGGCAGGTCGCGAGCGCGCGCCTTCTTGATGGTGGCGGCGCAGTCGAAGTCCTTGGGCATGCCCGGTCCCGGCGACAGCACGACGAGATCCGGTTTCAGCCGGTCGAACATCTCCTCGGCCACCGGCGTGCGCACGGTGGAGACATTGGCGCCGGTCTGGCGGAAATAGTTGGCCAGCGTGTGGACGAACGAATCCTCGTGGTCGACCAGCAGCACGTTGACACCGTCGCCGACGCGCGCCGTGGCGCGCTCGGTGCTTGCGGAGTTGCCTGATTTGGCGTCGCGGATGGCGGAGAGCATGGCGGATGCCTTCAGTTCGGTTTCGGCTTCTTCTTCCTCGGGAACGCTGTCGAAGAGCAATGTGGCGCCGGCGCGCACCTCGGCGATGCCGTCCTTTATGCGGATGGTGCGCAGCGTCAACCCGGTGTTCATGTCGCCGTTGAAATTGACCATGCCGATGGCGCCGCCATACCAGGCGCGCGGGCTCTTCTCGTTCTGCTCGATGAAGCGCATGGCCCACAGTTTCGGCGCGCCGGTAACGGTCACCGCCCAGGCGTGCGAGAGGAAGGCGTCGAAGGCGTCCATGCCCTCGCGCAGCCGGCCCTCGATATGGTCGACCGTGTGGATGAGGCGCGAATACATCTCGATCTGGCGGCGACCGATGACGCGCACGGAACCCGGTTCGCAGACGCGCGACTTGTCGTTGCGGTCGACGTCGGAGCACATTGTGAGCTCGGATTCGTCCTTCTTCGAGTTGAGCAGCTTCAGGATCTGCTCGGAGTCGGAGATGGCATCCTCGCCGCGCTTGATGGTGCCCGAGATCGGGCAGGTTTCGACGCGGCGGCCGTTGACGCGCACGAACATCTCGGGCGAAGCGCCGATCAGGTATTCGCCTTCGCCGAGATTGATGAAGAAGGAATAGGGCGACGGGTTGATCGACTTCAGCTTGCGCGAGATGTCGGAGGGCTGCGTCTCGCAGCGCTCGTAGAACATCTGGCCGGGCACGACCTCGAACAAGTCGCCGCGCTTGAAGCTCTCCATCGCCCGGCGCACGAGATCGGCATATTCGCCGGGCTCGTGATCGCCGCGCGGCGGGATGCGGTCTGCGGTCCGGAACGGTTCGGCCTGCGCGTCGCGCGGCAGGCCACGGGTCGAGAAACCGTCGCCGGAATAATCGTAGCGGTCCGTCCATGCCTTGGCCGAATAGTGGTCGACGACCAGGATCTCGTCCGGCAGGAAGAGCACGAGGTCGCGCTGGCCGGCCTTGCGCTCGAGCTTGTAGTCGACAGGGTCGAACTGGAAGGCGAGGTCGTATCCGAAGGCGCCGTAGAGGCCGAGATTGGCGTCCTCATCGGTGCGGAACATGGCGGTGATGGCGCGCAGCACCGTAAACACGGAAGGGACGCGGCTGCGCTCCTCCTCGGTGAAGACGCGGCCAGGCCTTGCGACGTCGAGACGGATCAGCGTCTTCGACGTCTCGGCGATCGTCACTTCGGCAAGGGCGCCAAGCATCGCGCCGATCGGGGCAAGCAGGGCCTCGCCGCGCTTGTTCAGCGCTTCGATGCGCATGGCGCGGCCGCGTGCCGAGATCACCAGCGGCGGATCGATGATGGCCGTGTCCCAGCGCGTGTAGCGGCCGGGATACTCGTAGTTGGAGGAGAACACCGCGCCACGGCGGGAATTCAGCCCGTCGACATAAGCGTCGATAGCGCCTTCGTAGGGCGTATCATGGCGTTCGCGGGCGATCGTGACGCCACCCGCCGTGACGAAGCTTTCCGCCCCGTTTTCCAGAACCTTCACCGTCATTGCCGTCTCCATCAGCGTCTGGGCGTTTCAGCTTCTTGGGGCAACGGACCCGGGTCTGGCGTGAAAAAACAAATGGCCGCCCGGACATTCCGTTGCGGCCACCCTCTCTTTTTCACGCGCACGCGTTCGAACAGGCCGCTGTCAGCAGGCCCACCACCAAATGGTCTTGTTCGAGCGCATGTTCATACAGATTCCCATAGCGGCGATTGAATCGTTGAGCAAGCGGATTCGGACCTGGCGGCCAAGGCGCAGCCTGCTCGTGACCGACCGCGGAGCCTGGCCTTCAGTCCTCCAGCGTGCCGGAGCGGGCGTCGTCGCTCTTGTGGTCGCCGACCAGTTTCAGCAGGTCCTCGCCGGCGCGAATGATGCGGCGGGAGCGGCGCGTCAGGATGAGGCCGGCCTGCGGCGCGATCACCTCGGTGCGGCCGCCTTCCTCGCCCGGCGTGTGCACGATGGTGGCGAGACGGTCGCCCTTGGCGACGCGGTCGCCCGGCTTGACGTCGTAGAGGATCGCGCCGGCCCTGGGCGCGGGCATCATGTCGATGTTTTCCAATGGCGCAACGAGGCCGGTGAAGCGTCCGGGCGTGGGCAGGGCGGTATCGACGACCGTGCCGCGCGCCACCAGCAGACGATAGAGCCCCTCGGCATCGGATTGCGCCAGGGCGCCGTCGACGTCGAGTATGCCTCGGTATTCCACCGTGGTGACGACGCGACGGTCGAAGCGCGCGACGTCGGCTGACGCGTTCTGATAGGGCATGATCGAGGCGCCCTCGAAGGTGCCGCTGGTGTCCTCACCCCACAGCAGCACGGCATCGACGCCCATCGCGGCGGCGCAGTCGGCCATGGACGGCCACAGGCTGGTGTGGATGTAGAGATAGGCGAGGCCTTCGTCGTCGCAGTGCAGGTCGAGCACGATGTCGTGGCCGAGCGAAAGCTGCACGAGCCGGATCTTCAGACGCTTGTCGGCCGCACCATGCGCGGGAAGCAGCGCGGTGTCGGGCGCGGCGAGCAGCGGGAAGCCGCGGTTGAAGTTGGTGCGTGTGCCGAGATGGAAGCGGCCCTGATGTTCGCCAAGGTGATACTGGGCGCGGCCGATCGGATTGGCCCAGGGCACGACGGTGATCGAGCCCCTGATGCGGCCTTCGGCCTCGGCCTTGGAGAGCATCGGCATCAGCGCGTCGATGGCGACGACACCGGGCAGTTCTCCGGCATGCAGCGCCGCCTGGAGATAGGCGCTCGGCGCGGACTTGTCCGACCCGCTGAAGCGCAGCACGGGAAATTCATAAGACACGCCTTCACTGTCGCCAGTGACACGCTCGACCGATTTGCGCATGGATACCTCCGCCGCGATGGACTGCGCCATCTTTGGCGATTTGCCGTCGATAGGTCCAGCGCCAGGAACACTGGAAGCGGCTATGCCATGAGCGAAGGGACGCCTGCCTACTCGGCGGGATGCGGCACCAGCGCGGAGCGGTCGAGCGCCTGTGAAACCACCGCCACGGCGACCGCGAGCAGGGTGATGAAGGCGGCGACCAACGGCAACTGGGCGTAGGAAAGCCCCCAGGAGAGCGCCAGCCCGCCCACCGAGGCGCCCAGCGCGTTGCCGGCGTTGAAGGCGCCCTGATTGAGCGTGGCGGCCAGGTTCGGACCTTCAGCGGCGGTCTCGACGACGCGCATCTGCAGTGGCGGCACGATGATGAAGACGAGCAATCCCCACAGGAAGACGATGGCGACGGCGGCGAGCGGGATGGTGCCCAGCGCGATGAAGCAGCCGAACAGCAGCACGAGCGTCAGCAACGTTCCGATCACCGTCGGCATCAGCTTCCAGTCGGCCAGCCGGCCGCCGATGATGTTGCCGATCGTCATGCCGCCACCGAACAGCAGGAGCACCCAGGTCACCGTCGATGTCGACAGGCCGGAGACCTCGGTGAGATAGGGCTTGATGTAGGTGAACATGGCGAACAGGCTGGCGGAAGACAGCGCCGAGACCAGCATGGCGAGCCAGACCTGCAGCTTGCCAAGCACGCGCAGCTCGCCGCTCAGGCCGCCGCCACTGGGTTCGGCGACGCCGGCCGGAACCAGCCAGGCGATTGCCGCCACCGACAGCAGGCCGATCAGCACGACCGCCAGGAATGTCGAGCGCCAGCCGAAGGCCTCGCCCAGCGCGGTGCCGCCGGGAACGCCGAGGATGTTGGCCAGCGTCAAACCGGCGAACATCAGGGCGATGGCGCTCGCCCGCTTGTTCCTCGGCACGAGGCCGGCGGCGACGACCGAGCCGATGCCGAAGAAGGCGCCGTGGCCGAAGGCGGTGATGACGCGCGCCGCCATCAGCGTCCAGTAATTGGGTGCGATGGCGCAGAACAGGTTGCCGACGACGAAAAGCGAGGCCAACGCCACCAGCACCGGCTTGCGCGGCATGTGCGCGGTGGCGATGGCGATGACGGGAGCGCCGAAGACGACGCCCAGTGCGTAGCCGGTGACCAGCAGGCCGGCCGAGGGGATCGACACGCCGAGATCGGCCGCGACTTCCGGCAACAGCCCCATGATGACGAATTCGGTGGTGCCGATGCAGAAGGATGCAATGGCAAGCGCGAGGATCGGCAGCGGCATGGGATGTCCAGAATGGATCGATTCAAATGTAAGAGTGCGCGAGGCCTGGAGAGGCGACAAGCGCCATTGCTGCAATGCAGCAATGCAAAAAGCGGGGAGCGGAAAAACGGGGCGCCTAAGCGCCCCGCTGTTCGATCACATACGCCAGACCAAAGTGTCAGAGCATCCTTTGCGCGTCCAGAAGGACGCGCGGCGCTCTGGTCGCGAGCGATCAGGAGCCCTTCTTCGGCAGGGCGTAGGCGATGATGTAGTCGCCGCGGTCCGGGGACTGGCGCGAGCCGCCGGCCGAGATGACGATGAACTGGCGACCGCTTTCATGCGAGACATAGGTCATCGGCGTTGCCTGCGCGCCGACCGGCAGCCGGCCTTTCCACAGTTCCTCGCCGGTGGCGACGTCGATGGCGCGCAGATAATAGTCCTGCGTGCCGGCGTAGAAGACGAGACCGCCCGCCGTCGTCATCGGCCCGCCGAGCGAGGGCATGCCGATCGGGATCTGCAGGCGGGTTTTCATGCCGAGCGGGCCGGTGTCCTGTAGCGTGCCGGCCGGAACCTGCCAGACGATCTGGCGCGACTTCAGGTCGATGGCGCTGATCGTGCCGTAGGGCGGCTGGTGGCAGGGCACGCCGAGCGGTGACATGAAGCCGTTCTTGAGCGCACCGTAGGGCGTCCCGAGCTGCGTCCCCAACCCGTCATGCGCGGCCGAGGGACCGTAATTATCGGCCTCGGCGCGTGGCAGGAGCACGACGAACTGCGGCATGCGGATGTCGTTGACGATCAGGTAGCCATTGGCTTCGTCGATCGACGCGCTGCCCCAGTTCATGCCGCCGTAGTAACCCGGGAATTGCAGCGAGCGGGTCGGGCCGGGAGGCGTGAACTCGCCCTCGTAGCGCATCTTGCGGAAGCCGATGCGGCAATAGAGCTGGTCGAGCGGGGTGGCGCCCCACATGCGCGCCTCGGTGAACGGCTCGGTGCCGATCGAGGGCATGCCGACCGAATAGGGCTGGGTCGGCGACAGGAAATCCTCCTTGGCGCCGCCGTCCTGCGGCACCGGCTTTTCCTGAACCTCCGCGATCGGCTTGCCGTCGCGGCGGTCGAGCATGAAGATCTGGCCGCGCTTGGTGACCTGGATCAGGGCCGGCGTCTTGCCGCCCTTGCCGTCGGGCACGTCATAGAGCGCCGGCTGCGAGGGGATGTCGTAGTCCCAAAGGTCGTGGTGGACGGTCTGGAACTTCCAGCGCTCGCGACCGGTGGCGATGTCGAGCGCGACGACCGAGGCGGTGTAGTCTTCCGCCGCCTTGCTGCGCTCGGCGCCGAAGAAGTCGGGCGTGGCATTGCCGGTCGGCAGATAGACGAGGCCGAGCGCGTCGTCATAGGCGGGCGTCGACCAGACGTTCGGCGTGCCGCGCGTGTAGCTCTGGCCTTCCGGAGGCAGCTTGGTGATGGCGGGGTTGCCGAGGTCCCAGGCCCAGACCAGTTCGCCGGTCCTGGCATTGAAGGCACGGATCGCGCCTGACGGCTCGCCTGTCTCGACATTGTCCCAGACCCAGCCGCCGACCATGACAAGGTCGCGCATGACGGTGGGCGCCGAGGTCTGGAAATAGAAGCCGGCCTTGACCTCGCCCATGCCCTGCTTGAGGTCGACGATGCCGCCCTGGCCGAAATCCTGGCAGGGCTGGCCGGTCTTGGCGTCGATTTCGATCAGCCTGGCGTCGATGGTCGTCATGACGATGCGGCCGGCACAGGCCGTTACCGGCTGGTCCGCGGGCTTGGGCGCCTCGGCCTCGTAGTAGCTGACGCCGCGGCAGCGCTGCCAGAGCGGCGATGAGGCCTTGGGGTCGAACGTCCAGCGCCGTTCGCCGGTCTCGGCGTTGAGCGCGTTGATGATGTTGTGCGCCGAGCAGGCATAGACGGTGTCGCCGACCTGCAACGGCGTGTTCTGGTCCTCTGCGCCCTTTTCGGGGATGTCGCCGGTGCGGAAGGTCCAGGCGACCTCCAGGCCTTTGACGTTGTCCTTGGTGATCTGGTCGATCGGCGCGTAGCGGGTGCCGGCCGGCGTGCGGCCATAGTGGCGCCAGTCGGTGGCCGATGCTGCGGCGGACGGCACGGTGGGAGCCGGCGCCTCGGCGGCGACCGCGTTGCGGATCACGCCATGCGGCTGGAAGGCATAGGCGGCCGTCGCGATCAGCCCCAGCACGAGAAGGCCGGCGGCGGCGAAGGGCGCGCGCCTGCCCCGCGATGCGGGGAAGAGCGGCGCCAGCAGAAGGGCGACCACGGCGATGACGGCAGGGGCCACCAGCCGCGGAACCAGCGGCCAGAAGTTCAGCCCGGCCTCCCAGAGCGCCCAGACGATGGTGGCAAGGAAGATGAGGATGTAGAGCCACAGCCCGGCACGACGGCGCAGGGCAAACAGGAAGCCGGAGACGATGATGCCCGCTCCCGCCAGCGCGTAGTACCACGAGCCGCCGAGTCCGATGAGCTGGACGCCGCCATAGAGCAGCGGCAGGCCGATGATCATCAGGACGAGGCCGAAGAGGACAAGCAGCCAGACGCCGCCGGATTGTGTTGAATTCTGTGCTGACATCGTGTTCCTCGCGCTTTCCGGATGCGATGTCTCGCGATCACGCTGGCGTGGGGCACCGCGTGATCTTTCGAGAGGTTGTTGTCGGACTTCCGGTTACGGCGGCGGGGGCAATCGCTCAAACGGAAGAATTCAATCGTATCCTAATAGATAGTATGTTATCTTTTACATCATGTCCAAGCAAGACCCTGATCGCACCAGATTTGGCCAGCTCGTCATTTCAGTAGCCAGGCTGTGGCGGCGCGCGGCCGACAAGGCGCTCGACGATTGCGGCCTTTCGCATGCCACGGCAATGCCGCTGGTGATGCTGTCGAGACTGGGCGACAATCTGCGCCAGGGCGTGCTTGCCGACCATCTCGGCTTCGAGGGTCCTTCCGTCGTGCGCATCGTCGACCTCCTGGTGGAGGAGGGGCTGGTGGTGCGCGCGGGCGATGCGGCCGACCGGCGCGCCAAGATCGTGTCGCTCACCGATGCCGGCCGCCAGCGCGTGATCGAGATCGAGCGCACGCTGACCAGGTTGCGGGCGGAACTGCTGAGCGAGGTCGACCAGGACGAGCTCGCGGGCGCGGTGCAACTGCTCGGCCGGCTGGAGACCACGCTGCTCGGGTTCGACGCGTAGCGCCGGGGGCATCGTCTAGGCCAGCGGCTTCAGTTCCTGGGCGATGGTGGGCAGCAGCTCCGAGACGTTCGGATGGATGTGGACGGCGCGCGCCAGCGTGTCCACCGGAGCCTTGGCGTACATCAGGTCGAGCACGCAATGGACCGCCTCGTCGCCGCCTGGGCCAAGCACCGAGCAGCCGAGGATTTCCCTGGTGTCCGCGTCGACCAGTATCTTCATGAAGCCTTGCGTCTCGCCTTTCTCGACGGCGCGGCCGACGCGGGTCATCGGCCGTTGGCCCACCAGAGCGCGGCGGCCGGATCTGCGCACCGCCGCCTCGGTCATGCCGCAGCGGCCAAGCGGCGGGTCGATATAGAGCGCATAAGCCTCGATGCGGTCGCTGACCCGGCGCGGATCGCTGTCGAGCAGGTTGGCGGCGACGATCTCATAGTCGTTGTAGGAGGTGTGGGTGAAGGCGCCCTTGCCGTTGCAGTCGCCCATGGCCCAGATGCCGGGGACGCTGGTGCGCAACTGGTCGTCGACCACGACGAAACCGCGCTTGTCGACCGCGACGCCGGCCTTGTCGAGGCCGAGATCGTCGGTGTTGGGGACGCGCCCGAGCGCCAGTAGCACATGCGAGCCGACGGCCGGCGGCTTGCCGGCGCAGAAGGTGACGGCGACGTCCTTGCCCTGCCTGGCAAAGCCGATGTCGTCGGCGCCAAGATGGACCGATATGCCTTCGTTTTCGAGGATCGACAGGATGGCGGCCGAGATGTCCTCGTCCTCGCGCCCGGTCAGCCGCGGCGCCTTCTCGATCACCGTCACCTCCGAGCCGAAGCGCCGGAACATCTGCGCGAATTCGAGTGAGATGTAACTGCCGCCGACGACCACAAGGTGGCGCGGCAGCTCGTCGAGATCCATCATCGAGGAATTGGTGAGGAACGCGATGTCGTTGACGCCGGGCAGGTCCGGCACGGAAGCGCGCCCGCCGGTGTTGAGGAATATCTTGCCGGCGCTCAACAGGTCATCGCCCACGCGCACGCTGTTGGCCGATTCGAACCGCGCATGGCCGCGATAGAGGGTGCAGCCGGCCATCCCGGCGATCCACTTTTCGAGATTGCCACGGGCGTCGTTCGTCACCTTGTCCTTGCGCGCCTTGATCCGTGCGTAGTCCACCCCGACGGGGCCGGAGAGCGTCACGCCGTAGTCGGCCGCGCGGCGGGCGAGATGCGCGGCATAGGCGCTCGCCACCATGGTCTTGGTCGGCATGCAGCCGGTGTTGACGCAGGTGCCGCCGACCAGCTTGCGCTCGATCAATGCCACGCTCATGCCGGCGGCCTCGAGCCGGCCGACAAGCGGTGGCCCGGCCTGTCCGGCGCCAATGACGATGGCGTCGAAGGCCCTGGCCGTCACGCGACCGCCGCGACGATCAGAAGGCCGCCGATGATCGCCACGGCGTCCTCGATGAAGGCGGCGGGCGGGTCCTTGCCGAAGGCAGCCGCCAGCCTGGCGCGGGCCTCCGCGCCGCCCAGCGTGCCGATGACCGCCCCGACCGCGCCCGCGATCAGACCGCCGATCGTGTTGCCGGCCGTGGCGCCGAGAACGGCTCCGCAGAAGGCGCCGACGACGATGCGCGCGCCGAATTGCTGCGGCACCTTGCGGCTCGGCGTCGACGGAAGCTGGTCGGTGATGAGCTCGACCACCGCCACGATCGTAAGGATGCCAACGGCTATCCAGTGGCCCATGAAGCTCGCCCAGGTGCCGCCGACCGGCAGCCAGCCCAGCCACGCGCCCCAGGCGGTGACGGCCAGCGCCGTCCCGACACGCAGGCCGGTGACGACGCCGATGAGCAGTGCAAGAAGGTAAAGCATGATCGACCCCCTCAGATCAGGAACCACGCATGGTTTCGCGCGACAGGCTAGCACAGACCAGGGATTTGGCCACCGGACTTTCCCCAAGCCTCCGATTGTGCTTTGGCAGAAACCGGCTCCGGAGGCGGATATGGCGACAAGCGAACGCATGAAGATGGCGGCAGGCGACTGGTACACCTGCATCGACCCAGAGCTCGAGGCGTTGCGCGTTGCTGCCCGCGATGCCGTGTTCGAGCACAATTCGGCACCGCCAGGAAAACGCGGCGACATCGTGCCGGGGCTGCGGGCGCTGCTTGGCGGCGTCGGCGCGGGAAGCCGCATCGAGGCGCCGTTCCACTGCGCCTACGGGTTCAACCTGTTCCTCGGCGAAAACGTCTTCCTCAACGTCGGCTGCACCATCCTCGACACAGCGCCGGTGCGCATCGGCAACGGAACCCTGCTCGGCCCCAACGTGCAGATCTACTGCGCCGAACATCACAAGGAGGCCGCTGGCCGCGCCGCCGGGCTGGAGATCGCGAAGCCGGTCACGATCGGCGATAACGCCTGGATCGGCGGCTCGGCCGTGATCCTCGGAGGCGTGCGGATCGGCGACGGTGCCATTGTCGGAGCAGGGGCCGTGGTGACGAAGGATGTGCCGGCCAACACGACCGTGGTCGGCAATCCGGCGCGGCCGGTCGCGGGGCGGTAAGCTCAGCCTGCCGTGAAACGCACGAGCGCCTCGAAGCCGTCCGTGCGTCCGGTCGCTGGCGAGTTGAGCGTCAGCGTCGCATCGACCTGCTGCAGGATCCTGGCGACGATGGCGAGGCCGAGTCCCGATCCGCCGGACCGTGTCGCGCCGCGCTCGAAGCGCTCGACCAGATCGTGCGGGGTGGGAACGGCAGGCCCGTCATTGGTGATGCTCAGGCTCGCGCCGGCGCCGACACGCACCGTGACGTTGCCCCCTTCGCTGCCGTGCCGCAGCGCGTTCTCGACCAGGTTGCGAAGCACGATGGCGAGCGCATCGGTGTCGATTGCGGCTTTCACTACGCCTTGCGCCGGAAGCTCCAGGCGAAGCCGGCCGCGATTTTCCTCATGCTGCTCGAAGTCCGCGACCACGAGCTTCGACACGGCGACGAGGTCGGCCGGGCCGCCGGCTGCCATGCCAGCGTCGGCGCGTGCCAGTTGCAGGAGCTTTTCCGACAGTCTGGCCAGGTTGGACAAGGCTGTCTTAACGCGCATCGCGCGTGACTGTGCCGCCCCGTCGCGGGTCTCGGCGATCAGGCGTTCCGTCTGCGCCAGGGCACCGGCGATCGGCGTGCGCAATTCATGCGCGGCGTTGGCGGTGAACTCCTTCTCGGCGTCGAGCGCCATGCGCAGGCGCCGCATCAGGCTGTTGACAGACTTCGCGATCGCGGCGAGCTCGGAGGGCAGGTCCTCGGTGCGGATCGGCGGCAGGTTGTCGCCATGGCGGGCGCGGATTTCCCCGCGCAGTGTCGTCACCGGCCGCAGGGAGCGCACCAGCAC